>Ga0187770_10000565_pt1 | contig 18053 bp, 15 predicted proteins | sample 0116_SJ02_MP02_2_FD_133154 | JGI IMG/M metagenome (GOLD analysis project Ga0187770, IMG submission 133154) | Tropical peat soil microbial communities from peatlands in Department of Meta, Colombia - 0116_SJ02_MP02_20_MG | ecosystem: Environmental > Terrestrial > Soil > Wetlands > Peat | place...
CCGGCGCCACGATGCCGTCCGACCGCGTCGATTTCATCGATGAAAATGATGCAGGGAGCGTTCTTTTTACCCTGCTCAAACAGATCGCGCACGCGGCTTGCACCGACGCCAACAAACATCTCCACAAAGTCCGAACCCGAAATCGAGAAGAACGGAACGTTCGCTTCGCCTGCAACCGCCCGTGCCAAGAGCGTCTTGCCGGTTCCCGGAGGCCCAACCAGCAGCACTCCCTTCGGAATCCGTCCGCCGAGCTTCTGGAACTTCTGCGCCTCGCGCAGAAACTCGATAATCTCGCGCAGCTCTTCCTTGGCCTCATCTACGCCGGCCACGTCTTTGAAGGTGACTTTCTTCTGCTGCATCGAGAGCAGCCGCGCCCGGCTCTTGCCGAACGACAGCGCCTTATTCCCGCCGGTCTGCATCTGGCGGATCATGAAAAACCACAGCGCGCCCAGCAGGATCAGAGGAGCCCAGGTTCCCAGCAGTTGCAGTGGAAGGCTTCCCGAACTTGGGTCGCGGAAATCGGCGTCAATTCCTTTTTTCCGCAGGCCATCCAGCACTTCGGGGGTGAAGTAGCTGGCGGGAGCGGTGGTATGAAAGGCCGAGCCGTCGCGCATCTTGCCGCGCACTTCCATCCCCGTGACCCTGAAGTCGTGGATGTTTCCCTGGTCGAGATCACTCATGAATTGAGTGGTCGAGATTTCCTTGTCCTTCTGGCTGTCGCGCGCTCCCTTCACCACCTCCCACAGCAAAAAAGCAGAGACGGCAATGAGCAGCCAGAACAGCGCGGTCTTAACAGTTGAGTTCACCTAGAAGACTCCTAAATTCCACACGGGCAACCTACAGTGGGCTCCCGCAGTTTCTACAGATTAGATGCCCTTCCGCGACTTTTGATTGGCAAAATCCGTAACGCCTTATTCTACCTTCTCCGTACAAAAACCGCGCGCCTTTGTATGACTTAAGTCACTGGTGCTCTTGGAGGTACGGCCGCCAGGTACGGCAGATTCCGGTTCGTCTGCTCCACCGCCCCCAGGCCATAGCCCACCATATAGGTGTCATCCACCAGAAACCCGAAATAATCGGGCTGCAGCGACACGCGCCGTGCCGACTGCCGGTCGAGCAGCGTCACCAGTTTGACTGAGGCCGCTCCCCGCGCCCGCAGGTCGCTCATCAGAAATTCGCTGGTCACGCCGGAATGTACCAGCCCCTCGACCAGAAGAATATGCTGCCCGCGAATGTCCGGCTCGTGGCTGAAGAAAATCTCCATGACATCGCTGGCCGAGCTGCCCGTGGCCGGCCGGTACTTCGGCTTGATGAACTGGCACACCACAGGAATGTCGATCGCCCGCACCAGATCGGCCAGAAACATGAACGCGTTCTCGAGCACCGCCAGCACCTGAATGGTCTGGCCCTTGTAATCGTCGGAGATCTGCCGCCCCAGTTCCTTTACACGCTTCTGGATCTGTTCGCTGCCGATCACCTGACGCAATGGCTCGACTCTCGCCGCGTTCATTGAAGTTGAGTGCCTCCCGGCACAGCACTGGTTCGATTTTACGTCGCCTCGTCAGGCAAGGGCTTTTCCACGATCAGAATCGCCTCGCGCCCCGGTCGCGCCCCGAAATTCCGCGCTCGCGGAAATCCTCGCACCCAAACAATTTCGCCGCCGCTGGCTTCATTCCCACTCACGATCACCGGCCAAAGCCTTCGCTCCGCCTGCGCCAGGTGACGTTCCTGGAGCAGTTCCTTGATCTTCTTCGGGGACTTGGTATGGGCCGGCCAGAATCGGTCGCCCGGACGCCAGTTCCGCACCCTTAACGGTCCGGGCAAAGATCCCGCATCCAGAAGGTGAGCAGCATTATACTCCGCTTGTGATTCTGCCGGAATTCGGCGCACCTCGATGACCACTCCCGCTGCGTAAACATTGGCCTCGCCGGGAATCGCGAGCGGATACTCGTAATCGCTGATCGCCGCCGGCTCGCGCAAATCCGGAGTCAGCAGATTGGGAGTGAGAAAGACCAGTTCATCCGATTCTCGCCGCAGCTTCCACCCAAGCGGCAGTGACAGTTCCTTGCCAGATGCCGAGTCCTCTTCCGCAAAGCTCAGAATCTCTTCGACGTGCTTGAACTCGAGCGGAATCCCAGCTTCGTCGCCAATGGCCTTCACCAGCCTGCGCTGCACGGCAACCGGTTCCGCCAGAAACCACATCCGGCTCACCGACGCATTCATAACCAGCCATGGCGCATTCTCGATTTTCTCCCGTAGAAGACGAGAATTGTCATCCTGAGACGAGCTTGGGTGCCCCACTTCTCCCCGTTTTTGGGAGAAGTGGGGATTTTGACTCGCCGAGATCTGCACCAGTCCCGCCGGTTTGGACAGCGCCCGTGCCCACTCCGGCTCCGACCAGTGCACGACCGTTCCCATCCATCCTGCGGCTTCGTTCTCCCAGTAATCTTCTTCACCGCGTGCAATCTGGGCCAGTTCCGCCAGATTCTCCGCGACGCTCGGATTGAATTCCTCTTCCAGCAGGGGCACGACCAGCTTGCGCACCCGGTTGCGCGTAAGCGCTTCATCGGAGTTGGTCGAATCCTCGCGCCAGTCCTGTCTGATGTCGAACAAATACTGCCGCAGTTCGCGCCGGTGAATCCCGAGCAGAGGCCGCCCAATTTCACCGCAGATTTCACCGTCATCGTTGTCCACCACAATTCGCGGATAGATCCCGCCCAACCCGCGCGTCCCCGCTCCGCGAATCAGCCGCATGAGAACCGTCTCGGCCTGATCATCGAGCGTGTGCGCGGTCAGAATTTTGTCCAATCCGCGGTTGCCACACCCTTGTCGTGGGATTTGCGACAGGGTGGGCGGAGTAGGATTTTCGGGTGCCCCACTTCTGGCCGGTTTTGCCAGAAGTGGGGATTTTTCTCGATCTTCGCCGAGTAAATACCGGAAGAACCCGTACCGCACGTCTCGCGCTGCTGTCTCCACGCTGACGTGCTCCTCCGCCGCCACCCGCGCCACATCGTCGCTATCGGAGAAGAACTCGAGATCATGCTCGCGCGCCAGATTCGCCACGAACTGCTCATCCGCATCCGACTCCGCCCCGCGCAGCTTGTGATTGAAATGAACGACAGAGAGAACAATCCCCAACTCGCTCCGCAACTCAAGCATCAGCCGCAGCAGCGCCACCGAATCAGTCCCACCGGAAACAGCCACGCCGACGCGCTCCCCGGCCTTCAGCAGCTCCTGCCGCCGGATGTGGGAGAGCACGCTCTGCGCAAGGGAATGCACGAGGACATGGTACAACCTTCTACGAGCAAGCCAGGCGTTGCAGAGTAGCCAGCCATTCTGCGACGATCCAAGCAGCTCCAACCGCGGTCAGGTTGTACGCATTGGCGCCCCAAGCCCCATGTGCGTGCGGATGAGAAAGGATCAGTGGCGCTAAGGCCAACGCACTGAAGACGAGCAGCATCAGCCCAAGAAGTCTGGCCGCCAGAACGTCGAGCACCCCCGATATGATGGCCACGCCCGCGAGGACAAATGCGATCCCGGTAAGCACCGCCCAGAAGCTTCCGGCGAAGGGCAGCCATTTGGGAACCATTGGGACGACTGTCGATGGGCCGGTCAGATGCGCGAGGCCAAAGTCAATCGAGCAGAGCCCGAACGTCCAGCGAACGAGCCTGGCCCCTCCCTGCGAAAGCGACCCTCGTCCTGACAGCGATTTCCAGACAATCACTGCCGCGACGAAAAGGATGATTTCCTGGCAGACATCGCCGAGAACACCAAAGTAGACAGAAGCTCGATGTCCGAGGATGTGAGGCCCCCAGTAGAAGCGGGGCAAAGGAAACAGCACAAAGATGCCGTACAGGATGGTCAGCGACGCCGCAGCGAAACGCCTGCTCCAACGCCACAGCAGGGCTGCGCCCGCCACGACGAGCCAAATGGCGGCAATGTAGGCAAGAATCTTCGCACCGGGAAGGTGGTCGCCCCAAGCCTGAAGGGGCTGATCGGAGGGATCGAACTCACCCCAGACGAGGTCGGTGATGCCGTAAGCGACCGCTGCGATGCCATAAATGTAGACGCCGATTTTCATAATCGATCCACATTAGATGGCTTACAACCCCGCGCTCTTCTCCGCGATCAGCTTCCCAATCTTCTCCACGAACTCCGCCGCCGGCATGTCCTCGGTCTTCTCTTTTCCGCGCGTGCGGACGTTCACCTTGCCCGCCTCAGCTTCTTTATCGCCCACCACGAGCAGGAACGGCACTTTCTGCAGCGCATGCTCGCGGATCTTGGCGTTCATCTTCTCGTTGCGCGCGTCGACCTCCACGCGCACGCCTATGGCCTTGAGCTGCGCCGCGACTTTGTTCGCATAGTCGGTGTGACGCTCCGCGATCGGGATCATCACCGCCTGCACCGGCGACAGCCACACCGGAAACGCGCCCGCATAGTGCTCAAGCAGCACGCCGAAGAAGCGCTCCACCGACCCATACAGCGCGCGATGCACCATCACCGGCTGCTTGCGCGTGCCGTCTTCGGCGACATACTCCAATCCAAAGCGTTGGGGCAGGTTGAAGTCGAACTGCACGGTCGACAGCTGCCACAACCGCCCGATCGCATCCACCAGCTTGATGTCGATCTTCGGCCCGTAAAACGCCGCCTCGCCGGGAATCGTCTTATAGTCGATCTTCTTTTCCTTCAGCACTTTTTCGAGCGACTGCGTAGCATGGTTCCACTGCTCTTCGCTGCCAACAAAATTCTTCTTGTCTTCCGGGTTCCACGTCGAAAGCTCGGTCTGAAACTTGTCGAAGCCGAAATCCTTCAGCACATCCAGCGCAAAATCCAGGCACAGCGCAATCTCGCCCTCGATCTGCTCCGGCGTGCAAAAAATGTGCGCGTCATCCTGCGTAAAACCCCGCACGCGCAGCAGCCCGTGCATCACGCCTGACCGCTCGTACCGATATACAGTGCCCAGCTCGCCCAGCCGCACCGGCAAGTCGCGATACGACTTCAGCGAGTCTTTGTAGATCAGAATGTGCCCGGGGCAATTCATCGGCTTCAGCCGGTATTCGGCGTCGTCGAGCTCCATGGCGTCGAACATGTTCTGCGAGTAATAGCCCTCGTGGCCCGAGGTATAGAACAGCTGGCGCCGCGCCACATGCGGCGTGTAAACCAGCGAGTAGCCGCGCTTGATGTACTGCTCGCGCATCCAGTCTTCCATCTCTTTGCGGATGATCCCGCCCTTGCGATGCCAGAAAATCAGCCCCGGCCCGGCCAGCTCCTGAATGGAAAACAGATCGAGCTGCTTGCCCAGCACGCGATGGTCGCGCTTCTTCGCCTCTTCGACCTGATTTAGATAGTTGTCGAGGTCTTTCTTGGAAAAGAACGACGTTCCGTAAATGCGCTGCAGCTGCGGATTCTTCTCGTTTCCCAGCCAGTAGGCGCCCGCAATATTGAGCAGCTTGAACGCCTTGATTTTTCCGGTCGAGGGAATGTGCGGCCCACGGCAGAAATCGGTGAACTTGCCGGTACGGTAAATCGAAATTTTTTCATCGGGCTTGGTGAACTGCTCGATGAAATGGCACTTCATGAAGTCGCCGTCCTTCTTGAACTCGGCGAGGCCCTGGTCACGTGGCAGAAATTCGCGCGCGTAGGGAATGTTCTGCTGCACGAGTTCCTGCATCTTCTTTTCGATCTTCTCGAGATCTTCGGGCGTGAACGGAGTCGGACGGTAGAAGTCGTAAAAAAATCCGCTCTCGGTCGCAGGACCATGGCCGAGCTTCGTCTCGGGAAAAAGCTCCAGCACTGCCGCCGCCAGCAGATGCGCCGACGAATGCCGATACACTTCCAGCGCCTCGGGATCCTTCTCGGTCAGAATGCGGAGATCGGTGTCTTTTTCGAGCGGCCGGGCGAGATCGATGAGATCGCCATTCGGGCTTTGTTCGGAAAGGGCGCCCCCTTGCGAGTTAAGGGGGCGCGCCTTGGCGGCCAGCGCCGCATCTGCCAGCCGCGGACTGATCGACTTCGCTATTTCGAGTGCAGTCGTGCCCTTGGGAAACTCTTTCTCGCTCCCGTCGGGGAACTTAATATGAATGCTGTCAGCCATAATGTGCAAACCTGTAGGAATACCGAATCCTTCAGTCTAAAGAAGGCTGGAAAGAGGGTCAATCGCAACGCAGACTCAGTCACGACCGATAATTTCAGGCGTATAATCGCTGCACTCCCCGGAGTCGGAAGCCGGACTCCGGCACTTGCATCGTCTTTTCGCTTGAGAGTTCGCGCGAAGAGGTAACGCGGTCATGCCAGGCGTGCTGGTTTCGTTGGGCGCGGCCATTGTCGTGGTGGCCTTGTGTGCCCCTCCGGCCCTGTCGCAGAGCGCGAATCCCGCAACCGGCGCGGTATCCGGTACCCCATCCAGCGGTGCATCCGGCCAGATCGAGCCTGCGGCTGCTTTCGTGGCCGAACTGACCAAGTCCATCGACGCCAGGAAAGCCAGGCCCGGCGACCCGGTCCCCGCCCGGCTGACGATGGACGTGCTCGCCCACGGCCACATCGTGGCGCCGCGAGGCACGCAGATCGTTGGGCATGTCACCGCGGCCACAGCCCGAACCCGGGATGTGTCTGGGGCCCAGGTCGCGATCGCTTTTGATCGCATCGCCTTCAGGAATGGGTTCGAACTGCCCCTGCAGGCCACGATCCGTGCGATTGGTGCGCCCCTGCGGGCTGCTCTCCCTGATGCCTCGAGCGACGTGGACTTGCCCGACCCGAGGGCAACACGGCCACCCATGGGGCCGAATGAGTGGCAAAAAATTCGTTCTTCTGCGTTTCCAGGATCTCGTCGTCCGGATATCGCAAACGGCCCTGTGGTGGAGGCCAACAGTCCCGGCAAGGCTGTCGGGCCGGCCCTCGGGCCGGCCAGCGAAGGCGTCGTAGGAATCAAAGGGATTGAACTCACAAGCAGCGCGCGATCCTCGGCCATCAGCTCAACCCGCGGCAACTTTCATCTCAGCGGAGGAACGCAACTCGTGCTCCGTATCTCCGACCCGAAGCTCCTGCTGGACTCGCTCGAGAAAAACCGCGACCAGTCCGGCCTCGTGCCTGGGAGATGATTCAGCCTGGGCCGGGGTTTTTTCCTCGTGCGGCCTTGCAATCGCACATTGACGCGGGGAAGCATCCCAGAAGCATGCAGCGCGGGCTTGGTAGTATCGCCCGGACTCTTCGGATGGCCAAACCAATCTATTCGACTGTCAGCGGAAATATCTGGAGGTAGTGGCCGAAGGAATGCGCCTGAATCCCGGAGAATTCAGGGTAGCGGGTCGTCAATGCCGCAGCCAGGCCACTGGACCATCCTCCCGCGAATACCCACACTTTGCTGCCGGGTCTGAGTGCGTAGGCGCGCGCCATCTCCCGCCACTTCGTGGAAAAAGTTTCCATCAGCACGGCATCGTCATTCGGAAAGGACGAAACCACGAGCCGACCACGGCACTCAAAAGACTCGAATCCGGCGACCGAACGATCGGGCATGACCGGCTTCTGATCGCAAAGATAATGGGCAATCTGGAATTCGGACGGCTTGTTCACGTAGATGACGTCCGAGGGCAACACCTTATTCTCGATAAACGCCAAGGCGCGATCCATGTTCTCGCGCCGGCTGTCTGCGAGCGGAAGCATGTCATGCCAGGGCTGAGTGCCGAACAATTGGCACAGAACGATGATGCCGGCCGCGATCGCTAATGCCGGCCCTGTCCTGCGCTTAGCGATTCGCACCAGCGCAACGCTCACTCCCGCCAATGCGAACATCTCCAGAAAAATGCTGTGCCGCGTGCGTCCGAACGGATAGATGCCGGCAGTCACGGCGATCCAGCTCGCGACAAAAGGTAAAAGCAATAAGATTCCCGCTAAACGCGGAGCCAACATCCCTTCGGAAATTTGCCGGCGGCGCAGCAGCAGAGTGGCGCCGGCAAAAAAGAGCAGGGTGGCAATATGGCCTGCCACCACCCAGGCAAAGATGAAACGAAAAATCCCAAACGTGCCCCGGAACAAGAAGAACGAAAGATGGTCGTGCGGGGGGTGGTAGTAAAACTGAGGAAGATACCAGTCCCCGAAGCGCCGAAACGGTTCCGAGCCGGCATGCATCGCACGGAGTTTCACGATCTGCCTCCAATAGAAGAAGCCGGCAAGAGCGATGCCTCCCGCCTGGCCCACAACCCAGGCTGCAATGACGCGGCGGGAAATCCTTTGCCAAAGCAGGCGAGAAATTGCATACAGCCCCATGCTGGCTGCGAACAAAAATGCCGAGTAGTGAAAAAGCATCGCCAGCCACAAGCAGGCGGAAGAAAGCAGCATCCTTCCCGCAGAATCGGCGGCAAAAGCACGTTCGAGAAAATATGCACTCAGCGCCACGAACATGAGCAGAAAGGGATACTGCCGCAGTTCCGCGGACATGGCGATCATGGTGGGAAGAAAGGCGGCAAACAGCAGTCCTACCCATGCCACCGCACGTCCGAACACCACCTCCAGCCACTTGTAATAGACCCAGCAGAAAACCGTCCCTGCAATCACACAAGGCAGGCGCAACACAAGATCCGAGGTTCCAAGAGTTTTCCAGAAATAAAGGACGCAGATGAGTAGCGGAGGGTGCCAAAGGGTCTGGCTCGCCTGATAAGCGTTAAGAAGCGAATTCTGATTGGCAACGGAAAAATGCCAGGCTTCATCGGCGTTAAAGAAGGTGGCATGAGCCATCCAGGCGCGGCAGCAGAATCCAAGCAAGACTAGTAACGCAGCGAGCCAATTCGAGCGATCAACGAAAACCCCCTCACTTTCGCTGGGCACAGCATGGCACCGGGCGGGAACGGATGCCGAGGGCAAAGTCGCCTGAATACCATGAGCCATCCTCGTGGATTCTAGCAGCAGAAGGCGGTCGGTCGGGGTCTGCCAGCTCTGACGTCAGATACGCATCCAGATGTGCGTCGCAGGACTCACGCAGAATCCCATCAGAAAGTGAGAAGGGGCAGGCAATTCCGCCCGCCCCGTCAGTTTCGCTCTTGTCTCCGTGTGTCCTCACATCTTCACGTCCTTGAAGTGCGTCGCCATGTACCAGATGTTGCCGAAATTGTCTTTCACGCCGGCACTGCGGTCGCCGTAGAACTGGTCGGCCGGCTCCTGGAACGAAGTCGCGCCTGCCGCCACAGCAGTGCGGTATACATCGTCCACATTAGGCACGTAGAGGTAGAACATCGCCGGCATGGTCTCATATTTGCCGTGAGCCTCGCCCATCTCGACGACCGAATCGCCAACACGAATCTGGGCGTGCACTACGACGCCGTCCGGGGTCGTGTATTTGGCCTGTTCTTCCGCTCCGAAGGCACGCTTCAGGAAGCCGATCAGCGGCTCGGCCCGCAGCGGATGCAGATACGGGTTCACGCTGTGCAGTCCCTTGGGAATGTGGCTCTCTCCCTTGTGCGTGGCGATGTACCAGTAGTTGCCCGCTTGATCTTTCACCGTGCCGGAGCGCTCGCCGTATTCCTGATCGCGCGGCTCGCCAATCAGCGTCGCACCGGCAGCTACGGCCTTCTTGCAGACGGCGTCGGCGTCCTCCACGTAGACGTGCAGGGCGTTGGGGTGGAACGACAGCGCGAATTTGCGCCCCGGAATGCCGCCGCCCATCATGAGCATGGAATCGCCAATGCGAACCTCGCCGTGTACGCCGCCGTTCGGCGTCTCGGCGCGCAGCGTCTCGACTGCTCCGAACGCCTGCCTGGCGAAATCGAGCAGCGCCGGACCATCCTCGGCAACCAGATACGGCGTCACCATGCGGAAGCCAGGCGGGACAGGGCTCACGCCTGTAGGCTCACCTTTCTGCGGAAGTCGTCCACCCTCAGGCCCCTCTTCCAGCCTGGCGTGACGCCGGTGCATCTCGTCGACTGACATTTCCTCTTTCACCGCGTAGGCGGTCCAGTGGTAGCCGAACGGGTCGGCCATCGTTATGTCGCGGCGGCCATAGAACTCATCCTTAAGGGGTCGCACCACTTTCATTCCGGCTGCGACTGCTTTCTCCGCGAAGGCGTCCACATCGGGCACATGGATGTTCAGCGAGATGGGAGAATTGCCCAGCGTTTCCGCGCTGAAGCGGCCGCCCTCGGGCCATTCGCCCGTGATGTGAATAGTCGAATCGCCGATCGTGATCTCGGCGTGCAGGTCGCGTTCGCTGATCACGAAACGGAACATTTCCTTCGCACCGAAAGCCTGCTTGTAGAACTCAATCGCCTGCGCTGGATCTCGAAAGGCGATCCTTGGTGATGCGGTCACCCGCACGGCCGCAACGGGTTCAGCTAATGTCGACATACTCTTTTTCCCCTCTAGCTCAGATTTCAATCGTGCCTTGAATCGCTCTCGCGGCAGATTGCGCAAGTCAGCCGCGATACGCACCAGAGGTTCAACGTCCGCACTCATCCTGCCGAGTTTCCCATCGGCGCGGGCCAGCATCACGTCCACGGCCTTGTTTAACTGATTAACGCTCAGCTGGTCGGTCTTCTTCAGTTCGATCTTGTCTTGACCGCCATTCCCGGAATGCAGAGAGCGCTTAGGCATCGGCACCCTCCAGGCGCGCCCGTAAATTGGTCAGCGCGCGAAACTGCAACTGCTTCACGGCTCCTTCTGTCTTGCCAACCTCCCGTGCCACTTCCTTGATGCTTTTCTCTTCCACAAATCGCAGCACCACCACCCGCCGCTGCTCGGCCGGCAGCGTATCCACCAGGCGGAACAGGGTGGCCCGCCGTTCGACTTCCTCGATCTCCGCCGGACTCGCTTGCGCCAACTCGATCTTCTCGTCGTCCGCGATTTCTCGTCCCGACCGTTGCCAACGGTCTGAGATCAAATTCGCCGCGATCCGGAACAGCCAGGCCACAAACGGAATCCCGCGCCACTCAAAGCGTTCTAAATTCGCCAGCGCCTGATGAAATGCCTCCGCCGTCACATCCTCGGCTTCGGTGCGATTGGCCACGCGCCGCACGACATAGGCATACACGCGTTCAAAATGAAGTTCGTAAAGCTCGCCAAAGCGGGCAGGATCCTGCTGCGCAGCCTCGATGAGAAGGCGCTCGTCCGCTTCTTTCTTCAGAGCCTTCACTTCAGGTCCTTCACGAATTCACCGCGGTTTGGCCGTACACCAGGGATAACGGACGGGAGCGGAAAAAGGTTACGGTTGCAAACACATCACTCGGACACGGCACCGGACGAATAGTACAGCCGCTCCATCGCCGCCCTTACCTGATTCGACACCGTCTCCAGATCGCGCCCAGTCAGCCCCGCCGTTGAAATCGGTTCACCCACGCGCATCTCCAGCGGCCGGCATTTGATGTGGTACGTATTCATCGGAAGCAGTTCGTAAGTCCCGATCAGCGCGACCGGCACAATATCCACCTGCGCTTTGATCGCAAGGAAGAACGCCCCGGGGAGAAACGGCTTGATCTCGCCATCGGGCGTGCGCCCACCCTCGGGAAAAATCACCAGCGGCACCCCATCCTTCAGCTCTTTCAGAGCCTGCCGGATGCTGCTGATCGACCGCGACGGATTCTGCTGATCGATGCAGATCTGCCCCGACCGCTTCAAATGCCAGCCAATCACGGGATAGGCCAGCAGCTCTTTTTTGAAAGCAATGCGGAATTGAAACGGCAGGTTCACATACAACACGGGAATATCGAGCGCCGAAGCGTGATTTACTGCATAGACGTGGGGCCTCGAGGTATCGATCTTGTCGAGGCCGATGACCTTCACCGGCGACCAGATCGATTTCATGATCAGCCACGACCAGCCTCGCGCGAACCAATGCATCAGATGGCCGTCGCCATCGAACAGGCCGGCCAGCAGGCCCAGCGGCCCCATGATCAGGGTGTACAGCCAGATCAGCGGATCGAGAATGAAGTACGACCGCAGCCGGCTCGCCCAGCCGTATTGTCGTCCATCGTCCGCGGCGGAGCTGCGTCGAGTCGAGGCGGAAGCGGCCGCCGTCGCCGACTCCGGCGCTCCCGTCTCCATTTGCTCGACCGATGAATTCACTTCCTGCACAGCGTTTCTATTCTAGGGGAAAACCATGTAGCGGGGAATCAAGACTGGGGTCGGTTTGAGTATGTCCGATCGTACCTTACTTGGCGCCGCCTCTTCGGAAAACCGAGACGACGGCCGCAGACGCAACCGCCCCTGCCAGGAACCACGCGCCAATACAAAGGACGGCCCAAGCATGATACTCAGAAGGGTCGGCACCCATCCACACCGGCGACCAATAAAGACAATAGGCGAGAAGAAAGGGCACCACCACGGCCCATATTTTTCGCAAAGAAGCTGGACCAGCAGAGCACAACAACCAAACGACAGCTGCCGACGCGATGGCTACAAGGATTGCGCCAGAGCCGAGCGATAGTGACTCGATGTAATCCTTCATGCTGCTTTTCACAAACCCAGAATCCGCATTGCTTCCCCGACCAGGTAAATCGACCCAGTTACGACGATTACCGCTCCGACGTTCGCGGCTTGTTTGGCACGCTCCAGCGCCGAGGCCACGTCGGGCACGGGCTCGATCTCCGCTCCCGTGTGCGCGCCGGTCTGCTGGATTTCCTCCGCCAAGGCCGCTCGCGGATTTTCCGGTCGCGTGGCAATCACGCGCTCGGCCAAGGGAAACAGAATCTCTGCCATCTCCGAGATTGCCTTGTCGCGCATGGCGGCGAAAACGAAAATCAGCGGGCGGTCGACATGGCGCTCCGAAAGGGCAGCACGCAGCGCCCACGCGCCCGCCGGATTGTGCGCAACATCGAGCACGATTTCCGGCCAACCATCACGCGCAGCCAATACTTGAAATCGCCCCGGCCAGCGGGTCTCGCGAATTCCGCGCTCAAACGCCTCGGGAGTTATGCCGGCGAATCCTTTCTTGCTCAACTGCTCTGCCGTAGCCACGGCCAGTGCCACATTTCGCAACTGATGCCGCCCCACCAGCGGTGATTCCACCAGAATCTGCTTCCCCATCACCTGCAGCGGATAGCGTTGAAGGGGGTTCTCGGCACCCTCAGCGTGCCCGGCGGTGAAGGGTTTTTTCTCAGGACTCGGGACTCGTAACTCGGGACACGCAGGCACATAGGGCACCGCGCTCACTCCCTCGGCGTGCAGATCGAGAATCGTGTTACCGATCACGTCGTTCGCCTCCGGCTGCTGCGGCAATGTCACCACCACGCCGCCCGGCCGGATGATCCCTGCCTTCTCACGCGCAATCTCGCCGACGGTGTTGCCGAGAAACTTCTGGTGATCGAGCGAAATATCGGTAATCACGCTCACCACCGGCTCCACCACGTTGGTCGCGTCCAGCCGCCCGCCCATGCCCACTTCGAGCACGGCTATCTCGATCTGCTCACGCGCAAAATGCGCAAACGCGATCGCCGTCATCATCTCGAAAAAGCTGGGATGCCACGGCAACTCTTCGCGCGCGACCAGCTGCTCCGCGATTCGATCCACTTCGCCGTGCAGACGGGCAAAGTCGTCGTCCGAAATTTCCTCTCCATTGATCCGGATGCGCTCGTTGATCCGCAGCAGATGCGGCGAGGTATACAGCGCAGTCTTCAGCCCCGAAGCCCGCAGAATCGACGCCAAAGTCGCTGCCGTCGAGCCTTTCCCGTTCGTCCCCGCGATGAGAACGGAAGCGAAATCCCGCTCGGGATGCTTCATCGCCTGGAGCAACACGCGCATGTGCGCCAGGTCGAACTTGTGCGCGGGCGTCTGGGCCAGCTCGTGCCCCAGCGCGAACATGCTCGCCACCGCGGTTTCGTAAGACATGAATCAGCTCTTGGCTTTTAGCTCTTAAGCTCTTAGCCCTTAGCTTATCAAGATGGTGGGGCGACAAACCGGGCTTGGCGGGAGGGTTGAGCCAAGAGCTAAGAGCCAATGGCTAAGAGCAGGTTACGCTGCCATAAAATCCAGGGCGCGCGCGATGTAGGGCTTGAGCTGTTTGCGCGGAACCACGGCATCCAGCATGCCGTGCTGCAGAAGAAATTCGCTGCGCTGAAATCCTGCCGGCAGTTTCTGCCGGATCGTCTGCTCGATCACCCGCGGCCCGGCGAAGCCAATCAGCGCGCCCGGTTCGGCGATGTTCAGATCGCCCAGCATGGCAAACGACGCGGTCACCCCTCCCGTGGTCGGATCGGTCAGCAGCGAAATGTAGGGAACCCGCGCTTTGTCCAGCCGCGCCAGTGCCGCCGAAATTTTCGCCAGCTGCATCAGGCTGATGACACCTTCCATCATCCGTGCCCCACCCGACGCCGACACAATAATCAGCGGCATCTTCGTGTCGGCCGCGCGCTCCACTGCCCGCGTAATGGCCTCGCCCACCACCGCGCCCATGCTTCCGCCGATGAACGCATACTCCATCACGCTTGCAATCACCGGCCGCCCCTCGAGTTTGCCCTGCGCGTTGATCACCGCATCCTTCAACCCGGTCTCCTGCTGCGCCTGCTTCAGCCGCGAAGAATACGGCTTCAGGTCCACAAACTTCAGCGGATCGGTCGACGACAGGTTGCCGTCGAAGGTCTCGTACTGGTTATCGTCAAGCAGCAGCGCCAGGCGTGTGCGGGCGTCGATCCGGAAGTGCTTGCCGCACTTCGGACAGACGTTCATATTCTCTTCCAGATCCTTTTTCCAAATAATTTGCCGGCAGTTTTCACACTTCACCCACAACCCTTCAGTGCGGACTTTCTTCTCGCCCGAAGTGTCGAGTTCGCCGGATTCGCGCTTAAACCAAGCCATAAGACATTGAGGAATTGGGTAATTCTGTAACTTAGTAATTTAAAACAATAATCGGGGGTCAGGTTTCAAATTATCCGATTACCAAATTCCCCAATTACACAATCAGTATTCGATTCCCCTCTGCGCCATCACGCCCTTTTCGTAGGCGTGCTTCACCTGCCGCATTTCGGTCACAGTGTCTGCGATCTCCACAATTGTGGGATGCGCGTTCCTGCCCGTCAAGATAACGTGGACCATCTCCGGCCGCGTCTTGAGCGCCTCAACCACCCTCGCCGGGTCCAGCATGCCGTAGCTGATGGCATAGTTGATCTCGTCGAGCACCACCAGATCCCATTGACCCGACTGAATGGCCTGCTGAGCTTCGGCCCAGGCCGCTTCCACCATGCGCACATCTTCCGGGTCGGGCTTCTCTGTTCCCACCTTCACGAAACCGCGGCCCATCTGCTTCATGACGAACCGGTCGCCGAAGGCCTGCACCGCGTCCAGCTCGCCGTAGTGCCAGGAGCCCTTCAGGAACTGCAGCATCAGAACCCGCATGCCCTGCCCGACCGCGCGCAAAGCCGTCCCCATGGCGGCCGTGGTTTTGCCCTTTCCCGGCCCGGTGTTTACGATGACGAGACCACGACGGATGTCAGCCATGCCAGTGGGACGCTTGATTCTACTAAATACTGACTGCCGAGTCGCCTGCCGGACTTCCTAAAGTGACTCAAACTGAGACGGCCGTGTTCCCCAAGCCCAAGAAAAATCGCAACGGATCGCCGGTTGCCAAGGTCATACACTGCATTAGGAATTTTCCGCCTCCCGGTTGTGGCATGCTGTTACCAGTCGTTGTATCGGTCAAGGAATCTTTGCGCAGTGGCGAACTTTTCCACGGAACCGGGGCATCCAATGTTGCGTAGCTCGGTCAGGCGCATCTCTGTCTCCTCGCGAACCCGCGGAGGTCTAGTCGTGCTCAACCGTCTTGCGGTCTTGTTGCTCTCCACCGTGTTGGCTGTTCCCGCGTTTTGCGCGCAAAAAGTCGCCAACAACCGCCCCCAATCCACCCTGGACACCGGCGACCAGGCCGCCATCCGCGAAATTCTCGATCTGGAGCGCCAGGCGCGCGACGCCAGCCTCCACCGCGACGCCGACTTCTCGCAACGCACGCTCGCAGAAGACTACGTCGCCATCACGCCGCTCGGCCAGGTGACCACCAAGCAGGACACCATTTCCGCGCGCAAGAGCGGCCAGCTTCGCTACGACGAACTTAACGTGAGCGACATGGTGGTGCGCGTCTATGGCGACACCGCCGTCGTGACCGCCCGCGCTGACGTAAAAGGCCACCAGCTTGGCGAGGACTTTAGCGGCCCCTACCGTTACACGCGAGTCTGGGTACGCCGCACCGGGAAATGGCAGGCCGTCAGCTACCAGGCCACCGTAACGCAGTAGAGATTGTCCCTCGCCACCTGCAAAGTGGGCCTTTCCGATGCCGCAATTTGAATTTCGCACACTACAAAGGCGTCATCCCGAAGACTCGCGTTTTCGCCGGCGGGCCGAGGGATCTCCCGTGAGAGGTCCGTGTGCCGGGAGATCCTTCGCGCCGCCTGAAGAACGGCTTCGCTCAGGATGACTTCAACCCACGAGGGCTTTTAGGCGCGTCAATGCCCCGAATGGTACGGATGCCCTTTCAGAATCGTGAACGCGCGATACACCTGTTCCAACAACACCACCCGCGCCAATTCGTGCGGCAGGGTCATTTTTCCGAGTGAGATTGTCTGCTGCGCTGCAGTACGCGTCTCGCTGCTGAATCCGTCGGCGCCGCCAACAGCCAGCACCAGCGGCAACGGGTTGCGATCCTGATAATCCCCCAGAAATTTGGCAAAGCCTTCGGAAGAAAATTCCTTGCCCCGCGAGTCCATCAGCACCAGCGTGGACTTCGCCGCGCTCTTTGCTCCGGTCCGGGCTCCCGCCCGTCCGCACATTTCGACCAGCGCCGCCTCGTCGCGCAGAGCAACGCCTTCCACCTGAGCATAACGTGAGATTCGCTTGAGATATTCCTCAGTCAGCGCCTGAATCGCCGTTTCCTTCGTTTTGCCGATCCACGCGATCTTGATCTTCACGGCGCGCCCTTCACTTTTTCCCCGAAGCTAGTACGACCGTCGCGCCGAACGCCACCTGCTCGCCATCGGAATATTGCCGCACCGCAGCATGAATCTCCGCGTGAATCTGCGGCCACTTTTCTGCTGGCACGCGCTCCAGCATCGGACGAAATGGCACTGCGACGGCCTGTGCCTGCTCCCAGACTTCCTCGACGGGGCCCGGCCAGGTCCAGGGCAAAGTTCTGGTCTCCTCCTGAACCGCGCTGAATCCTGCCGCCCGCAGCACGCCCGACAAACTGCCGGGCTGCGAAAACCGGAACGGATCCGTTGCGCCCGGCGCCAGCAGCGGACCACCGACATGCCGGTGCACCACTCCCATCATCGTCTGCCAATACGGCTGCTCGAACGGACCCCAGGCCAGAAAACATGCTCGCGCTCCCGGCCGCAACACGCGCCGCAGCTCGCCGAGCGCCGCGACCGGATCGCGAAAGAACATCACGCCAAAACGCGAAGTCGCGAGATCAAAGCTGTCACCGGGAAATGGCAGACTGTGCGCGTCCGCCTGCTGCGTGGTGAAGTTCGTGAGCCCACGCGCCTCGGCCCGCTGCGCTGCCACGGCCAGCAATTCCGCGCTCACATCCAGAGCCGTGACATGACCCTCGGCTCCCACTCGCACCGCCAGGCTGATGGCCGGTTCGCCCGTCCCGCTCGCCAGATCGAGTATCCGCATTCCCGGCTTCGGCTGCGCGTACTCAACCAGCGCGTCCGTCACCGGCTGGCCCATCGCCGCCGACTTGGTTTTCCACTTCTCCGCGGCCACCAGGCGAAACTGGTTTCCCCAGGCCGGTTCGGAGTTGGTTGCAGCTGTCATGGACTCTAGAATTTCACTCGTAGAGGAAGCGTCTTGATCGCGCGTTCGAGAAGAGCACGACTTCAGTCGTGCCACCGGCAGAACCAAGAAATCAGCAGGGCTTCAGCCCCTGAGAGCCGATCGAGTGCATACGCATGCGAAATGCCCCCTACGCCGTCTTCCGCTTCCGCTTCTTCTTCTTCGCCGAAGGTGGCCTGGCTTCGGCCTTCCGCTTCTTCGGCGCCGCTTTCAGATCCCCGGGCTCCAGCCGCGTGGCCGTCTTCCACAACCGTTCCAGATCGTAGAACTTCCGTGCCTTCTCCGAAAACACGTGCACGACGAAGTCGACATAA
>Ga0187770_10000566_pt1 | contig 18029 bp, 13 predicted proteins | sample 0116_SJ02_MP02_2_FD_133154 | JGI IMG/M metagenome (GOLD analysis project Ga0187770, IMG submission 133154) | Tropical peat soil microbial communities from peatlands in Department of Meta, Colombia - 0116_SJ02_MP02_20_MG | ecosystem: Environmental > Terrestrial > Soil > Wetlands > Peat | place...
AACGGATCTGGCGCAGCACCTCGAAGCCGTCCATCCCGGGCATGAGGATGTCGAGCGTGACCGCATCGTAGTGATCGGAGCGAAGCCGCTCGAGCGCCTCTTCGCCGCTCAGTGCGACGGTCGCGTGGACGTCGATTGCGGCCAGCTGGCTGGCGATCAGCTCGGCGATCTCGCGTTCGTCGTCGACGACGAGTACGTTGCGCCCCCGGATCGATTCGAGCGCCCCCGGCGAGTCGAACCCAATCACGGCCGCCGGCAGCCGCACGCGGAACACGGTCCCGTGCCCCGGTCGGCTCTCGACGCTGATCTGCCCGGAGTGCAGGTCGACGAGCGACTTGACGATCGATAACCCGAGGCCGGTGCCGGGGTTCGAGCCGCTGCGGTTGCCCGCTCGGTAGAAGCGGTCGAAGATGTGCGAGAGCTCCTCCTCGGTCATCCCCACACCGGAGTCCTCGACCACGATCTCGACCCAGGCCCGATCTGGCTCGACGCCGATGTGGATGCTGCCGCCTTCCGGCGTGTAGAGGTGGGCGTTGGTGAGCAGGTTGGCCACGATCTGCCGCACCCGGCCAGGATCTGCGAGCGCGGGCGGGAGAATCGGCGCGGCGTAGGAGGTGAGGTGCTGGTCCTTGGCCTGAATGCGTGGGCCGATCAGCTCGACGACCTCGTGCACCACCTCGCCCACGTCGATCGCGCGCCGGTTGATCTCCACGGAGTCGGCCTCGATCCGGGCCACGTCGAGCAGATCGTTGACGAGGTCGACGAGGCGATCGGTCGACCTGAGGATGATCCCGACGAACTCGCGCTGCCGGTCGGACATGTCGCCCGAGGAGCGCTCGAGCAGCTCGACGAACCCCTTGATCGAGGTGAGCGGGCTGCGCAGCTCGTGCGAGGCGGTGGCCACGAACTCGCTCTTGGCCCGTTCCAGGCGCGCGCGCTCGCTCATGTCGCGCACGGTCCACACCACGCCGGCGTGCTTGTCGCCGAGACGGGCGGCGGTCACCGACAGCGTGCGCCCGCGGTGCTCGACCAGCGCCTCGCCCGCGAGCGCCTCGTCCTCGGGGGGCAGCGGGCTGTCGTCGCCGTCGACCTGGCCACCGACGACGAGCTCGGGGACGAGCTCGGCGGCGCGCGGGTTGACGGTGGCGATCACATTCGACCCCGGCTCGGTGACGATCAAGGCGTCGCCAAGACTCTCGATCGTCACGGCCAGGCGCCGGCGCTCCTCCTCGATCCGGTTCTGGGCGGCGGCGAGGTCCGCGCCCATCTCGTTGAAGGCGCCGGCGAGATCTTGGAGCTCGCGCGGGCCCGAGGGTTCGACGCGCTGCTCGAGCTTGCCCTCGGCCAGGCTGTGGGTGGCCTGGACGAGCTCGTCGAGCGGGCGGCGCATCGCTCGCACCATCACAGTGATCAGCGCGAGCGCCCCGCCCAGCGCCAGCACGCCGGCGACGATCACCAGCATCAGCGCGCGGCGGGAGTCCGAGCGGGCCTGGCTTCTGGCGCTCGCCTGCCGGGCCGCCTGGCGAGCCTGGAGCTGGGCCGCGAGCGTGCGTGCGGTGGCGAGCGGGCCGGTGACCGCGGTTGCGAGGCGGCCGGTGGCGGCGAGGCCGCGGGCGGCCTGCTCGGCCGCGATCTGCTCGCGGACCAGGCGCTCGCTGATCGGGTCGCCCCGGGCCAACGCGCTGGCCGTCGCCCCCGCGGCGGCATAGTCGGCGGCGACCTGGCGGCGCTCGGCGGCCGCGCCCGGCCCCCGTGCGTCGCGCAGCACCTCCTCCTCGGCGATGCCCGCACCGACGAGGTTCGCGCCGGCGATGGCCAGAGACGAGGTGTCGAGGAGGCGGTTCTCGTAGCGCTGGCGCGCGCGGTACAGGCTCGCGATGCCGAGCGCGGCGACCAGCGCGAGCGCGAGCGTCAGGGCGACGAGCGCCAAGCGCAGCGAGCGGGCGATGGAAAGGCGCTGCATAAGGAGATGTTCGGGTTGGGGGCGACCCGCGGTGATCGTACCCGGGGCTCGGGCGGCCGGCGGCAGCGACCGTGGCGGCCGGGCCCCTGAGAGGGCTACCATTTCCCGCCATGACCCTTGCCCGGATGTGGAGGCGTCAGCTGTGCGCCGCCTCGAGTGTGGCGCTGATCGTTCCCTTGGCGATGGTGGCGGCGCTGGTGCTGCTCGCGCTGGGGGGAGGCTTCAGTCAGCTTGGCGTGCTCGGCCAGATCTTCGCCGGACCGCCGGCGCCGAGCGCGGGACCGCTGGCACCGGGAGCCGTGTCGAGCGCCGGAGCGCGCGCTGCCGGTACTGGGAGACGGGCCGGAATCACCGCCGCGGTGATTCCGGTTATCCCGGTGGCGCAGTTCGTGGCGACCCGGCCCGGGTCCGGGGCTAATGGGACGCACGGCCGGGTAGCGCCCGGGGTCCCGGCGCCGCGCACGGGCATGCGCTCGACGGGCGGCGCGATCCGGCCGGGCGGCCTTGCCACGCGACCGGTGACAGGGAGCCCCGGCGGGGCGGGCTCCACATCTGGAGCGCCGCAGCCGGCGCCGGTCTCGTCGACTCCGAGCCCGTCGCCTGCTTCTGGACCCGGACCCACCGGACCCGCGCCGGCCCCGGGACCGTGGCCGCGGCCCACGCCGGTCGACACTGCGGTCAAGGCCGTCGCCTCGGTGACTCAGCACCTCCCGGGTCCCGTCGGGCCCGTCGTCACCCAGGTCGTGCAGGGAGCCGGCCAAGCCGCCGGTGGCTTGTCGCCGTCGCCCGGAGTGCCGTCGCGCGGATTTCCACCGCACGGAGGGCCGACGCAGGGATTGCCGTTGCGCGGATTCCCGTCGCGGGGGTTGCCGTCGCGCGGATTGCCGCCGCGTGGGGGGCCGCCGCGCGGACTGCCCTCGCGAGGATCGCCGCCGACCGGCCCCGCGCCGGGCTCGCCCTGGCGCGGTCGCGTACCGGCTTCGCCGGTGACGCTGAGGGTGCCTTGAGGGCCCGTCTTCTCGCCTTTGGCGCACTGGCGCTGTCCGTCGTCGCCGTGGCCGGCTGCGGCAGCTCGGGTGGGCCGACCTTCGCCCCGGGCTCGACCGTAAGCGACCAGTCCCCCGGCGCCTCGGTGGCGCGGGCTCGTGACGTTCCCGAAGCCGACTGGCTGCGCTTCGACTACGACGCCCAGCGCACCGGCGTCGGCCCAGCCGCGACCGGCATCACCGCCGGCAACCTGCACACGCTGCGCCTACGTGCGGTGAAACTGCCGGGCACTGTGGACTCCTCGGCCATCGAGCTGACCGGGGTGAAGGTGCGGGGCCGGACCGGTGACGTGATCGTGATGACGACCACGTACGGGCGCACGCTGGCGCTGGACCCCGCAACGGGTCAGCGGCTCTGGGAGTTCACGCCACGGGATATAGGCTCGTACCAGGGCAGCGCCCAGATCACGACCGCGACGCCGATCGCCGACCCCGACCGGCAGTTCGTGTACGCGGCCTCGCCGGACGGCCGCATCCACAAGCTGGCGCTCGCCACCGGCCGCGAGGTTCACTCCGGCGGCTGGCCGGTCAGCGTCACCTTCGACGCCACCCACGAAAAGATCGCGGCTGCGCTGAACATCAGCGGCAACTCGGTCGTGGTGACGACGGGCGGCTACATCGGCGACATCCCGCCCTACCAGGGACACGTGGTGATGATCGACCAGAGCTCGGGCCGTATCACCGCGGTCTGGAATGCGCTCTGCTCGAACGTCCACAGACTGATCGACCCGCCCCGGTCGTGTCCGGCCAGCGACGCCGCCATCTGGGCGCGCGAGGGCGCGGTGATCGAGCCGGGCACCGGCCGGATCCTGGTCGCCACCGGCAACGCCCCATTCAACGGCTCGACCAACTGGGGTGACAGCGTGCTCGAGCTGAGCCCCGACGGCAAGCAGCTCCTGCACAACTGGACGCCGACCGACCAGGCGCAGCTCAACTCGAACGACCTCGACCTCGGGAGCACCGCGCCGGCGCTCCTTCCCGTGTTCGACGGCCGCCGTCTGGCCGTCCAGGGCGGCAAGGCCGGAGTGCTCGACCTGCTCGACCTCGACCGCCTCGACGGCACCACCGCCGGCGCCGGTCCCCGGACCGGCGGCGAGGTCCAGCAACTTCCAAGCCCGGGGGGAGACCAGGTGTTCACCGCGCCGGCCGTGTGGACCCACGGCGGGCGGACCTGGATCTTCGTCGGCGATGGGTCCGGAACCTGGGCTTACACGCTCGGCGGCAGCGGCGCCGCCCCCCGACTGTCGGTCGCCTGGAAGTCGGGGAGCGGCGGGACCAGCCCGGTGATCGCCGGCGGGCTGCTCTACGTGTATGACCCGAGCGGGTCGCTCGACGTCTACGCGCCCACGACGGGCCGCGAGCTGCTGTCGCTACCGGCCGGGAGCGGGCACTGGAACAGCCCGATCGTGGTCGGCGGGCGGGTGATCCTACCGGTCGGCAACGCCAACGACCACGCCACGAGCGGGACGCTCGAAATCTTCCACCTGCCCGGGCGCTGACTCACCGCGGGTGTTCGTCGCCCGGAGCCCGATCACGGCGGCGGCCAGCACGCACACTGCCGAGGCGAGCAGGCCGCGCTGCAGTCCCGAGTTCAGGGCGTCGACCGGGAGCGTGTGCGCCGCCAGCAGATGCTCGGTCCGGCTGGTCGCCAGCGCGGTGAACACGGCCAGTCCGAGCGCTCCGCCGAGCTGCTGTGAGGCGTTGACGAGCGCGGCGGCCAGTCCGGCCTTGTCGGAGGGAACGCCGGCGTTGGCGGCGGTCGTCACCGCGACGAACACCGGACCGAACCCGAGCGACATGATCACCATCCCGGGCAGGAGGTCGTGCAGGTAGGAGCCGCCGACGGCGATGCGCGAGAGCCAGTAGATGCCGACCGCGGCGATCAGCGAGCCACCGATGATCACCGCACGTGTCCCCATGCGGCTCAGGAGCTGTGAGGCGACTCCGGCCGCGGCACCGGTGGCGAAGCACACGGGGAGGTAGGCGGCGCCGGTCTGGATCGGCGAATAGTGCAGCACTTCCTGCATGTACAGGGTGAGGAAAAAGAACATCGCCAGGAAGCCGGCGAACGCGATCAGCTGCGTGACGTCGGCGAAAGCGAGTCCGTTAATCCGGAAGATCGAGAGGGGGGCCAGCGGGTTGCGGTGGACGCGCTCGTTCACGACGAACGCGATCAGAAGCCCCACCGCTACGGCGAGCTCACCGATCGTGCGGGGCTTGCCCCAACCCGCGGTCGGCGCCTTCACCAGCGCGTACACGAGCAGCAGCATGCCACCGGTGGCGAACACCGCGCCGAGGGCATCGAAGTGCTCGAGCTTCTTGCGAGCGTCATCGCGGGCGACCAGCCGGACTACCCCGCCCAGCACCAGCACGCAGGCGACCGGGTTGACGAACATCACCCAGCGCCACCCGAGGCCCTGGGTGAGGAGCCCGCCGAGCAGTACGCCGACCGCCGAGGCCAGCCCACCGACGCCGCCCCAGACGCCCAGCGCGGTGTGCCGGTCCTTCCCCTCCCGGAACGTAGTCGTGAGGATCGACAGCGCGGACGGAAGCGTCATCGCGGCGCCGATCCCCTGGGCGAGGCGGGCGCCGACCAGCACCCCCGCCGAGCCGGCGAATCCGCCGATCAGCGATGAGACGCCGATCACGACGATGCCGGCGACGAGCACGCGTCGCCGGCCGATCAGGTCGGCGGTCCGGCCGCCGAGCAGCATGAAGCCGCCATAGGTGAGCAGGTAGGCGCTCGGCACCCACTGGAGGCCGGCGACCGAGAAGTGGAGGGCGTGCCGGATCGACGGCAGCGCGATGTTGACAATCGGGGCGTCGACGAAGTCGAGAAACGCCACCGCACACAGCAGCGCGAGGATCAGCTTCCCGCGCCCTGTGGAGAGAGACGACGGTTGAGACGGCATGGGTGACACCTTTCGAATGTGACGTTGGCGCGTTCACTGGGATGACCCGCGACCCCGTGCGGACGTGACACGGGCCGTCGGCGTCGTGTCCGCCGATGACAGCTGCCGTCGGGATAACCGCCGCGATGGGAGACCAGCGGGAAGTGGGGGAGAGTGTCGGGGCGCTGGACCTGCGCGCGCCAGCCGTCGGGGTAGGGCTCGAGCCCGCGTCGCACCGCCGGCACATCGGGCCGGCAGCGTATCTGCGCGGGTCAGGCGGCGGGCGTGAGCACCCTGGTGGCGCCGGGACGCAGCTCCTGACACGGGGCGAGCTCGGCGACCGGTAGCCGCACGCTGAACACCGAGCCGGAGCCCGGGCTCGAGACGACCTCGATCGATCCACCCATGGCCTCGGTCAATGCCTTGCACACGACCAAGCCCAGCCCGTTGCCCGCGACGCCGCGCAGCGGGGCATCCAGCCGCTCGAACGGAGTGAACAGCCGCGAGAGCTGATCCGCGCTCATGCCCACGCCGGTGTCGATCACGTCGATCCGGACCCGCTCGTTCGCGTCGCGGGTGACCCGGAGGGTTACCGAGCCGCCGGCACGGTTGTAGTTGATGGCGTTCGAGATCAGGTTGAGAAGCACCTGCCTAAGCCGGCGCTCGTCGGCCAGGACCCAGACGGGTTCCCCGCCACCGTCGTGGCGCAGCGTCAGCGACCTCTCGGCCGCCAGCGGGCCGCACAGCGAAATCGCCTGCGCGATCTCATCCCGAGCATCGACCGTCGCCTCGGACATCTCGAGGTTGCCGCCGGCGAGACGCGAGAGCTCGAGCAGGTCCTCGGCCAGGGCCAGCAGGTGACGCCCGCCGGCGAGGATCTGCTCGACGCTGTGGCGCTGGGAATCACTCAGCTCCTCGAGGGCCAGCAGCTGGCCGAAGGCCAGGATCGCGTTCAGGGGGTTGCGGAACTCGTGGCTGACCCTCGAGAGTGCTTCGGTGGTGGAGAGCACGGTCCCGTATCGACGTATTTCGCCGAAAGCCTTAGCGGTAGTCCTCCGGCGCCTGTCGTGGAGAACTACGGAGGCGGGGCCCGTATGAAGCTCGTGACCTTGTCCTTTGGCCACCAGGCGGGAGAGCTTGTGGCTGGCCGTTCCGATCAGCATCAGGTGCGTCCCGTTTGGGGGGACACCTATCGATGGACTAATAGGTGCGGAGGAAGGTAAGGAAATCCGAAGAATACCCCGCAAATCATGGGAAACGGGAATCTTACGGGCGCCGTTGGGGTCTAACCGGTTGTAAGCAACCGAAACGGCGAATGGTTCGACAGACGTCGAACAATCCGCTACAATTCGGCTCGTATCGAACTATGGACGACAAGAGGATTCAATTGGAAAATTTTGAGGATCGTCGGACCGCTGCTGCGCGGCCCGACATGCACGAAACCGCTCAGCGCGTCCGGTCTGGTGGGACCAAGCGCGCGGCGGCGACGGGCAACCGGCGTCAGGTCAGGCGCCGGCGGACCCATGCCGGCGCGCCCGTGGACACGCCAACCGAGCTGCGTGCAGCGATCGATGACGATCGCGGCGCCAGCGTCGCCGATTCGCTCGAGCTGTTCCTGCGGCGGGCCCGGCTCCATCCGCTGCTCACGGCGGCGGAGGAGATCGAGTTGGCCAAGAGGATCGAGCGCGGCGACCTGGCGGCTAAGGAGAAGATGATCAACGCGAACCTGCGCCTGGTCGTGTCACAGGCGCGGCGCTACCAGGGTCATGGCCTGCCCATGGAGGACCTGGTCCAGGAGGGAATGCTGGGCTTGATCCGGGCGGTCGAGAAGTTCGACTGGCGGCGCGGGTTCAAGTTCTCCACGTACGGCACGCTGTGGATCCGTCAGGCCATTCAGCGCGGGCTTCAGAACCACGGGCGCACGATCCGGGTGCCGGTGCACGTGTCCCAGCGCCAGGTCAAGGTGCGCAAGATCGAGTCCGAGCTCAGCACCAAGCTGGGCCGTGAGCCGACCGACGAGGAGATCGCCGCGGTGTCCGGGCTTCCGCTCGAGGAGATCTCGGAGCTGCGGGAGCTGAGCCGCGCGATGACCAGCCTCGATCAGCCGGTCAGCGAGGACGGCGAGACGGCGCTCGGCGACCTGATGGCCTCGGAGCGGCCCGAGCCTCACGAGGAAGTGGCCACCACCGAGCGCAGCCAGAAGGTCAACGAGGCCGTCGGACGGCTTCCCGCCGCCGAGCGGAGCGTGATCGAGCTGCGGTTCGGGCTGGCCGGCGAGGATCCGAAGACGCTCCGGCAGGCGGGCTCCGAGCTCGGCATCACCGCCGAGCGGGCACGCCAGCTCGAGGAGCAGGGACTCCGGCGGCTGGCCGCCACGGCCGAACTCGCGGGCCTGGGCGAAGCCGCCTAAGGCGCCGCCGTCAGGCGGGGCCGTCCGGTCGAATCGGCCCTACCGCGCGATAAGAACGTCACAAGGCGCGCGTGCGCACACCCGAGCGGGTAGTGAGTACGCGCGCCACGGCGTTAAGGGACTGGCCGCCCTCGGGTCGATGACGATCAGCTGGGCGCGTGTCGCCTCGGCGACGTCGATGATCGCGTCGGCGGTGTCGCCCGCGACCAGGTGCGGGGTCACTCCGATCCCGCGCCGGCGCAGATCGCCGGCCGCCGCGGTGAGGCGCTCGTCGAGGTCCCGGCGGTCCGATAGCACCGGCCAGTAGGTCTCGACCAGGTGCAGGTGCGAGTGCCGGGCGCCGGCGAGTCCGGCGGCCGCGCTCATCGCCGGTGCCTCGCCGTCGGCCGTGTACGCGTGCGCAACGATCACGTTGGCGGAATCGCGGGCCGGCACCGCGCGACGGAAGGCGAAATCGGCGACCTGGCGCCACATGCTGATCGCCGGGACGAGCAGGCCGCGGGCGATGCCCGTGAGCACGAGGCGCAGCTCCGGGCTGGGCTGGCGCGGCTCCGGCAACGCGATGTCGAGCTCGATCTGGGATCCGGCCCGTCGCTCCTCGGTGTTCCCGAGGCGTTCGAGCAGCCGGAGGGCGTCGGTGTTCTCGGCCAGCAGCAGCGCGGTAAACCGCTCGAAGCCCTCCTCGCGGGCCCGGTCGACCAGCCGGTCGAGGAGCGTGGTGCCAACGCCGCGTCCCTGCCAGTCGTCGGCGACGACGATCGCGCACTCGGCCACGCCGTCGCTCACCCGGACGAAACGGGCGACGGCGACGAGATCGCCAGTGTCGGTATCGACGCCGACCAGGGCCTCGTGGTCGTGGTGATCGACCGCGGTCAGATACGACAGCTGCCGGTCGCTGAGACCGGCGACGGGCGACTGGAAGCGCATGTAGCGGCTCCGCTCCGAAAGCCGCTCGAAGCCCGCTTGCAGCCGTTCGCGATCATCGGGCCTGATCGGGCGGATCAGCACCGAGGATCCGTCCCGGATCGTGGCGGGCTCTAGTTTGTCGCCCTTCAACTGGCGTTCAGCGGCGCACGCGCTGCCGCCTGGTCGGCGGCCTGGGAGTGGCCGGCGATCGCGTCCACAAGCTGCCGCCAGGCCGCCTCGGGGAGGTCGTGTCCCATCCCGTCGACGATCATCAGCCGCGCGCGGGGAATCGCCTTGGCCGTGGCGACGCCACCCGACCGGGCGACCATCCGGTCCTTGGAGCCGTGAATCACGAGCGTGGGCGCGCGAATCCTGTGCAGCTCGGCGGTGCGGTCGCCGGAGGCGATGATCGCGCCCAGCTGCCGGCCGGGCCCGGCGGGGTCGTGGCCGCGGTCGTAGCTGCGGGCCACCATGTCGCGAACCCGCTCGGTGTCGAACGACAGGCCGCGCGAGCCGATCGCCTCGAACACGCGGGTCGTGTGCTCGATGTAGCCCTCGCGGTCGTCGGGCGCGCGTCGCAGCAGGTAGCGGTAGACGCCGAAGGCCGGCTGCCCCGTCCAGCGGTTGCCCGTGTTGGACATGATCGAGACCAGTGAACGGACGTCCTCGGGGTGGCGGGCGGCAAGCGTCTGCGCGATCATCCCGCCCATCGAGGCGCCGACCACGTGGGCCGGCGCGAGCTGGAGTTCCCGCATGAGGCGAGCGGCGTCGTTCGCCATGTCGCCGAGGTCGTAGAGGACGGGGTCGATCTTTCGCGTGACCAGCTGGCGCGGGGTGGGCGGCGCGCCCTTGAGCCGGGTTGAGCGGCCGATGTCGCGGTTGTCGAAGCGGACCACGTGCAGTCCGCGCTGGGCCAGCTGGGCGCAGAACTCGTCCGGCCAACCGATCATCTGCGTGCCGAGGCCCATGATTAGGAGCAGCGTGGGATCGGACTCGTTGCCGAACCGCTCGTAGCAGAGGGTGATGCCCTCGCCGACGTCGCAAGACTGTTCAGCCATACAGCTCCTCGAACAGGTCGGCGTAGCGCTCGTTGACGATGTTGCGCTTGAGTTTCAGGGTCGGCGTGAGCTCGCCGGATTCCTGGGTCAGGTCGTGATCGAGGATGGCGAACTTCTTGATCTGCTCGACCCTGGCGTACTTCTGGTTGGCCCGGTCGAGCTCGGCCTGGACCAGCTCTCGCACCTGGTGCTGTTGGGCGAGATCCGCGAGATCTTCTGAGAGGCCGTTTTCCTTGGCCCAGGGGATGATCGTCTCCGGGTCGAGGGTGATCAGCGCCACCGGGTAGGGGCGGCGGTCGCCGTACATGACCGCGTGGGAGATCCAGCGCGATTGCTTGAGGTCGTTCTCGAGGTTGGACGGGGCGAGGTTCTTGCCGCCGGCGGTGATGATGATGTCCTTCTTGCGGCCGGTGATCGACAGGTAGCCGTCCGCGTCGAGCGAGCCCAGGTCGCCGGTCATGAGCCAGCCGTCCTCGGTGAAGGCATCGCGGGTGGCGTCCGGGTTGCGCCAGTACTCGCGGAACACATTCGGCCCCCTCGTCAGGATCTCGCCGTCGTCGGCGATCTTGAACTCGACGCCGGGCATCGCGCGGCCGACCGTCCCGAACTTGAGGTGATCGAGCGTGTTGACCGCCCCCACAGCGGTCGTCTCGGTCATGCCCCAGCCCTCGAGCACCGGCACGCCGCACGCGTAGAAGAACTCGAGGATCTCCTTGGCGATCGGGGCGGCGCCGGAGACGGCCTTGGTCAGATGGTTGCCGAACAGGCCCCGGACCCTGCTGTACAGGGCCTCGTCGGCTTTGTCGAAGGCGGTTTGCAGCTCGGCCGGGACTTCCTGCTTTCGCTGGCGCATTTGGCGAACCTTCACGCCTAGGTCGATCGCGTCTTGGAGCTGTTGCGGGTCGTCGGCCATGGCCTGGGCCAGCGCGTAGATCTTCTCGAAGATCCGCGGCACCGACGGCATGTAGGTCGCCTTCACCTGCTGGAGCTCGGGAATGATCTGCATGGGATCGCCGCCGAAGTAGGCGATCCCGCTGCCGACATCAAACGAGGCCAGCTGCACGGTCAGCGCGAAGGCGTGGGCGAGCGGCAGGTACAGATAGGTCATCTCGCCCTCGGTGATGAAGTCGATCTCCTCGACCATCACCCCGACCGAGGCGCAGTTGCCGTGGCTGAGGACGACGCCCTTGGGGGCACCGGTGGTGCCCGACGTGTAGATGATCGTGTAGGGGTCCTCGGGGGCCACCGCGTCGCACCGGCGCTCGAGTTCGGAACGGTTCGCGCCGGCGGACGAGCTACGGCCTCGTTCGCGAAGATCGTCGATGGTCTGGGAATCGGTCTTCGGGTCGGGACCGTCGATCAGCACGACGTGCTCGAGATGCTTCAGGTCGCCGCGGACCTGCTCGATCTTCGCCGCCTGCCCACGGTCCTCGCAGATGACGATCCGCGAATCGGAGTTGCCGGTCACCCACGCGCACTCCTCGGGCGAGTTGGTCGGATAGATCGGGACGACAATCGCGCCGGCCCGGGAGACGGCCAGGCTCGAGTAGCTCCACTCGGGCCGAGTGTTGGCCAGCAGGCTGACCCGGTCGCCCGGCTCGAGCCCGAGGTCGATCAGGCCGAGCGCGAGCTCGTCGACGATCTGGCCGACCTCGGCGAAGGTCTTCTCACGCCATTCGTCGTCGTGGCGATACCGGACCGCTGTCCGCTCCCCGAAGCGTTCGGCAGCGTTCGCCGCCGCCCGCGCGATCGTTCTGTTGCTCGCCTGCACCGCGTCTGTGGCCATCGTGTCCTCCTGGTCTGCTTGGTCTTACCCTAGTGTCGAGCGCTCCAGCGGGCCATCCTCACGAACAGCTCGGGCGGCGAGAGCGGCGGTAGCCCCGGATCGAACTCCCGATAGAGCTTGGCCACATTGGCGGCGATCCGCTCAGGGTCGCCCCAGTCGCGGAAGTCACCGATGTCGATGTCGTCCGCCGCTGCCTCCTCGTCCATTCCGCCGTCGAAGCGCGTGCGGGCCTCGTCCCGGATGTAGGCGAGGTAGCGCTGGACGTCGCGGACGCCCGAAGCGTCGGTGACCGGGCCGTGGCCCGGGACGATCGTCGTCGCCTTGAGCTCGAGGATCTGGTCGCACGCGTGCAGCCAGTTGGACACCGGCCCGGCCCACATCATCGGCGTGCCCTCGATGAACAGGAGGTCGCCCGTGAACACCACGTTTGCGTCCGGCACGTAGGCGATCGAGTCGCCGCTTGTATGCGCAGGGCCGAGCTCGAGCAGCCGGACATGGCGGTCGCCAACGTCGAGCACGTGGTCGTGTTCGAAGGACTCGGTGGGCAGGCGCTCCGTCACCGAGGCGAAGTCGAACCTGCGCATGCTGTGCTGGGCGAACGCTTCGAACTCCGGTCCGAGATCGAGCTGGTTGAACAGTATGTGGACGGCACTGGGGGGCGCCGCGCGCATGTCCTCGATCGCGCGGGTGCTGGCCACGATCGGGATGCCGTCAGGGAGCAGTTCGTTGCCGAACCAGTGGTCGCCGTTGCCATGCGTGTTGAACGCTTGCTCGATCGGGTGCCCGTCTGTGATCGGCCGCATCGCGTCGAGCATGTCGCGCGTCAGGTTGAGGTCAAACAGCGTGTCGACGAGCAGTGAGCTGTTCTCGGCCGTGATCAGGCCGGCGTTGCTCCAGCCCCAGCCGCCGTCGGGCTGGAGGTAGGCGTACAGGCCATCGCCCAGCTCGTGCAGTCCTCTTGTGTAGGCCACGGTCGCCATGGGCTTGGCTTTAGAACTCAGGCTCGGCCGGGAGGCCGGTGTAGTTCTCGGCGAGGCTGCGGGCGGCCGCGTCGGAGCGGTCGACGTATTCGAGCCGCGCGAGCTGAATGCGGCGCTCGAAGCGCCCGCCACCGAGGTCGTGGAGCATCTGGGTCATGTAGTTCGAGAAGTCCTGCGCGCGCCACACACGCCGGAGAGCGGCGCTCGTGTAGCCGTCGGCGGGCTGCGTATTTCCGTTCTTGATCAGCTCGATCAACGCTGGTGCGAGGATACGGACGTCGTTGACGGCCAGGTTCAGCCCCTTGGCCCCGGTCGGCGGCACGATGTGGGCTGAGTCGCCGGCCAGGAACAGGCGGCCGTGTTGCATCGGCTCGGCGACGTAGGAGCGCATCGGCGTGATGCCCTTGTCGTAGATGTTGCCCTCGTTGACCTCGCCGAGGCGGGTGTTCAGCGCGCTCCAGATCCGGTCGTCCGACCAGTTGCCGATGTCGTCGTCCGCATCGACCTGGAGGTACAGCCGGCTGATCTTCGGCGAGCGCATCGTGTACAGCGCGAAGCCGTCCTCGTGCCAGGCGTAGATCAGCTCGTCGGTGGCGGGGGGCGCTTCGGCGAGGATCCCCAGCCACCCGAAGTGGTACACGTACTCGTACTCGGTGATGTGCTCCGAGATCGTCGCGCGGCTGACGCCGTGGAAGCCGTCGCATCCCGCGATCGCGTCGCAGATCAGCTCGTCGGTCTGCCCGTTGTGTGCGTACGTGATCCGGGGTGTGCTTGAGTCGATGTCGTGGAGTGCGACGTCGTTCACCTCGAAGAGGACCGGGACGCCCCCATCTAGTATCGCCTGCGTGAGGTCCTTCACGACCTCCTGCTGGCCGTAGATCGTGATGTGCCGGCCGGTCAGCGCGGCCATATCGACGTAGTGGTTGTGGCCGTGGTAGCGCAGGTAGATGCCGTTGTGCTCGAGGCCCTCACGGTCGAGGCGGTCGGCGACGCCCAGATCGTGCAACAGATCCACGGTGTTCTGCTCGAGCAGCCCGGCGCGCACCCGCTTCTCGACGTAGGCGCGGTCACGTGCCTCGAGCACGACGGTTTCGATCCCCGCTGTGTGCAGCAGCATCGCCAGCGTGAGCCCAGCGGGGCCGGCGCCGACGATGCCTACCTGGGTTCGCACGGCCGCGAGTCTATGTGGCTGGGTCAGCTTTCGTCTGGGCCACGACGATCACCTCGAGCCGGCGCGGCCCGTGGACGCCGCGGACGCGAACCATCTCGATGTCGACCGTTGCGGACGGTCCCGAGACGAAGGTGAGCGGGCGGGTTGGGTCTGCGAGGTGTTCGATGGCTTCGGGCACGGAGGAGACGATCTGGTCGTGCCTGACGATGCAGAGGTGGTAGTCGGGGAGGAGGGTGAGTGCGCGGCGGCCCATGCCGGCGCCACCGTCGAGCACGATCGTGCCGGTCTGCGCGATGGCGAGGGCACAGGTCGTGATCACCCCGTCGGATGCGTCCAGGTCGTGTGCGTCGAGCGGGGGGTCGTCGCGGAGCGGCTCGACGTCTCTCGTCCAGGCGTCCGGGATGCCGGCGGGGGTCACGAGCCTCGTGACGTTGCGGTTCCTCAGGGTTGTGCGAACGGTCTCGTCGAGATCGGGCTCCTCGACCTGGCGGATGGTGGCTTCGTAGTGCGCGAGGCGGTCGAAGAACGTGGTGAGGTCGTCGTCGGTGGCGGTCCGGTAATGCCGGGGGATCTCGGCGGTGGGACCGGCGTCGCGGATGGCCGCTTTTACCTGGTTCAGGATTTCGTCGCGCGCCGTCATGTGTTCCGGCGTTTGCTCCACCACTCGCGGAACGGTTCCGCCGGGGGATCGGGGAGATCGCGCGTTCCCGTCCATCTGGAGAGAGGGGGTGGCGCACCGTGGCGGACGAACCGCATGAGCTTGGTGGTTTTCAGTGCCGCGCTCCAGCGCCGCCGGCCGCCCATTGCGGTGGCCGCTGCCGCGAACGTCGCGTCTTGCGCCTTGTGTCTATCGGCTTCGACGGCGTCGTGGCGGAGCTTGACGAGCACGGTCGGGATGTCGATCTCGACCGGACACACCTCGTAGCAGGCGCCGCACAGTGAGGAGGCGAACGGGAGCTGGGGCGCGTGCTCGACCCCGACCATCAGCGGCGTGAGGATGGCGCCGATCGGCCCCGGGTAGGTCGCACCGTAGGCGTGACCTCCGGTCCGCGTGTACACGGGACAGACGTTGAGGCAGGCGGCGCAGCGGATGCAGCGGAGCGCCTGTCGGCCGGTGTGGTCGGCGAGCGCCTTGGTGCGGCCGTTGTCGAGCAGGACGATGTGAACCGATTGCGGTCCGTCGTTTTCGCTCACCCCGGTCCAGATCGAGTTGTAGGGATTCATGCGTTCGCCGGTGGCCGAGCGGGGGAGGAGCTGGAGGAATACCTCGAGGTCCTTGAACGTCGGTAGGAGCTTCTCGATCCCGACGACGCTGATGAGGGTCTTGGGCAGGGTTAGGCACATACGGCCGTTGCCCTCGGACTCCGCCACGAGAAGCCCACCCGTGTCGGCGATCGCGAAGTTGGCGCCGCTGACCGCGACCTCCGTCTCGAGGAACAGCTTGCGCAGGTACAGCCGGGCCGCCTCGGCCAGGGCGTGAGGGTCGTCGGTGAGGTCTCGCGGAGCGTCGGGCAGGTGGTCGAGGAAGATCCGGCGGATCTCGGCCCGGTTCTTGTGGATGGCCGGGACGACGATGTGGCTCGGCCGGTCGTGGGAGAGCTGAACGATGAGCTCGGCGAAGTCGGTCTCGTGTGCGGTGATGCCGCCCCGTTTGAGCGCGTTCACGAGGCCAATCTCCTGGGTGACCATCGACTTGACCTTGATGACCTCGGTCTGGCCGGTGGCGTTGATCAGGTCGCCGATGATCTTGTTCGCTTCGGTGGCGTCGCGGGCCCAGTGGACGCGGGCGCCCCGTTGCGTGGCGTTCCGCTCGAAGCGCTCGAGGTAGGTGTCGAGGTGGCGGAGAGTCTCGTCTTTGATCGCGGCGCCGGCTTTACGTAGCTCCTGCCAGTCGGGGGTCTCGGCGACGAGGCCGGCCCGGCGCTCGCGGATCACGCCGGTGGCCTTGCGGAGGTTCCGGCGTAGCTGGGAGTCGGCGACCGCGCTCTCGGCGTTCTTCGGGAAATTCGGACCCGCCGGCCCCTCGTCGGTCCAGATCAGCTCGCCGCTGCTCACGCCGCCGCCTCGCCGTCCGTGCTGGCCAGGATCTCGGCCAGGTGAAGGGTCCGGACACCGGCGCGGATCCGCTCGAGGCCGCCACCGATGTGCATCAGGCACGACCGGTCGCCGGCGCACAGGACCTCGGCGCCCGTCTGGATCACCGCCTCCATCTTGTCGGCGAGCATCGCCGCCGACACGTCCGGGTTCTTGATCGAGAACGTGCCGCCGAAGCCGCAGCACTCGTCTCGGCCGGGCAGCGTGACCAGCTCGATGCCCCGGACGTTGTTGAGGAGTCGCAGGGGGCGGTCGCCGACCTTGAGCATCCGTACCGAGTGGCAGGTCGGGTGGTACGTGACCCGGTGGGGGAAATAGGCGCCGACGTCATCGGTGTGGAGGACGTCGATCAGGAACTGGGAGAGCTCGTAGGTCTTGTCGGCCGTTGCTTGTGCTCTCGTGGCGAGCGTTTCGTCCTGGGCGTCTCTGGCGATCATCACGTGCTGGTGGCGGATCGCGCCGGCGCACGATCCGGAGGGGACGACGATCGCGTCGTATTCGCTGAAGGTGTCGACGTAGCGGCGCACCAGCTTCGGCTCGAAGTAGCCGCTGTTGGCGTGCATCTGCCCGCAGCAGGTCTGCTCGCGAGGGAACTCGACGGTCTGGCCGAGCCGCTCGAGGAGCTGCACAGTCGCCTTGCCGGCGTCGGGGAAGAGCGCGTCGACCAGGCAGGTGGCGAACAGGGCTACGCGCATGGGTGGATCATGCACGTTTGTCGCGCGGTGGAGCGGGTTCGCTACGGGGCTGTGCCAATTCTGCAACGAAGTAGGCCGTTGTACGGGTGCTGTGGCGATCGGGGCGGACACTTGCGGCGATGGCCTCGCGTCGGATTCCGGCTAACCCCGCACTCGTCGCCCCGACCCGGGTGAATTCAGATTCACCCGGCTCTGGCACGGTTAGCGGCGCACTCGGCCGGCGGGGATGATCGAGTGAGGGGTTAACCGGAATGCGCGCCGATCGGGACCTGGCGGCCTCGCGTATCGCTGCACGGCAGAGAATGCTGCTGACGACCGAGCAGCTCGTGGCGTGCGGCCTGGAAAACGATGCCGTGACGTACCGCCTGAAGGTCGGCAGGCTTCTCGTCGTCTTCCGCGGCGTGCTGTCGAGGGGCTGCGGCGAGCTCCCGCCGCTGGCGCGCGAGCTGGGTGCGCTGCTCGCGTGCGGAAAGGGGAGCTTCATCAGTCACGGCTCGGCCGCCTTCGTGTGGGGGCTGCGCCGGGAGCCGCCGGCGAAGGTGGAAGTGACGGTGGTTGGGCGCTGCTGCGGATCGCGCACCGGTATGCGGGTGCACCGGATTCGCGAAATCGACCGGCGCGAGCTTCGCCGCCACGAGGGCCTCTGGCTGAGCTCGCCGGCGAGGGTATGCCTCGAGGTCGCGGCCACCTCGCCGTCCGACGTCCCGGATCTGATCGACGCGGGCCTCGGCAATCGGCTCCTCAACCGGCAAGACATCGAGGCCGTCATGAGATGCCATCGCGGACACCGAGGGGTGGCGCGGCTGGCCGCGACCGTGGGAGACGAGTCAGCGATGACCATCACCCGCTCGCGGGCGGAGAAGGCCATGCTCCGGCTGATCCGGAAGGCGCGTCTTCCCGTTCCGAAGGTGAACGCGAGGCTCGGCCCTTACCGGCCGGACTTCCTGTGGCGCGAGCAGCGGCTGATCGTCGAGCTCGACAGCTACGGCTACCACGGCGGTCCCAAGGCTTTCCAGAACGACCGTGAGA
>Ga0187770_10000567_pt1 | contig 18012 bp, 14 predicted proteins | sample 0116_SJ02_MP02_2_FD_133154 | JGI IMG/M metagenome (GOLD analysis project Ga0187770, IMG submission 133154) | Tropical peat soil microbial communities from peatlands in Department of Meta, Colombia - 0116_SJ02_MP02_20_MG | ecosystem: Environmental > Terrestrial > Soil > Wetlands > Peat | place...
GCTTCCGACTGGTCGGTCTCGATGCCTCCCGCGGGATGCTTTCGCGCGCGCGAGCGAAAGGCGTGCCGGACCTTGTCCACGGCACGGCCTATCGCCTTCCGTTTTCGGATCGCACCTTCGACATCGCGCTCTTCGTCCATGTCCTCCACATCCTCGATGACGCCGGGGCCGGCCTCCGCGAGGCGACGCGCGTGAGCCAGGGAGGTGTCCTGGCCGTGATGGACCGGGGACCCGAGGACCCCGGAACAGACGCCATCGAAGAAGCGTCGCCCCGAGAGCTCCTCCGCAAGGAGCTGGCGGCGTTGGGCTATCCCGACCTCCTTCGTCCGAGTCCGAGGCTCAAGGAACGGGAGATCCTTCGAGCGTTCCCGCCGAAGGAGATCCATCTTCTGAGCGACCGCGAGGTCACCGAGCCGCTCTCGAGACCCCTCGACACGATCGAGAAGCGAGGGTATCGGCACGTCCTCGACGTGCCGCCGGACCTCCTGGCCCGGGCGGTGGCGGCGGCGCGAGCGCGGGTCGGCTCGCGCACGACCACCTACCGGCGGCGCGAGTCCGTGGTCTGGTGGGCGAATCCGGAGCCGGGCTAGACCCGGGGAGCACCGTTCGGACGCCCCTTACGACGAGAAACGGTGGGCCATCACGTACGGAAGAACCCCTCCGGCCCGGTAGTAGTCGAGCTCGGTGGCCGAGTTGAGGCGGCAGACCACGGTGAAGGAGCGGGTGGCGCCACTCTCGGACCGGGCGATGACCTCCACGGGACACCCGGGCGCGAGCGTGCCGCCGGCGGGCAGCCGTAGCGTGAACGTCTCCCGGCCCGTGAGACCGAGCTGCTTCCAGCCGTCCCCCGAACGAAACGCGAGCGGGAGGACCCCCATCTCGACGAGGTTCGTGCGGTGGATTCGTTCGTAGCTTTCAGCGATCACCGCGCCGACGCCGAGCAGGCGCGGACCTTTCGCGGCCCAGTCCCGCGAACTTCCCTGTCCGTAGCTCTTTCCGGCGAGCACGATGAGCGGGGTCTTCTCGGATCGATACCGCCGGGAGGCTTCGAAGATCGTGGTCACGGCCCCGGACGGAACATGGAGGGTGTACCCTCCCTCCTTGCCGCCGGCGAGCTCGTTCTTCAGCCGCACGTTCGCGAACGTGCCCCGTGTGAGCACCTCGTGGTGACCACGCCGCGACCCGTAGGTGTTGAATTCGGCCACCGGGACACCGTGGGCGAGGAGGTACTGACCGGCGGGAGAGTCTTCCGGGATCTCTCCCGCGGGGGAGATGTGGTCGGTGGAAACGCGGTCGCCGAGCACGACGAGCGCCCGGGCGCCCTCGGCCAGGAGACCCTCCTCGGGAAGCCACGGCTCCGGTAGGTCGAGATAGGGAGCCTCCGCGAGATAGGTGGAGTCCGGGGACCAGCCGTACTCGAGCCCGGTCGGCGGATCCAGCGACTCCCAGTGATGGTCCCCGACTTCGATCGTGCGGTACTTGGCCTCGAATAGGGAGGGGTCGAGATTCGCCTCGACGACCTTCTGGACCTCTTCGGCGGAGGGCCAGAGATCGCGCAGGAACACGGGCGTCCCATCCGGGCGGTGACCGAGCGGCTCCCGCGTGAGGTCGAGGTCGATGCGACCCGCCAGCGCGAACGCCACGACCAGCATCGGCGACGCGAGATAGTTTGCTCGGACCTCGTTGTGGATACGGGCCTCGAAGTTTCGGTTCCCGCTCAGCACGGCGGCCACGAAGAGATCCCGATCCCGGACCTGCTGGCTCACCGCCGGCGGAAGGGGACCGGAGTTGCCGATGCAGGTCGTGCATCCGTACCCCACCACCTCGAAGCCGAGGCGGTCGAGATACGGCAGGAGACCCGCTCGCTCGAGGTACGCCGTCACGACCTTCGAGCCGGGGGCGAGGGACGTTTTCACGTACGGAGGAACCTTGAGACCGAGCTCGCAGGCCCGCTTCGCGATCAGGCCCGAGCCGACCATCACGCTCGGGTTCGAAGTGTTCGTGCAACTCGTGATCGCCGCGATCACCAGCGAGCCGTCCCTTACCGTCGGGCTGGGTCCGCTGGAGTCGGCAGCGCTCCCGGCGGGGCGCGACTTCCGGTAGGCTGCCAGTGCGGTGCGGAACGACTCCGGCGCGGTGGTGAGGGCCACCGCCTCTTCCGGGTTCCTCGGGCCCGAGAGCATCGGCACGATGCTCGAGAGATCGATCTTCAGGAGATCGTCGTAGTCTACCGCACCCGGCTCGGGGGAACCCCAGAGTCCCTGCGCCCGTGCATACGCTTCGACGCGGCCCACGAGCTCGGCCCTTCGACCGGTGCCGCGCAGATAGGCGAGCGTCGCCTCGTCGATCGAGAAGAACGCGGCGGTGGCCCCATACTCTGGGCACATGTTCGCGACCGTCGCTCGGTCGGGCACGGAGAGGTGGCGGACCCCCGGACCGAAGAACTCGACGAACTTGTCGACGACTCCCTTCTCGCGCAGCTGACGGGTGACCGTCAGGACCAAGTCCGTCGCAGTGGCTCCCTCGGGAAGCGAACCCGTGAGCTCGACCCCGACGACTTCGGGTGGTGCGAGGAAGTACGGCTCGCCCAGCATGACCGCCTCGGCCTCGATCCCGCCCACGCCCCAGCTGAGGACCGAGAGACCGTTCACCATCGTCGTGTGCGAGTCGGTTCCGATGACCGTGTCCGGAAACGCGAGCTGCCCGCCATCGTGCGACCGCACCTGCACGACCGTCGAGAGGTGCTCGAGGTTCACCTGATGGCAGATCCCGTTTCCGGGCGGGACGACGTGGACGTTCGCGTACGCGCCCCGGGACCACCTCAGGAACCGGTATCGCTCGCCGTTGCGTTCGTATTCTCGGTCGAGATTGATCACGATCGACCGGGGCGAGCCGAAGCTATCGACCTGCACGGAATGGTCGATGATGAGATCGACCGGGACGATCGGGTTCACCCGGCGCGCGTCGACCCCGCGGCGCACGGCGGCGCCCCGCAGCGTCGACAGGTCGACGATCACCGGAATTCCCGTGAAGTCCTGGAGCAGCACCCGTTCAGGGTAGTAGGCAAACTCCGTGCCTTCCGGCACCGGCTCGCCGTTGGCCAGCGCGACCACAGCCCTCGCGTCGGTCACTTTCGGGTCGAAATGCCGCACGATGTTCTCGAGCAGTACTCGGAGCGTCCGGGGGCGGCGCGCGAGCCGGATCGGGTCGACCCCCGGGAACCGGTCCGGACGATAGATGGTCGCTCGCTCGGAACCCCACTCGATGGAGTCGGTGACGACCCGCGGATCGGACAGGCTCATGCGCGGCGCAGAAAGCGAGCCTTTTTGGGTTCTTTGGCCGGGCCCGGAGAACTCGCCTAGTCGGGGACCAGCGGCACCGACCGCTCCCACCCCACTTGCACCTTGGCGCCCGGGGGTGGCACGGCGTCTCGGGTCCGCAACTCGAGACGGTCTCCCGAGTCCGTACGGAGCACGGCCTGGTTCTCCCGCCCCACCGGCCCAGAGGCGAGCACCGTGGCGCTGAGCCCTTCGGAATTCGCGAGAAGCCGGAGGTCGTTCGGGAGCACTCCCGAGAGCCCCTGTCGGTCCGCGACGATATTGTAGCCGAGGAAGCGCGCGGCTCGGACCGTTCGAGGGTCCCGGAACACTTCGATCGGATTCCCCTGGAGCCGGAGGCCTCCATCGAACAGCAGGCCGACTCGGTCCCCGAGGAAGAGGCCCTCCTCGCGGTCGTGGGTGACGTGGATCGCGGTGGTCCCCGCGGCCCGGAGCACGCGCCGGAACTCCGAGCGGAGTTCTGCTTTCAACTCCACGTCGATCGAGGCGAACGGCTCGTCGAGAAGGACGAGTCGCGGCCGGGCGGCCAGAGTGCGGGCGAGCGCGACCCGTTGGAGCTCGCCCCCGGACAGCTGGTTCGGCCGGCGGTCCTCGAACCCTTCGAGATGCAGGAGGTGGATGAGGCGCCCTACCTCGTCCTCCACCTGGTCCGCCGGCCGGCGCTGGAGGAGGGCGGCGTACGCGATGTTCTCGAACACGGATCGGTGCGGGAAGAGCGCCGGGTCCTGGAACATGAGGACGATGCCCCGCCGATGCGGAGGTCTCCGGGTGACGTCCACGCCGTCGAGCCGCACCGAGCCCTCCACGGGACGCTCGAGGCCCGCGAGACACCGGAGCAGCGTCGTCTTGCCGCTTCCGTTGGGCCCGAGCAAGACGAAGAACTCGCCCTCATCGATCCGGAAGGAGACGTCCCGGAACACCGGAACCCCCTCCCAGGCCGCCGAGAGATGCTCGACCTCGAGCACGGCACTAGAGCTCGACACGGCGACCTCCCAGGGTGATCACGACGAACACGGCGAGGCTCAGCAGGAGCAGGAGGCCCGCGGCGGCGTCCGCCACCGGGAACAGGCGGACCTCCGAGAGCGCGTAGACAGCGACCGGCAGCGTGGTAAGCTGCGGGGGAACCAGGAAGTTCGTCGCCGTGAACTCCCCGAGGCCGAACGCGAAGGCGAACAGCCCGACCGTCACGAGACCGTCCCGGACGCGAGGGAGGTCTGCGTCCAGGAACGCGCCCATCGACGTCGCCCCCAGTGTCCGGGCCGTGTCCCGCGCCGCGGATGACAGTCCCGCGAGCGGAATCTCGAGGCTCTGGAGGGCGAACGGAAGGGCGAGAACCGCCTGGCTTACAACCACGAGCGTCCAGATGTTGGAGCCGGTGCCAACCCACGGTCGCCAGAAGGAGGAGAGGGCGAACGCGAGCACGACCGGCGACAGGAGGAGCGGGATGAACAGGAGCAGTCCGAGAGCCACGGCTCGGTCCGGTCGACGCACGATGGCGTAGCCGCTCGTCACGCTGAGGAGGAGGGCCAAGAGCGCCGCGACCACGGCAAAGAAGAGCGTGTTGCCGATCGCCCCGACCGCCGACACGCCGAGATGGTTGGTCGTCGCCGGGGAGAACAGCGCCGCCCAGGCCGCCCCGGCTCCGTACGGGCGGGAGGGAGCGACCGTCCGATAGAGGACCGCAGAGAGTAGCATAGCCTCTGCGGCGAGCACGAGGCCGGCCTCGACGGCGAGGGCCCAGCACGACGGGGCGCGCCAGTCGATCGGGCGGGGGCCGGCCGAACGACGCCCCGGGTTCGCCCGCAGTCGGCTCACCAGCGCGAGGTAGAGGCCCGTGGGGACGAGCAGGAGGAGCACCATCGCGAGCGCCAGGATCGCCGCCGCGTTCGGTTCGAGGAACGTCTGGTCGAGGGCGTACACCTGCGCTTCGAGCGTGTAGCAACGCGAGCTGGCTCCGCACAGCAACAGCGGGGGTGCGAAGGAAAGGGCCGAGAATAGGAACGTGAGGAGGCCTCCCGCCGCCGCACCGACCCAGGTGGGCCTCGCCCACACCTCGCGATAGGCCCGGAACGGCGAACCGCCCAGGGTCGCGACCGTCTCCTCAAGCTCGACCGAGGCGGTCTCGCATCCGGTGGCCGTGAGGAGCAGGACGATCGGGACGTTGAAGAACAGATTCGCCGCGATGATGGCCGGAATCCCGCTGCCGAACCACGCGGTGAACGGGAACGGGCCCGACACCACGCCCGAGGGTCCGAAGAGATCGAGCACACCGAGCACGACCACGAGGCTCGGGAGGAGGAACGGAACCAGCAACATCGACCGCAGTAACGAGCGTCCGGGGAAGGAGTACCGACCGACGAACACGCCGGCAGGGTATCCGAGGGCGACCGCGAGCGCGGCCGAGATCGAGCCCTGCTCGAGCGAGTTCTCGAGGGCGCGGAAGTTGTGCGAGGCAGAGAGTGTCGACACGAACCCGCCGGCACCGCCGACGCCTTCCCAGGCGTTCGCGAAGAGGAGCGCGACGGGAAGGAGGGCGAAGATGACGACGAACGCGACGATCGGAACGAGGAACCCCGCCCCTTCGTTTCGGAACCGCACCGTCACCCTCCCGCCAGCGATTGCCAGGTGTCGAGCCAGCCGCCGGAGGCGGTGAGGTTCTCCGCCACCGAGGACGGCGTGGTCGCGTTGTTCAGCGCCACCACGCTCGCCGGGTCAATCGCCGCGGAGAAGGCCGCGGGCAGCGCGACGGTGTCGTTTGCCGGGTATTCCCACTCGTTCTCGGGAATGTACGATTGGAACGTCCCCCCCAGGATGAACCGCTCGAGCGCCTCCGCGAGCGAAGTATGGCGGGAGCCGTGCACCACTCCGACGCCGTAGATCGTCCGCCACCCATACGCCGTTCCGTGCCACCACGACACGGTGGAATTGAAACCTCCCGCGCCCCCGTTGACGACCGCGTACGCCGGGTCGGTGGCGTAGCTCACGACGAGCTGGTTCTGCCCGGCCGGGCTCCCGAACTCGCCGAACGCGGTCGACCAGTCGGGAGCCGGGTTGGGGTGCGGCTCCGAGAAGAACTGTCGCCAGAACCCCTGCCAGGGCTGGCCGGTCACGTTCTCGTAGTACTCGATCTGCCAGACGAGGAACTCCTCGCCCGTGATGTCGTAAATCGGGTTCTCGGTGACGAGCTGAGCGGCCCAGCTCGAGTTGTTGGCCAGTTCCGGGAAGGTGGCGTGGGCGATGGCACCGCCGGTTTGGTTGAGGAACGACGAGGTGTAATCCACGGCAAGGAACCCGTATTCGTACGGGACGACCCCGAGCGATGGGTCGAGCTCCGAGACAATCCAGGGCGGGATGGAGGAGATCTCGGGAGGGGTGTACGGAGTGAGCAGTCCGAGCGCCCCCGCCTCCGGCGCGGTGATCTCGTCGAGCCCTACCACGAGATCCGCGGCCGGGAGGCCGTAGTCCGCGGGAGACTCGAGGGCGCTCACGAGGTTCCCGGTTGGACAGACGAGATCCACGTGGACACCCTCGGACTGCTCGAACTCGTCGAGCAACATCGTGAGGTCCGGGGCCCCCCCGCCACAGTTTCCGCTGAACAGGGCCGAGTACGTGTAGACAACGAGCGTGGTCCCTTTGGAAGCCGCGCCAGAGGCATAGTACTCGTAGACGCCGAAGCTCGCGACGACCACGACGAGCGCAATCGCGATCGCAACCAATGCCCGACCGAGCCGGCCCGGTCGACGCAGACGCCGCGGAACCGGCGGTGCCACGGGCGATTGAGCTGTCACAACCTCCGCGGGCCGGCGGAGATTCCCATCAGGTGTCGCATCGCGTTCCCTTCGCGGGCATTATCCCGTGCAGGTTCGTGGGGTCGACGAGGTTCCCCTCGTCCTCTCAGCCGGTGCCCAGCTCCCCCTGCCGAGAAAAGGGAGGCCCTCGCCTGCCTTAAGATTTCGGGCCCGCGGGGTCCGTCCCTATTATACGCACGCCGGTTCTTCCTCGTGCGGCATCCCCGTATGAGCGAGACCCTGGAGAAGCTCCGATTCGGTTCGGAGCTCGTGAAGCGCGGCTTCGCCCGCATGCAGCAGGGCGGGGTCATCATGGATGTGACCACGGCCGACCAGGCCGCCATCGCCGAGGAGGCGGGGGCGGTCGCCGTGATGGCGCTCGAACGGGTACCGGCCGACATTCGGGCGGCCGGCGGCGTGGCCCGGATGGCCGACCCCCTCAAGATCCGGGAGATCAAGGAGCGGGTCTCGATCCCGGTCATGGCGAAGTGCCGGATCGGCCACACCGCCGAGGCCCAGATCCTTCAGGCGCTCGCGGTCGACATGATCGACGAGAGCGAGGTCCTCACGCCCGCCGACCCGTTCCGGCATGTCGACAAGAAGGCGTTCAAGATTCCGTTCGTCTGCGGCGCCCGGAACCTCGGGGAGGCGCTGCGCCGGGTCGAGGAGGGCGCGGCGATGATCCGAACGAAAGGCGAGGCCGGCACGGGCAACGTGGTGGAGGCGATCCGCCACATCCGCCAGATGCTCTACGACGTCGCCGAGGTCCAGAAGCTCCCCAAGAAGGATGTAGCCGCGTGGGCGAAGAAGGAGAGGGTCTCGGAAGGGATCGTCAATGAGGTCCGTTCGCTCGGTCGCCTGCCAGTCGTGAACTTCGCGGCCGGCGGCATCGCCACGCCCGCCGACGCCGCCCTATGCCGCCTCCTGGGCGTCGACGGCGTGTTCGTAGGGAGTGGCATTTTCAAGGCCCAGCACCCGATGAAGGTCGCCCGGGCGATCGTCGAAGCCTCCCTCCATTACGACCAGCCGGACGTACTCGCCCGCGTTTCCACCGGGCTCGGAGAGGCGATGAAGGGGCTCGAGATCACCAGTCTCGCCCCCGAGGCGATGCTCCAAACGCGCGAGTCGGCTCCCCTCTCGGAGGGCCCCCGGCGCATGATCCCGGAGGACTGACCTCCGGACCGACCGCTCCGCCGATGCCCGTAAAGCGGGGGCGGTGCTAAGGCGACCCCGTGCGGATCGTTCAGGTCCTGCCGTTCTACTACCCCCACGCCGGGGGGGTGGAGTCCCACGTCCGTGGCCTCGTCCGGGAGTTCACCCGGCAGGGCCACGAGGTCACCGTAGTGACCTCCCGCTACGACCGCCGGCTCCCTTGGAAGGAGGAGGCGGAGGGGTACCAGATACTGCGAACGCGCACCTTCGGAACCGTGCTCGACACTCCTCTGGATGTCGGGACCGGTCGGGTTCTGCGCTCCCTGGACGCCGATGTCTTCCACCTGCACTACCCTCCGCCCCTCACCTCGTACTTCGCCACGCGCGAGCTCGTGCGACGGCACGCGCCGATCTGCCTCACCTACCACTGCGACCTCTACATGCCCGGCGGACCGGGTCGGCTCCTTGCCGGCATCTATCAGACCGTTTTCCTGCCCGCCACACTCGATCGAACCAGCCGGATCGTGGTTCACACGAGGAGCTACGGGGGGACCTCCGCGATGCTTCGGGGGCGGGCCCTCACCGTCATCCCCTCGGCGGTCGACCTGGACCGGTTCCGGCCCGGGCTCGACGCGAGCCGGACGCGCTCGGACCTCCGGCTCGACGGGAAGCGGGTCATGGTCTTCACCGGCCGGCTCGTCCCGCACAAGGGCGTCGACGTGATCCTCGAGGCGCTCGCCCAGCTCCCGAAGGACGTCGTGCTGGTCGTTATCGGTGCGGGACCGCGGCTCCCCAGCCTCGTGGGGCTCGCCCGGAGGCTCGGCGTCGAGGACCGCGTGCGGTTCTGTCCCGCGGTGACGGACGAGGAGCTTCCGTACTTCCTTTCGCTCGGGGACGTCTTCGTCTTTCCCTCGCAGAACCGCCTCGAGGGGTTCGGTCTGGTGGTCGCCGAGGCGATGGCCGCGGGACTCCCGGTCGTGGTCGCCGACATGCCGGGGGTCCGAGAAGTGATCGAGCCCGGTCGGGACGGCCTGCTGGCCGAGCCGCTCATCGCGACCGACCTCGCGGAGAAGGTCCGGATCCTGCTCGACGACCCGGCGCTGGCCCGAAAGATGGGCCGAGCCGGGCGGGAACGGGCCGAGGCGCTCTACTCGCTGCCGGTGGTGGTCCGTCAGCTGCTCAGCCTGTACGCAGGCCTGCGCGCAACTGGTTGATCTGAACCTTGAGGCGTTGGGCCTCGTCGCGGGCGGCCTTCTTCCAATCGGGACCGGCCGAGGCATAGAGGATGCTGCGGGAAGCGTTCACCAGAAGGGCCCGGCCGTGCGCGTCGACCCCCTCGCGGACCGCCGTCGCGAGCGATCCACCTTGGGCCCCGATGCCCGGCACCAACATCGGGATCCCGTTGCCGAGGGTCGCCCGGGCCGCGTGGAACGCCTCCGAGAACGTCGCGCCGAGCACCACCCCGACGTTCCCGTGGGCATGCGCCAGCCGCCGGACCTCCCCGACGACCGCCAGCCAGAGGGGTCCGCGGGGAGTGGGGATCTCCTGGAAGTCGATCGCTCCGGGATTCGAGGAGTGCGCCACCACGAAGACCCCGTGCGCGGGATCGTCGAGGAAAGGCTGCAAGGTCTCCCAACCGAGCCAGGGGGTGAACGTGATGGCATCGAACCCGAACTCCTCGAACACGCCGTCCCGCACCATCCGCAGCGAGTTCGGGATGTCGTTTGCCTTCAGGTCGAGGATACGCAGGCGCGTCGGGCCGATCTTCCGGCAGAGCCGCCCGAGGAAGTCGACGCCGGCGGGTCCGTACTGAAGGTACGCCCCGAACTGCATCTTGTAGGCCGCGGCGTGCGGGTACGTCGACGAGACGATCCCGTTCAAGAACCGCTCGAGCTGAGCGCGCGGCGGGAGGCGCCGAAGCCCCTTCGGCATCAACGTAGGGTCCGGGTCGAGACCGACGCAGACGAGCGAGTCCCTCGCCGACAGGATCCGGTCGAGTCGCTGGAAGAACTTCGCCGTCACGCTGGGCGAGTCAGGGGCGTCGGGGGAAAAGGATTATGACCGGAGGCGTGCACCGGCGCCGACTTCCCCCCTCGGCCGGCGAGTACGCTCCCTCCTACGTTCATCGTTCGTCGGTCACAAGCTCCTTTTATCACCGGGGGAAGTGGCGCCGCGTGCCCAGCCCCGCATGACCGCCGAACCGTCCTCTCCAACGCCCGTGGAAACCCGCCTGCGGGACCTCACACCAGCGAGGTCGCCGGTCGAGTTCGTGGCGCGGGTGGTCACCTGCGAACGTCGGGAGGTCACACGGAGGTCGGACGGAAGCCGCCGACCGGTCCTCTCAGGCCTGTTGAGCGACGGGACGGCGACCGTCCGCTTCACCTGGTGGGACCCTCCGCGCGAGGAGATCGAACGCGGACTCGTGCTCCGTGCGGTCGGCGCGGAGGTGCAGGAGTTCCGAGGGCGCCCTGAGATCACGCTCAATTGGAGGACCCGGGTCGGCCCGGCGAGCCCCGCGGAGCTCCCGCGCGTCGATGCAGAGGAGATCCCGTTCCGGACGATCCGCGACCTCCGGAGTTCCGACGAAGGTTTCCGGCTCGAGGCCCGTGTCGTGCGCATCGCCCCGAAGACGGTCACCGTGGGCACGGAGCGGAGGATCGTTCACGAGGGCCTCCTCGCCGATCGGACCGGGGCGATCGCCCTCTCGTCATGGAGCGACTTCGGTCTCCACGCCGGCGAAGCCGTACGGATCGCGGGGGGCTACGTGCGTTCGTTCCGGGGTCGCCCGCAGCTCGTACTGGACGAACGATCGATCGTGGTCCGCATCGATGCCGGCGACTTGCCGGAGCCGGCCCAGCTCCTGGCCGCGCCTCCCCGCTCGATCGCCGAGGTGGAGGATGAGGGCGGCGGCGAGGCGGTCGCGGTCGAGGGGCTCGTGGTGGGCCTGCTCCCCCCGAGCGGGCTCGTCTTCCGGTGTCCTACCTGCCACCGGTCCGTTCGGAGCGGCATCTGCCGAGTGCACGGACAGGTCGAAGGAGAGCCCGACCTGAGGGCCCGCCTCGTGCTCGACGACGGCACGGGCGCACTCACGGTCAACGCGAATCGAACCGACACCGAACGACTGTGGGGCGTGACGCTCGAGGAGGCCCAGGCCCGTCTTCGCAACCAGCCCGACCCGAGCCTGATCGAAGAGCAGCTGCTGGAGGCACTGCTCGGTCGGCGGCTACGCGTTCGCGGAGTGGGTACCCACGACGATTTCGGAGTGACGGTGACCCCCGAGTCCATCGACCGGATTGATATCGATCTGGACGCGGCGGCGGAGGAGCTCTCTGCCCGCCTCGGGGAGCGCCGTTGATGGCGCTGCGGGAACCGGCTTGGCGGGTGACCGCTCGGGAGCTCGAGAGCTCGCTCGAAGAGGAGAAAGGTGAGGGCGAGCGGCCGACGTCGTACCTGATCTCCCCGTTCGGCGCCCGCATGAACCGGGTGCTGCTCGCGGGCACGCTATCGCCCGCGGAGTCGATCGGCCGGGACCCGTCCCAGACGTTCTGGCGCGCGCGGCTGAGCGACCCGACGGGGGCTGTGGCGGTCACCGCCGGATCGTTCCAGCCCCGGGCGATGGCCCAACTTCGGTCGACCTCGGCTCCCCGATCCGCGATCGTCGTCGGCAAGACCCATCTCTTCCGCGGACGGGACGGAGTCGGCTACGTCTCGGTGCGCGCGGAGGCGGTGCGTTCCGTGGCGGAGGCGGAGGAGCGCGCCGCCCTCGCCGACATCGTGCGGCAGACGCTCGACCGGCTGGACCTCCTGGAGCGGGTGGAGAAGGAGCCCGGGCTTTCGGAGGAATCGCTCCGGACGGAGGGGACGCCCCGGGCCTGGTTCCGGGCGGCCCAGGCCTCCCGAACCCGCTACCCGAACGTCGATCGGATCGCGTTCCGTCGAGAGCTCGGGAACGCGGTCCGCCGCGTCGCGGGCGAAAGCGGCCCTTCCCGTGCCACCCTTCCGACCCCAACGACCGTCACGGTCACCCGCGCTCCTCCGCCGCGCCCGGCGCCCGCTCCCCCCACCGCCGCCGAGCGGGCCGAGGAGTCGTTGTTCCTCGACCAGCTCGACGATGTGGCCGACGTCTCGGCCGACGGATACGCCGACCTCAAGGAGGTCCTCGCTCGAGTGTCGGCTCAAGGATTGGTCGCTGAGCGGGCCGAGGCGATCCTGAACCGGCTCGAAGAGGAAGGGGTCATCGAAGAGCCGATCGTCGGGAAGTTACGACGCGCCTGACGACCCCCTCCCCGAGGGTTTATATCGGAGGCTCCTTCGGGGGGCGGGGGAATGAGGAACACCTGTCTCTCCGAATCGATGACGAGACCAGCGACCAGCTGACCCCCACTTTCCTACCGGTGTAGTGCGTTCCATGGCGGCCGAACGACCCTCGCTGATTCTGCTCATCCTGCTCGTCGTGCTCGTGCTGATCGCGGCCGGGGTCGGCGCGGCGTTTGTATACGAGTACAACAAGCCGAAGGCGGCGCCCACCCTCCTCACGGTCCAGAAGGGGGACAACGTGACCGTGAACTACATCGGTGAGTTCGGGAGCGGTCCGCAGATCGGCCGGGTGTTCGACACCTCGTTCTACTCGGTGGCCCAGAACAACGTGACGTACCCGAAGTCGCTCGAGTACGCTCCCCGGTCGTCGGCGTCGGCCTACACTCCCCTTGCGGTGCATGTCGGCCCGAACGCTCCGGCGGGCGGTTACCCCGTCGGGAATCTCACTTTCAGCGGCGTCGTGACCGGCTTCTGGCAAGGGCTCGTCGGTCTCACCGGCAACCACACTCAGACGGTCGTGGTCCCCGCGAGCCTCGGGTACGGGCCGCTCAACTCGAGCTGCTTGCGGCCGGCGCCCCTGGTGTTCACCCTCCCCGTCCTCACGTACCTGCCGCTCGGCGAGTTTGCGAGCCTCTACCCGAACGTCACCGCGGACGTGGGAGTCGAGTTCACGGACTCGAACTACGGCTGGACCGACCAGGTCTTCGCGGTGAACGCGACCTCGGTCAGCGTCCAGGCGCTACCGACGGTGGGCCAGACGAGCTCCCCGGACGGCCTGCCGTTCGAGGTCACGGCCCTCAACGCTACCAGCGTCACGCTCTCGAGCCTGCTCACCCCCGCGAACGCCGGGCTGGTCCTCGGCCACCTGCGGGTCGGCTCGATCTGCAGTGAGTCGAAGTTCATCGTTTCGGCCGTCGACCCGAGCGCGGGCACCCTGACCGAGAACTTCAACCCCGAAGTCCAAGGCGAGACGCTCGACTTCATCGTCACGGTGGTCAACATCTACCCGGCGTGAGCGCCGGGGCGGCCTAGAGCGTGACCTTCCCGCGCTTCAGCAGCTCTTCCAGGTGGGCTTCCGCCGCGGTGGCCAGCACTTCCTCGGAGGGCGGGCCGCGCGTGTGGGTGTAGACCCGGAGCATCCGGCGGGCCTGCTCCCGACGAGAACGGGACCGCGCAAGGAGCTGGCGGGCCTCCCGCTCGAGCCCATCCATCTCCCGGCTGATCGCATCGATCTTCGTGATCAGCTCCGACCGGGCGCGTCCCTTCTCGCGCAGCGAGGCGATCAGCCCCCCCGCGACCTCGAGCTTCGCCCGGACCGCGACCATCTTCGAATCGCGCTCCGTCTTCGCCCCGGTGAGTTCCTTGCCGCGAGTGAGGAACTCCTCGCGGGCCGCCACCAGCGCCGCCTCGGCCTCCTTGAGCTTCTGCTGGTGCTCCGCGACGACCGCGCTGCGCGCTTCGGCCTGCTTCAGTTCCTGCGACCGCTGGCGCAGGAGGGCAATCAGGGCGTTCTCCTCTTCGATCGGGAGGGCTCGGGTTTGCTGACGGAGTTCGAGCTGCTGGATCTCCTTGCGCATCTGCTCGGGGCGCACCCGCTCCCCCGGCGCGAACGAAAGTCGTGCTTCCCGCACGTGGACAATAGCTTCCTCGACCTTCTTGCGGGCCGACTCCCGGGCCGTGCGAAGCTCGGCGATCCGCTTTCCGAGCTGATGGTGCTCGTCGTACAGCTTCTCGACCTCGGCTTGCGGAGCCTCGCGGCGATCGTAGATCGCCTTCTGCTCCGAGGCGAGGCGCCGCACTTCGACGATCAGCTCTTCCCGGCGGTCGAACAGGGAGCGAAGCTTCGTGTCGAGCGAGCGAAGCTTCTCCCGGTCCTCCCGGTCCTCGCGCTCTTCCTCATCGGAGAGCAGGGCCCGCGGGCTCACGGGTCGAGGAGAAATCGCCCTTCTCAAAAGCCCTTCTCTCGGGGCCGTTCACGGAGACGGCACGCCCCGGCGCCCCCGGGAGGAACGACGCCGGGCCCGACGGGCCGGTGGCGAGCGCTCTTCGCGCTCCACGAAATGCTGGGCTACGAAGAGCGCCGCGGGCACCGCCGCGTCGATATTGACGACCGCGAGAGGGGCGCACGATTGGAGCATCGCGTTCAACGCCGCCTCTCCGCGGCCCCCGCGCCCGTATCCGACGGAGGTCGGCACCCCGACCACGGGGGCCGGCACGAGCCCGGCGACGACCGTCGATAGAGCCCCCTCCCGACCGGCGAAGACGAGGTAGACCTCCGGTCGAGCGCGCTCCAGCCGGTGGATCGCGGCGAGGAGCCGGTGCAGGCCCGCGACGCCGACATCGTACTGACGAACCACCCGGATCCCGAGTTCGAGGAGGATCGCGCGAGCCTCCTCGGCGAGTGGCACGTCGCTGGTTCCCGCGGTGACCACGGCCACCAAGCCCCGACGGTACCGAGGTCCCAACGGACCGGGCAGCCGAACGACCCGGCCGTCGGCGAGGACCCGGACGGGAGCGGAGCTCGGCGAGGTGGGCCGCCACGATCGGAGCGCCCGAAGCTGCCTCGGTGTCGGACGGGAGACGAGCGCTCCGAGGCCCCGGGAAGCGAGCGCGTCCAGGATGCCGAGGAGATGTTCAACGCTCTTGCCCTCGCCCAAAACGACCTCCGGGACCCCGACGCGACGGGCCCGGTCCCGGTCGAGCTGAGCGAAATGCCGGATGCGGAGCGCTCGTCGGTCCACGTGCCGAGCCTTCGGCTTCCGTCCCCCCGCCACGCCGAGGACCACCCAAGCGCTGATATAGCGGATTCCGCTGGCACGCCCGGCTCGCGGAGTATGCCGGATTTTTCGCTAACCCCCGAGCAGGAAAGCCTCCGAGACCTCGCGCGTAAGTTCGCCCGGACCGAGATGGCCCCCCACGCCGCCGAGTGCGATCGACGGCCGAGGTTTCCGGAGGAGATCTACCGGAAGGCGTACGAGCTCGGGCTGATGAACCTGAACGTTCCCGCGGAATACGGCGGGAGCGGCCTCGGGCTCTTCGACCAGTGCCTGATTGTCGAGGAGCTGGCGTACGCGTGCGGGGGCATGACGACCTCGACGATCGCGAACTGCCTGGCGCTCGAACCGATCCTCCTCGACGGTTCGCCGGAACAGAAGGAGCGGTTCCTGAAGCCGTTCTGCGCCGAGTACCACCTGGCCTCGTTCGCGCTCACCGAACCGTCGAGTGGATCCGACGCGGGCGCGGTCCGGACCATCGCGCGCAAGGAGGGGAACGACTACCTCCTGACCGGCGACAAGTGCTTCATCTCGAACGCTCCCCACGCCTCCCTCTTCACCGTCTTCGCGACCATCGATCCGAAGCTCCGGCACAAGGGCGTCACCGCCTTCGTCGTGCCCCGCTCGGCCGAAGGGGTGTCGGTGGGACCGGACGAGGAGAAGATGGGGCACCGGGCCTCCGCCACCTCGACCGTCCGGTTCGATGAGGTACGGGTCCCGGCGGCGGACCGGCTGGGACCGGAGGGAAACGGTTTCTCGCTCGCGATGCGGACGCTGGACCAGACGCGGACCCCCATCGGGGCGCTCGCGACCGGGATCGCGCAGGCCGCCCTCGACCATGCCGCCTCCTACTCGCTGAAGCGCGAGACGTTCGGCAAGCCGATCGCCGAGCACCAGGCGATCCAGATCAAGCTCGCCAACATGGTCCAGGCCATCCATGCTTCCCGTCTCCTCACCTGGAGGGCCGCGTGGACCATCGACCGGGGCCAGAAGGGGACGCTCGAGTCGTCCATCGCGAAGTGCTACGCGTCCGACACCGCGTTCGCCGTGGCCGACCAGGCGATCCAGATCTTTGGAGGGTACGGTTACATGCGGGAGTATCCCGTGGAGAAGCTGCTGCGAGACGCGAAGCTGACCCAGATCTACGAGGGGGCGAACGAGATCCAGCGGACCGTGATCGCCCGCGAGCTCCTGCGGGGCTACGCCTAGTTCGGGGTCAGTCCCGTGGAGATCGTCGTCTGCGTGAAACCGGTCCCGGACCCGGAGACCCGGTTGCGAGCCGCCTCCGACGGACAGACGCTCGACATCGAGGCCGTGAAGTTCGTGCTGACCGGTTACGACGAGTCGGCCGTGGAGCAGGCGCTCCTGATCAAGGAAGCGACCCCGGGCTCGAAGGTGCATGTCGTCTCGGCGGGTCCCCCTCCCCGCACGGAGGAGGTCCTTCGCGCTTCGCTCGCGCTGGGCTGCGACTCGGCCACGTGGGTCGAGACCCCGCCGGCGGTGGCCCCCGACCCGGTGGCGAGCGCGCGCGCGCTCGCACGGGGTGTGGCGAGCGTCCCCCACGACCTGGTCCTCTGCGGGAAGCAGGCCGGGGACGATGAGGCCGGTGTAGTCGCCGCGTCGCTCGGCGAGATCCTGGGGGTACCGGATTTCAGTGCAGTGGTCGACCTTCGATGGGACGCCGGCGCCTCTCGCCTCCGCTTCCAGCGGTCCACCGAGTCGGGTACCGAGACCTGGGAGAGCCCGCTTCCGTGCGTTGTCGCGCTCCAGCAGGCCTGGAACGACCCACGGACCGCCAAGCTGCCGATGATCCTCAAGTCGCGGAAGCTCCCGATTGCGAAGATCGCTCCCGAGGCCGCGCCGCCCGTGGCGGGCGCGAGCCGGCCCGCGAAGTTCGAGCTCCCGCCGCCCCGCACGGGGGCGAAACTGATCGAGTTCAAGACGCCCGACGAAGCGGCGCAGAAGCTCGTCAAGGCGCTCAAGGAGGAGGCGAAGGTGTTCCCATGACCGGCACGACGCTTGTCGTGGGGGAACTTCACGACGGGGCTCTCTCCGACGCCACGAAGGAGGCGGTCGGGGTCGCCGTGGCCCTTTCGGGCGCAGGGAGCGTGGTGGGATTCCTCGCCGGTCCGAACGCCCGGGCGGCCGCCGCCGGCTTTGGGAAGCTCGGGGCGAGTCGGACGCTCGTAGCGGAGGACCCTCGCCTCGAGGGGGCGGTCACGGCGGTCGTGGCCCACCTCGTGGCGGTCGCTGCGGACTCGGTTTCGGCGGGGATCGTTCTCGTGGGGGGTTCGACGTTTGGCCGCGACCTCGTTGCCCGCCTTGGGATCCGTTGGAACGCGGCGGTCGCGACCGGGGTCACCGGACTCGTGCCGGCTGGTGATGGTTTCGAGGTCCGCAGGTCGGTGTTCGGTGGTCGCGCGACCGAGACTCGACGGCTCGAGGGGTCGCATGTGGCGGTCGCGCTACGGCCCCATGCGTTCTCACCGGTGCCGGAGTCCGCGGCCGAAACGACGATCATGCCGATCCCCCTCGATGGAGTCCCGGCGCCCCTCTGGACCCCGAAGCGGTCAAAGGTCGAGGTGACTCCCCGCGGAGCGGGGCCGAGCCTCGCGGACGCGACGATCGTGGTGTCCGGAGGAC
>Ga0187770_10000569_pt1 | contig 18003 bp, 19 predicted proteins | sample 0116_SJ02_MP02_2_FD_133154 | JGI IMG/M metagenome (GOLD analysis project Ga0187770, IMG submission 133154) | Tropical peat soil microbial communities from peatlands in Department of Meta, Colombia - 0116_SJ02_MP02_20_MG | ecosystem: Environmental > Terrestrial > Soil > Wetlands > Peat | place...
TCGCATCTTTTAAGTCCCCCCGGGCAAATATCGATGCCACGAAGTGGAGCACATCGGTGGCGCAGACGTCGCAATAACCGTAATTCTTGATCAGTCGGCTCTTGACCACATCGATTTTTTCCTGGGTTTCTTTATCCACTACATTGGAGACCAAACTGGTCAGCTTGATCGTGTCTTTCTGGTCTTCGAAGAGCTTCAGTTCCAGGGCTCGGTGAAGGCGTTCATTGGCCTGGTAATCAAAAGTCTTTCCCTCTACAGCCAAGGCTCCAATGTAGTTCATGATCTCCCGCCGGAAATCATCTTTGCGGCTTTCGGGGATCTCGATCTTCTCCTCGATGGAACGCATGAGCTGCTCGTTGGGTTCTTCGTTCTCGCCGGTGTACTTGTTCTTCACCTTCTCTTTCTGGGTGTAGGCCTTGACATTGTCAATATAGTTGGCGCAGAGCCTTTTGATGGCCTCCTCATCGGCGCAGATGGCGCGCTGGACTTCATTCTTGGATATGTCTGCATATTCGTCTTTGACCACGGTCATGAGCTCCCGGTAGCGCTTTTTCTGTTCCTCCAGGGTGATCAGGCTGTGGTGGTCCAGACCCGACTCCAGTTCGTTGAGGACCATGAAAGGATTCACGCACCCCGGCGCCTCTTCCGAAACTAAAGCGTTGGAGATCTTATCCTGAATGTACCGGGGAGAGATTCCTTCCATACCCTCCCGTTCGGCCTCGTCCTTGAGTTCTTTGATATTCTCCTCGGTAAAGCCCGGCAGGGTCTTTCCGTTGTAGAGCTTCAGTTTCTGGAGCAGGCTCAGGTTCGCCTTCTTGGGTTCTTTCAACCGGGTCAAAACGGCCCACATGGCGGCCATTTCGATCGTGTGAGGGGCGATGTGTTTTCCTTGCACCCGTTTGGGGCCGTAGTCTTTTTCGTAGACCTTCACTTCATCCGAAAGGCGGGTGATGTAGGGAACGTCCACTTTCACCGTCCGGTCCCTCAGAGCTTCCATGAACTCATTGTTTTGCAGCTTTTTGTACTCCGGTTCGTTGGTGTGGCCGATGATCACTTCATCGATGTAGGTCTGAGGGAACTTTTTAGGTTTGATCACATGCTCTTGGGAGGCACAGAGAAGATCATAGAGGAAGGCCACATCCAGTTTCAGGACTTCCACGAATTCAATGAGCCCCCGGTTGGCTACGTTGAACTCCCCATCGAAATTGAAGGCCCGAGGGTCAGAGTCAGACCCATACAGGGCGATCTTTCGATAGTTGATGTCCCCGGTCAGTTCGGTGGAATCCTGGTTCTTCTCATCTTTGGGTTGGAAGGTACCGACCCCGATGCGGTCCTGCTCAGAAACGATCAGGCGATAGACCCGAATGTGATCGAGAACCTTCTTCAGATCTCCCGAATATTTCTGCATCAAACTCCGGAAGTAAAAGCGGCAGGAAGGGCAGAGGTCTCCGTCGACTGCTATTTTTGCCCCGCCGTTCAGTTTGGAATTAAGGTCGTTGATCAATGGGCCCCGAACCAGCAGGGGAAGAAGGTGCAAAGGCTCTTCGTGCATGGGACACGGCTCGACGATCTCTCCTTTATCCGAGTCCGGCAGGCACCAGGAAAAGGTATATATGGACCCCTCCGGCCTTCGGGAATAAGTTTCTAGGCCCTTTTTTAGAAGACGGACGATCGTGCTTTTGGCCGACCCCACCGGCCCATGGAGCAAAAGGATCCGTCGCTCGGTGCCATAGTGCCGGGAAGCCGACTTGAAAACATTGACCAGATGCATCAGCGGAAGCTCCAGACCGAAGACAGCATCCACCCCCCCGTTTTCCGGGTCAGAAAAGAACCGATAACGGATCAACTTATCCTTGTTCTCCACGTACTCCTCGGTTCCATAGGAAACGATGAGATCGTAAATCCGCTGGAAGGCGTTGCGCAGAACCCCGGGATTGTCGGTGACGATTTTCAGGTAATCGGCGACAGTGCCTTCCCAGTGAAGGGCCTGGTAGACACTCTCTTGACTGTACCGATCGATCCAGGACAGGATTTCTGTTTGGGGCGGCATGAATTCACCTCCTGTGTTTTCGGCCCGGGCGGCTTGGTAAGGCCTGAGGCATTCATTAAGGAGATGAGCACGAAGTGGAATGTCCATCAAATTCCTGGATTCTTGGCATAGATGGACAGAAGTACGGCATCAGGGGCAGTTCAGATTTTGCCAGAAGGCCACCACGAACAGTCGGCCAGGACCATTCGGTCTATAATTCAGCAATTTGCATGCCAGACCACCTAGAATGGATAACTATCTGTTTTTACAGGGAGGTTAGATGAGGATGACTTAGGGAGCCCATGAAATTCATGGACATTCGGAGGTCGGCGTCAATTAATTGTCGTCCAAGACCCTGCCGGTAGCGCGCGGCAGACATCGGGAAAGCGGTTCAGAATGAAAAAAAGATTGTCAAAGGCAAATTGGGCTCTATAATAAATCTATAGGGCATTTACCTTTCCGCTCGTCAAAAGAACAAAAATCAGACTATCGAGAGAACTTTTGCGGGTACCGAGCCTGAGGGGGAAAGATTTTTCTTACCCCTAATTTCAAAATGCCAATAAGAGGGGGGAGCCATGAAGTCTCACGAGAAGTTATTTTTTGATTCCTTTCGGGAAGTCGTGAAGGCCATCCATTCCACTTTGGATATCAGAGAAGTCCTGCAGCTATTGGTCATCAAAGTAACCCAGGTGATGAATTTGAAAGGCTGCGCCATTCGATTGCTGGATCCCACGAGACGGACCTTGGAGCTGGTAGCTTCTCATGGGTTGAGTGAAAAATACCTTTCCAAAGGCGCGGTGGATGCGGACCGAAGTATAGCCGAAGCTATGGAGGGAAAGATGGTCAGCATTTACAACGCCGCTCAAGATTCCAGGGCTCAATACCAGAAGGAAGCACTGGAAGAGGGGATCTTTAGCATCGCCTCGGTTCCCTTTTCTATCAAGGGGCGGGTAATCGGTGTCCTCAGGCTTTATACCTCGGAACCCCGCACTTTTTCGGAAGAAGAAATCAACTTTCTCGAAGCTCTGGCCGAGATGGGAGCTCTGGCTATTGAAAACGCTCGAATGTACGAGAGGATTCGGAAGGATTATGAAAACGTCATGACCGACATTTTAACCTTTGTAGGGTACCGAAGGAGCATTTAGAGCCGATAAGGGAAGAAGAGAAGCCGCATCGAGAGCCCATTTAATGGCTCCCTTTTTTTATCTCCATTATCTTTTCTAGGGTATCCTGGTAGATCTCGGCTTTTGCCGGATTTAACTCGACGGCTTTCTGAGCTAGTTTTTCCGCCCGGTCGAGATTTTCCTTTCGGCTGTAGTAAAGCCAGGCCAGATTGTTGTAACCATCCGCCTGATCCGGTTCTTTTTGGATAGCCTTTTGATAACTTTCTTCCGCTCTTTTCCAGTCCTTCTTCTGAAAATAGGCATTACCGAGGTAGAGATAGGCCCGGGGATTTTGGGGGGCGGCTAACCCATACTCCTTGATGGCGTTATCGAAATCTCCCTGTTTCTCATAGGTTACTCCGAGATTTATATGTTCTTCCGGAGAGAGAGGGTCTTTTAGAATAATAATCCTCGGCAGGGAGCAGCCGGGAAAGATCAGCAGAGAGCAGAGAGCCAAGATCAGAGGGCAGAAAGATTTATTCATTTACGAGAAATCCTCAAGGTCCAATATTTGGTCCTTTCCCAGGCTTTTAGAAAATGATCTCGGGGAATGAAAGTCTGTCGTTCTTTTCCGGAATTGACAACGAGATGCCTTTCATTATAACCAACAACAACCATAAAATGGTCTTTCTGGTAAATCCAGAATCCTTCATCGACCAGAACAATGAGGGGGTGGTTGGAATCGACATTCCTCTCCAAATCCTCCCAGCTGCCCGTGTACTGGGCGGCATTCAACCCCTTCTTCTGCGCGTAAAAAACCATATCCATGTCCAGCGTTCCCCTGGCATGTCGGCTGAAGATCTCGGCAGAGATTTCTGCGGGAGTTATATTCAGCCCATAAAAACTTAAAACCCCCGCCAGGGAGGCTGGTCCACACTGATAAGCCTCTTGGGGATAGAAGGGAACTCCTTCAATGACCCGAGCGGCGTTAGCTCGCGGGGTCTGGGGAGCTGCGGCGCAGGAAAAAAGAATAAACAGGATCAAAAACAAAAAGAAGGAAGTTCCCTCAATGGAAGGCCTTATTTTCCTGAATGGGTTCAAGGTTTTCACCCTGGATACCAGCTGAGGTGGAACTCCCCGGATTTTCCTTACCACCTTATAAGAATTATTATGAAAAGATAAAATGAGTGTCAAGCGGAAAGGAAAATCATAGGAAATCTAACCTGGATATCTTTTCTCCCAGTCTTTTTAATTCCGTGGGAATAAAAAAGAATTTGACAAAATATTTCTTTTATTGTTATGTAGATTATGTAGGTAGGGAAATGTTTTAATTTTGGGCCTTTTTCGTCAGGGTATTTCCCCGCGGATGATGCGAGAGAGGAGTTGTTCTCGCGGGGCAGAGTGGTTACGGGTCTAAATTTCAGGAATCCCCTAATTCTTCCCTCTAAGGAAACCGCTATGACGGAAAAAGACTTCCTCACTACGGGTGAAGCGGCGAAGTTGGTCAGTATTTCCCGATCAACCATATCCCGGAATTTTGACAAGGGGATTTTCCAGGGCAGGAAAAATCCCATCACCGGTGAACGTCTCATCAGCCGGGAGAGTTTAATATCCTTCCTGAAGCAATACAACCTTCCCTTTGACGCTCTGATTCTGGAGAAGAAGAAGATCCTCGTGGGCTCGGCCGATGACCATCTCTTTTCCCTGGTCCAGAGAATCCTTTCGGAAGATGAGCGGGTGGAGGTGGAGAGGGCCGTCTTCGGGGGAGATGTGCTGATCCGATGCTCTCAGGCCCGCCCGGACCTCATCCTCCTCGACGAAGAACTTTCGGATATCCCCAGCGCCGAGGTGATTCGTTCTGTCCGCAGGATGGGAGACCTCCAGGGCCTCAAGATTATCTGCTGCGCCAAAGGCCGCAATGCCCGGCGATGCCTGGATTGGGGAGCCGATGAAGCGCTATCCAAGGAAGACCTGAAACAAGAAGACCTGGCCACAACACTCTACTCTTTCCTGAATTTACCGGAAGAGCTTCCGCTGGAGGATCAAGCCTTTAATCATCAAAGACGATGGCCCCGCCTGGCTATTCATCTTCCCTTGAAGATCGGGATGTACTCTGTCCGAACCCCATACCGTCGGGATTCAGGTATCGCCATAATGGACAATATCAGCATGGGAGGGGCTTATCTCTCCGGGATTCAATTCGAGGGCGGGGTGATTCCGTGCGAACCTTTCCGGGTTTTATTATCCGCAGATCAAGAACCCCTGAAGAATTGGAAAGCGCATTGCAAAGTGGTCCGGCTTCAATCCAACGGGTCTTTGACCGCCGGGGTTCAATTTACGCGGGTGCCCAAAGCCAGCCTGAAAATGATCGAGGCCTTAAACCTTTCTCCTTGAAGTCCAAAATAGTATTGGCCCGGCAGTCGGCAGTTTATTTCCCTTCTTTAAAGGATGCTTCGCCGTTGAGCTCCGGTCAAGGGTTGCCGCGCTTTTTCTCCCTGAACCACCCTCATGCCTTCAGGCTGGATTTTCGGCTCTACAGCTTACGTTTTGAGTCGGCTATGGCTTAATAGACGGCCTCCGGAAAAGTGGAGACCGAACGGGGTTGACCTACCATCAGATACATCCTGGGAGAGAACCAGCCCTCCTCCAGAATATCGTCATCGATCTCGCTGATCACTCCATCATGAATCGCCCAGGAGCGCCCCCGGACGGTCTTCTCGAATCCGCGCTGGCGGAAAGGAGAGGAGGAATCCAGCTTTTGAAAGAGCTTTCCCCCCGGCTGGAAGGCCTGGTGAATCCTTTGCATGCGCTTGAAGCCTTCAAAATAGGTGAAGCCACACCGTTCATAAACAATCGCGTTATGGTAGAAAAGTGCCTCCAGGGCGATGGTCTTGATATCCAAAAGTTTGCCAAAATACTCCAGCCCCGCGATGACCTCCCGGGTCAGCCCCATCCCTTTGCGGACCTGGCCGGGGGCGAGGCCGGCCCGGAGGGCCTTTTCCTCCTCAGGAAGGTTACGGATCGCTCGCCCCCAGAGTGTGTCGCGTCCCTGTTCATCCACATCAATGTTGAATCGCGCCGCATCCGGATCATTGACGATCAGGAAGTCCCAATTGATTTGGGTGAAGTCGACCCCATCGGAAACCTGGATGGAATAAATGGGGTCCGGGTCTGCCGCTCTGCGTTTCATCTCAACCATCACCGTTTCTTCCTTTTCCGGGCAGTAAAACCGGACCAGGCGGTTTCCTTCATAATCGGAAAAAGTCAAGGGGTGGATCTGAAAATGCCTGAAGAGCGATGGAGGGATGAGCAGCCGGTAGAGACCCTCCTTTTCACTTGGAGATAGGGTGTTAATCCGTTTGATCCAGGGCATAGAGAGAACTGCTTAAATTGCCAAATGCCTAAAATGGCAAATGTTGAAATTGAGAACTGGGCATATAAACGCTGGAATCCAGAATGAAAATTTCCTCATCTTTTTTGCCTTCCAAATCCCGACTCCTGAAATTCTTCTTATGAATTAGAGCAGATCTTCCACCCACCGGTTGGGGCCCATCTCTTGATCGATGAGCCGGAGAAACCTCCGAACTTTGAACTCGTCGCTCAACCTCAAGGCTGGCCTGGCTTTTTCCAGTCGTTCCATCACCTGAAAAGTATCCGCCCGGGTAAGGATCAGAGGAATCGGCCGGTCCCCGGCTGCCTTGAGAACCAATTCGCTAGGGTTTTTTCCCCCAGTCAAGATGATCCCTACCACGGGTTTTCCCGGCGCCTCCATCGCATCCAGGCCGAGCAAAATGACTTTGTTATAGACCTGCTTGAAGATCGAAAGAGAGCCCTCTAGATAATTGGACCCGATCGTGGACGTGTGCACCAAATTTTCTTTCATCTCGGAACAGCAGAGAATCTTCCCCTCGATGAGCTCGGCGATGGTGGAAACGGTCAGACCAGCCAGGATGGGGTCTTCCGGGACCGCGACTACGGACTTTAGCCCCTTTTCCTTCAGGAAAGGGACCACTTTGGCTTTTATATGGTCCAGCCGGTCAGGGGCCGTATGGTTTAGGATGGCCGTTTTCACCCGCCCATCGAGGAAAGAGTTCAACGAGAGAAGAGAATAGAAGGTCAGGTTATCCCGCTGGTAGCGATCGACCAGGAGCACTGAGGTGTCGAATAATTTCACCAGGTGGCTGTCCGAGAGTCCTAAGCCTCCTCCTCCGAAAAAGATCTCCTTGGCCCCCATAATTAAGACGATATCCTTATCGCGAGAAATCTCCAGGAAAGCCTCCCGGATCTTTTCCATCAGTTCCTCTCCCAGGTTCCCCGCCATCTCCGGGGTTAAGTCCTTCGCCGGAAGCGTGATGGGGCATAAGACCTCATCAGGGGAAGAAAGACCCAGGACCTGTTTGAGGAGAGCAACATCAGAGTCGCAGAAGCCCTCCTCTCGGGGGTAGGTCCCCCCGTCCGGAAGGAGCCCGTAGGGTTTGAAGAAGCCTACTTGTAGCCCCTTCTCTCGGAGCCGGATGGCCAGGGCCCAAGTGGCCAGGGTTTGACCCGGTTCGCCCCCCGTGGACCCGATGAAGATGGAGCGCATGGAAGACCTCCTAACATACACCGGCGAAAATTCAGCGCCGAGATCGCCGGGAAGCCGGACTCAAAAAGAAAACAAAAGCCTGAGCCCCGTTTTGGCACTCGCCGCGATTCAACCCCCCGGCTCCCCGATGGAAAGGAAACACGCCGTTTGTGATCGGTAAAGGGCACTTGGTTATGGCGCTTTTTCTGCGATCCAGCACCGGGGCATTTCCGGGCTTTTAGCGGCTGGCCACATTGGGATGATATCAAAAGGAGAGGGGGAAGTAAACCGCTAGAAAAGGAAAAAGGGAGTGGAGACCAGGGAGAAATGGAAGAGCAGGGGCGATCCTGGAATCACCCCTGCTGATTCCCACTCGAATCCTGAATCTATCTCTTCGTGTAAACCAGATTAATAGGATGACATTTATCGCAGGCCTGGGTCCGCGGATGGGCCTGATGGCAATGATAGCAGGTTTCCATGGCGGGGCGATTGGTACGGGGAGAACCCTTGTCATGCTCGATGTTGCGATGGCAATCGACACAAAGAGCCCCTTTCTCTCTGTGGAGCTTATGGGATACGAATACAATCCGGACGGTCTGCAGGGTTGTCTGTTCCCCCCCGGGGATGGTGGAATGGCAGCGGGTACAGTTGTGGTTCATCAATTCATCGCTGGCCGAAAATTTGCGGGGAATAATCTCCCCCGGGGTGGTGTGACACTCTATGCAGGTGACGGAAGCTGGGTGAGCGCGAGAGGGGAGCCACATCTCCTGAACTTCCTGATTGCGGTGACAGGTCAAGCAGAAAAAGGGATGGCCGGTGGTAAACCGAACCAGGCCTAAGGCCGGGATGGCCGCCAGAATGAGCAGGACCGCGACGATTAAAGCCCAGGTGCGCTTGGACAGCTTGGGCAGCTTGAGCAGCTTGAGCATTTGGGGAATCTTGGGAATCTTCATAACCTGCCCTCAGTGATCTCTTGAGGTTTTTTCTTTGCTCATATTCTTGTTACTGTTACTACAGTATCATTCCAGGCAACTCCGCCTGCCACGGGATCGAAGTTTGCAGAAACGATCCTGTTGGTGTCCACTCCATTCCCTTCATTCTCCCACCAGAGCAAGTCGGTATCGAAATCGCTGGTTTTGACCTTCCTGGCCCCGGCGACGTTTCCCAGCCCCCAATGGCCCAGGCCCTCGGTCAGCGCAACCACCTGCGGATGAAGTCCGTTGATAAGGCGCACCGGAACAGTGACACTCCCGGACTTGGAGGTAACTTTGACCCGGTCGCCGTTGCGCAACCCCAGGGACTCGCCGGTTCGGAGATTCATCCATAAGGGGTTAGTATGGAGAATTTCCCCCAACCACTTGGAATTGGCCAATCGCAAAGTCATGACGTTGGCCCGGTTGACCGCCAGGATCAACTCGCTCTCTCTTCTTCCTTCGTGGGACTGAATGGGAACATAAACGGGAAGGGGAGGAAATCCCCTTTCTTGAAGCTTGGCCGAAAAGATTTCCAGCTTCCCCGACGCAGTGGGGAAGCCTTTTTTTTCGAAGGAACGGTAGTTGGGTCTGGCTGCCGGGTCGAACCACACTCCTTCCTTCTTCAGCAACTCGAATCCACCCGCTTTGGCGAGCCCTTCAATTCTCTCCCCGGCTTGAGCGACGAATTCCTCACTCCCGCGGTAGGGAAAAGCTTTCCCCAGATCCTCTCCCATACGCCTGCCCAGCCCGATGAAGGCATCCCCCAGGGACATCGATTTCCCCAGGGGAGTCACCATAGGTTGCCGGATACTTACAAAGGGCACCAACTCCATGGCCGGCCGGGATTCTAAATTCCAGCTCTCCAGATAGGATGCCATGGGTAGAATGAGGTCGGCTAAGGTGCCCGTTTCGGTAAGATGGGTATCGGCTACCACCAGGAAAGGAACCCGCTTTTCATCCTTCAGAATCCGGGTTACCTCCTCCGTGTCCGGATTCGCATAGGCTGGGTTGGCCAGGTAGCAAAAGTACATCTCCGGCTGAGCCTTCCCTTCTTTCAGGGCAGCGATCGCCTGGGCAGAAGAAGTGTACGGGCTCTTCCATTGGGGCTCTTCCAGCTCCATCTTTCGCGGAAGACAGCAACCGCCCGGGATATCGATATTTCCCACGACCGCCCCCAGAAGGGCGATGCAGCGTTCGTTTAGGGTTCCGTTTTGATGGCCGCCTACTCCCCGCCCCGTAATAATAGTCGCTGGCTTGGCCTGCGCGAATTCGTTGGCCAGCCGCCGGATGTCCGTCGCCTTGACCCCGCTGACCTTTTCCGCCTGCTCGGGGGTATACTGGGAAAGGTGTTCCACTAGTTTGGGAAGAGGATAATTGGTCCAGCGGGTAAGGAACTCTTTATCATGAAGACCCTGCTGGATGATATGTTGGGCCAAAGCCAGAGCCACCATTCCATCCGTGCCCGGCTGAATGGGAATCCATTCGTTGCTCTTTCCGGCAGTGTTGGACAGGCGGACGTCAAACGTGACCAGCTTCGCGCTTTTGGCCATCCTCCCCTCGACGATCCGCTGGGCCAGGAAGATGTACTGCTCGTGATTTTCGTAAGGGTTCGCCCCGAAATTCAGAATAAATCGGGATTGCGCGGCATCACTTACCGGGAATCCCGCACCCCAGGTCAGCATCCTGCCGAGTTCTCCATTATGGCTCGGGTGGTCACTCTCCACAAATATGCTGGGAGAACCAAAGGCTTTCAGAAATCCAAGGGCGCAAAGCTCTTTTGATTCCGGGCCCTCCAATTCCACCCAGAGAGACTCGGTCTTCCCACCCTTTTTCATAGCCCCCATTCTGCTGGCCATCTCTTCCCAGGCCTGGTCCCAGGAGATCCGGGTCCACTTCCCCTGTCCCCGCGATCCGGCACGCTTCAGCGGATAAAGCAGACGGTCCGGGTCATAGAGAACATTCACTCCCGCATACCCACGGGAGCAAATCTTTCCCCGGTTGTTCGGGTGCTTGGGATTCCCCATAATTTTAACCAGGCGGCCATCCAGGACCTCTCCCACAATCCCACACCCCGCCGGGCAGAGAACGCAGGTACTGGCTACACTTACCGGCTTTGCTGCTGTGCGGGGAACCTTATGGGGCACTTCGGGCGGAGGGCTGAAGCAACCGGCTAGAGAACTGCCGAAGCCGGCCACGGCAGCGCTGGTAAATCCAAACTTCAGAAAATCGCGTCGGGTAATCTGGGCCATGAAAAACTCCTTCAACCTCAAACCAGGGGCAAAAATTCACCCCCGACAACCACAACATAACGCATGAAAAAGATACCCACTACCACCAAGACCGAGGCAATGGTGACCGTGGTCAAATTCCGGAACCGCGGGACCAAGAGAATAATTGCGGGGATAATCTTTCCCAAGAGGTTCTCCACCACCAGGAAATAGAAGGCGAATTTCCCCGTCAGGATGAGATGGGCCACCTCCTGGGCCTCCGCATGAGAAACCAGGAGTACAAGAACATCGCTTAGGACGAGGAAAAGATCGATCAGGATCATGGCTACGAGTAATTTCCCCAGACCGAAGACCAAATCCCGGTTGACGGCCTTTTCTTGGGAGAAGAACCGATCTTTGACGACGGAAATGAGGATCATTAAAGCAATCCCCGAGACCATGGCCGAAATCAGGAAGAGAAAGGGCATCAAAGCCGTATTCCATAGGGCCCGGGCTTTCCCCAGAGCCAGGATAAAGCCGGTGTAGCCGTGGACAAAGATCGCCAGAGGGATACCGATGGTCCCAAAGAGGCGGGTCATGGGCTTATTTCCCTTGAACATGAAAAACCCGTAGATAATGCAATTGATCGGGTAAAGGGTCAGGAGAAAAGATCCCCAGGTGATGGGCGATGTAATGTTCAGGTGGACGAAAAGATGCCAGGCCTTGAAAGGCTGGCCCACATGAACCAGAAGAGCCAGCGGTGCCATGACCAGGAAAAGAGTCGCCAGGATCACCCCGATTTTTCCGATCGGTTTGAATTTTTCCATCCCAAAGACAAAGGCCAAGGTGGAGAGCACGAAGGACCCGGCGCTCAGGCCGGTGAGGTAGAAGTAAATTGCAATGAGGGCCCCGAAGGTCTCTTGGGGGAAAACGTTGTACAGGACGCTAATGTCCATCTCACTCCTTCCTTTCCGTCTTGAGGGAGTCCAAATCGGCCTTGACGTAAAAGACCTTGGGGTAAGTGCCCATCTCGGGCTTGATCACCTGGGCCGGATTGCTGGCCAAAAGCTTCCCGGTCTCGCTGCTTGGCTCGTTGAGATCCCCGAAGATTCGGGCCTGGCTGGGGCAGGCGTGAACACAAGCAGGCTTCAATTCCCGATCCACCCGCTGCTCACACCAGTTGCATTTCTCCACGATATTCACCCGGGGGTTGACATAACGCGCATCGTAGGGACAGACCGCCGTGCAACAACGGCAGCCGATGCACCTGTGGGGATAGACCGGGACGATTCCATCCTGGCGTCGGTAAGAGGCCTGCACCGGGGTAGACGGTAACGCAGATGGGGTTCTCACAGTGGTTACAGAGCAAGGGGAGGAAGGATTTGCGCAGATAGGGATAGCGCCCTTTCTCCACCTGTTTCACCCAGGAGCGCCAAACCCCCAGGGGAACTGAGTTCTCCTGCTTGCCGGCCACGGAGCAAGTATGGCAGCCAAGGCACTTTCTTGAATCAATCATCATTCCATAGCGAACTTGGGCCATGGGTCCTTCTTCCTCTAATAAGGCCCGTGAGACTTCCCCTCTACCGGGATGAAGCCCAATTTCCCCATCGGGGAAAAGAGGAGCCGGATTTCCGGCCGCATCAGACCTGACCTTCAAATTGTTGGCGTGATTCTAGACTCCACCCTACAACTTGGCATAAAGCAAAATAGAGATGACTAGGGCGTAAATAACCAGGGATTCGATCAAAGCCAGCCCGACGATCATGGGGATAAAGATCTTCGGCTGGGCTTCCGGATTCCGGGCAATCCCTTCCAGCCCCTTGGAGATGGCAATGCCTTGCCCGATGCCTCCGCCCATCGCCGCGATGCCAATGGCCAGGCCGCAGGCCAGTCCGATTAGACTCTTGGCCTGTTGGCCCAATCCCTCTTCCGCAGCAAAGACCCCCGAGGCAAAAATACAACTTAGCGCCAAAGTCAGGGCCAGTATCCATATCACTCTTTTTCCCATTCTCCGCTACCTCCCATTTCGTTTTGAGATGTCCTTCATCATTTTCGGTCCTTAAATTTCTTAACTCCTAATCCGGCTAAGCCGGAACTTAAAAAGTATCTTGTAGCATGGAGCCTTGCTAGAGCGCCACATCGCTCCGTGCCTGGTGGCTGGATTTCTATCTAATGTTCAGCCTCCTCAATGGCCAAGGATATGTAGATCATGGACAGCAGACTAAAGATAAAAGTCTGGATAAGCGAAACGAAAACCCCCAGGACCATGGACAGGGGAGAAAGGAAAAGGGGCAATATCAACGGGGCCGCAAGGGTCAGGCCAAGCAGCATATGATCCGCCATAATGTTCCCGAAAAGTCTCATGGAGAGCGAAAGCACTCGTGCCAAATGACTTATGAGTTCAATAGGAAGCATCAGCGGAGCGAGCCACAGGACGGGTCCCAGAAAATGCTTTAAATATTTGGTTCCATGGGCTTTGAACCCGTAATAATGGGTGGCAACGAATATTACCAGGGCACAAGCTACCGTCGTATTCAGATTATCCGTAGGCGGCAAGAACCCGGGGATCAGGCCGAGTAGATTGGAGAAGAAGATGAAAAACCCCAGAGTCCCGATCAAGGGGAGGAACTCTCGCCCCCGGTGGCCGAGGATATCATCCAGAAATTTCAGGACCATCTCCGTGAAGAGCTCGAAGACATTCCGCAGGGTAAGGCGATCGGATGGGACGAGGGCATCCTTCTCTGGGTCATCGCCCTGTTTCTTAAACGCCACATACGATAGCACGCAGATAAGAACCAGCACAAAAAGGCCCATGGAAATATGGTGGGGTAGACTCCCTAGGACAGGAATATAAGAAAACCAGGTAAAGGGCGCGTGTTCGGCCATTACCGAACTTCCTTTCTGTGGCTCCGGAGGGATTCCCGGATGATTTCAAAGAAGATCCCCATGACCAAGGTGGAGAGACCTACCAGGAAAGCCACCGGATTTACTTTTCCATAACGGACGATCAGGAAAAGGACAACGAACAAGGCTAAAAATCTTATCAGAGCCTGCAAGCCGTAATAACGCTTTTTCTCGAAAAAGTATTTTTGCATAATCCGCCATAACCAGTGAAAATTCAGCAGCACAACCCCACCGCCCAATATCAACCCCAAAGAAATAGGCCAGCTTTGAAACCACAGGCTTGCCAGGAGGAGGAGAGCCAGAATCTGAGCGCTTCGCTTCTCGATGGAGATTAACTTCTTGGTTTCCTGCCTGTCGGCTGTTTTAGGGAAATTACTTTTTCCTTCCGGTTTTGTCAATCTCTTTTGCTAAAGAAAAAAGGGTGCGAAATGCAGCGACAATGCCCAAAATCAAAAAAATGACCGTGAACCACGGCTTGGTTTGAAAATATCGGTCGATAAAGTATCCCATCGCCAGTCCAATGGCCACGCATAGGCCCATCTCCAGGCCGATGGCGCTCATGCGCCCAATTTGTTTATAGAAGCTTGTCCTATCCTCCTTCACTGGGCGCGGACTCTCGGCTTTATTTTTTTATTTTCTAAGCGATCGGAGCATCTCAGACCAACACGAACTCCGCCTAAGTGCCTTTTTCCACACTATAAATGAATGAATATTCATTCAAGGTTACTAGCATATCTTAAAAAATGTTGTCAAGGGATTTTTTAGAAATCTTTTCTTTCCTCCTGCGATAACCTCTTAATCTAAGGTTTTCCTTAAGGAAATTAGGACTTCCTCTCAAAAATAGGTCATGCTCGACTTTTTATGCTCCCTTTTTGAAAAGAGGATCCGGTAATCCTTCATTCCGGTATTCTTGGAGATTTGCCATGCTATCCGCCGACAATCTCTTTCGCTTTGGCCATGGACCATCGTGTACAGGTTAAAGGGCCACTGCGGGTGGACGGCTCGAAGATAACAATGGCTGACTGCTGGAAAAGAAACCATAGCCCTGCTGACCCGGGGGATATCATCTTCGGCAACCTTCCAAACCACCATGGCATTCCCCTGATAGCCTGCCTTTTGATGGCGCAAAATAGCCCCGAAGCGCCGGATCATTCCCCGGCGGATGAAAGATTTTATCCTCCGCACCAACTCTTTTTCATCCCAGCCGGTCTTTTGGGCGATCACCGCATAGGGGGAAGTGCAAAGGGGAAGGTCTCCCTGAATTTGGGCTAGGAGCTTTCTATCCTTCGCGGTTAACTCTACCGGACGCATGCAACAACCTTATCCATAGAATCAAATGTTTAGGCATGATTTATAACATAGAAGGAAAAGATGGGTCAATCTATGATTAAATAAAATTTATACTTTCGGTCGAGATTCTTAGGGTCTCTAGGAAAGGGATTAGGGGTCCGTATTCTCGATCAGCCCAGGTCACTCATCCTGCCCGAGATCGTCTAAAAACCTTCGAACGCCTTCTTCACCTCCGGGGCCCGGCCAAAAGGGAGAAGAGTTTCGATGCTGCCTGACGCGCCTCGACCTCCGGCCAAGGAGAGACCTTGCCAAAAAAAACTTGACAAAGGATGCGGTTATCTGTTATTTGATTTTTCGGAATCGGAGCTTCTGCAGGGGTTGCCTCTTTTCCAAAAAGATCATAAGAAAAGATATTTGGTCAAATCATACAAGGAACCGGATTCTTTCCCAGAGTCAACATTTGTTCCTTTGCTTATTCCCCAAGAAATGATTTTTCCAGGAGGGAAATGATTCCATGCTAATCAGTTACCTGCCCATATTTGTTTTTTTTATCTTCGCGGTGGCGTTTGCTCTGTTCGTTATCATAGCCTCCGCTTTCCTGGGCAAGCGTAAAATAACTCCTCAGAAGATGATCCCCTATGAATGCGGAATGGACCCCATCGGTGAGGCCCGGAGACCATTTCCAGTAAAGTTCATTATCATTGCGATGCTCTTTATCATCTTCGACCTGGAGGCGGTTTTTCTTTACCCCTGGGCGGTGATTTTCCGTGACCTCAGAATCTTTGGACTGGTGGAAATGGCGGTGTTCGTCGCCATCCTTCTGGTGGGTTTCATCTACGTCTGGAAAAAAGGAGCCTTGGAATGGGAATAGAAACACAACTGGGCAACAATGTCCTGACCACTTCCCTGGAAAAGATCGTCAACTGGTCCCGACGTTCCTCTCTCTGGCCGGCTGGGTTCGGGTTGGCTTGTTGCGCCCTGGAGATGATTGTCGCCGCCGCGGCCCGGTACGATATGGCTCGCTTTGGAATGGAGGTCTTCCGGGCTTCCCCTCGCCAGGCCGACTTGATGATCGTAGCCGGGACGGTGACGAAAAAGATGCTTCCTGCGGTGATTCGCATTTATGAGCAGATGACCGAGCCCAAATGGGTCATTGCCATGGGAGCGTGCGCCTCCACGGGCGGAATTTTCGACACCTATGCCACGGTCCAGGGCATTGATCAGTACCTTCCGGTCGATGTCTACATCCCGGGATGCCCTCCCCGCCCGGAGGCTCTCCTGTACGGGATCATCAAGCTGCATGAGAAGATCAGCAAAGAGAAGTTAATCGAAAGGTAAAAGACCATGGATTTGGAAAAAATAGTGGAGCGGGTAAAACAGAAATTTCCCGGATCGATCCTCGACGTGGCCGTCTTTCGGGGGGAGACCACCCTTCATCTCCAGGCCGAGGACATCCTGGCCGTTTGCCGTTTTTTGCATGATGATCCGGAATTGGCCTTTGATTACCTGACCGACCTGTGCGGGGTGGATTATTATCCCCGCGAACCCCGATTCCAGGTGGTCTATCATCTATGCTCGATGAAGACCAAGTTGCGGCTCCGCTTAAAAGTTTCTCTGCCCGGCGAGTCTCCCCGGGTCTCCTCCGTATTTTCGGTCTGGAAGGCGGCGGACTGGCTGGAGCGGGAAGCCTTTGATATGTACGGAATCACTTTTAACGGGCACCCCGACCTGCGGCGGATTCTTCTTACGCCGGAGTGGGAAGGGTACCCCTTGCGCAAAGATTATCCTCTCCGGGGCTGATCGAAAGCCACGGGCAATGGAGAAGGATGGAGATGGCCAATAACGAGACGATGATCATCAACATGGGGCCCTCGCACCCCAGCACCCACGGCGTTCTGCGGATCATTCTGGAGCTGGATGGGGAAGTGGTGGTTAAGGCCACGCCGGACATCGGTTTCCTGCACCGGGGCCTGGAGAAGCTGGCGGAGAGCAAGACTTACCATCAATGTATTCCCCTGACCGACCGGCTGGACTATGTGGCCGGCATGTCCAATAACTTTGCATACGTATTGGCCGTGGAGAAGCTCCTGGGAATAGAAGTCCCTCCCCGGGCCCAGGCGGTACGGGTTCTGTTAAGCGAACTGCAGAGAATTGCCAGCCACATCTTATGGCTGGGGACCCATGCCCATGATATTGGGGCTATGACCCCCCTCTTCTACTCCCTCCGGGAGCGGGATGAGATCCTTTTTATGTTCGAGATGATCTGCGGTTCCCGCCTGACCCCTTCCTACTTCCGCGTCGGGGGGCTGGCTCAAGATTTACCCGAGGGCTTTGAGGAAAAATGCCGGGAATTTAGCCGGACTTTCCCGTCTCATGTGGATGAATACGAAACGCTCTTGACCCAGAATAGAATCTGGATGCGCCGCACCCAGGGTGTGGGAGTGATTTCCGCGGAAGAAGCCATCAACTGGGGACTGAGCGGGCCGATCCTGCGGGCCTCCAACGTGAACTGGGACCTGCGTAAGGCCATGCCCTACAGCGGATACGAGGCTTATGATTTTATTGTCCCCACGGGGAGGAATGGCGATACGTATGATCGGTACCTGGTGCGGATGATGGAAATGCGCCAATCCAACGAGATCGTCCGTCAGGCTTTAGACAAGATGCCGGGCGGTGCCATTCTGGCCGACGACCCCCAGGTGGTCTTTCCACCCAAGACAAAGGTGCAGGGAAGTATCGAGTCCTTGATCCATCATTTTCATCTGGCCACCGAAGGATTTCCCACTCCCAAGGGGGAAGTCTATGCCAGCATCGAATCTACCAAGGGAGAGCTGGGCTTCTTCCTGGTCAGCGATGGGGGCAATAAACCCTGGCGCTTCCGGGTGCGCCCGCCGTCCTTCATTAACCTGAGCGCTTTGCCGGTCATGGTCCA
>Ga0187770_10000572_pt1 | contig 17980 bp, 16 predicted proteins | sample 0116_SJ02_MP02_2_FD_133154 | JGI IMG/M metagenome (GOLD analysis project Ga0187770, IMG submission 133154) | Tropical peat soil microbial communities from peatlands in Department of Meta, Colombia - 0116_SJ02_MP02_20_MG | ecosystem: Environmental > Terrestrial > Soil > Wetlands > Peat | place...
ACATTCTTGGATTCAACTTACAACGTTACCCAAGGTACTCGGATACAGTCATATCCCCCAAATAGGTTTTAGTAAACGAGGTTACCCGCTCTCTAATTCGCGATGGTTTTCTAGCATATCGACGTAACTGGGGTCCCGAACGCCGAGGCATTGCTGGCTGGGTTGAAGGGCAAAAGCAATTTGCCCTTCCATGAACTTCGATTTTTTCATCCGTAAACCTCTTGCCTCGAGATTTTGCTAAAAACTTTTATTTTCGCTGGTGCAGTTTTCAGGGATGAGGTCTCACGGAGCGTAACCCAAAATCGATTCAGCAAATCTTGTATTCTCTCGGCCCTTATGACTTCATTTCCAGTTGCCGATGAGGATGAATGGCGCCCAGTAAAAAGGATGCGAATAGCCGGCGTTCTGTGACCTGACCGTTGCCCCCGGCGGGAGCGTAATGCCACGGACGCTCCCCGTGTTCTGAGGCAAAGCTGAGCCTTTCAAAAGCGTCAACTGGGCCTGCCGGAGTGCCTCCGCCTTCGTCAGTCCCTGCTCTTTTAGCCGGTAGAAGGCCGCCATCAGCTCCGCCGTGCTCTCGTCCGCCACCGGCCACAGCGTCGCCATCACCGCCCGAGCCCCTTGATTCTGCGCATACTCCCCCAACCCGTCCACCTCACGCCCATCCTTCCGTTCCTCCCCCATAGCCGTATTGCATGCCGACAACGTCAGCAACTCGACCCCTCTGAACAGCCCTCCCTCGGCTCGAATGTCCTTCACCGTCAGATGGCTCCCGTCCCCCAGCAACAGGAACGAGTCCTCGTCGGTGCCCCGACAATCGAAGTGGCTGGCGATGTGGATGACCTGGTAGCCTGCCCCACGGCTGCCCTCGAGTGCTTGCCTTGTGAACTTCTCGTCCAGCAGCCGGACGCCCGGCAGTGCCCCGCCCGGTGAGCCCGCCTCGTGTACCACCGCTTGCAGCTCCTTAGGCACGTCCGGCAGGGGGTTGAATCCCTCGTGCGCTTCGCTCACTCCCAATCCCAGCGCCCGCCAGGTCACCGCAGGCTCCAACTCCAACCGACTCCTGCTTGCCGGCGTCAACTCTACGTTCGCAAACCGCTCCACCAGGTACCGCTCCCCATCGTACAGAGTCGCCACCGGCAGGTACCGCAACATGCCGTCCAGCATCCACGCCACCAGCTCAGGCTTCGCCGCTGCCAGCTCCCTCTCCACAGGCTTGATGAGCAGGCCGTAGAACTCCCGCGCCAGCGGCCGCGGGTCGGACTGAGGGTTCGTCAACGTCTGGCGGAAGGCCACGACCTTCCGATTGAGGTCCGCCTCCTCGATATCTGTCTTCCCTGCCACCTGAACCGTCGGAGTCGTCAAGATGACCCATACGCGCTTCTCAGCGACCACCGTCGACAGAATGGCAATCCCCCCGCCCAGGCTACTCAAGTCAAAAGCCAGGCCTTGGGTCGCCTGCAGGTCCCTTACAACATCCCTCGCCGGCAGCGCCCCGCCCAGATCGTCCGCAATCTGCCGCAGCACGACCTGGAACGCCTTGTTCGCTACTTCGAGCTCCTTGTTCAGCTGCCCGAGTTCCGTCTCCTGCTCTGCCGTCCGATTGGGGAGCGCCTGCAGCTCCTCTACACGACGCCCGATTGTCCCGATCTCGTCGGCCTTTTTTTCGTACAGGGCGAGGTCCGTGCTTTCTGCCGATGTCAGGTCCACACGTTCCTCCAACACCTGGGCCGTGGCCCTGTCCCGTCGCACGTACTCGAAGTACTCCTCCTCCTTCAGCAACTCCAGCACCTGCTCCGCCTCCCACAACCGGCCCTGCCCCGCCAGAATATCTGCCAGCTCCCGGTAGACCCCCTCCACCGTCTTGAGATATGTCCGTTGTGTCTCCTTGCTGAGCCCCTGGATGCTGGCCCGAAGCTCCTGATAGAGGTTCACGGCATGCTTCCCGTACAGCACCGCCAGCCGAGGCTTCGAGAGGGCGTCCCACTCAAGCATCAGCCACCGGCTCGTATTGGCCTCGTTGGCCCGGTCGCCGACTGCCCGCTCGATCGGCAACGCCTGGTTCCAGTAGTCCAGCGCCTTCTGTTTCTCTCCGAGAGAGTCGTAAACCACTCCGATATTATTCAGCGTTCTTGCCTCGCCGTCACGGTCGCCTACGGCGCAGACGAGCGGCCACACCTGATTGTAGTAGTCCAGCGCCTTCTGCTCCTCCCCGAGTGCCTGGTAAACCAGTCCGATGTTGTTCAGAGCTGTTGCCTCGCCGTCACGGTCGTCCACGGCACGATAAAGCGGCAGTGCCTGGCTGTAGTAGTCCAGTGCCTTCTTCTCCTCCCCCAGATCGTCGTAAATCCCTCCGATGTTGTTCAACGTTCTCGCCTCTCCGTTACGGTCGCCTGCGGCGCGGCGCAGCGGTAGCGCCTGGTTGTAGTAGTCCAGCGCCTTCTGCCGCTCTCCGAGAGCTTCGTAAACCAGTCCGATGTTGTTCAGCGTTACTGCCTCGTGGGCCCGGTCGCCGATGGTGCGTATGAGCTGCAGTGCCTGCCCAAAATAATACAGCGCCTTCTGCCTCTCCCCGAGAGCGGAATAAATCATCCCGATGTTGTTCAGCGTCACTGCCTCGCCGGCACGGTCGCCCACGGCGCGGAAGAGCGGCAGCGCCTGGTTGTAGTAGTCCAGCGCCTTCTGCTTCTCCCCCAAATCGTCGTAAACCACTCCGATGTTGCTCAGCGTCGCTGCCTCGCCGGCACGGTCGCCCACGGCGCGGAAGAGCGGCAGCGCCTGGTTGTAGTAGTCCAGCGCCTTCTGCTTCTCCCCCAGATCGTCATAAACCTTCCCCATACCGGTCAGCGTCGCTGCCTCGCCGCCACGGTCGCACACGGCGCGCCCCAATGGCAATGCCTGGTTATAGCAGTCCAGCGCCTTTTGCTTTTCCCCGAGAGCATCGTAATCTCGTCCGATGCTATTCAGTACTGTTGCCTCGCCATCGAGGTCGGCGATTGCACGCCAGAGGGCCAATGCCTGGTAGAAGGATTTCAGTGCTCTCTCCCGATCCTGCGCTACGTCATACGCATCGCCAGAACTGTACAGCGAGAGCGCTTCCCCGTATTTATCGTCGATCTTCTGCCAGAGCGCGAAACTCTCTCGCCACTTCTCGGCTGTTGCCTTGTAGGATTCTTGTCTCCCTTGAGAGTACAAGTCCATCCCCTCCATATAAACGCGCTCAGCTTCCATACGAGTCAAATCGGACTGAACTGGGAGCCGCAGGTCCGTGATCTGTACTTCGTATCGTCCTGCCATCACGTCTCCTGCCGCGACCTCCAACCGGAAATCTCCGGAAACGGCGGCGATGGTCGACACGGATTCGGGCCCGTATGACCCGTTGTCAAAGCTGGCCTTTGCGACTTCCTTGTTGGCTGGATCGCGGAGGGTTACGACGACACCAATCCCTTTTTGCTGGACCACCACGTGGACAAGCTGCCTGGCCTCCACGTGAATCCGGTAGGTATGAGTCTCTCCGCCCCGCAGCTCCCGCTCGATGGGCTTGCCCAACTCAAGTGCTGTGACTTCACCGGCAGCCTGAGGACTCCGTGCCGACTCGAGCGGCTTGTCCTGAGCTTTGACTCCCTGCGTCAGCGCTAAAGGAACCTGGCTTATCATGCCCAAAGCTACATTGAGCACTAAGACGTTAAGCAACTTACCTATAGGAGAATTCATTTCCATTGTCCCGGTCCACAGTCTCTCTTTCCGTCCTCAGGATCTAGATCCACTTGAACTACCCGCGCTCACGATACCACCTCCGAACTGGGGTTTTCAACCCGTGGCGCCTCCGGCGCCGGCGGCCTATAACCCTGGGAGCTGTGTGGCCGAGGTAATCGCGACTCAAACTCTAGCGAGCGGCTGGCCGGGCTGAGGGGCGATTGATTAGCGGAATCTCCCCTAGACGCAGGGCAACGGGCATCCGGGCCTCCACGAACCCACATTTCTTCATATTCTTTGTTCCTTCCTGGATGCCGATTCTAACGCGAAAATCTTGGACCCGTTTTGGACCAACGTCTTGGGAATAGATCAATGCGAGCGATCGCCGCCCATAATGGCAATCAAGCTTATTTCTTCTTAAATATCAGGTCGCGAATGGAATCGGCGTCTATTATGAACCCCGTAATTCGATCTTGCGAGTCTCGCTGGAAAATGACCACGGGGAACGACCGATCCCCTGAAACGAAGTGATCCTTTTCATCGGGGCTCAACCTGACCTCGGCCTGGTCCGAAGGGATGAGAACGAGTTCTGACCCGCGAAGCTCGATGCCGATCGTAAGATTGAGTTCTTCGTTCAAATATGCGCCAGCGAATTCCCTGAGTTCCATCGGAGTCGGCTTTATGAGCACGACTTTCGGCGCGACCTGCTCGATTCCGCCCTGTGACCAGACTAAGCGGTCGAATTTGCCAGCGCTATTTTTTTTAAAGACAAGCTCGACCCCAGCAAAATCCAGAGAGAACTCGGTTTCTGACTGGGTAGTCAGGGGGAATTTCTGTCCGGAGAAGCCGAGGAAGAGTTGGTTTCCTTGGCGACTGATGAGGAAGATCTGGCCTGGACCGAGACGGTACGTACCAGCGTATCTGTCCAGGATAGCAGGGCCAACCTTTAAGCCGGACTTTGGCCCTGTCATGGGCCTCACGCTCGTCGGCAGAGACGCAGGAGCGGCTGGCATGTAGATGTTGATGATGTCCGGTGCGAAGCCCTCGATCGGCGTATAGTCCCAGTTGGCTAAAACTGCTAAGCCAAACTTTTGGTCGGGGAAATAGACAAGGCTCACCCCGGACCCAGCCCACTCCCCCGTTTGCGAGGCCTGGCGCTTGCTAGAGTTGGTTCCGATGCGTAATCCGTATCCGAACGCCGAATCCCCTCCGTTGTTCAGTTTCCCGGGCGTAAACATTTTAGCTAGAATGTCCGGGGCACCCACTTGACCGGTCTCAAGGCTTAGCAACCATTTGGTCAAGTCAGAGATCGAAGTGAAGAGCGAATGCGATCCGACGAGGGAAGCATTATCAATCCCCCTGAGATACTCCTTGCGTGTGAAGTTATAACTGAAGGCTTGGTCGTCGATGATCGAGCGATAGTTGTCGCGGAATTGAGTCCTGGTCATTTTCATCGGCTTGAAGATGTTTTCCCAGGCCCAATCGGAAAACGGCAAGCCAGTGGCTCGTTTGATCACTTCGGCGAGCAAATCGTAGTTCGTGGCGGAATACTCGAAGCGGTCGCCGGGAGGAAATATAAGCTGCTTCTGAGCCTTTAAAATCGTTAGTACCTTCCCCAGGGTTACCTCTTCATTGGATTTGCCCAAGAGCTGGAGGACAGGAAGCCAGTCACGAAGGCCGCTGCTGTGGTAAACCAAGTGACGCAGTCTGATTGTCGTTCCGAAGTTGGGGATTTCGGGGATGAACTTACGAACGTCGTCATCGAGGTTCAGCTTGCCCCGGGCTTCCAGCATGGCAACTGCCTGGCCGACAAATACTTGGGCCAGAGTTGCGGAATTGAAGACCGAGTTCGGGGTAATCGCAACAGCATGCTCTTGGCAGGCCAGGCCGAAGACTTTCTCGTAAGCCACTTGGCCGTCCTTGACTACAGAGACAGCAAAGCCAGGCTGGTCCAGGCGGTTCCAGAACTCGAACAGCTTATCCATCTGCTCCCCAGGCGTCAGGGGCTTTCCCTTAGTGTCGGCGGCCTGACCGGCGGCAAAGAGCGGAAGGATGATTAGGACGAAAACCATAAAGTAAGTGAAGATTCTCATCGGACTCTCCCGGGTCGGCATGGTGCCACAGGGTATCGATTCAAGCTGCCCATATAGGTCATTCTAAATAAAGAGATGGCGATTATCAATCCACGAAGCGCTTTAAATTTGGTTTTTAATTTGTTACCATGGCATCTGACATAGGAGACTGGCCATGATAGAATCGCAGTGCATGAAGTGTATCGGCATATTTGTCATGTCGGTAGTTGCCATCGCCTTAGCAAGGATGCCTGCCATGCCTGAGACTGTCAGCCAGTTTAACAAGGCCCTGCCGAAAACGATCGACGGTTGGAAAAAGACCGATCCGCCCACCGTGTACGCGCCAGGTAACCTCTCAACCTATATCGATGGTGGAGCCGAGCTCTATCTCTCCTACAATTTCAAGAATGCCTTGTCGTTGAAATACACGGATTCTGCTAACAACGAGATTACCGTCGATATCTTCGACATGGGCTCGTCATATGACGCGTTCGGCGTGTTTGCCCATACCCGCGAAACGATCGATACAGCTTTCGGCCAGGGCAGCGAGTACGCCGCTGGCCTTCTGACCTTTTGGAAAGACCGCTACTATGTCTCTATCCTGGCGTATCCGGAAACGGCTGCCAGGAAGGACGTCGTCTTCAAGCTGGGCAGGGGGATTGCGAGCGCGATCCGGGCAGAGGGCTCCCTGCCTCCCATACTCGCCCTGCTCCCGGAAGAAAACTTGATGCCTGAAAGCGTGCATTATTTCCACCACTACATCTGGCTGAACAGCTTCTATTTTGTTTCGAATGAGAACGTCCTAGATATCGCTGGCGACACGCCCGCCGCGCTGGCCAAGTACCGGCAGGCCGGCGCGACATTTTTCTTGCTCTTGGTGCGCTACCCGAATGGAGTTCGAGCGGCCGCCGCCGCCGATAAATTCCGGCAGAAAGTCCTCGGCGGCACGTCTGAGACCATCGTCCAACTGAAGGAGGGACGATGGACGGGTATCCAAGTGCGGAACGATCTCGTATGCGGCGTCTTCAGCGCTAATAACGAGGCGACGGTACGAGAGTTCTTGGCTAAAATCAAGTCATGAACTGGGGGCTCGGATGAAATCTAAACGATCGATCAGCCGCCGGCAGTTCATAAGGACAGCGTCGACCGTCGCGCTCGTCTCCCCCCTCTTGCTCCGTGGGCAAGCGCGGACGGTTCCTTTGAAGCCCGGCAAAAGCCGGGTCATTCTGGTGCGCGACCTCAACGTTCTTGACGAAAACGGCCAGCCGCGTCAGGCCGTTGTTCAGGAAATGCTCGATACAGGAATCACGGTTCTAACTGGAATGTCCGATCCGCAGGGCGCCTGGAAGACGATCATCAAGTCCAACGACATTGTCGGAATCAAAAACAACCGTTGGCCATACCTGCGTACGACGCCGGAAGTCGAAAGCGCTCTTAAAAAGCGGATCTTGGAGGCCGGCGTTAAGGAGCCCGATATTAGCGTCGATGACCTGGGCGTCCTTCAAAACCCGATCTTCCAAAAGGCAACGGCTTTAATTAACGCTCGGCCGATGCGCTCGCACCATTGGGCTGGAGTTGGTACGCTCATCAAGAACTACATCATGTTCATCCCCGATCCGAGCGTCATGCATCCGGACTCCTGCGCAGACTTAGCCTCGCTTTGGGGCTTGCCGATCATTAAGGGTAAGACTCGGTTGAACGTGCTGGTTATGTTCACACCCCAATTCCATAGCTTCGGGCCGCACAGTTTCAACCCCAAATATGTCTGGAAATACTACGGCCTTATGCTCGGATTCGACCCGGTGGCTATAGATGCTACGGGGCTTCGCATCATCGAATCCATCCGCCGCGAGTATTTTGGCGAAGAGCGGCCACTCAATCCTCCGGCTAAGCATATCGCTATCGCCGACACAAAGTACCATCTCGGCACCGCGGACCCTGAGAAGATTGAGCTTATTAAGATCGGCTACGACAAGGGCATATTCGTCTAGCCAGCCGAACATATTTCCGCGGGGTTACGAAAGAAAAGCGTGTTAAAAGAAGCTCAGGTTTACTAATTTAGACTTGAAACGTCGGAATATTAACCACTCAGCCCAAAATGGCACCTCTAAAGGGAAGTTATTAGCCCATTTCGCCTCCAGCGCCGGCGGCCTATAGCCCAGAGAGCTGCGAGGCCGATAGGCAAAAAAAAGTATCGCGAACTAAAGAGAGGAGCCAATTGCCTCAGCCCACCCAGCGGCTGCCCGGACCGACTTCCGGCCGGATCCTCTTAGTGGCCGCCATGCTTGCGCAACAGTTTCGCTACATCCTTGTGACCCGTACGATCCGCTGCCAGCCGAGGCGTTTCGATCCGGTCATCAACGGCATTGACGTTGGCCTTATTGGCCAGGAGCAACTCCACGATATCCTTTTGCCCCTCCTCCGCCGCAATGTGCAAGGGCGTCTTGTCAGGCACGTGAGCCGGCCGGCCCTCAGCGTCCGTGTCATCCCAGTCCACTTCGGAGTAGTCTCTCGCATGGACGTCGGCCTTATAGGCCAACAACAATGCCACGACGTCCGCGTGGCCAGCAGCGGCCGCATAGTGCAAAGGTGTCTTGTCGTTACTGCCCTTGGCATTAACAAGATTGGGATTTGCTTCTAGCAGCGCCTTGACCGTTGCCACATCGCCATCCCGGGCCGCCTTATGAATATCGCCGTCAAAGGCACGGCCGCTCGAGGACAATGCGACCAAGGCAATGGCGGCTACGCAGGAAACTGGAAAGTGGCAGTATCGGCTAAAAAAGGAATGAATATTCATGCCCCTTCCTGGTTGACCTATTTTCAATCAAGATACCACGTCTAAAGTGAGATTTTCAACCCATTTTGCCTCCGGCGCCGGCGGCCAGAAGGTCGAAGAACTATTAGGACAACGCTCACGAGGATCTAGACGTTAGGAGCGATTGGCCGGGCTGAAGAACGGCTAATCTGGCATCCAAGGACGTGGCCTCAGGCCCTGTCTAGGAAGCCGAGCCGAGTCACGCCCGATTCGACGAGTTCCTCGCCCTCGGCCAGAATGTCACAGTGATTCTTGATGTCCCATCGCCCCATCTGCGGGTTAGCCAATATCCTCCGCCCATCAGGATCACAATTTCTTAGCTAACGCTCTCTTGAGAGCTTTGTTGAAAATATCCGGCTCGTCAATCCAAGAATTGTGCCCGGCATTCTCAATGATCATCAATTCCATATTGTTTATTCCGGCTACAACTTTTTTCCATAGCCTATTGCCGAAATCGGCGACATCATGGTCACCAGCGATAATGGTGATCGGATATGGATGTTGTTTAAGAGTAGGCGTGAAATCATAATCGGAGGGCAGACTCTTAGAGGTCGCCTGGGCGGCCTCCTGGCTCCAAAAGACCTTGCCTCCTTTCATCTGCGCCCAACGTTCCACATGGTAGATATTCCCTGCAGCGAAGCTGATCTTAAAAAGATGAGTAAGTTGCTTAGCGTTCTTATTTGGTTGATCGATTCCTTCTTTTTTATACTCCGCTTTTGCCTCGGGTCGTTCCACGAATTTCTCAAAGGCTGCTTGGGAATCTTTTATTACGGCCACTTCTGAGCGATCGAGATATTTCCCTGCTTTGGGAACAACGGGCCCCAGGAAAACGATGTTCTGGACTCTTTGTGGATACTTTTGCAGATAAAACATAACCAAGAGCGTGCCAGCGGAATGCGCCAACAAGGTCATTTTCTCTAGCTTCAATTCTCGTCGGAGAGATTCTAAGTCTTGGACATGTTTTTCAATGGAAATGAATTCGGGCTTACATGGTGATCGTAACGAGCCCCGTTGGTCATAAAGAATGAACCGGTAGCAGTTCTCTAGTCCCTTGATTGCATCCAGCAGATAGCTGTGTTCAGCTCCAAACCCTCCGTGGACGACGACAACAGGTTCCCCTGCGCCGATTTCATAAAGATAAAGTTCGCACGACTTGTCTTCAGTTGGCAGGTACCATTCCTCACCTGCCGCGCCCGCCATTGAGCGCTGTCGGCAAGCGGCTATGATGATTATTGTGGCCGTCAAGGATAAAAACAAGATCATAAGAGATTTCTTCTGCACAGAATCTCCCTCGATTTGGATTTATTTCAGTCGTATCCTCTCAGCTCCCACTAAATAGATACTGAATATTCCAGAAAAGGTTACTCTATGGGATGAGGTCCCCATTTCGCCTCCGGCGCCGGCGGCCTATAGTCTAGAGAATTATATGGCCGAAGTAGTTATGTCCAAAACCCCAGGCAGCGGCTGGCAGGGCCAAAGGGCAGAGGCGATCTGCCCCTCCGTGAACTTTGACTTCTTCATTTGCGCCATCCTCCTTCCCTGAATTTTGCCACAAAACTGCCATTGTCGCTGGCACACTTATCAGGGATGAGGTCCCCATGGCGCCTCCGGCGCCGGCAGCCGATAGCCCAGGGTATTCTTCTAAAATAAGCAGAGTACAGCCAAACCTGGCTAGCAAATGGGACCGTGAATCCAATTCTCTATCAATATGCTATACACCACGTGTGGGGAGCACGCCCAGCGAGATTCCAGATCTCGACTTGTGGATTCGAAGGGCGCCTTTTGGCCTCGCTAAGTGACTGAAATAAAACGAATTTTGGGCGAGGCCTTGGGCAATTGTGCAATGGGTATGCAACTTCCGAATCCAATCGAAGCCTGACCCGATATCGCCGAAGACCGGATCTAAGCCCAGCCAAGCGGTTTTGTCTCGCCCCGTCGGGAGTCAACTACTTAATTGGTGCCGGCTTGGGGACCTTCGTATATTTAGTCTCGAACCACGGCGCCCAGGAATTGCCGTCCGTCGAGATCTCCCCCTTGCCCACGAAGCTCATCGAGTCCGCCGCAAGTATCATCGTGGCCTTGAACATATACGCCTTGCCCCCGACGGTGAACCTGCCCGTATCGATGACCATGTTGCCATTGAAAACATACGTTTGGGAGGACATATTTCCATCGTCATGGTACTCAGTACTGAAAAAGGCCTTATTCACCGGGTCGTACCCGACAATCTCAACAGCTCGTGTCTCTCCAGTGGCTCCTCTTTCTACAGCTTGCATTTCGAAAAAGAAACCTCGCAGTATCTTCCTGCCAGACAATTCTCCTGTGACCTTGATGGCGGGCCCTAATGGGCTGGCCTTGTATTCTATTTCATACGTCCAATGGCCCAAAAAGACTTCGAACTTCTTGATCTCGGGATCGGGCTTCGGAGCCGTCGTTTGTGCCCTGAGCAAGATTGCGAAGACCAAGACGGCGCTGCAGGACGCAAGAATAATACGTTTCATGAAAAACCCCTGTCTTTGCGATAGCGGAAAGGGGAAAAGTCCACCAATTGAGCAGCCATAGATTTATACCTGTTTCCCTTTTTTTGCTTATGTTTATAGACCCCTTTTCGGCTATTTGTCAACAAGCTGGAAAGAGGCGGAAAACGAGAGCGCGCCCGGGGAGATTCGAACTCCCGACCTGCGGATTCGAAGGGCACCGATCTAGTTTTTTAATCTGCTGATTGTAAAGAAGTTTCCAGGCTAGATCCCGATGATTGTGCAATGGTTGTGCAGTTCTAGGGCTAAGAACTGGCATTTCTAGCTGCTCGCTGAGCGAAAGAGTGGATCAGACCTTAGGGAGCTAATTGCCGGCTATCCTTGAGGCGTGCGTTACTAGGCACTGCCAGATGCCGGCCTCCTTGACCCAGAGGAGCAGCGCCTTTTGACAAGCACGCTAAAAGAACTTCCTCCAGGAGTCCTTTTCCAACCCGATTCCGACGAAACCATTCTTGGTCTCTAGGTACTCTCTAACAACTCCTACCGATTGGAAATGAGGATTAAATCTTACCCAGACAAGCCAAGGCCCTTCGGAAGGCAATATAGGCTGCTGTGAGAGCCAAGAGAACTCATCCTCGCCGAATTTAATCTTCATTTTATCCCCTTTAACGACACCTCTTGGCTCCGCCCCTTCGAATGGCTTAAACGAAAGCACGTAGATTCCCTTTCCTTGGACATAAATGTATGGAAAGATTTCTCCCATTGCGTTCTTAACAGAAAGTCCCCCTCTCGCGAGGAGTTTGTCTTCATTCATTGTTAGGATAGATTTCACAAACTGGATTTCATTGAGCACACCAGGATATTCCTTGGCCAGCAGTTTTACATCTATAATGGGCGTTATCGCCATGGCGAGCTTTGAATTAGCCGACTTGTTCTCAAACAGTTCGATTAGTGCCTGCTGCAAATTCCCTGTTAGAATAGTCCTCTCAACGGGCTCATTCATCTCCGGCTCTTTTTTGAACGTAATCTTCAGTTGCACGCCCTTATTTTCGATAACATTTGGAGTGATATTTAATGAAATCGAAGGTGTCTTCCCGCTTCCCATTAAGAACGACCATGTCTGCCCTGTTTCTACCCTACCTTCAGGACTTAATATCGCCCTTGTCTCAGAGGGCCTGATTTCGAGGAGCTTAATCTTCAGCCAAATATCAGTTCTTGGCTCCGGAGATAAATCCTCATCAAGGTCGCTATAGGTGCTTCGCGTCGACTCCGTAATGGCTCCAGATTGATCCTTCACAATTGTAACGGTTTTTTCTTCCGTGGCCTTTTTCGCAGTCGTTGGCTTCTCCTGGGGAAGACCAAAGCTGATCGAAATAGCGAACAACCATACAAAAATAATAAGAGGGCGTTTTAGCGAGATCGTCTTCATTTTATTTCCTCCTTAAACAGAATGACCTGAGGATCCCTTATAGGCCTATAGTCTTTGAGCCTAATATCCGATTGATATGCCTGAAATTGAGTCGGTGAAGATATAAAAAGAGTCTCATGGCGGGGTTCGAACGACTTGCTTATTGCAGCTGGCCTGGAATTCACAAGTTGTCGATTTGTGAAGAATAGCAAAAGGGCAAGTCCGATGATTGCCACAGCTCCAAACACTAGCGCAACCACCGGCACTTGGACCGAGGTGCCCATAATCTTCAAAAGGGTAGAAACATTGGAATGTTCATGATGTCCCATTCTCGATGGATTGAAAAGATCTGAAGGGACTATTCTAGGATCTAACCCTCTCAGTTCTTCTTTGACAAACATCAAGGAAGCCTTTATTGTTTCGAGTTCTGACCGACATTTCTGGCAATGCTTGAGATGCGCTTCTAGATATTTCTTACTTTTTTCAGATACCATGTTATCAAGTAACTCTTGGAGTTGAGCTTTATTCAGGCATTTCATGGACTTCTCCTTCTCTTATTAGAAAGGCCAACTTATCAATGGCCCGTGAAAGTGTCTTGCCAACTGACGATATTCTAATCCCCGTAGTTTCGGCCAATTCTGTGTACGAAAGGCCGTCTAAATAGAGGATAATTAAGAGTTGGTCTTGTTTGGACAGCCGATCAAGAGCATTTCTGACTAATCTAGAATGTTCTTGGAGTTCGGTCTCCCTTTCTGGGTTCGCCCCTTCGGTAGCCCCTAAACTAGCTTCAAGGATTCGGGGGGCGAGGTTTCTATGCTTCAGAAGATCTTTGCAGTAATTAGCCGCGACTTTATAGAGCCATGATTTAGGTTTCTCAAGTGAGGGACCGCCATTAAGAATCTGGTGGAGCCTAAGGAATGTCTCTTGAGTAACGTCCCTAGCTTCTTCCTGATTGCCCAGTAGCCGGAATCCTAACCTATAGATGTTTTGCCCATACGTTTTATAGAGCTCGTCAAATCTGTCCCTTGGGCAATTCAACTCATATAGTTTGGATTTAGGCATGAATGAGTCTCATCATCATCAAATAATCCCATATATTAGGACGATTAAGGAAGAGATTTATGACCTAATTGAAAAGGGGGCTCGAAACGAATGCAAGCTAGTTGATCGAGATGCGAGTGGTATCAGGCGCAGCTGCTGGCAATTGTGCAACCGGTTTGTTGTTGACGGACGTGCCGAATGCCTGGGTTAAAGGCCCGTCGAGCATTAGAATCGCTTCCCTGGTTTCTTCGAATTTCACACCTAAATAACGTTCTGTTGTAAGAACGGACTTGTGGCCAAGAAGCCGTTGGATCTTCGTTAGAATTACCCCCTGATTGTAGAGCATCCGTGCGAATGTACGTCTGATATCATGGAATCGATACCCCTTCTCGGCCAGGCCCGACCTACGCAGCGCGGCGCGGAAAGCCGTCTTTACGTCCCCTATCCCCTGCCCCGCTGTGCCAAGAGAAAAGACGAATGAAGAGAGGCTGGCCCGGGCCTTCATTTGCTGCAGGAGGTCTCGGATCATGGGGATTAGCGGGATTTCAATGGGCTCGCCGGTCTTTTCCATTTTGATTAAGATAATGCCCCGGTCCATGTCCACATCCCTCCACCTGAGCCCCAGGATATCGCCCTTGCGGAGCCCTGTTCCGAAGGCAACGGCCAGGATCGGTCGAAGATGGGGTACCGAGGCGTTCATCAGAGCTTCGATTTCAGACTCAGAGAAGAAGTACTTATGACGCCAGGGGGCCTCCGGGAACATCTTGAACCCCTTGGCCGGATTATGGTCCGTATACCCCTTTTCGATAGCGAGATTGAGGAGGTGTCTCAAAAGAGCCAATTCGCGGTTGACGGTAGCTCCTTTGACCCTGGCGGCCCTGCCCCGGGCATAGGCCTCAATATCTCGCCTAGTAATGAGATGGAGCGCCCTGTTTCCGAACACAGGCAGCAGGTTCCCAAAGCTGCTCCTGTCCCGGCCAAGGGATCTCTTATCCGCTTTTTCGACCAGGTACTCCTCGACCATCTCCGCGAACGTCCTGCGCTCTTCAATTCTCCGCAGCCTGAAGCAACCCCGGATGATGTCCGACCGGACTGCCAGAAGGGCCTGTTCTGCAAGTCGGCGATCCAGCCCAATGGCGTGTCTAATTAGCTGGCCTTGGTAGGAATAGCGAATCCACCAGACTCTTCCTCTTAAATAAATCCCCCTCGAGCTCGGCCGCTGATCACTCGTTGCTTTCGCTTGCTTTATCATATGTTTCTAGGTATTATTAACGGTCATTAATAATCATTATAGCTAAGCAGGGATTGTTGTCAAGTTTTCCCTTTTGAGAACCTTTGGCTATTTTGATAAGATTCTCCCTAATGACGGAAAAGAAAAAAGCAGGGCAAGATATCCTCCTTACCCGTAAAGAACTCATGGATTACCTTAAAATAAAGCAGGGGACGTTAAGGAAGCTGATGCTCAGGAAAGAATTCCCATACTTTAAGCTAGAGAGGCGCGTGCTTTTTCGGAAGGACGACATAGATAAGTGGCTAGAAAGCAAGCGGGTGAAATAACGGCATAGAATATCACTGTAAATGGTGCGTATGAGCCTATTATAAATGCCTATTTTAGGCGCTTCCATTGATCTCATTATTTACCTACCCCCTTTGATGTTGTAATATAATCAAGTTAAGCTGGGGGAAAGCCCCCGGGACCCCCGGAATCCCCCTTTTAAGATTACCAGGGAGGGAGTAAAGGGGGCCCCCGGGACCCCTTTAATCATTCTTTGAGCTTCCAAAGCTTGATGAAAAACGGCCGAAAACCGAAGTTTAGATGAAAAGGGCCTAATAAAACGCCGTAGAATCGCATAGGACGAGAAAAGTCCGGAGGATTCGATAGACGAGTAGGGGGAATTACCGGTTTTCTTTTAGGCGTCCGAAGCGGGCTTTTCATGGGCTTAGCCCCTGGGGATGCTTTTGGATGTACGTTTCATAATCAAAACCAGGGATTGTCTCGAGCCGGCTTATGGAGCCCTCGGCACCGCACTTGGGGCAACGTTTCACGCCCTCAAGGCTTACGTCCTTGCAAGTTCCGAAACCTTGCACCATGCGAGACCCATGAAAAACCGCGTTGTAAACATCGAAATCCTCAGGCCGAATCCTGGGCTTTCCGCTGAAGTCTGAAAGCAGATACCGAATTGCGCGGGCAGGGCTCCTAGGCGTACTGAGACCGACAACATAACTTCCTTTTGTAATCTTCCTCCAGAGCTCGGAGACGAATTTCTGCTGAAGATAATCACCGTCATAAATGACATGTAGATGCAAGTGCCAGCCGTTCCCGGAATTTGTCGCTTGCGGAATGTAAAACCCGCCACGGATCCACGGTTTGAGTCGTTTGCGCAGCTCTGAAAAGTGGTTTCTGATTTGCTCTACAGATCGCCTTGAAAATCGCCCATCCAGGATATTCTTATAAGTCAGCGTCAGACAGCGCGGTCTTGCCCAACCAGAAACTATTGTCCTAAGTTTATTATAATGCTGGCCAAACCACTTTTGACGGCATAGAGAACAAGTCCGCTTCCCGCAAGAGAGCTGGACTACCTTCTGCCAGCCGCAAACTCCACAAAATAGAGTAACGAATCTATGTTCTTCATTCACGGTAAACACTTACTTATAAGGGAATGTGTGCTCAATGCCCTTGTATTAGTCACCAAGATCAGCCTCGTCATCGCCATCCTCTTGAAGCCAAGCATCGATTTCCTCTACGTCGAAACGGATTGTCCGACCAAAGCGGATGACCGGGATTCCATCGGTTTCGACCAATTTGTATAGATATGATGGCGAGAGACTTAACCACTCGGCTGCCTCGGCAATCGTCAGCAAACGTTTCTCCATTCGTCTAGCCTCTTCCTCTTTTTTTTGCCAATCGTCTGCCGAATTTTTCGGGATTAATTCCCTGTCTCTCGAGAAGCGCGTCGAGCTCTAGCTTGTCTATACGTATTCCGATTCCGGAAACTCTCGAGAACGGGATCCTCCGTTGGCTGCAGGATCTATAAACGCTTTTGGGGTGTAATCCTAAATATTGCCCCGCCTCTGATACCTTGAGCCATCGTCTTTCAATCGCCATATTCAGTTCGCCTTTTTCCTCTCGAAATTTCGTCATCTGGGACTAAGATAGGCAAAGAAGGTGCCTGGTGTCCGCACCACAACTAGATATTTTTAAAGAGAGTTGTGTAACGGAAGAGAGATTAGAAGCTGGTAGGAAAAACAGACTTGTCTGGGAATATGATCAGAGGCTTAGGGTGTCTTAAGCTTATCCCGTTTTCAAGATACAGGTCGGCAGCATACTTGAGATATTTTCCAATTTCAGTAAATTTGTATGAAATCTCTTTGCCGTCTTTGAGGAATTCAGCCCCGGGAAGAAGCATTCCATGCTTCTTTAGTAACCGGAAGAGAACCTTGCCAACTACCCCGTTTAGTAGCCTGGGGTTCAAAAACAGATACTTGACATCGGCCAGCGACTGATCCCTAGAAAAAAGTGTTAACCCCTCACGTCGTGCCAAAAAAGAATCAACGATTAGATTCATGAAGAACTTGGGAAATTCCGACGGCGCAAGGGAGAGCTTCTTCTTAAGAAGATCTGCTTGGTCTCCCCCAAACTGATGTGAAAACAGTTTGCTCATGAAACCAGGAATTTCTATTTTCCTTAAGCCCAACCCATCAAAAAGGTCTCCTCGAGTCCATCGATAACGAACATATTGATGTCTTAAATACTCTTCTATACCGTACGAGGGCTTCCATTCCCTATAGAATCCATAACCTGAAACCTTCTCCCACAGCCAATAATAAAGTTCACCTAGCATGGCCCAATCCATTCTTCGAGATTTACCAGCTATCAGGTTTCCCCAACCCAAGGCGATTATGGTTTTTTTATTTATCCGACTGCCTTTCTTATTGTGCAAGCTGACCTTGGCAGCCCAGCGTATAACTTCCTCGTGCTTACGGATGTACTCCTTAAAGAAGCCCTCAAGCCGCATGTGCTTTATTAGGTCTTCATCCGTCATGCTCTTTGTTGGCGATTCTAAGAACTTGCTAGTTATTCTCTGAATGAGCCGACCTCTATAGATAAGATCACCCTGCATTGCCTTTAGGTGGTGTTTTATGGTCTTTATTTCTTTGCTGCTAAATGGATAGTCAGTTCTCAGAAGGAACTGGTCGGCTGGCGAAACTGCAAATACTTGGGCAAACTTAAATAAGCTAATTCCCCATTTTTCCAGAAGGCAATTATTGACTTCCTCGGGAGAGAGATTAAAAAGAGGTGTTTTCGTGAACACTTAGCTTACTAGATTCAAGCCAGTCGAAGGTCTTTTGTCTGACGTCAGCGAAATTCGGACAGGGGTTGATTTCTGCTAAGCTATGGTTTCCAATAGCGAGACCGAGCTAGGAGGAACGAATGGCAGAAAAGAAAGGGGCCCCGCCCGAGGCGATTATC
>Ga0187770_10000575_pt1 | contig 17948 bp, 15 predicted proteins | sample 0116_SJ02_MP02_2_FD_133154 | JGI IMG/M metagenome (GOLD analysis project Ga0187770, IMG submission 133154) | Tropical peat soil microbial communities from peatlands in Department of Meta, Colombia - 0116_SJ02_MP02_20_MG | ecosystem: Environmental > Terrestrial > Soil > Wetlands > Peat | place...
CGATATCCCTTGAGGGGATCGATCTCTTGAGATCAAAACCCCACCAGATCAGCCAGGTAGGAGTTTGCCGGACCTTTCAGAATTTAGAGATCTTTAAGTCCATGTCCGTCCTCGATAACGTCATGGTAGGCAGACACATTCATCTGGGTGGAAGCATGGTCGATTCGATCTTCAATCTGGGCAAGGCGAAAAAGGAGGAAAAAAAGGGAGCTGAAAGGGCCCATGAGATCCTGACTTCGCTCAATCTGGATGATTATGCGGATTGGCCTGCCTCGAGCCTGCCCTTCGGGAAGATGCGATTGCTCGAATTAGGGAGGGCATTGGCATCCGAGCCAAAACTGCTCCTCTTGGATGAGCCCGGTGCCGGGATGAATGCTGAGGAGATTAAGGCGCTGGACACCTTTATTCGGAAGATGAGGGACCAGTTCGGGATGACCATTCTGTTGGTTGAACATGTATTGAACTTAGTAATGGAGGTATCCGACAAGATCACTGTTTTGGATTACGGCGTCAAAATTGCTGAAGGGAGTGCAAAGGAGGTACAATCCAATCCGAAAGTGGTGGAGGCCTATTTAGGCAGCGAGGAGTGAGGCATGTTATCAGTCAGCACCTTAGAAACCTATTACGGAAGGATTCAGGCTCTCAAAGGCGTGACATTGAATGTGAATTCCGGGAGGGTCGTCTGCATTTTGGGTGCAAACGGAGCCGGGAAAACGACCTTGGTCAATAATATCTCTGGGATTGTGGAGTGCCAAAAAGGAACCATCGAGTTTGATGGTCAGCGAATTGAAAATATCCCTCCAGAGAGGATTGTCAAGTTGGGGATCTCGCAAGTTCCTCAAGGTCGACTCATCTTTCCAGACCTGACGGTCATCGAGAATTTGAAGATCGGGGCGTTCACACGGGAAGATGAAGAAGTCAAGGTGGACATCGATCGCTTGCACAGCTATTTTCCCATCCTCAAGGAGAGACAATCCCAATATGGAAAGACATTGAGCGGTGGAGAGCAGCAAATGTTGGCCATTGCAAGAGCGCTGATGTCCAGGCCGAAGCTGCTCCTGATGGATGAGCCCTCTTTAGGACTTTCTCCGATCTTTACGAAAACGATCTTTGGGATTGTTTCCAGGCTCAATGGAGAGGGGATGACGATCCTCCTGGTAGAGCAGAATGCCAAGCTCGCAATGAAGGTTTCGGATTTTGGATACGTATTGGAGACAGGAAAGATTGTTTTAGAGGGCAGTTCGCAAACCCTCATGAGCGATGAAGCGGTCAAACGATCTTACCTTGGCGGATAGGAGGCGTTTCATGGAAGTCATCGGAGTCTCCATTCCCCGGATCGATGCCATCGAAAAGGTGGTTGGAAAAGCCCTCTATGCCACGGATATCAAGATTCAGGGAATGCTTTATGGCAAGGTTCTGCGAAGTCCACTTCCACACGCAAAAATTCTGAATGTCGACATGAGTCGCGCTCAGAAGCTCCCCGGTATCAAGGTCGTCGTCACTGGAAAGGATTTGATGGGGCGCTACGGGACCTGTATCCAAGACCAACCCTATTACTGTTTCGATAAGGTCCGATATGTGGGAGATCCTGTGGCAGGGGTGGCAGCCATTGATTCAGATATTGCCGAAGAGGCTCTGGAGCTGATCAAAGTTGATTATGAAGAACTTCCCCCTGTGCTGGATCCCCTTGGAGCGATGGAACCTGATGCACCCTTAGTTCACGAAGATTTAGGGAATTACTGGCATGGACCCCACTATTTTCCGGTGCCGGGAACAAACATTTGTAACCATTTCAAATTGAGGAGAGGGGATATTGAAGAGGGTTTTCGGCAGTCTGATTTTGTCTCTGAAGATACATTCAGAACCCAAATGGTTCAGCACTGCCACCTCGAGCCCCATGCGTCCGTGGCACAGGTTACCCCTTCGGGGCAGATTACCATCTGGACAAACACTCAGCATCCCTATAGCTGCCGCAGAGAATTAGCGAGATCCCTTGGAATCCCTATGAATCATGTTCGGGTGATTGTCTCCTGCGTAGGAGGAGGGTTTGGCGGAAAAGTCTATTTAAAGGTAGAGCCCCTTTGCGTTGTCCTGGCCATGAAAGAGAAAAATAACAGGCCTGTAAAAATCGTACTGACCCGTGAGGAGGAGTTTTACGCAACGTCGGTTGTGAGGCACCCTTCTGTCATCCAGATCAAGACCGGAGTTAAAAAGGATGGGACCCTCACCGCTCGTCAGGTAAAATTAATTATGGATACAGGGGCCTATGCCGATGCAGGGCCACCGATCACCCGGAATGCCGGTTTCTCTTGCAATGGTCCTTATCAGATACCCCACATCTGGGTGGACTCCTATTGTGTCTACACCAATAAGACGATCTCAGGGGCTTTTCGGGGATTCGGGATCCCCCAGATCATGTGGGCCATTGACTCACAAATGGATATATTGGCCGAAGGGATAGGAATGGATCCTGTTGAGTTTCGTTTAAAGAATGCTTTAGAGGAAGGGAGTATTTCAGCAACCGGCCAAGTTCTCCACAGCGTGGGAATTAAAGAGTGCATTCAAAAGGCGGCGGAGGCAATTGAGTGGAGAAACAGAGGGGGGAAAAATCGAGGAAAAGGGATAGGGGTAATGCATAAGATGACGATGACGCCCTCGTCTTCATCGGCCTTTGTCAAGCTGAATGACGATGGAACGGTGGATGTTCTTTCGAGCACCGTTGAAATGGGACAAGGTTCCAATACCATCTTGGCCCAGATCGCAGCCGAGGAATTGGGGATGAGCCTCAGGAATGTGAAGGTGGTCTCGCCAGATACGGACGTCACGCCCTTTGACCACGGGACCTCCTCCAGCCGAAGCACCTTTCACATGGGCAATGCGGTAAGACAGGCAGCAGGCGATGTGAGAAAACAACTCTTGGAAGCGGCGGCAGACGAATTGGAGGCGAATTCGGAGGATTTGGAGATTCTGGATGGGTTTATCTTTGTCAAAGGTTCGCCGAATCAGAGGACTCCCATTTCCAAGTTGGCCATGGGCGGAAGTTATCTTGGGAAAGGGAGACCGATTATTGGAAGGGGGACTTATAGTGTCCCGGATGCAACGGCCTTGGATCCTGAAACTGGGCAGGGAGCAAACCCAGCGGTTTTTTGGATGTATGCCGCCCAGGCAGCAGAGGTAGAAGTAGACGAGGAGACGGGGAAGGTAAACGTTCTAAGAATTGCTTCAGCCCATGACGTGGGCAAAGCCATCAACCCTGCGGCCTGTGAGCAACAGATCGAAGGGGCGCTCGCTACCGGAGTGGGCACGACGTTGATGGAGGAGATTAAGACCGAGAGGGGAAAAACCTTAAACTCAAACTTTGTGGATTACAAGGTTCCCACTTCTCTGGATATGCCAGAGATGCTGCCCATTCTGGTGGAGGCGACTCATGAGAAGGGTCCTTACGGTGCCAAGGGCCTTGGAGAGCCGGCTTTGGCCCCTACTGCTCCTGCCATTGCCAATGCCATCTATGATGCAGTAGGGGTGAGGATAAAGGAATTGCCGATTACGCCCGACAAGATCCTGAAGGCGCTGAGAGAAAAAGGATGAAAGACTTCGAGTATGTCAAAGTGAAAACCCTCGGAGAAGCAGTTGCCCTCTTAGCCAAAAATGGAGAGAAAGCCCATATTTTGGCCGGGGGGACAGATGTTTTGGTGAAGCTGAAACAGAGGCAGATGAGTCCGGAAATTCTGATTGACATCAAAGGAATTCCGGGTCTGGAGGGAATTGAATACCGGCCTGGAGGGGGCATGAGGATCGGCTCGCTGACGTTGATTCGGGAGATCGAAATCTCCCCTGTGGTAAAGGAGCACCTGCCAGTGCTTGCCCACGCAGCGCACGTATTAGGGTCGGTGCAGGTGCGTCACCGAGCGACGATAGGAGGTAACCTTTGCAATGCGTTGCCTTCAGCAGACATGGGTCCCTATCTCATTGGAATGGGGGCATCGGTTTTGGTGACCGGTCCCGAAGGAGAGCGGAAGCTGCCGGTAGAAGATCTTTTTGCCGACTCCGGGAAGAACAGCTTAGTTATTGGAGAGATTGTGACAGCCATTGAGATCCCGCCGTGGTCCCCGCATACAGGGGGGAGCTATATGAAGCATGCCATCAAGAATGCTGTGGATGTGGCCATTGTGTCCGTGGCAGGCGTGGTGGTGACTGACCCTCTGAAGAAAGTATTTGAAGAAGCGAGGATTGTATTGGGAGCCGTGGGGCCAAGACCGATTCGGGCCAAGCAGGCAGAAGAGTTTCTGAGAAGCAAAAGGATCGGGGAAGAGGTGATTGTCAGAGCGGGTGAGTTGGCTTCGGAAGAGGCGAGGCCTCGAACCACCATCGAATATAAGACGGAGATGGTAAAGGTGTTGACGAGGCGGGTGGTGAAAGAGGCTTTGGAAAGGATTCCGAGGGGCTGAGATGAAGCACCAGGTGCGGATGAGGGTTAATGGAGAAGAGGTGGTGGAGTGGGTCGAGCCTCGAAGAACCTTATTGGATTTCTTAAGGGAAGATCTCAATCTGATAGGGTCTAAAAAGGGGTGTGATTTAGGCAACTGCGGAGCATGTACGGTTCTGATGGACGGGAGACCTATTAACTCCTGCCTTGTGTTGGCCGCAGAGGCGGAGGGTCAGGAGATCTTGACGATTGAAGGGTTATCAGAAGGGAAAAAATTACATCCTATCCAGGAAGCATTCATTGAGCAAGGGGCGGTCCAGTGTGGGTATTGTACCCCAGGGATGATTCTCAGCGCTAAGGCCCTTCTCGATGAGAACCCCCACCCTACTGAAGAAGAGGTCAGAGTTGCCATCTCTGGGAATCTTTGCCGGTGCACGGGGTATAAGAGGATTGTGAAAGCCATTTTGGATGTGGCTAAGACCTATGGAAAGTAAGGTTGTGAGAGATAATTTTGACGAAAAGCGCTAATCTTAGCAGAATACCGCGACCCAGACCCATGCTGATATCATCATCGTTCCTTCTTTAAGCGACCCTAACAGTGATCACAAGGAGGAGATTATGCTTTGGAAGACGTATCGAGTGGTGAGGACACCGGAGGAGGCCCTTGAGACCTTGGATCTCCACCGGGGAAAGGCTCGGATCATTGCAGGAGGTACTGACCTCATCCCCAGGATGAAGGACAGGGAGATGGAAGTCGAATGTGTTGTTGATATCACGGGCATCGAAGATCTAAAGAAGATCGAGATAGGTGGGAATAGCGTGACGATTGGGGCTGCTGTGACACACCATGAAATTGTTTCTTCTCCTCTTCTTAAGGAAAAGGTCCCCTTACTGGTTGAGGCCTGCGCTGAAGTAGGTACTCCCCAGGTTAGAAATCAGGGGACGGTTTTGGGAAATATCATGAATGCCCAACCTGCTGCAGACGCGGCAGTGGCCCTTCTTGCTTTGGGAGCAGAAGTGAGGGTCATTTCTCAGAGTGGTTCGAAATGGTTTCCGTTGGCCGATCTGTATAAAGGCGTTGGGGTTTCGAAAGTGAGGAGTGATCGAGAGCTGGCTGCAGAGGTTCGTTGCCCTCTGATTCAAAGGAATCAAGGATGGGCTTATCTTCGGATGAGAGGGAGAAATGACCAGTGGCTTCCGACTCTCAATACGGCGGTTCTCATCGCAGCGAAAGGGAAAAAATTTATCTCCGGAACCATTGCCATTGCACCGGTTGCGCCGAAGCCATTTCGCCCTCGGAAGGCCGAGGAGATGATGAAAGGTGCTTCTTTGACAGAAAAGACCATTGCTGCGGTTTCTCAGAAGGCCTCTGAAGAAGCGTCCCCGAGGGATAGCCTTCTCCGGGGCTCGAGCGAGTATCGGAAAGAGATAGTAAGTGTCTGGGTACGGGATGCCCTTCGGAGGGCTGTTAAGACTCTGAGAAGAGATGAATGATGGGAGGGAGAGCTTCATGGAGCAGCTCAGTTTTGTACTGAATGGTAAGCCAGTCAAGTTGGAGATCGATGGGACCGAAACCCTTCTACAGGTGATCAGGGAAAGGGTAGGTCTGACAGGGACCAAGCAAGGTTGCGGCAAGGGGGACTGCGGAGCCTGTTCAGTGATGGTGGATGGGATGGTCATTAATTCATGTCTTTATCCTTCGATCAAGGTGCAGGGGAGGCAGGTCACGACGATTGAGGGAATCGGCACCCTCGATCACCCTCACGCCATTCAGAAGGCATTTGCCGATGTGGGGGCGGTTCAGTGCGGATACTGCATTCCTGGCATGGTCATCTCGACAAAATCGCTCTTGGATAGAAATCCATCTCCCAGTGTGGATGAGATCAAGGTCGCCCTTTCGGGGAATCTTTGCCGATGCACCGGGTATGCGAAGATCATTGAGGGGGTGCAGAGAGCGGCAGATCTATTAAAAGGGAAAACCTTTTCTGAGGAAAAGGCTGCCGATGCTTTGGGGGCGAGGGTGGGACGTCTCGAAGGTTTGGAGAAGGCAGTAGGTCTTACGAAGTATGGTGCGGATCTGACCCGAGACGGGATTCTATTTGTGAAGGCCCTTAGAAGTCCTCATCCTCATGCGCGGATCAAAAAGATCGATACCTCAGAGGCTGAGGCGATGCCGGGCGTGGCCGGGGTGGTGACGGCGAGAGATATTCCTGGAAAGAATTTTGTTGGGGCCACACCTACCTACAAGGATCAGCCGATCTTAGTGGTAGACAAGGCCAGGTACGTGGGCGATCCCATTGCGGCTGTGGCGGCTGTTTCTGAGGAAGTTGCTGAGGAGGCGGTTAGAAAAATCAAGATTGAATATGAAGTTTTGGAGCCTGTTCTGGATCCCTTCTTCGGTCTGGAAGGCCGTTCTCCAAAAGTCCATGAAGACCATCGAGACGGCAATCTCCTCTATCTGAGGAAAATCATGAAGGGTGATGTAGAAAGGGCCTTGAGGGAATCCGACGTGACTGCTGAAGGTACCTTCACCACCCCTTTCGTTGAGCATGCGTACCTCGATACAGAAGCCGGGATTGCTTATATCGATGAGGAAGGTCGGGTGGTTCTTCATTCATCCGGCCAGGATGCTCACAATTTTCATTCTGATCTCTGCATGGTTTTGGACCTTCCTGCGGACCGGATTCGTGTGATTCAGGCGGCGACCGGGGGTGCCTTTGGAGGTAAGATCGATTTCAGTGTCCAGGGGGTGTTGGCCCTTCTTGCCTATAAGTTGAAGAAGCCGGTGAAATGGGTCTACTCGAGAGAGGAATCGTTCTTGGCATCGGGCAAGAGGCATCCCTATCACATTCGAATTCGAACAGGGGCTAACAAGAGGGGAAAGTTGACGGCAGTGGATTACGACGTGATCAGCGATACAGGCGCCTACTGCTCTTGGGGAAGGGCGATCATCACCCGGGCTGCAGTTCACTGCACCGGCCCTTACCATTTTCCAAATGTGCGATATATCGGTAAGCTCGTTTACACCAATCATCCATATGGAACGGCAATGAGGGGATTTGGGGTTCCTCAGATTTCGATGGCCATCGAAGCTCACATGGATATCTTGGCCGAGAAATTGAAGATCGATCCTCTGGCTTTCAGGATGAAAAATGCCTTGGAGCCTGGATTGGAACTTGGCACGGGGAGGGGATTGACGGCCAGTGTAGGCATCAAAGCTTGTTTCAAGGCAATAGAAGGTTTTTATAAGAAGGAGAAGAGGTTCGTCCAAAAGGTAAACGAAAAGAGAGCCGGAGAGAAATCCTTCAAGCGCATGGGCATTGGTATCGGAGGGATGTGGTTCGGAATTGGATGGACAGGAATGCCCAATCCCTCTGAGGCAAGGGCGGAGCTGGATCAAAACGGTCACATCGTAATTTATACAGGGGCTTGCGACGTTGGACAAGGTTTGGTGACAACGTTAACCCAGATCTCGGCATCGGAGTTTGGAATACCCATGAAATGGGTCAAAGTGGTTTCCGGGGATACGGCTCAAACATCGGTGTCCAACATCACCTGTGCGAGCCGCCAAACTTACATCTCTGGGAATGCTGTAAAAATGTCTACCGGCAAGTTGAAGAGGGCGGTGGTTGAAGCAGCAGCCAAAACGCTGGAGGACAAAGTTGAAAATGTGAAGGTGGGTGATGGGTTCCTCTACTCAAAGCAGTTTCCAGATCATTGCGTCGATCTTCAACGACTCTACTACCTCTGCAAGAGTGAGGGGATTTCGACCGCTTATGACGCTCTCTTCGATCCCGGAGTGATCAAACTCGACGAGAATGGTCAAGGGTTTCCCTACTCGACGTATGCTTTTGGGGCCCAGGCAGCAGTCGTGGAAGTCGATATGGAGACCGGGATGGTCAGAGTGCTCAAAGTGGCAGCTGCCCATGATGTCGGTCGGGCCGTTAATCCCCTGAGCGTCGAAGGACAAATTGAGGGTGGAATTCTGATGGGACAAGGATACGCCTTGCAGGAGGAGTTCATACCGGGCTTAACGAAAAATTTCAAGAGCTATGCGATCCCTACGATTTCGGATATGCCTGAGATTACCCCCATCATTGTAGAAGATCCGGAACCTACAGGTCCCTTTGGAGCGAAGGGGGTCGGAGAGCCCGCCCTGATTCCGACAGCCCCGGCTATTGTCAATGCCGTCTACAACGCTACTGGGGCCCGAATTTATGATCTTCCGTTAACGCCTTCAAGGGTGCTAAAGGCCCTGAAGAGTCTGAAATAAGGAAAGTGAGAGCGGAAAGGCTTGGACAAACTGATGAAGAACGGAGGAATGGATGATGAGCACGATTCAAGACCAAAGGGTTTCTGAAGAAGAGGTTCTGATAGAAAAGTACAGGTCCGTGTCAAAGACCTCTCGCAAGCTCTATGAGAGGGCATGCAAGGTCTTTCCCGATGGAAGCACGAGACGAGGTCTCTTTTTCCCTCCTTACCCTGCCTATATCGTTAAGGGAGAAGGCTGCAGGGTCTATGATGTCGATGGCCGGGAATATATCGATTACACAAGCAACTTAGGGCCATTGATACTGGGGCACAAGAATCCACGAGTGATGAAAGCCATTCAGGAACAACTTGAATGTGGTACTGTTCTTGGCGGCCCCACTGAGTTGGAGGTCCGGTTGGCAGAGAAGATTCTCGGATCGCTTCCTTCCGGGGAGCAGGTCATATTCTGTGCTTCTGGGACCGAGGCAAATATGCTCGGGTTAAGAGTGGCGCGGGCCTATACTGGGAAAGAGAAGATTCTAAAGTGCGAAGGCGCTTTTCACGGAACGTCTGATGGTTTCTCAGAGGGGCCAGGCATTTTACAAGACCTATTAACAAAGACCATCACAGTGCCCTTCAACGATATCGAGAGATTTGAAGCCGCCATCAAGAAGCATCGAGACGAGTTAGCAGCAGTTTTTATCGAACCCATATTAAGAGGCATTCCGCCCGAGCCTGACTACCTCAAGCAGGTGAGGAAGGTGACAGAGGAGAATGGCGTGCTCCTCGTCTTTGATGAAGTCGTTACCGGCTTCCGACTCAGCCGAGCAGGGGCACAAGGGAAATGGGGAGTGAGGCCGGACATGACGCTCTTGGGGAAGATTATTGGGGGTGGGTTTGCAACCGGGGCACTCGTCGCCAAGAAGGAGATGCTCAAGCCCTTCAAGCCGATGCGGTTCTCAGGACTCACAGTGGATCGAGCTCCCATCTCTCATGCTGGGACCTGGAATGCCCATCCTGTTGCAATGGCCGCAGGGCTGGCGACCCTCCAGGAGCTCACCCCAAGTGCCTACGCTCACCTGGACGAGGTGGGAGAAGCTTTGAGGCAAGGCATGGAGAAGGCAGCCGAAAGAGCGGGGATCATCGTTCAAGTGGTCGGTGTCGGCTCCGTTTTCCATATTTACTTCACGGATCAAGCGATCGTTGACTCGGCCAGTGCAAAGGCAGGGAACCAGCTCCTTTTGCGCCACTATGACCTTCATCTGATCACAAGGGGCATCTATCCTGCGAAGGCACACTGCAACTTCATTTCCACCCCGGTTAAGAATCGTGAGGTGAAACAGACGCTCGAGGCAATTGAGGACACGCTTCATTCGATGAAGCCGCTGGTTCGAAAAATTGCCCCCTCGTTAATCACTCAGTGAAAAAAAGTGGAGGTAACGGTCCATGAAAGCGATTGTGAAGTTTGCCAAGGGCTATGGGAATTTAGAGATCAGGGAGGTTCCGAAACCGACGATCAAAGACGATGAAGTCATGATTGAGATTAAGGCAGCCGGGATCTGCGGAACCGATCTTCACCACTACGAGGCTGGGGACAATATCACCATTCCGGTTATCCTCGGCCATGAATTTTCAGGAGATATTGTAGAGGTCGGTAAAGAGGTGAAGGGATGGAGGCAAGGTGATCGGATTGTTTCGGAGACGCATGCTTATGTCTGCAATGCGTGCTATTTTTGCAGAACGGGGGACTATCACCTGTGCAAAGAGAGGAAGGGGTTTGGATCAGGCGTAGACGGAGCCTTCACCCAGTATTTGGCCGTGCCGGCACGTCTGCTTCACCGCATTCCGGATAGCTTTTCGTATCCAGAGGCAACGATTCTCCAACCTGCGGCAGACATCGTCCATTCGGTGATCACGAACACTCAGGTGAGGCCCGGCAGCACCGTTGTAGTGCTCGGGCCAGGTCCGATGGGACTTCTCACGGTGGAGGTATCCCGAGCAGTCGGCGCCGGCCAGGTGATCATCGTGGGCTTGGAAGAGGACAGAGAGAGGCTGGAGATGGGAAGGAGAGTCGGTGCGGATGTGATGATCAATGCAAGCAAGGAAGACGTGGTGAAAAGAGTGAACGAGTTAACCGGAGGGCTCGGGGCAGATGTCGTTTTTGAAGTCTCGGGGGCAAAGGCGGCCTTCTTACAAGGATTAGAGATGTTGGCGCAAAAAGGGCAGATGACGATTATCGGTGTTCATACGCAGCCTGCGGAAATCGGTGTTCGGCCCTTTCAGAGGGCTGAAAAAATACTGAGAGGGTCCACGATGAGCACTTGGCCCGATTATGAGAAGGCGATCCAATTGACCCGATCAGGAAGACTCCAACTGAAACCCCTCATTACCGATGTGCTGCCGATCACCGAATGGAAAAAGGGATTTGAGCTGGCCTTGGCGAGAAAGGCATGCAAAGTCATCTTCACCCCCGTCGGGTAGCGAGGAGACTTTCCCATAGTCCGCAAGGTTTCCCATCCCTACCTAAGAAGAGGGGAACAATCGATTGATGCAACAAAGGTTTTTCTAATGAGGGAAATCGAATCGGTTCGTAGAGGTAGAGGAAGGCGAGGATGAAGAAGGTGGACTTGTTGGTGGAAGGTGGTTGGATGATCACCATGGATTCAAAGAGGAGAATCTTTGAGAATGGGACTGTGGCAATTCGAGGAAACAAGATTGTAGATGTGGGAAAAGCCGAAGAGATCAAGAAGGGGTACACTGCCGCCAAAACCATTTCAGCAAAGGACAAGCTCATTATCCCAGGGCTTGTGGACGCTCATATCCATACCCATCACACGCTCACCAAGGGGATGATCGATGATATCCCTTGCAATCCATGGGTCGAACAAGCCTTTTCCTTCTGTTTTGCCAACCTGGATCCGGAAAGCTATTACATCTCGGCCCTGATCACCTGCCTCCAGATGATGAAGACAGGAACCACCAGCTATATCGAATGTGGAACCGTTCCTCCGATGGAAGACCGGGTGGTGAAGGCGATTGCAGAGACAGGGATGCGGGCCATTGTGGGCCGGGTGATGTGGGACCTTTTTGAGGGGCCTGGGTTTGAGACTTATCCTACACGCTCAAGGGGGTGCAAGCGAGAGACGACAGGAGGGGCGCTGGCCAGGGCAGAGGATTTTGTAAGGCGTTCGAATGGCAGTGCGAATGGGAGGATTGGGACCTGGTTTTCCCTTCATCAAGTTCCGAACTGCTCTCCGAAGCTGTGTCGCGGGGTGAGGGATCTGGCGGACAAGTATGACCTCGGAATTCTTACCCATGCGGGTGTTGTCGAGGAGATGGTTCAGTTTACAGTGGAGAGGTTCGGGATGAGAGATATTGAATATCTGCACAGCGTGGGGATCTTGGGCCCCGATTTTTTGGCTGCTCATATGGCATGGATCACTGGCAAGGAGATGATGTTGATCCGAGAGACGAAGTCGAATATTGTTCATAATGTGAGTTCCAGCATGAAAGGCGGATACGGGTCGGTGTCGAGAGGAAGATTTCCTGAGATGATCAGTGCCGGGATCAATGTCGCTTTGGGCTGTGACGGGGCGAATTGCAGCAACCATCTCGATATGGTTCGAGAAATGTTTCTGACTGCCATTGCCCATAAAGAAGTGAGACAGGATACGACGGTGATGCCTCCAGAGTTAGTGCTGGAGATGGCCACCCTTCATGGTGCCAAGGCGATGAGGTTGGACAAGAAGATAGGGTCCTTAGAGCCTGGGAAGCTGGCCGATCTGACTCTCTTCAACTTGAATCGTCCGGAATGGGTTCCCACGCACCGGTTTAATGTGATTCGAAATTTGGTCTATTCTGCTTCAGGGGATAGCGTGGACACGGTCATCATCGATGGAAAGGTCACCGTGGAGAATGGGAAGTGTTTAACGGTGGATGAGGATCAGATTTATCGTGAGGCCCGGCGTTTGATCAAACCCTTTGTTCGAGTGAAGGCCGAGACGATTCGGAAGGAGACGAAGAAGAAACCAAGGGATGAATTGTGGAGGATCCTCTAAATTTGGTAGAAAGAGCCGGTTTGCATTATGGATGGGTGATCTTGGGCCTGAGGTCGTCGCGGAATATCTTTCAGCCCTTTTAGCGGCGATCGGTTTGGGAGGTTCGCTCTGACTTGGAAAATTATCGAGCAGGAGGTCGCCATCGTGGAGATAGGGAAGATAGGCGAGATAAAGAAGATAAAGACGGCCTGTCAGGCATGCCACTGCGAATGCGGAGTGATCGTCGAAGTTCGGGATGGGAGGGTTGTTCATCTTGAGGGCGATTCGGACCACCCTGAGAATCGAGGGATCATGTGCCCCAAGGGGCTTTCCTATATCGATCTCGTCTACCATCCTGACCGACTTCGATATCCGATGAAGCGGGTGGGAAAACGGGGAGAGGGAAAGTTTGAAAGGATCGGTCGGGATGAAGCCCTTGATGCGGTAGCAAGAGAGTTTAATCAGATCCGGGAAAAGTACGGTCCAGAAGCAATCGGATTTGCCTGGAACGACGGGCCCAGAACTTACTGCATTCCTTACACAGCTCTTCTTTTCGTTCATCGGGCCTGGGTCATTCTGGCCATCTGTTTCGCCAATTTTTTTATCACCTATAGTGTGAGGTTGGGATATGGGATTCTTCTTCCCCAGATGTCAAAATCCCTCTCCCTCACCAAGGCCCAGGGCGGTCTCATCTACAGCTTTTTTTCTTTGCCTATCTCTTCTTCTCACCCATTTTTGGAAACCCTAATGATCGAATAGGAGCGAGAAAGGTGATCGGGGTCAGCCATGCCATTGCCTCAGGGTTTGTCACGCTCATGTCTCTTGCAGGTCTTTTCGGGGCTCCTATCATGCTTTTCCTGTCAGATCACATTGGAAGAAAGAAAACGATTTTACTCTGCCAGGTTTTTATTTTTCTTTCGGCATCCGGCTTGGTTCTCTCGAAAGGCAGCACGGCTTGTCTCATGGCCTGTGTGAGTGTCTTGGGTTTCTTCTTTTATCCTGTATGGCCCCTTTATGGCGCTTGCGCAAGGGACTATTTCAAAGATCATCTGACTGGGACAATCGTTGGCCTCTGGACACTGTTCTACGGGCTTGGCGGCGTGATCGCCCCGGCCTTTGCAGGTTACCTCGCTGATAAGACAGAAACATTCGTCTACTCCTTTATCTTCTCCATCATTTTAGTCTCGCTCTCTTTCTTCTTTATGCTTTTGGTAAAGGATCGAAGTAGGATTTCACCTGCTGAAACATAAGTTTAGAGGAGGCCCGGTATGAAAGTTTGGCTGATCCAGATGGGTCCGGAATTGAGGGATAAGGCCCAAAATGCCAACTGACTTTCAGAGATGGAGGCAGAGGGCTCTATCGGGGAGATGGCAAGAGAGGAGATCCTGAGTGTCACATCGATTCGGAGGATGCGCAGCGTCATCGATTCCATCTTCCGGTTTTAAAGAATGATCGATCTGACATTGCAGAGGAGTATTGGAAGATTTTGAAGGAAAGATGAACAACCCAGGGTCTTTTTTTGCAACGACTGGGTCAACCCAAGCAAAAAGAAAGGACAAGAAAATGCTAAAAGAAGTCATTGAAGCCTATGATTTGGTGGATCACCCGAAGGCGAGCGGAGAGACGATCTTGGATGTCTTGAGGAGATGTGGGGCAAAAAGAATCCAGACCAAGGTCCTGAGAGATCGAAGAGGATCGACAGAGGTCGTTAAGGTTGTCGTCCTAGGCAGCCATGGATCATCCAAGGGAGGGAAGGCTCCTACCCTTGGAGTGGTGGGGACATTAGGTGGCGTGGGGGCAAGACCCTCTGTCAAAGGTGCTGTCTCAGATGCCGATGGAGCCATTGGAGCGATTGCCTGCGCCTTAAAGCTCCTTCGGATGAAGGAGAGAGGGGATGAACTCGAAGGAGATGTTATCCTCACTACCCATGTCTGTCCAAATGCGCCGACAGAACCTCACGAGCCCCTTCCTTTCATGAGATACCCGGTGAGCGTGAAAAAATTGATGGAGTCTATGGTGGACTCCTCTGCAGACGCGATTTTGTCGATCGATACGACAAAAGGAAACAGGATTGTCAACCAGAAGGGGTTTGCCATATCCCCTACGGTGAAAGAAGGGTACATTTTAAGGGTGAGCGAAGATTTGCTCGAGATCATGCAAATCACCACGGGGAGGTTACCCGTTGTATTGCCGATCACGATGCAGGATATTACCCCTTATGAGAATGGAATACACCACCTGAATTCGATCATGCAGCCTTCGACAGTGACAAAGGCCCCTGTTGTAGGCGTTGCGGTGACGACCGAGTCAGCCGTACCAGGTTGTGCCACAGGGGCAAGTCACCTTGTGGAGATTGAGACGGCTGCCCGGTTTGTGATAGAGGTGGCCAAATTGTTCACTCAAGGGAAATGTCGATTTTATGATGGGAAAGAGTTTGAGAAGATCGTCAAGAAGTATGGAAGCATGAGCCACTTACAGGTTGGATAACCTCATGATCCATTGAGTATGGAGCATTTTTGCTACAAGTTTTCTGACCTGTTTTGTCAATTACAGTATTTTAGAGACGACACTTATTCAGTCATTTTGCCAGAGATGATCAAGGACTTACAGATGACCAAGGCATAGGCCGGAATGATCAAGAGTGCGTTCGCCTTGACCTACCTGCTTCTCCTCCCCCAATGATGGGATGATTGACCGACCGGATTGGCGGAAGAAAGGTGGTCAGTTTCTTCTTTCTCTTTTTAGGAAGGGGGACCTTTTCTTAGGGGTCAATAGTTTCCTTTCCGCCGCTTTCTTTTACAGCCTCATCGGCATCGGAGCGGTGGCATCTTGGGTTCCAATTGCTACGCTTATCCGGTTTCTATGGTGTCGGCACGATGTTGAGCCCAGCGATCACCGGCTATTTAGCCGACCTGACCGACACCTACCGATGGTCTTTCGGGCTGGGAGTTTTTGCCTGCTTGGTTGCCGCACTATTGACCGGGTTCTTGGAAGGACCCAAGAATTCAGAAGAACTTGGCGTATGATCTTTTTCATGAGTGGGAGCTTTGGGCGGGATGGGCAACCACCCTTGGTTCATCAAAAAGAGGATCATATCCTTGACATCAGACGGTCCAATTTCCTCAGGCTGGAAAAGTTGTAGTAAGGCAGAAAATGGTCCACGTAAGGAAGAGCGGTTGACATCCCCTTGCATAAAGGCTGATAGTTTTGATTACCCAAGAGGGGGTTGAGCCAGATCAATTTCTTTACTTGCCTTTTCAGACTCTTCATCTCAGAGTCCAGGAGCAAGGTCTCCCCTCGATCCCATCCATCACTAAAGATGAGAAACAAGGTCCGATTTGGATGCAATAGATCGGAGTAGCGTTGGTGAAGCTGATGGAGCGCGGCACCGATATTTGTCCCTCCTGCCCAGTCCAAAACTTTTCCGGAGAGGAGACCAACGGTCTGGTCGAAGGTCCTCCCTTTAAAAATGGAAGTGATATGGCTCAAACGGGTGCTGAAGGCAAACGTGTCACAATGAGGATAGTGATTCTGAAGTCCATGCATGAATCGAAGGAAGAATTGGCTATAAATGTCCATGGAACCACTTACATCGCAGACCAGGATCAGTCTGAGGGGTTTGGGCTTCCGCTCCTTCATCTTCAACTCCATGATCTCCCCTCCGTATTTGATCGATCGCCGGATGGATCTTCTGAAGTCGAGGTGGTCCCCCTTTCCACCCTTTTTCCATCGTCTCGATAGGTAGGTGGATACCTTTTTGGAGAGGATCGATACCCAATCTTTGACCTTCTCCAATTCTTCTGCCCGAAAATGGGAGAAGTCCCTCTGTTGCAAGACCTCATCAGGACTATAGGCGGGGACTTCTTTCGTTTCCTTTAACCCATTCTCTCCCGTTTCATCGGCCCAATCTTTTGTCGAAGGCTGCTCTTTCTGGGGTTCGAAAGATGGGGGCTCTTCCCCTTCTTCTAAGGCATCTGCCTCTTCGTCGGCGATCTTTTCTAGGAAAGGATTTGTCGAATCGTCAAAGGACCAGAATTGTTCAAACAGTCTGTCGAAGGCATCCATCTCGTCTTTGGAGGAAACGAAGTTGGCTCGAAGGAGGTGATAGAAATCTCCCTTCTTTTGGAGATCGATGAGGGAAACCCCTTTCACCGCATCCAACACGTTGTCAATGGTAACCCTCACTTTTTCCTCTCTCAGGGCTCGTGAAAAGAGAAGGAGGTTTGTCAGAAGATCTGAATCTCGGCGTATCAACCCATCTCTCCCAAAGCGCCCAGGCAGCTCACCAAATCGGTTTCCTTCATTTTCTTTGTATCCTCAAAGTGTTTAAGAATACATCCAAGGGTCTCTTCCACGGCAGCTCGATCCAAATGGTCCTTGTGGAGTTGAATCAAGGCATTGGCCCAGTCCAAGGTTTCGGCGATCCCCGGTTTTTTGTAAAAGTCTTTTCCTCTTACGGTTTGCATAAATGAACAGATCTGACGAGCGAGGGTCTCATGGATCGCAGGGACTTTTGTGGTGACAATCCGGTATTCCTTTTCAAAAGGAGGAAAATCGATCCAATGATAGAGACATCTCCTCTTGAGTGCGTCGTGAATCTCACGAGTTCGATTCGAGGTGATGATCACCAAAGGCCGGTGTCTGGCTGAGATGGTTCCGATTTCAGGGATGGTGATTTGGAAGTCGGAAAGAATTTCCAATAGAAATGCCTCGAATTCCTCATCAGAACGATCCACCTCATCGATAAGGAGAACGATATGCTGATCCGCGGATTCAGATTGAATCGCCTCCATCAAAGGCCTCTGGATGAGAAACTCCGGGCTGAAAATATTATCTACAGACTCCAAAGGCTGTCGGCTGCTCTCCCCGATTTTGATACGAAGCAGCTGCTTCGGGTAGTTCCATTCATAGAGGGCAGCCGTGACATCGAGCCCCTCATAGCATTGCAGCCGAATGAGGCGTCTTTGCAAAGCCTGTGTCATGACCTTCGCTACTTCGGTTTTTCCCACCCCTGCCTCTCCCTCAAGAAGCAGAGGCTTTTCCAACTTCAAAGCCAGGTATACGACTGTCGCCAAAGACCGCTCACAGATATATTGATGCCTCTCCATGGCTTGTTGAACTTCTTCAATAGAATTAAACATCCAAATCCTCCGGAAGAAAAATCTTTTTATTAATAACATAGAATTTTGCTAAAGTGAATAGTCTGCTGCAACCCAAATCCCGATATAGAAAAA
>Ga0187770_10000576_pt1 | contig 17947 bp, 13 predicted proteins | sample 0116_SJ02_MP02_2_FD_133154 | JGI IMG/M metagenome (GOLD analysis project Ga0187770, IMG submission 133154) | Tropical peat soil microbial communities from peatlands in Department of Meta, Colombia - 0116_SJ02_MP02_20_MG | ecosystem: Environmental > Terrestrial > Soil > Wetlands > Peat | place...
GGAGCTGTACCGCCTGGCCACGATGGATTCGTTGTCAAACGGCGTCAGCTAGATTATGATGAGGACCGGAAACCGTAGCTTAGGAAATCGGCCTCCGAGTCCGAAAAAGCCTGACGACGTACAATACGGTTCTCCGAAGAGAACCGCAACCTCAGCCGCGATTAGCTTCATAATCAGTGCATAATAGGTGTGGATGGCGAAAAGAAGGCTATCAGGATCCGTGCTAGGGGGTAAGCCATAAGTGCTTTCTAAGCCGGATATCTTGTCCGGCGAATATGCACAAACCTGAGAGAATACCCGTTTCCAGTCACTGAATAAGGTTTTTGTCCGTTCGCTCTTTGTATTAATCAGCTTGCTGTATAAGGTCTTAATTGCATCCTTGGTCTCATTACTATCGGGTCCAAAATCCTTAATTAGATATTCGGCGTCGAGGGGTCTTTTATACAGCCCTCTCAGCGCCTCAAGGAACTTGTTAATGGTGCTAGAGCTAAGGTCAAATGGACCTTGAATTATCCAATTTCTCGTTTTCTCTCTGTATCTGATGAATCCGATCTTCTGCCCATCGAGAGCAACACCGAAATAATTTGCAAAACACTTTTCTTTCTTTGCATCCCCCTTTATGTAGTTTCTCAGCTGGTCTATTGCGTGGCTAAACCCTCTTCTGCGTCCAAGCACTCCAGGCTTTTCGAACTCAACAAAGAGATGTCCATAAAGAACATCTGCTCTGCCCTTTTGTCCCGATATTAAGACCCCCTTTTCATAATCTCCCCAGGGCAGATTAAATTTGTCCAACACCTCATCTCTTAATACCTTAGCTGCATTTACTTTAAAGTCCTCTTCAGTGGAGGCTTTTTTTGCAGCCTTTATGAAGCCATCGAGTATTTTATTCTGGTCGATAAGCGCGAGATTAATATCCATTGTGTCCCCTTCTCTGTGTCCTTTAGAAGCTGCTGAGGACTATTTAATGGCTACTCTCTCTAACTGTCAATAATATTCTATCTAAGGCAAGATAAACGAGCATTCCAATTGTGCAATGGTTGTGCAGTAGTAACGTAGAAAATGGCGGAAAATCGTTCAAATACGCGACAATCTCGAGAATCGCCGGCTTTCAACTATATTCCCGGTCTTCTAGGGGAATATGAGGGAGAAAGAGGAGCGCGCCCGGGGAGATTCGAACTCCCGACCTGCGGATTCGAAGTCCGACGCTCTATCCGGCTGAGCTACGGGCGCGCCGTGGGTCTGCCGGGGCTGAGAAGTTGCCTGTGTCGGATTTCTCTCTTATGGGCCGGCGGACAGGCCGAAGAAAATCAGGCTCGCGACGGTGCCCGCGGCCAGCCCCGCGATGATGCCGAAGACCGGCCCGGCGACGATGCCGAAGACCAGGCCGAACAGCAGGGCGAATATCAGGGCGAAGCCCAGGACCGCGGCAATCCGTATTTTCCGGCTCTTGAAAACGACCCGCGGAGTTTTGCCCCCTTCGTTTGGCACCTTGTTCCTCCCTGGTTCTCCACTCCCGCTCCGGGCCGGTCAGTCCGGCCCGGGCGATCTCGCCGGCTATGATACCACGCTTCACAGGCCGGCGAAAATCGCCTTTTCCGGGCGCACGTCGGGGCCGGACGACGGTGCCGCGCGGCGCCGCGTGGGAACCGGTCTCAGGACGCCGAGCCGATGAACGCGTACACGTCCTTGTGGAGCTTCTCCCGGGCCTTCTTGTCGATGTAGACCATATGGCCGGACTCGTAGTACGAGAAGCTGACGTTCTTGCGGATCGACGGCTCCAGGCCCATGTGGGACACGGTCTCCTCGATGCCGTTGAAGGGAGTGGCCAGGTCGTAGTAGCCGCAGACGACCAGCACCTTCATGAACCCGTCCTTCGTCATGGCCGAGCGCAGCATCTCCGCCGGCATGCCGGGCATGCCCTGGTCCCACGGATAGACCATGGCGGAGACCTCGTAGTTCATGTCGGATTCCCACTTCAGCTCGTGGCGGATGTAATCGTGGAAGAGGCCGATAAACGGGCCTTCGTAGGAAACCTCGCTCGGGTCGTACTCCGGCCGTTCGCCCGCGGCGTCGGCGTCCATGCCCGTGAAGCGCGAATCCAGGCGTCCCACGGTCAGGCGCTTGTCGCGCAGCAGCTCCTTGAACCACCGCTGGGACCGGATGCGCAGGTTGCTCTCCTCGATGTACTTCGGCGAGAGCCCCGTAAACCGGGCGATTCCGGCCACGACCCTCTGGTATTCTTCGGCGGGGAGCTCATCCCCCTTCTCCAGGGCCACGGCGTATTCTCCGTGGGCGAACTCGCGGGCCATGCGGGCCACGTCCTCGACCCCGAGCTTCTGCAGGTCTGGGGGCAACCGCTTATGGAACCAGGCCGAGGTCGCATAGGTGGGAAGATAGAAGGCCTCCCTGTTGTCGGCCCCCCAGCTCCCGAAGGCCACCGTGGACACCAAGACGATGCCGTTCAGGTGGATATGGTGCCTCTCCTGGAGGACGGAGGACAGCATCGCCGAGCGCGTCGTGCCGTAGCTCTCGCCGATCAGGAACTTGGGCGAAGACCAGCGCTCGTTGCGCGTCAGGTACTGGTAGATGAAATCGGCGAACCACGTCGCATCCTGCGTCACGCCGTAGAACTGGGACGCGTTCTGCCCCGGGGCGGGTCGGCTGTAGCCCGTCGAGACGGCGTCGATGAACACCAGGTCGGTGGCGTCGAGGAAGGAATTCTCGTTGTCCGCCATGGTGTAGGGCGCCGGCATCCCGTGGCCGTCGTCGGTCAGGACGATGAGCTTCGGCCCGAGCCCCATGTGCGTCCAGCAGGAGGCCGACCCCGGCCCGCCGTTGTAGACGAAGGAGACCGGCCGTTTCGAGATGTCGGAGACGCCGTCTTTAGTGTAGGCCACGAAAAAGAAGCTCGCCTTGGCCGCGCCGTCGTCGCCCTTCAGGACATAGGTGGCGGCGGTCGCCGCATAGTTGATGATCTGTCCGCCGATGCGGGCGCTGTGATGGGTCACGGCCGACTTCTCCTCGGCCGGGACCGTCGCCGTACGCTCCGTCTCGCCCGTCGTCCTCTGCCCCGGCTGCCCCGGCGGGAAGCCGCGCTGGCGCATCTGCTGATAGTCGACCTGGGCCATCGCTCCGCCTGTCGCCAGGCAGAGAGCCAGGCCCGCCGCGATCACGAGCTTTTTCCACATATCCATATCTCCTTTCAGGTCAAAATCCTCGCCCCCCGGCCTTTCCCCTTCCGGGTTCACTCCCCCTTCGCCGGCTCCGGCCCGAAGCACTTCCAGGCGAGCGGCATGTCGTGCCTCAGCTTTTCGTCGCCCAGGGCCAAGCGCAGCAGCGCGATCGGCATCCCGCCCCTCCGGATGACGTAGTCGTGGAACTCCTTGAGCGTCATCCGGCCGGAGTCGACAAACTCTTTCTTGAGCTCCCGGAGCTGCATCGCCCCGATCAGATACCCCGCCTGGTAGAGCGGCCCGTACCCGCCGCTGAAGGAGCGACGCACCTCGGCCGTGGCGTTGTCCCTTTCGTGGCCGACTTTATCGACGAGGTAGTCGATGCATTCCTGAGGTGACCACGCGCCCAGGTGAAACTCAAGCGAGAACACGATGCGCGCGCAGCGGTGCATGCGCCAGAAGAGGGCCCCGACCCGCTGCTCCGGCGTGCCGTCGAATCCCATGTCGTAGAGAAGCGTCTCCCAGTAGACGGCCCAGCCTTCGGTCCAGAACGACGTGCCGAGCTCCGACTCGAAGGCCCCGAAGCGCTGACCCATGTAAAACTGCATGTTGTGGCCCGGGATCATCTCGTGGAAGGCCGTGGCGTGCGAAAAGGGGACGTTGTTCCCCCGCATGCTCTCGAGTTTTTCCTCGGTGGTCATGGTCTCGGTGGGAGAAGCGATCATGATCTCCGGGCCGCCCAGGAAGAAGGGGCTGAAGAGCTGCTGCCGAGCCGTCATCATGACCCTGCGGAGGGTTTCTGCTTCGATTTCCGGCACCGTGATCAGGTCGTGGGCGCGGAGGTAATCGACGGCCCCGAACATCAGGTCGCGGACCGCGTCCGGCTGCCCTCCCGGAGGGGCGTGCATCTGCTTGACCTTCTCGACGGCCGCCTTCCAGTCGTCCCCGAATCCCATCTCGGCCGAGGCCTTCTTCATTTCGGCCTCGCACCAGGCGAACTGCCGGTTAGCCCAGCCGATGAGCTCCTCGGGCGTGTAGGGGACAAGCTCCCCGGCCAGGTCCAGCATCAGCGCCTCCCGGCCGATGGGCCGCCCCGCGATGCCGCTCGAGTCGGTCTTGAGCGGGGCCGGCGGCGGCGGATTCGAAGCCCGCCGCAGCCCGACCTCGAGGGTGTTGCGGAGGTAGAGGTAATCGATCTGGCCGTCCCGGCTGAGCTTCCCGAAATCGAGCTTCTTCAGCGCCGCGAGCCAGCCCGAGAAATATTTCACGTCCGAGGCCGGGTTGGCCCCGCCCGGTCCGCCCATGCCTCCGAACCCTCGGCCCCTCACCCCACGGAAGCGCTGCACGACGTCCCGCATCTCGTCCTGGGGAAAGACGAGAAGCTGTCCGAGGTCCGGCACTTCCGGCCATGACGGCGCAGCGGCCGCTTCGACGGCGGCAGCCGCCGGCGCGGGGGCCTTGTCCCGCTGGACGCCCGGCGCGACCTTGTCCCGAAGAAACGCTTCGTAATCCTCCAGGGCTTTTTCGGCCTGGTGATACGGCTGGGCCATCCACCAGGTGAACAGCGGGTCGTAGCCATCGTAGAAGCCGAACCATCGCCGGAGCGTCTCCCGCAGGGTTCTGACCCTATCGGAGGCCCGCATCGCCAGGTCCCGGCCCGCCACCAGGGAGCTCAATTTATCAGGGTCCCTGATGGCCGCGGCCAGCTCCGATTGGGTCCGGCCGATCAGATCGATGGCCTGGGACAGGACGACCGCGGATTTCTCCGGGTCGACGGTTTCCATCTCCATCCGGGCTTCCTCGAGGCGGTCGATCCCCGCCGCGAAAGGAACCAGCGGCTCGAGCTGAGCGGCCGCGGCCGCATCCTCATCGACCTGCTTCATATCGGCCTGCACTTTCCCTTCCAGGGCCTTGAGCTCCTTGCGGCCCGCCGCATTCAGCGTCCGCAGATTGAGCCCGGCCAGGGCGGACGCCCAGTCGAGTCCGAACCGCTTCAGCCGCGCGAAGCGGGCCGGCGACGGGCAAGAGTAGAACGCGGACAGCTGTTCGCGGTCGGCCCGGTAGCGCCCGGCCACGACGCGCATCCCGTTCTCCCGGGGGACCAGGAGAGCCTTCAGGTCGGCGGGGGCGACCCGCGGCTGCTGTTGGGCAAAGGCCGGCGCTTTCGGGCTGGGGGGACGGTTTTCCTCCTGCCGCCCGGTCAGGGCTGGAGCCAGCAACGTCAATCCAAGGAACACTGCGGCAAGACAAAAATGCTGTTTTCTCAAGCGCGTGACTCCTCTTACAGGCGGGATAAGAACCCCGGCGGGGGGTGGAAAAGGCTCACTCGTCCATGCTCCAGCGTCAGCTTAGCGGCAGTTCTGCTCTCTATTTATATTAGACCCTCCGCTCCGCCGGTTCCTTCCATCGCCGGGCCGTGCCTCGCCCGCCGATTTGACCGGTGCGCCGGTCTCTGTTATTATTAGAATATAGGGAAGTGTGAAGCTCCTCAACCGTTGCGGGCGCACTGTCCGCGGCCGGCTTTGGCGTCTGCGTATTGCCGAACTCTTGAGGAGCCCGAATTATCGGTGTTCAAGGAGGTGCGATGACGAACTTCCTCAGAATGGACACCATCTGGAAGAATACCTCGACCCGGCTTCTCGACACGGCCATGCGCTTGCGCCCCCTGCGCGAGTGGGCCCTCAGGCAGGGGGAGAAGCAGCTCTTCGACCAGTTCCTGGTCCGGAATGAGGAGCACCTGCCCCGGAAGGTCCAGGAGATGCGTTACCTTGCGCTGAGCAACTTGCTCCACTCCGTCGACCGCGCCCTGGCCGACGGGAGGATCGCGCCCCAGGTCCGCCTGACCCTGATCAAGACCCTCGTCGGCAGCGTGCTCATGGGCGAGAGGGAGCGCATGGACCCGTTTGCCAAGCGCCACGGCTTCGACCCGCCCACGCTCCTCGTGATCAGTCCGACGCAGCAGTGCAATCTCTGCTGCAAGGGCTGCTACGCCGTGAGCTCCGCGGCGGAAAAAGCAATCCTGAGATACGATGTCTTCCGGCGCATCCTCAATGAGAAGAAGGCCGACTGGGGCTCGCGCTTTACGGTCATCACAGGCGGCGAGCCGCTAATGTACCGGAGCGACGGGAAGGACCTGTTCGACATCCTGGCGGACAACCGGGACACCTATTTCATGATGTACACCAACGCCACGCTCATCGACGACGAGGCCGCCCGCAAGATGGCCGACCTGGGGAACATCACTCCGGCCATCTCCGTCGAGGGCTGGGAAAAAGAGACGGATGCGCGCCGCGGCCAGGGCGTCTTCAGCAAGATCCAGCAGGCCATGGACCACCTGGTCGCCCGGGGCGTTCCGTTCGGGGTCTCGGCGACGGCGACACGGGAGAATGCCGAGACCATCATGTCCGAGAAGTTCATGGATTATTATTTCCACGAGAAGGGAGCGATCTACGGCTGGATCTTCCAGTACATGCCGATCGGACGCGGCTTCACCGTCGACCTTATGGTCACGCCGGAGCAGAGAAAGTGGATGCTCGAGAAAGAGCTGGAGATGATCTACCGGAAAAACCTCTTCCTGATCGATTTCTGGAACGGCGGTCCGATGTCCGTCGGCTGCATCGCCGCCGGCCGTTCGGGCGGCTATTTTTACATCGACGGGCACGGCAACATCGCGCCGTGCGTGTTCTTCCCTTATTACGTGGACAATATTTACAAGGTCTATGAAGAGGGACGGAACCTGACCTCGGTTCTCATGTCCGGCTATTTCCGGACCGTGCGCGAGTGGCAGAACAGCTACGCCAAAGCCAGCGAGAAGGCCGAGGACGTCCAAAACCTGCTCATGCCGTGTCCGATGCGCGACCACCACAAGTTCGCCTATGACGTCATCACCCAGTTCGGCGCCAAACCGCTGGACGATGAAGCAGAACGGGCGATCGCCGACGCCGGCTACCACTCGCGGATGTACGATTACAACGCCCGTGTCGGCGAGCTTCTCGACCCCATCTGGGAGAAAGACTTCCTCTCCGGGAAGGCTGAGCTGGCGGGGCCGGACAGGCGGCCCGCCTCCTAAAAAGCCTGAAAAGCCGCCTTGACATCGGCCCGCCCCGGCGATATATTCGGCTCGCGATGCCTGGAAAGAATGTATCCGAGGACTTCCCTGCCCTGCGCGTGACGGTCTGGAACGAATTCATCCACGAGAGAACGGCGGCGCAGCCCAAGGAGATCTATCCCCGCGGCATCCACGCCGTGATCGCGGAGGCCCTGCGCCGGCGTCTCGGCGCAACCGTGGAAGTCTGCACGGCGACCCTGGACGAGCCCGAGCACGGATTGACGGCCGGTGTCCTCGCGCGGACCGACGTCCTCGCGTGGTGGGGGCACGCGGCCCATGAACGGGTGAGCGACGCGGTCGTCGACCGCGTCCACCGGCGCGTGCTCGAAGGGATGGGGCTTCTCGCCCTCCACTCGGCCCACGCCTCGAAGATCTTCCGCCGCCTGATGGGCACGAGCTGCATGCTCCGCTGGCGCGAGGCGGCCGAGAAGGAGCGGGTCTGGATCGTGGACCCGTCCCACCCGATCGCCGGCGGACTCGACGGCGAGTTCTTCGAGGTCCCGCACACGGAAATGTACGGGGAATACTTCGACATCCCGCGGCCCGACGAGATCGTCTTCATCAGCTGGTACGAGGGGGGCGAGGTCTTCCGTTCGGGCTGCACCTTCCGCCGCGGCAAAGGCAAGATCTTCTACTTCAGCCCCGGGCACGAAACTTTCCCCATTTATCATGACGACCGGGTGCAGCGCGTCCTGGCCAACGCCGCTCGCTGGGCCGCTCCCGCGGGGGCGACGTACTTCGGAGAGGGCCGACGGATCGAGCCGCCGCTCAGCCCCATCGCCGCCAAGCACACGGTCGACGAATCGCTCCATCGTGAGGGCTGAGGAAAAAGCCGCGCGCCCGCCCGCGCCGCTCATCCTGACCGGGCGTTACCTCTGTCCTTCGGCCATCAGGCGACGCACGGCTTCGAGCGAGGTCACGCCGCGGTGGCTGACCCGGGTCGTGCAGAGGGCCCCGGCGGCGTTTCCCTGGCGGACCGCGTCCTCGAGGGAGGCTCCGCCGACGGCGCCCAGGAGGAAGCCGGCGGCGAAGGCGTCGCCCGCGCACGTCGTGTCCACCGCCTTCACCGGATAGGCCGGAAATTCCGCGGCCCCGTCCCGCGTGACGAGCAGGGCGCCTCTCGCACCGCGCTTGACGACGACGGCCCCGGGGCCGCGAACGAGCAGGGCCCGGCCCGCTTCGCGGGGGGCCTTCTCCCCGGTCAGCATTGCCGCTTCCTCTTCGTTGGTCAGGAGGTAATCGAGGACCGGCAGGGCGCCTTCGATCCGCGCCATCCAGCGGCCGGCGACGTCCCAGTCCGTGTCGAGCGAGGTCAGGCAGCCGAGAGATTTCGCCCGGCGCGCGAGCTCCCCCATGTCGAGCCGGAGGAGCTTCATCGCCCCACCGATGTGGACGACGGCGGCCTTCTTGAGGAGGGCGTTGGGCACGTGAGCGTTGGTCAGCATCTCGCAGCCCCCGGCGCGGTAATAGAACGACCGCTGACCCGCGTCGTCGACGAGGACGATGGCCGCCGCGGTCGGCAGCCCGTCCACCCGGCCGACGGCGTCCACGATGACGCCCGCCGCCTTGATGTCGGCCAGGGCGGCGTCCCCGAGAGCGTCCCGGCCGACCAGGGCCGAGAGCCGCGCCTCGGCACCCAGCTTGGCCAGGACGGCGGCGGTGTTGGCCGCGCAGCCGCCGGAGACGAGCTCCACGTCCTCGACCGGCTCCGCCCGCCCGGGAGGGGGAAGGCTCCGGACGGGCCGGACGACGATGTCCGCGACGAGCTGCCCGACGCAGAGGAACGACCGTTTCATAACCGTCGCGCTGTCACCGGGGCCGGCGGGAGGCGTCACAGCGAAGGCTGCCGGGGCGCCTGGTCCGCCTTCTTCGGCCGTCCCACTCGGCCGATAAAGAGCGAGATAACGAACAGGATCCCCGCCGCGACCGCGGCCACGGGGAGGCTGCTCTGGACGGAGCGCCCGACGCTGAGGTTGCCGATGAACTTGGGCACGAACGTCCCCCCGAGCAGGCCGACCGCGAAGATGATGCCGAAGATGCTGCCGTAGAGGCTGGCCTCGAACTTCGCGAACGTCACGCCCACGACCGTCGGGAAAATCGGCGCGAAGGCCAACCCTGTGACCAGGATGGCGACGATCGCCAGCGCCGGGCTCTTGGTGACGGTCATGCCGACGATGGCCAGGACGGAGAGGAGCGACATCGCCATGATGACCTTGTCCCCCACGGCCGTCAGGTTCTTCATGGTCGAGGCCAGGAACCGGCCGACCATCATGGCCACGCCGAAGAGCGAGAGGGCCAGGCCGGCCTTGGCCACGGCGCCGGCGACGGCCTCGCCGCCCAGAAGGTCAGTCATGAGCTTCTTGATCCAAGTGCCCATGGAGACTTCGAGGGACATGTAGCAGATCAGGGCCAGGCCGGCCAGCAGGACGGCACCCTTGCCGAGGAGTTTGAAGGCCATCGAGAACTTGTAGCCGATGGCGGCCGGCGGAAACTTGGTAGTCAGGGCGAAGAGGAGGAAGACGACGACCAGAGCCCCGAAGATCGAGATCGAAACGGCGAGGCTCAGCTTCAGCGTCTTCAAAAAGACGGTGAAGAGGAGCGGGGTCAGGACGTAGCCCAGCCCGAAGAAGGCGTTGCCCAGGTTCGAGGCCCGGGCCGGGTCCTGCCCCTTGAACAGGACGATGGGGATGAGCGTGTTGCCGACGGTGTTGAGGCACATCGCCCCAATGCCGAGGAGGACGCAGGCCAGCTTGGCCAGGCCGAACGTCGTCGCCAAGGCCAGGAGGAACAGGCTTCCGGCCGCGACGACGAAGCCGAGGACGGCGATGGGCTTGTAGCCGAACTTGTCGACGAGCGGACCGATGATGAGCTGGACGATGCAGGACGTCAGGAACAGAGCCATGATGAGCGAGCCGAGCTGGCCGGCATCGATCTTCAGCGCGCCCATCAGTTCGACTGAGATCGAGCCGATGATGATGAAGCAGATCGCCAGCGAAAAGACCGCCATGAGGGCCACGACCGCCGCCATTTTTTTCATTGTCATCCCCTTGCCGGAAGAATTATTGAGACCGAGGGGTCCATTTGAGCCAGAAGATATCACTCTCCGAGAATTCTTGTCAATGGCGCGCCGGCGTGCCGGGTCCTACAGCTCCTGGTCTTTCCAGGCCCCGTCGTATCTCGCCGCGCCTCTGCATTCTTCGATGACGATATGGCAGATCTTCATCCCCGCCGTCAACCGGATCTTGTTCCGTCCCGCGTTGAAGATCTCGAGGATCTGCCGGTTCGAGATCCCCGGCGCGACGAACGGGGCCGCGATGTGGCTCATGAGCCCGATCCGGGCGAAGCGCGAGCGGGAATTCAGCCAGCCGCACAGGTCCTCCGGCAGGGTGATCCGCTCCCGGGTGATCCCGAGCACGAGCTCGCCCGGCCTCAGGAGGTAGCCGGCGGTGATGTCGACGAGCTTGGTCAGCGTCCGGTAGTCGATATCGCCGTGCGTGATGTGACGGTCCGAGTTGAAGATCCGCAGCCTGTCGTCGAGCGTCAAGTCGATCGAGGCCGGGCCGACCGCGCTCTCGTCATAAGGGTCGAGGATGATCCGGCCGGCGGCGATCTGCTTGAGGATTTCCGGTTTCGCCAGAATCATAGCGGACGCTCCCTGAAGAACGCGTTCTTGACCCGCGATATCCGCCGCCACGGCGTGCCGGATCCTCGCGGCAGTCTCCGGGCGGCGGATTCGGGCCCCCTATGTTAATGCAAGCGGCCCGGTTTGGCAAGGCTCCCTCCGGAGGGCCCAGCCTTGACAGCCCGGCGGGCCCGGAATACCATCGACCGTGTCCGCGGGAAGGACAGGAACCCATCCCGGAAGGAGCGAGGTGTGCCTCACATGAAAAAACGCGCTTTCGTCCCCCGTCTCAGGCGTGCCGGAAAGTTGCTCGGCCTCGGTCTGCTGAGCCTGGCCTGCTGCGTTTCCGTCCCGGCCCGGGCCCAGCAAAAGACGATCGTCTTCGAGATCGGGCGTCCCGACGGTGATTATGCCGAGTTCGCCATCGCCGGCGATTATGCGGCTTTTCTCCAGCGGTTCCCGCACGACGTCGATTTCGTCGTCGGCCGCAGCCGTCCCGAAAAGGACTGGCCGTTCGTCCATCCGGGCCCTCTCGACACCTGGGCCGGAGGGCGCTCTCACGCCTTCAGGATTACGTTCGCCCTCCCCAAGCCCGTCGCCGGTTACTACCGGTTCGTGGCCGACTTCGTCAGCACCCAAGACTCGGCGCCGCCGCTCCTCGTCCTCGACATCAACGGCACCCGGGTCGAACGCCGCCTCCCTCCCGGAGCTTCCGATGCCGCCCTGACAAACGCCCGGGCCGGAAAGAGGTCTTCCCTTGAACAGATCATTCCCGCGGCCCTTCTCCGGGAGGGCGTCAACTCCATCACGCTGATCAACGCCGAAGGCAGCTGGGCCTTGTACGACGATGTCCGCCTGGAAAGCGGCGCGCCGGCCCCCGCCGAGCCTCTGCGGGTCGATGGACACGGACTCCCCTTCTTCAAGCGCGCGCCGGAGGGAATGCGGCGGGCACTCAGGATCTGGGTCGACAACCTGGCCGGCGGCGCGACGCCGGCGGAGATCGTCTGGAAAGAGGGGAAGGATTCCGGCCGCACGGAGTTCGAGTGCCGCTTCGGCCGGACAGAGCTCGTCCTGACCGTGCCCGATTCCGGGCAAAAAGTGGCCGTCGAGCTCGCGGTCAGGGCGGCCGGCCGAGAGGCCCGGAGCACGGCCGTTCTCGAGCCCGCCCGGAAATGGCGCATCTACATCGTGCCCACGGTCCACACCGACATTGGCTACACCGACCTTCAGGACCGAGTCATGGCCCGGCACGCCGAAAACACGCTCAAGGCCCTGGCCATGGCCGGCCAAGATCCCGGCTTCGCCTGGGACTTCGAGACGTTCTTTCAGCTCGACTGCTTTCTCAAGGCGCACCCGGACAAAGCGGCCGAGGTCGAGGCCCGGCTGCGCCAGGGCCGCATGGGGCTGATGGCGCTCTTCGCCAACATGCTGACGGGTCTCTGTTCCCACGAAGCCCTGAACCGCGTGACCCTCGACGCCCGCAACCTGGCCGACAAGGCGGGCTTCACGCTCCAGTCGGCCATCCTCGACGACGTGCCCAGCGCCGTCGGCAGCCTGCCCATGGTGCTCGCCCACTCGGGCATCAAATACTTCATCGAAGGCGCCAACAACGACCGCGGGCCGTACGCCACGGAGGGCCTGACCGGCCCATTCTACTGGGAGGGACCCGACGGCTCGCGCGTGCTCGCCCAGATCGTGCGCGGCTACGCCATCGCCGGCGGCCTGATTACTTCGATGGAGCAGGCGGCGGAGGCGCTTCCCCGGTTCCTGGCCGCGCACGACACCGTCGACTATCCCTTCGACGCCGTGCTCGTCAACGGCGCCTTCAGCGACAACCAGGGCGTCGCCTCGTGGCTGCCCGAAGTCGCCGGGAAATGGAACGCCGAATGGGATTATCCCAGGCTCATCCTCGGCCGGCCGGAGGACTTCTTCGGCTATATCGAGAAGCACGACGGCGGCCGCATCCCCGTCCTCAAGACCGACTTCGGCGGCTGGTGGGAGGACGGCGCCGCCTCGAGCGCCCTGGAGACAACCCTCTGCCGCCGAGCCGAAGACAGGGCTGTGACGGCCGAGATGCTCCACTCCCTGGCCGCCGTCCTGTCCGGCGGGACCTATCCCAAGCCCGAGCTCGACAGCCTCTGGCGCGACATCCATCTCTACGACGAGCACACCTGGGGCGCGTGGTGCAGCATCTCCGAGCCCGGCTCCGAGCAGACGGTCAAACAATGGGAAGTCAAGAGCTCTTTCGCCCGCGGGGCCGACGAGATCTCGCGCCGGCTCCTGGCGGAAGGCCTGGCCAAGCTCGCCGCCCTCGCCCCCGCGGCCGACATCGTCGTCTTCAATCCCCTGGCCTGGACGAGGAAGGACATCGTGGTGACGGAAACGGCCGGGGCCGTCAAGGACTTCGCCACCGGGAAGACGCTCCCGTCACAGTCCCTCCCCGAGGGCGGCGCGTGTTTCATCGCTCCCGACCTGCCGTCGGTGGGCTACCGGACCTACGGCGCCGCCGGTTCCGCCGGGCCCGAGGGTCCCGGCGCCGCGCGGATCGCGGGGAACGAGATGGAAAACGAGTTCTACCGCGTCGTCATCGACCCGCACACCGGCGCGTTGAAGTCCGTTTATGACAAGGAGGCCGGCCGCGAGCTCGTGGACGCCGGGAGCGGCTTCGGTCTCGGCGAACTCGTCTATGTCAGCGGCGGCGAGGGCACCTCGGCCGTCCACTCCGACCTGCAGACGCTTCCGCCGCCGAGGTTCGTCGACCATCGCCAGACGTCGGCCGGCCTCGAGAGTCGCAACGGGCCGGTCTTCGCCGAGCTCGCGAGCCAGGCCCGGGCCGACATGTTCCCGAAGATCACCCTGCGCGTCCGGCTCTATCAGGGCCTCAAGAGGCTCGACCTCCGCTACGAGCTCGACAAGCAGGAGACGGCAGCCAAGGAGGCCGTCTATCTGGCCTTCCCCTTCGCCCTCGACGTGGCCAAGGGCGGACTGTGGCTCGAGTATCCCGATGCCGTGACGGAGCCCCTCAAAGATCAGCACCCCTCGGCCTGCCGCGACTGGTATTCCGTCCAGCGCTGGCTGGCCGCCTCGGACGGCGGGGAGACCGTCGTCCTCTCGCCGCTCGACACGCCTCTTGTCACTTTGGGCGGCATGACCGGATCGACCTGGCCGCGGCGCCTTTCGCTCGGGCGCGCCCACGTCTTCGCCTACATCATGAACAACTTCTGGCACACAAACTACAAGGCGTCGCAGGGCGGCCGGTTCGTTTTGCGGTTCTCCATCACCTCCGCGCCTGGGGCCTTTTCCAAGCGGGACGCGGTCATCCGGGGCTGGGAGATGTTCTCGCCGCCCGTGGCGGGGCCCGGGCGGAGCGGGCCTCAGCGCGTCTCTCCCGAGGCGGCCAGGACGCTCGTCGCCGTCCAACCGGCCGGCCTGCCTCTCCTGGCCTTCAAGCGGGCGGAAGACGGGACCGGCTTCGTTTTTCGCCTCTGGGATCTTTCGGGAGCCGGCGGGCAGGCCGTCCTCTCCCTCCCCCGACCGGCCGAAGCCGCCTCTCTCTGCGATCTGGTCGAAACTGCGGGGCGTGGGCTTCCGGCGGGCCGGACAATCGCCGCCCCTATCGGCCCGTTCGGGCCGCTGACGCTCAAGGTGCGCTTCGCCCCATGAGGCATCGGGGGCTTTGGAGCCCTAGGGCCGCGGCGAGCGGCCGGCAGCCGGGATGACGTCGTAGTCCTTGAAGTAGCTCGTGCTGTCGGTCTTGGACCACAGGCCGATCCGTCCGGAGACCGGCTCCTTCAGCGTGTACTCGAGGCCCGGGATGCCGTCGATCGAGGCCTTGAAGTCCGTGCCGTGGACCGTCATTGTCAGCTCATGCCACGCCTTCCTGTCGAGGACGAAGGCGTTCCGGCGCCCGAACTTCAGGTTCTTGCGGACCCCGTCATGGAACGTCCACAGGGCGATGTTGTTCTCGGTATCGTTGAAGCGGACGGAGAGCCAGTCGCCGTTCGGCTTGACGTTGAACAGGATTCCGGAGCAGCGGTCGTTGGTCCCGCTGATCGTCTTGAACTTGACGCTGAGGGTGCCGTCCGTGAAGTTGTCGACGCTGGTGAGGATGGCGATGGGGAAGTAGGCGAACTGCTTGACGTTGTCCATGAACTCCTCGTTCGACGCCCCGTAGAACTTGCGCGCGCTCTCAAGCAGCAGCTTGGTTGGATTGTCCTGCCGCGCCACCCACGGTCGTCCGTCGACCATGATCACTTTCTCCGCGCCGTCCCGGACGACGACCCAGGTCCCGACGATGGGCTGAAACGCCTTCGGTTCCCGGCCGACCCGTTCCGTGCTGAGATCGACTTTGGCCCCGAGGGCGCCCAGCAAAACAGCAGCCACGAGAAGGCCGGCTCCGAAGAGCCAACAACGGTGAGCTTTCATCTTTTCCTCCTGAGAGCCAGAAATCCCAATCCTGCGATGAGCGCAGGCCAGAATCCGTAGAAGACCGCCGCGGCACCCTTCGGCCGGGCGACGAGCGGGTGCCCGGCGAAGGCCGGCTCCGTTCCCTCGGGTGGCGCCACGCCGGCCAGGTCGTAGATCGTCTCGAGCACGCCCTCTTCGGTCGTCAGGCGGTTCATCACCTTCTTGCCGCCGAGCTCGTACCAGATCTCGCCGTATCCCGTGCCCGCCTGCTCGAACAGGCCGATCGATGTCGCCGAGACGTAGCGGATGCGGACCGAGGGCATGGCTCGCCGGAGCTTCTCAAAGGCCCGGTGCTCGAGGTCGGACCGGCGGGGGTCCTCGGGCGCCAGATGAACCTCGATGACGAGCGGTCCCTTGATCTTCGCCAGGGCGGCCTCGTCGGCGGCCGGGAACGAGTTGCGGCGGCCCTCGGAGACATCCCAGCCGGGGCGCACGGCGGCGCAGGCGAAGACCAGGACCGCGGCTACGCCGGCCGCGCCGATCGATTCGAAGGCGCGCCGCCGGCGCGAGATGCCGAGACGGACCCAGAGGGCCGCCACGGATAAGCCCGCGGCGACGAAGACGAGCGCGACGAGCAGCGTGCCGAGCGGGATGAGGCCGCGCTCGAACCTTTCCAGCATGGCCTCTGGCGTGACTCCGGCGGCCCGCCCCCAGATGCCGCCCCGCACCGTGGCCAGGAAGCCGAGGATCCAGGTGCCGACCGTGTAGGAGAGCACCAGGATGGCCGACGTCGACGGGTTCTCCGCGATCGACGCGACGGCCGCCGCCAGCGCTATGGTCAGCCCGGCGTTCAGCAGGTGGCCGAGGCCGACGCTCCCGAGCTCCGGCAGGTATACGCTCCCTCCGTACGACTTCCATAGGATGACGGCCGCGAGCGCCGGCAGACCGGCCAGGCCCCACCCGGCGAAGAGGACCAGGGCCTTGGCCGCGACGCGCGCGAGCGGGGCCATCGGACGCTGGCACTCGAGCTTCAGCGCCCCGCTCTGGCGGTCGCCGGCGACGAGGCGGATGGCTACGAACGGGAGCAGAAACGTGGCCGCGATCTCGTAGGCCACAAAGGTCGGCACCCAGATGCCGCCGAGCGGCGAGAAGGCCTCCCCCACCCCGGCAGACGTCCCGCCCAGGCCGCTGGCCTCGGCGTAGGTCCGGACCGCGGCGATGAAGGTCACTCCGACGAGCGGCCCGACGAGGAAGATCATCACCCACCAGGCGCGCGAGGCGAGGAGCTCCCGCCATTCCTTTCCGAGAAGCCGGAGCCAGGGGCGGTCAGGTGAGGGCAAGGAAGACCTCCTCGAAATCGGCCGGCGCCCGTCCGCCGAGCCGGGTCGCGGCGAGTGCCGAAAGTTCCCCGGACGTTCCCTCACCGCGGGCCCGCCCCCCGCTCAGAAGGACGAACCTGTCGCAGAAGCGGCCGGCGTCGATGATCTGGTGGATCGACAAGAACAGCGTCCGGCCCCGCGACGCGTGCCAGCGCAGCGCCTGGCCGGCATTCTGGCTCTGACGAAGGTCGAGCCCCTCGAACGGCTCGTCGATGAGCAGCACCGGCTGCGGCGTCAGCAGGCCCATCGCCAGCAGGACGCGCTTGCGCTGGCCCTGCGAGAGGGTCCGGATCCGGGCCTGCCGGAGCGGCGCGACCTCGAGCCGGTCGATGATCTCGTCGCAGAGGACGCGCGGCCCGCCGAAGAAATCGAGACAGAACCGCAGCGCCCACCCGACCGGCTGGTCGGGCCAGGGCGAGATGCCGTCCGGCAGATAGAAGAGGATCTCGTTGCGGCGGGAGGCTTCGTAGGGGCCCGCGAATCTGACTTCTCCCCTGTCGGCCGGCTGGACCCCGGCCAGGCACTCGAAAAGGGTCGTCTTTCCCGCCCCATTGGGGCCGATCAGGCCGAGGATCTCGCCGCGGCGTATTGAAAAGGAAACGTCGTCGAGAGCGGCGAGGCTTCCGTAAGCCTTCGACAGCCCGGTGACGGAAACGATCGGGGGGCGGCCCTGGCCCTCAGCCCGATAACCGGTTTCTGTCGCCATTTTCGTTGTCGTCCGCCGCGTCCCGGGCCGAACCGGAGGCCCGGGCCCATCGCCGCTATCGCCTCACGAGCCGGACGGGCGCTTGTGAACGACGCCGCCCTTCATCACGAAGCGGACGTCGCGGACGGCCCGGATGTCCACCGTGGGATCCCCGGGCACCGCGACGAGGTCGGCCAGGAAATCGGGCCGGATGCGGCCGAGCTCGTCCGGCATGCGGATGATCTTGGCGTTCACGGCCGTCGCCGCCAGCAGGGCCTGGGAAGGCGTCATCCCGCCGCGGACCATCCACTCGAGCTCGCGGTAATTGGTGCCGTGGGCGTAGACGCCCACATCGCTGCCCAGCCCGATCGTGACCCCGGCCGCCACGGCGAACTTGAAAGCTTGAAGGGCCTGCTTCATGGCCGGCGTGGGCGGGTCGCCCGGCTTGTACCCGTCAAAATATTCCGCGTACGCCTCCTCGGCCGTCAGCGTCGGGAGGTAAGCCACGCCGTGCTGGGCCATCAGCAGGAACACGTCCTCGGTGCCGCCGTAGCCGTGCTCGATCGTGTCCAC
>Ga0187770_10000577_pt1 | contig 17940 bp, 15 predicted proteins | sample 0116_SJ02_MP02_2_FD_133154 | JGI IMG/M metagenome (GOLD analysis project Ga0187770, IMG submission 133154) | Tropical peat soil microbial communities from peatlands in Department of Meta, Colombia - 0116_SJ02_MP02_20_MG | ecosystem: Environmental > Terrestrial > Soil > Wetlands > Peat | place...
AGCGCGTTTCGGGCACGCTGCCATATTTTTTGAACAAGACTCATGGTGATGCGACCCCAGCGGTCATTTCCGGGCCATCGGGTCTGAACCGCCAGGTTAATGGCTCGCCGTTCTTGACGCTGAAGGGGTATAAGAGTGGACACAACCGCACGCCGGAGCAACGGGGCAGACTCAATAATCCGCTAAAAGGAAATGGCCTTAAGTACCCAAACTTACTGAATTTGCAGGTTCCCACGAAGCTAGAGTACGAAGAGGTCAACAACGCTGGCATCTCAGAAGGCACTACCGCGAGTGTAGCACTTGTGATGTGCTTAGAAGCAAGGCAGAGAGTTTGTGATTCGTCATGAGACTTAAACGCCGGCCACATATCTTGTGACTGACCGAAGGGGGATGTTTGTAAGGGCGGGAGTTGCGTTGCCGCGTGCTTGCGTTGCGCAACAATGCTGGGTGGTGGTGGTGCAGTTTGCTTGTCATCGAGAGCAACCGTTGCAGATAGTTGATCGAACAAACCATGAGGAGCGCACGTCCTCACCAAACTGCATCACCACCAACCAGCGTTGTGTTATCAGAGGGCTGGAACCACCCCCGCGATGGAGCGCGCATCTCGACGAGACGACACTGTGCTCGTCATTGTGGCGAAGATTCGCGAAGGCACAGGGAATCTTGCGGATCTGCTCGTAGTTCACTAGTCGGACCCATGGAGCATTGCGGCGGCTGCGACCAAAAGTTCCTGCCAGGCAATTCTGAAGTCTGTGTCCGGATAACCCAAGTCAGCGCGCAATTTCAATCGTGACCGCACCCGATGCACTGGCAGACCCTGGCCGCTTTGGTCGGCCTTTACAGCTGCCCCTTTTTAGTCTCCCGTGACGCTGGTACAAAGCTTACCGACGGCCGGGAGTAGAATGTCTCCGCCATGAACCCCTTGTGCAGGAGGCGAAGAATGTCTCGCAGAAGACTCTGGATTGCGGTCCTCTCTGTGGTGGCCATATTGGCCGTGTCCGCGGTCGCCCAGGATGAGAAAAACGAAGTGGGCGGCACGATCGGCCGTGTGTTCATCAGCGACCAGGGCATCCAGAACGCAACTTACTTTGATCCCATCATCCACTCGGGCAAAGGTCTGACATTCGAGGGCGAATATGCTCGCCGGTTCCTGGTAACTCCGATCTTCTCCCTTTCCGGCGAAGTGGTGGCGGCCTATAATCCCGACGAAGATCTGAACGCGGGCGACTCCGGAAACTCGGTTGTGCCTTCCGACTACAAGCAATTGTTCGTTACGCCGGCCGCCAGATTGAACCTGTTCCCGACGACTGCGGTTTCTCCGTGGGTGAGCCTCGGCGGTGGTGTTGCCCACTTCAGCGAGGGCAAGACTCTGGTGTACGGTGGCACGAATCCGGGCGGATCAAAAACTTCGGGCGTCCTCGAGGCCGGCGTCGGCCTGGACGTGAAAGTCTGGAAGAATCTCAGTGTTCGCCTCAACGTTCGCGACTTCTGGTCGGGCGAACCGAATTTCCCCCTTGCCCCTACTGGCAAATCGCGGCAGCACAATTACTTTGTCGGCGGCGGAGCCTTCTGGCGGTTCTAGCGGATAGTCTTCGCCCAATTCTGGGCGAGCGTCCAAATGCTGCGAGGGTGAGATCTTTGCGTCGCCTAGCGGTTACGTAGTATTTGTCGTGCGCTATAGACCCAACTAACTCTTCCCAACCCATCTGCCTTTCTCAAGGCTGCATCTGACAGTCCCGTCGATGAGCTGAGAGTACGACCTAGAGCGTCGGAGCGTTATTTTCACGCCGACGATCATGTTTCGGGGGCATGGTCAGCGTGGAGCACACTGCTGGTCACTTTCTGCAAGAACAACCTTGAAAGGCGGATTCCCCGAAAATTGGCAGCTATTGGGGGGCTCGTGTCTTGCCCAACCCGGATGCTCGCAGCTTGCCGCGAACTCACCGAACGCGATCTCCCCAACTCCTCTGTGCTGTGCTCGAATCAGAGGGTCGGTTACCATTCAGTGCTTTTCGTAATCATGTGATATGTTTCTTGCCGGTATTGCATTTACAAGTTACGGGTTAGCAACTGGGCCTGTGAACTGCCGTCAGAAACGGGTATTGTTTGCGAGCTAATCTATTGGCTCCGCGGGCGATCCGCATGGCAGGAATCCGCGGACTCCGCGACAAGCGGATATAAGCGGGAGCCAATTCTCGCAAATTAAAGGAGTTATAGTCGGACAGATGTTCGCTGGGCAAAAATTGGAGAAGAAGCCATCGATGGCGTTCATTCGTGATTCCGCCGACGGTATTACCCACGATTTGGTGAGCCATTCTGGACGCCGATCATTTCTAGCCGCTGCCCTGTCGATCCTTATCATGGCGCTGGCTCTACGTACCTATCACATCGGCACGAGAACCCTGTGGTTTGACGAGGCGGTTCTCGCCAATCTGGCGGGGGATTCGCTTCACGAGATGTTCAGTCACACCCGCTACGAACACAGCGCTCCGATCTTACACCCTGCGATCCTCTATGCGATCGAGAAGGTCAACGATAGACCAACGGCCGTGCGGCTGCCTTCGCTCGCGGCGAGCCTTCTCGCGATCACCGTTTTGTTGGCAACTGCTAGCCGTGTGGGACCCGTTGCAGCATTACTCGCAGCTCTTCTATTAACCGTATCAGCCTCGCAGATTCGGTACGCTCAAGAGGTGCGGGAGTATTCGCTTTCCGTCCTCTGGGCGGCAGTGCTTTTGTATTCTTTCCTTGTATATACATCACCACAGGAGGATCTAGATACAAAACAGCGCTGGCGGAGTGCCTTGTACTTTGCTTTGTTCGGAGCTCCCCTAATCCAGTACGGACTTGCTTTGCTCGGAGCTGCAATCCTGGTATCGATGACGGTCCTACTGTGCCTTGACCGCCGGACGCGAGACAGGCTTCCCGATATAGTGGGTAGTTCTGCCTGCCTGGGGGTAGGGGCGCTGATCTCGGTGTTTTTGACGCTACGCTATCAGTGGCATTTTACTCATCAGTTTAAAGCGTCGCTCTCGGATGCTTATCTGGATTCAATGAAGGGACTTCCAGCCCACACGATGAATCTGCTTGCCTTCATCCTTCCAGTTCGTCCGAGCAGCCTCGCGATGTTCTGTGCAATCGCAGCAATCCTAGTGTGTATCGCCAGGACATTCTACCTGCACAAAGGTCGTCCTCTGATTGTTCTGACCTTTTCGGGATTCGCCGTTGTTGCAACATGCGCACGTCTCCACGTTTATCCCTACTATGGCGTTCGCCAGTGCCTGTTTCTTGCGCCTCTGGTCACTTTGCTGCTTGGCGTTGCGTTATCCGACTTGATCAGTCTACTTCCCGTGACTGCGCGCAAACTCGCCATCGGTGGTGCTGTCTGTGGGATTCTGCTGTCTGGGATGTCTCAGATTCGCAACATCAATCCTTATGCGGAAGTCGAAGATATCCAGAGCGTCCTGAAAGTTTTGGAAAACTCAATTCAACCCCACGATCGATGTTACGTCTACTACGGCTCGGTGCCGGCTGTAAATTATTACTGGAAACACCGAGCACCGCCTTTTGTCTATGAAAGCTCCCGTTGGGGCGATGCCGAGTGGTACGTGAGACAGATTCTGACTCTTGGACCCGACACGAGTCGAGTCTGGTTGGTGTTCTCTTCCGTCTTTGGCCACGAAGAGGAGTTTATCGTTGGCGAGATTAGGCCAGATTGGAACGTAGAACGAACGGTTTCGGTACATGGGGCATCGCTCTATTTGGCCAAGCGCCCGGAATACTCGAATGCCTTGCCTAGTCGCCCTCGAAAAGACGTATCGAGGTGAAACGCTTTGCCGCGCTCTCTCCTTCTGCAGTCGGTGCGAATGGTTGCAAAAACCAGAGAATGCCAGACGTTCAGCTCAGCCCTGCAGCTACCACGCATAAACGCGATCCACGTCACAGTGCTTATGCCGGATGGTCTGGACATAAGTCTTCTTACGCAGTGCCCGTGCGGGCGATGAGTTCAGGCCCATCCATTTGTGAATTCTCAGCATACCGGCGATGTCCCACCACCCTACGAACCACGTAGTGGGGACGGCCTTTGGCTTCCTCGTAGATTCGCCCGATGTACTCTCCAATGATCCCAAGAAAGAACAAGTTCACCCCAGCAAGGAAGGTGAATGCTAGAATCAGTGCGGTGAAGCCCTGTGGGGAGTGCAACCACAGTCTTACGTAGATGGAGTAAAGCGAATAAGCCCCCGACAAACCGATGGCCACGGCGCCGACAATTGTTGCCGCGCGAAGTGGAACGATTGAAAAAGCAAAAATTCCGTCGGACGCGAGCTTGAGCAATTTCAGCGGACTATACTTCGTAACGCCCGCGTGGCGTTGTGCCCGCTCAATCGGAATTCCGATCTGGCAGAACCCAACCCAAGTTCGCATGCCTCGCAGGTAGCGGTGATGCTCTGGCATCCGGCGCATCTCATCGATTACGCGGCGCGACATAAGGCTAAAATCCCCGGAATCAAGTGGTAAGTGAATTGACGACAGCGCCGCCACCAGCCGATAAAAAATGTAATAGCAGAGCCGCAACCACCAGGCTTCCTTGCGTCTCACTCGCTGCACATAAACTACATCGTACCCCTGTTTGTACGTGTCCAGCAGAGTTGGAATTGCTTCTGGTGGGTCTTGCAAATCACCGTCCATCAGGATGGTAACGTCGCCAGAGACATAATCCAGAGCCGCAGCCAGTGCAGTTTGATGACCAAAATTGCGTGACAGTGCTACTACGACTATTCGGCAGTCTTTCTCAGCGGCTCTCTCCAAGAGCTCCAGCGTGCCATCGGAACTTCCGTCGTCCACCAGCACAATTTCATGTGGACCACCGGGGATCGCATCGATGATGCCGACTGTCCTTCTGAGCAGCTCCGGTACGACCGCTTCCTCGTTGTACACAGGAACTGCAACTGAAACCCTTGGGATAGTCATGACTAAAAAATCCTTTGTGTGCTATGTCTGGTTCTTCAAAACCGCCATCACCGACGTCCCCAGGAACCTTTGGGGGAGCATTTCGCACTGCGCGAACAATGACAAAAGACCGTTCGTCAAGTGACCTCTTGAATCAAAACCTGTCTTGCCGTCGACATCGGCTAGGTTGAGCACTTTTCGCGCCAGGAGGAGTGGAACGAGCGAAAGACCCCAATAGGTCGTGAGATGCACCTTCAAACCATTTTGCAGTGCGACCTCCTCCAACTGTCTTATTGAATATCGTCGGACGTGTCCAGCTGCACGATCATAATTCGAATAAAGAAATTGGTGAGCAGGCACATTCACCAAGAGGGTGCCAGAGTTGGTTAGGTGATATTTCACAGATTGAAGAAACTCGAACTCATTCGCAACATGTTCCAGAACGTCGAACATCAAGAAAAGATCGAAATGACCGTGGAATTCCGAACGCCGCTCGTGAATGTTATAGCAAAAGAGTGGACTCGCCCGGCTAATGTTTTTGCGCAGCGCAATTTCATTGAGGTCGAATCCGGTGACGGTAATTCCGTAGGCGTCTTCAATCTGTCTCTGCAATAATCCGTTGCCGCAGCCAATTTCAGCTACGTGCAGCGCGTTACGTAACAGCTGATCTGCCAACTGTTTCATCACGTAAAAACGGCGCTTCACCCAAAAGTGATCGAGGGTGGCGATGTCGAACCACCAATCACCCATATTGACGGACATAGGCGCCGACAGAAAGTTCACGCGACGATCTCCGCGATTCCCGCATGTCGCCGGGCCCACTAGATCGTGAGGAAGACGGGTGGCCTCCACGGATAAAGCATCTTGTCGATTCCTCATGGCGAGGTCTCCTGCCTTTAAAACTAAACTACGTACCCGTACCTTATCTCCGTATGTACGTTCCGATTGTAAAATGCACCGTTTCCGCTACGAGCTCCACGCGGCTTTTCGAATCACCGACTGCAGCGCTTCTTTGTCCAGACTCAGATCGGCTACCGACTTCCGCAGTCGCATGTTCTCGTTGCGCAACTGCCTCGCTTCTTGCGCCTGGCTCACATCCATCCCGCCATACTTTGCTTTCCGCGCGTAGAGAGTGTATTTCGACACCCCACCTCCCGCGCCCGTCCTCTAGCGCTCGCCCCGTTTTCACCTGCTTCAACGCGGCGATCATCTGCGCCTGAGCCTGCTCCTCGAAATACACTCTTCCCCTTTTTTCGCAAGAATCACACTCACCTTTTGCGGAAAGAGGGAAACACGTTTCCTTCAATGCGTATAACCCAGTTAACTGGACCAAAACTGTGCCATACCCGTGTACACTCGAGGTCTTGCTTGTGAACAATGGTTCCATTCAACGCTGGAGTGTGCAAACAAAAACCGGGGAACCGTCGCATTATCCCTCGTACGAACGGGGGCAGCTCAAGGAGAACGCCGTCTTCCGGAAGCGTTCAAGCAGTGGTCGCCGAACATTCAAAACTAACCAAACTGCGAGAGGGTGGGTCTTTGCGTTGCCAGCTGTAAAGGAATGCACTCCTCATTTGTCTTATAGGGCTAGCCAACTCTTCCCAAGCCATCCACCTTTTTCAAGGCTGTATCTGACAGTTCCCTCGATGAGCTGAGAGTACGATCCAGAGCGTTGGCGAGGATCGTCGGGAAAACTGAGGTCAAAAAATTGATGTCTACGAGCAGAGGGCGTTGATTGTACAGTCGATGGATTTTCAGCGAGCCGCGCCGGCGATTGGTCGTTGTGATCAACTGTAGCGTGAGTGACCAAGCCGACAAACTATGCAACGGGATGCTTGAGAGCTTGGTCCATTCATGGTGTGTCGTCTCCGCTAATCCTGACATCACGAGCGAATGGCTCACATCGCCTTCTGGCAGAAGCATCACTTCAAGGTCGAACCCGTCAAAATCGTTGGTTGAAAAGGCGGCTTCAACGATACGACACAGCTCGGCATAGTCGGGGGCATTCTTTAGCTCTTCCGTGGCGCGGCGGAACGAAAGATTGTTGAGCAGTATGCGTCTCTGATCGACCGTGCGCTGTGCCAGGCGCTGAATCTCATGAAACTCCAAATATCCCAGTTGCTGCACACCGAACCACACTCCTGTGCCGACAACTACCAAGACCAGGCCCAGCGTGGCCCCACTAGGCAACAGCAGAAACAAGCTAAGCACGGCGAAAAGAGCTGAAACGGCATATAGCAGGATTACAACCTGCCGGTGCGACAGCCCACGCTCGAGGAGCTTGTGGTGGATGTGCTCACGATCGGCAACGAGCAGCGGCTTTCCCCCAATGCAACGACGGAGCACAGAAAGCACAGTATCCAATATCGGCAACCCGAGGGAAACTACTGGAATCGCAACCGCAATCGCCGTGGGCGATTTCTGTGCTCCTTGCAAAGCAAGAGCACTGAGCATGAACCCAATGAACATGCTGCCGCAATCGCCCAAGAGAATTGTAGCTGGATTGAAATTGAATCGGAGAAATCCCAAAATTGCTCCCGCCAACGCAATAGTAAGCAACGTGACGAGGGCAGCCTGACTGTAAAGAGCTACCGAAAAGACCACCAGCGTAGAAAATAGCGCTGACCCTGCCGCTAAGCCGTCCAACCCATCGATCAGATTGAAGGCGTTTGTGATCCCTATCACCCACAGCATTGTGATCGGGAGTCCAACGAGCCACCCAAAATGATGGGTTCCAAAAAAAATCGGTAAAACAAGAATTCTCATGCCCCCAGCAAACAGAATCGCCGCAGCGACGCCCTGAACGCCAAACTTGGTATATCGACTCAACGAGCGAATGTCGCCCCAAATACCAAGTGCAAGGATCAGTGTTCCCGCGAATAGGATCGTCAGGAGTGTCCTTCGTGACAGACCAGGCACAACCCCTGGTAAACCCAGGGTTACCAACATGGCAATGCCCATACTGAGCATGAATGAAATGTAAATGGCCACGCCACCGAGCCGAGGTAGGGGAATCACATGTACGTCGCGATCAGGGTCAGGTGGACGAACGACGCCTCGAGAAGTACAAAAACTACGGATGCTTCTCGTGAAAACAAATGATAGTAGGAGCGACAATCCGAAAATGCCAAAATACAGAGGAGTCACCTTAAGCACCCCACGGGCCCCGGCAGGAAATTCAATGCACGTTAATAAACGCTCTACCCAAACTGCTTTGGTGCATTCTGTTCATCAAAGCAAACTCTTCAGAGCTGGTTTTTTCTCACATCAACATTGTGGTTGCATATGCAAGCACCGGTTTTAGGCGGTCGCCCGCGACGAACCGATTCTCGACTCCTTCACACAAATCCAGGGCTCTGAGTTTGGATTTTGAATAAAACTACAACATTCAGCTGTCTCCAGCAATGGAATTCATCGATGTTGGCTGGGCCCACGGCTCACACAGGGAGCGAGTCGGCTGGGAACCTCGAAATCCCCCATAGGCAGCGCGGAATGCTTGTACATGAGACCGAAATGGGGGCTTTGTTCCGGATCGAGTCCGACGTCGCTTGTGCTTAAGCAAAGCGAGCGCTTACAATTGCGTTTACTCATGCATTGCCTTTTGAAACCCCTTCCCAATTGGTTTGCCTTGTTGCTTGTCTTGGGTACTCTGGGACGTTTCGAATTGGTTTGGGCACAAAACAGCCAACAACCAGCCACGGATCAATCGGACGCCGGACAGCAGCCCTCGAGAGTGGTTAGCGCGTCGCCAAGCGGATCCCCAGAACAGAACGCGGCGCCACCACACGCGCCTTTTGCGCTTCTCATCAGTCCCGGCGACGAACTAGAGATCACCGTGTACGGAGCCCCCGATCTTTCTGAGCATACTCGGGTCAGCGTCGGTGGGAACATCTCGATGCCGCTGATTGGTGATGTTCGAGTGGCTGGCCTTAGCAACAGCGAAGCTGCAGAAGCTATCGAGAGTCAGTTGCGCCGAAACAACATTGTCGTCGACCCGCAAGTCTCGGTGTACCTAAAGGAGTACACCAGTGGTCGAATTTCGGTGGCGGGGGAGGTCGTCAAGCCGGGGGTCTATTCTGCTCTTGGACCGCGCCGCCTTTTCGATGTGTTACAAGGCGCCGGTGGGCTCACCGAAAAAGCCGCCGACACGGCAATCATCTCTCACAGCGGTGGCGAGAATCCCGTCACGATCGAACTTCCGAAGGACCCGGCCGACTGGGCGGTGAATAACGTGGACATACTCCCTGGTGACACCGTAGTGGTGCAACGGGCTGGTATCGTCTATGTTTTGGGGGAAATAAATAAACCGGGCGGCTACGTTCTCAACTCCACAGGCGGCGTGACATTGTTGCGAATTGTGGTCGCGGCGGGGGGACCAACACGTCTTGCCTCAGTCGGCCATACCAGAATAGTCCGCCGTACCGCGAACGGATTGCAAGAGCTCCCGGTACCGTTGAAGAGCATCCTGCGCGCCAAAGTGCCGGACGTTCCGGTTCAAGCAGACGACATAATCTATATTCCCAGCAGCGGCGTGAAGAACGCGGTGAATGCAGGTTTTTTGTTCACAACTCTCAGCACGATGGCAATATACCGCGTCCCGTTCTGACTTCCTTACTCGCAACAGGCGCCTCCAGAGCAAGGAGATCTGAAAAGGCAGAAAGAAACTCGGCACTATTGGCGGACGTCAATCCCTGTTGCTCGCTTACGCTCGGCCCGGGGTCACAGTGACCCAAAACCCAAGAACTGACACAGAGGAGATTAGAGGTAAGCTGAGGCAGAAGTCCGGGAGAGGAGACGAGGACGATGCCCAAGAAGGCTCACACTGAAGAGCAGATCGTGGCAGTATTGCGGCAAGTGGAAGCGGGAGTTCGAGTGGATGAGGTTTGCCGCAAGGTGGGGATCAGCCAGGCGACGTACTATCTGTGGAAACGAAAGAATTCCGGGGTGGGAGTGAGCGAGTTGCGGGAACTGGGGCAGCTGCGGGAGGAAGTTGGGCGGCTGAAGCGGCTGGTGGCGGACCTAAGCCTGGATCGTGCCCGTGACCAACCGGGATTACAACACTGCAACAATATCGCAAGAGGGGCAAAGTACGGTTCAGGCTGCCCGAACAGTCGACGCATTTGCTGCCAGGGAATCTCGTTCAATGCTCGAAATTAGTTGTGGGAGTAATTGCGCCTTTGAAAAGCGGTTTGCCGAACCGAGGGAGCGCCACGAACTGGTCGTACGGCGCGTCATGGCGTAAAGGATGCTATTTACGACGGCATCAACATCACCCGTTCGACAACTATACGACTCTACCTCCTCGTCCTTAATTATGTCTGCGACATGACTCTTATCGGGTCCGATGTACAGCACGGCACGGTCAACAGCGAGGATGTTGTAGATCTTGCAAGGATGAATTATGCCGACGTATGGTTCACCCATGACGACCACTTGCAGGTCCGCCGCAGAGAGTGAACCAGATAAAGCAGCGAGAGGTTGATAAGGAAGTGTCATTATGTTTGCAAGACGTCTCTCTTGAGCGAACGCCTGGACCTTACTAAACTCGCTTCCGCCTCCGATGAAGCAAAACAGAATGTCATCCCTATCAGACAGTTGTCCAGCAGCCTGAAGAAGAGTATCCAGCGGATGGCAAGGACTATGGTTCCCCGAATACATCACAACAAACTTAGCATCGAGTCGATGCTGGGCGCGGAACTTCCGTCTAGCTGGATCACTAAAACAAATATGGTCGTCGTGGGACCAAGGTGGAACAATCAAGATCTTTTCTCTACTGATTCCCTTCTCTTCGATCCGCTGCTTCATGAAGACATCGAGAGCGACAATCTGATCAGCCCGGTGGAGGCTGTAAAGGAGCATTCGGGAAAGAAGTCTCGTCACCAGAGACTCTTCTCGGAGCCATCCCGCTGCGATTGCTTCATCAGGATTGAGATCCATGGACCAGAATACGAGCCGGCGGGCTTTGAACGGGATACAGAGTGCAGCAATGAAAGAAATTAGGGGAGGAGAGGTAAGCGCCACCACGACATCGAATCTCGGAAGGATTGACAATTGGAACACGGAACTCATAATGAACGAAGCAAAATCAGCGGCACGCCGCCATTTGGCTGCCTTCCCAAAACCGGTTGAGCGTACGCGGACAATATTGACCCCGTTCCAGTTCTCGTGACTCGAAAAATGCATCGAGGTATTGTCGTAGCCCCGCGAACTGCACAAGACGGTGACCTCGTGTCCGCGCTGCACAAGGGCAACGGCTAGGTCCGAAGCATGCTGGGCAGTGGCGACGACATCCGGGTAGAATGCTTGATTTAAGATCAGAATGTTCATTGGATCAGAAATTCAAAAATAGAAACCGTTGTCCACGAAGGAGCACTTCAAGTATCAACTTACTCGGAGAATCTCGGCTGTTGCGGCTGATCGGTCTGTGGTGCCGTTCAGGCACTTAGCGGCCAGCATTTGCTCGCCAGCCACGAGCACCACACAAACGATTACGGCTCGGGATGAATCCGTCCATGAAACGCTTGTGGGTCCAATGAGGGGCGTACTGGTAAAGAACCGGATAAATGCAGGGGTCCACGCAGCGGCTAAAGATATGGCAGAAAATGTGTACAGCCGTTTGCCGGACGTGCTCTCGCTGAGCAAGACAATACCGAACAGCAAGAACAGCGGCCATGCATATAGAAAATAACGCTGTGGACCAGTCCCCACCAACGGCGTCAGAACCCACATTAAGAGCCCATAAAGTGCGGCCACTGTCATAGTCAAATCGCTTCTCCAGATTCGAAAGAACAGATCACGCCTAAGGAACAGGACTGGTAGGGATCCAAAACCGCTTCCAAACAGAATTAGTAGATCTGCTGGGCGCCGCCAATCGAATCCACAATACCCGAACTGGCGAATGTTCCCGAGGTGGATCCAGGCTGGCAGGTTCACAATCCATGTTGGCGTCGCCAAGATCGTGTCAGCGTTCGTGTTGGTCCAGAATTCGAGGCCGAGCACATTGAAGCAGAAGTTGTACGGGATTTTCAGGGCATCAACCACAATGACGGGAATTCCATGCTTGTTGGGAATCGCATGCGCAACCAGCAGACTCGAGACCACCATCGCCACGGCGCCAGTAATGACAGCAGTCGCTGCGTAAGCTCGCTGGCCCTTCATCAGAGCCACAACCACGATCACGAACACCAGAACGACGGCGGATTCCTTCGTCAAGTACAGCAAAAGCAACAGAGGAAGACTTGCCCACTTGTTCTTGCCCATGACGAAGAGAAACGCAGCACATACGACCGCATCGAACAGGTCCTGCCAATAGTAGTTGCGATACTGGTCGACTACAAGAGCTGTCGCACCCAAACCCAGAAACAACCATGTGGGGCCCTTTAACCGCCTTCCATAAAACAAACTCAGCAGAATGAAAAGCAACAACAATGAGGCAAACGACACCCAACGAAAACTCTCGCCGGAGATTGGAGCGCCTGCTGCCCATGAAACAATTCTCACCAGCAAGGGGTGTACGATTCGGCCACCGTAATAGCTGTACACTCTGGAATAATTCAAGTGTGCCAGAGCCACATAATCATTTCCCTCTAGATAGGGATCATAAAGCGAGGGCCAGAACAAAAGACCGAGGATGGCCGAGATTACCACCGCCGAAGAGACGCTGATGCATAAACCACGCATCGTTATAACTACTTCTGTTGGGGCGGCGTGCTTCGTACTCACCTATTCATTCGATGGTTGCGGAATCCCAGCATTCGAAAGGCCAGTGATGGGGCCAAACTCAGCAATGACCTTGCATCCTTTGTACTGTCAATAGGAGCACTCGAGCATTTGTGGGGACTCGAGAGCGCCTTTACATTTCTCTTCATAGCCCCATGAAACCAATGCCAATACTGCGTTTGCGCAATGTGATCGAGGTAACAGGACCGTTACGCCAGACTGGGCAGGGCAGCAAACGCTGTGCGATTCTCGCTCAGTCGCGCGTTTTCTTCCTTGTGCAAGATGAATCCACCGATCGACAATACATCCATGCGCGTCCGCAGGAAGCAGTCGATAGCCTGCGCCGGTGTCTGGACGATAGGCTCATTCTCATTGAAAGAAGTGTTGAGCAGTACCGGAACCCCTGTTAGCTCGTCGAACGCGCGAATGAGTCTCCAATAAAGCGGGTTCACTTCACGCTCCACTGTCTGCAGCCTCCCGGTCCCGTCCCCGTGCGTCACTGCCGGAATCCGTTCGCGTTGTTCTGGCCTGATCCTGTACGCCATCACCATGAATGGAGATGGGTAATCCGTCTCAAAAAACGCAGCCGCCCTCTCCGCCAGAATCGACGGGCAGAACGGCCGGAACGGCTCGCGATATTTGATACGGCTGTTGAGAATCTCCTTCATGTCTTTGCGGCGGGGATCCGCTAGAATGCTTCTGTTCCCTAGCGCGCGCGGACCGAACTCCATTCGGCCTTGAAACCAACCCACAATCCTCCCTCCGGCAATCTCCTCCGCCGTACGAGAGATCAGATCTTCTTCCCCCACCTTGTGATACTTGCATCCGGCAGCCTCCAGGGCGTGCAGGATCTCACGATCTGAATATTCAGGCCCATAATACACGTGTCTCATCTCAAAGCATCGCGGTGTTTTCAACTCTTGATGCTGCACGTACAGCGCCGCGCCAATCGAGGTCCCCCCGTCGTGTGCTGCCGGCTGTACGTACACATCCCGAAAGTTCGTACGCTCGAAGATCATCCCGTTCGCTACGCAGTTCAGCGCCACGCCGCCCGCCAGACAGACTGCCGAGGCTCCCGTCTGCTTCTGGACAAAATTCAGAAGCGCGAAGTAATTCTCCTCGAGCACCAATTGCACTGAAGCTGCAAGATCCATATGGAATTGCCGGATCTCAGACTGTGGTTTGCGCGGATTGCCGAATTCTTCACACATCCGATGAGAAAAGATCGTGCCCACGACTGGCTCCCCGCCGTACCAGGTCATCTCCACGCCCTTGGTATGATGGATGTAATAGTCCAGATTGAGCCTGAACTGACCTCTCTCGGTTCGGACCAAGTGCCTCACCTGCTTGGCAAACCTTGGCTCACCATAGGCGGAGAGACCCATCATCTTGTATTCGTCGCCATACTTGGGGAAACCGAGAAATTGCGTGAACGCGGTATAGAAGATGCCCAGAGAATGCGGGAAGGAAACACCGCCACGGACTTCTATCTGATTACCCTTCCCCACTCCCCACATCGCGCTGCTGAAATCACCGAACCCGTCAATCGAAATGACCGCCGCCTCCTCGAAGGGCGACGCGAAGAATGCACTGGCGAGATGCGCTCGGTGATGCTCAACGAAATGCACTCGTCGCACTCCTCTTGGCACAATTCCCTCTGCTGCAAGCAAATCGCTTACTTGCGCGATACGCACGCTGTTGAGGGCTCGAGAAGTGAAATTCGGCCACCGGTGCGGGCGCAATGCGACTCGCAACAATTTGTCCATCAGATGGGCCTTAGGATTGCGCGAAATCGCAATATGGTCGGGTGTCGTCCCGTGAAGACATGCATTCGCCGCGAGCACCGGCAGCCCCGCCCAGTGCTTGATGCGATTGAGCCGCTCCTCCTCCAACGCTGCAACTAGTTGGCCGTTCTGCAACACCGCCGCTGATGCGTCTCCGTGGAACGCGTTAAGTCCAAGAATGTTCATTTCCCTTTCAATGCCCTAGATTTTCAAGATGACCAGACCTTATTTCCGGAAATATTGGGTTCTGTACCCAACCGTTGTCTCAACCGCAGATTTCTTCTGGATACCCATGTTGACAGGCGTCCTAAGCTATCAGGCCTTGGCCGTCATCCGAGTAGATAGACTATGCACTGGCTCTGGGAGCAAGACACCTTAGTTCATGGGGCCAAGACAGGTCGAAAGCCTCTTGCATAGAATTGCATTGGCCAAGGTCGCTTCGTACGCCGAGAGCATGCGATCTGCGATCCGTTTCCAGCCAAACTCTGCGATGACAAGTGCACGACCTTTCGCGCCCATGGTTTGGAGTTCTTCGGGATTTAGGCTCGTTGCTTGAAGCAAACCCTCGGCGATGCCATCGATTGTTGCATCAACCCACCAACCGCAACCCCTTTCGGGCAAAATCGACCACGGGGCCCCGGTTGTGGTCAGGACTGGCAAGCCATGTGCGAGAGCTTCTGCCACAACCATCCCAAAGCTTTCCGAATGCGTTGGCAGCACAAACAGTTCGGCGTCGAAAAAGGCAGACTGCTTCATTGCGTGTTCGAGAGGACCTGCGAAGGAAACAACTTGTTCCAAGCCAGCAGCCCCAACCGCCCTTTCCAATTCCTTCTGATGACCTGCTTCATCGGGGCCAACGATTCGCAAAATCCAATCCCTCGGCCTTACGCGCGCCCAGGCCTTAATTAACATCGGCAAGCCCTTGATCGGATAGATTCGACCCATGAAAAGGGCAGTTCTTGGTCCACCATGAATTGTGCCGCCGCAAGAACCTCGAATCTGCGGCCGCTCGGGCGGAGTATCGACGCCGTTCGGCACAGTCACTATCGAGACTCCTAGCCCGAGTTGCCGCAAGTTGCCGGCTTCGGCATCGCTAGTTGTAATATGGCAACACGCTTGCGCTAGATCGCGTCGCTGGTAAAGTCGCCAAGCAAGATGTTTCTTAAACGGCTTGTGGCCAAAGGCCCAAGGCTCAAGCATGCCACGCGTGCTCACTACCCGTGGAACGCGGCGCTTTTCTGCGAGAACAGCGAGGCGGTGATTATGGAGCAGCCAAATCCCATTATCGTGGAGAATGTCGGCTTTGCCGAAGCTATCTAAGGCCCTGGCTGCGTTTCCATCCAAGCGTCGGAGTGTCGAATCGGCGGATAACAGCGGAGTGACTGTTGCTGATCCGTCGGCGGCCCAAATGCCGACCTCGGCCCCAGCCTCGGCCAATGCCGTCGCTAGTCTCGAAACCGAGAATGCCGGGCCGCCGTAGCTAGGTAGCAGACTGGTTCCTGTAACGAGAACTCTCAAGGTGGCTCGCGTTCGTCCGGAAAATTGGAATAACGGATCTCCCTTTCGCTACTGACCTCCATAGCCGCCTCCAAGCCAACGCTCCGACCAGAGCTGCGGCGGCGCCACTGCATACTTCCACAAGTGAACCGTTCGGCTGAATCAATGCCACGCAGGGCAGAAAGAAGAGAATCGCTGTACCAAGATCGCCTCTCCGCTCGGCAAGCGCTGCTGTGAGATCAAGCTTTCCTATCAGCCAACCGAGCAACAAGAAACCGATTATTATCCCTGGCACGCCGAAATTGATCTGGAACTCCATCACGTTCCCAACCCCAAATGACGTCGTTGGAGAAAGCCGAAGTCCAGTCATTTTCGCAACGATTTGTGGACTGCCGGCAAATACCGGTTTGTCGGCCCAGAAGGCGCGCGGAACCAAAGAGAGGACCCCCTCCCAGATCGAAGCACCCTTAAGATAATCCACTTGCCCGAGTTCAATTCGCTTGGCCGCTAACCCGACAAAATAGTTTTGATTTAACCTCGCATCCAATGCGATTAGCTGCGTCCGGTTAGCAGGGTCAAACCATTCGAAGTCTCTTGCTGTATCGATGACAGTATCGATTCTTGCTTGAAGAGGTGCTCCGCCCCACACCTGATTACGAATGCGATCGCGGTGTGGAAAGTAATTCACGAAGACGGCTATGCTTAAGAACGTAAAGACAACGATGCCGACAATCACCCTCCAGTAGTTTCGGGTCGAAATAGTGAGAGCGGCACAAGCGACAATGATGGATGCAGATCCATAACTCAGGAAACCGCCCAGCAATAGCATCAAAACAGGATAAACAAGGAGCGCGCCAAGCCAAATTCCAATCCGCTGGTACTGGCCACGCTGAAAAGCGGATCGTAGAGCCAGCATCACACCCAACATCCAGATCGCCCCCCCTTGTTGAACGGCTGCACCAATACTTGGGATTTGAAAGAGTGGACTAAGGCCATAGATCACAAACCAACCCCCAAGCAAGCAAAAGTGCCAAAAGCGCTGGTGATCTACTACTGGCGAAATCGCTAATCGCTCGGCTGGAGATCGGGATAACCAAACGCCTGCGACAAAGCACACTGACCCGAGCGCTGCAAAACGCATGCCAATCTCAATAAGGTCCGAGTGCAAAAGGAAGTCGCCACCCACAATATGAGCAAATGCGCCAGGCAGATGAATCAACAAAAGTGAATAAAGGTAAGCGATGGGGAGACCGAGCGAAATTCTATCCTTTCGGAGAAGCCATAGCAGTCCAAGAAATGCTACAAGACAAGTGAGAATCAGAAAAATCATGTGGGTGAAAGAGTTCGCTTACATATCAGCGCGATAGGCAACGACCTCTGTCAGACCACGCAGCCAGTCACCTGCTTTAGCCCAATTTAGCCGTTTGCAGGGCCTTGAAAACAAATACCCTGCGCTCTCGAGAAGACGGATAGACCTGGTGGCCACGCACGTTGCCTCTGGACGGGTGGACCAGTTAAGTTCCATAAAGATCCGTCCAACACGACCGGCCGTAATCAGACTCCTTGCTCCTACTAAAACGGAATACTCATGCCCTTGAACATCGAGCTTTAATAGGTCAACGCGAGCAATCGAATGGTCCCTGCAAAACTGATCCAGGCTCACCGCTTGCACACGTTCGGCTCCAAACTCTTGAATGTCTTCAGCAATGAAGTTCATCCCTTCGTTCGTCCCCAGTGCGCCGCGAAAGCGTCTTAAAGTCGCGTGCCCATTCCTGCTCAGGACGGCCGCTTCGTGAACGTACAGGTGATCGAGCCCATTTAGCTCTGCCGTTTCGCGTAGTCGAGCTGCAATCTCTGGGGTAGGTTCGAAGGCATGAACAGTAGCGTCAGGCTCTATTGCGAGCGCCGCCAAGCTGTAAATCCCTGCATTGGCGCCAACGTCCAAAATAACCTTTGCGCCCCTCGCGGCGCTCTGCCAACAACGTAAGATCTC
>Ga0187770_10000579_pt1 | contig 17923 bp, 18 predicted proteins | sample 0116_SJ02_MP02_2_FD_133154 | JGI IMG/M metagenome (GOLD analysis project Ga0187770, IMG submission 133154) | Tropical peat soil microbial communities from peatlands in Department of Meta, Colombia - 0116_SJ02_MP02_20_MG | ecosystem: Environmental > Terrestrial > Soil > Wetlands > Peat | place...
GGAGTCTCAGACCCAAACCGAAGCTGATCCTTGATATCGACGAGGGTTCCCCATACCATCCAGAATGGCCGCCTTCTAAAGGTTTGAAAACCCGTCCCTCTGTGTCGATGACTTTCTCAAGTCTTCCCATGAAAGAAAAAACCGGGGGAGGGCAAGGTCCAAAGGAAGATTGACCTTTAGAGTTATTTTGTTTATGATCATCCTGAAGCACGGAAGAAGTCACTAAACGTTCAGCCTGCTTACCGCAGGCAGGTCCTTTGCACATAGCGTTAATTCGGGCGGTGGATCGATGAACATCTTGGCGCTTCCTTCTGCGATTGCCTTCACGATGAACCTCGCCCTTTGTCTCATCGTCCTCTCGAGCAAACCGAGGGACTTGGCTCACCAACTCTTTGCATGTTTTGTCCTTTCCTTCGCCACCTGGAACATGGGCGAACTCGTCATGATCAGCAGCATCAATCCAGCCAATGCGGTCTTTGGGGTGAGGGTGATCTTTGTCGGATTGATTTTTGCTCCCCTGTTCTTCCTCCATTTCTCTTTTGTCTTTCCGCTCAAAAGAGAGAGCCGATGGGCAAGAGGATGGAATCTTTTGCTCCTTTATCTGATCCCCGTGGGGATCTTAGTGACATTTTTCCTGGCTTTCAGAATCAATATCGAACGGTTCAAAGAGTTAAAGAGCGTTTTCTATTATGGCCTCCTCTTTGAGGAGCCGCTGACATTTCTGGTCTTCCTTGGATTGATCGCCCTCTTCATGGGCATTTGCATCTATTGGGGGATCAAGAATCTGGTCCAGTCCCTCCGGGCGACACGAATTTCAAGACAAAAACTTCAGATCAAGTACCTCATCTTTGGCATCACCTCCATGGCCATCGCTGGGACGATCATCAACTTCTCCAATTACTTTCTCAAATTGGGCTGGCCCATCTTCTTTCTCGCAAGCCTCTATTCCATCCTGGTCAGTCTTTTCTTTGCCATCGCACTCATCCGATATCGTCTGCTGGACATCCATCTTCTCATTCGAGGAGGAATCCTCTATTCCTCTGTCTTGGGTTTAACGTTGGCTATCTATATTCTCATCATCAAGAACATCGGGGAGGCCATCTCCCAAAAGGCTTACGGAGGGTCGCTTTTCGTGGAATCTGCCTTGATCCTTGCACTGGTTTTTATGCTGATGCCCTTTCAAAGGAAAGTGGGGGATTGGATGGATCGCTTCTTCTATATGGAGAGGGTTCGTTTTCGAACGAAGCTTTCGGAATTTAGTCGAACACTGACGGAGTTGGTGGACTTGGATGAGGTGGCGAGAACCACGGTCCATTTCATCACCCAGACCTTCCACGTCGACTCCATTGCTTTCTTCTTAAAAAATGAGGTGGGTGGATATCACGAGGTTATCGAGACTGGGCTAAGTGAAGAAACAAAATATTCGGCTCAACATCCGCTTGTGAAGCGGATGGAATCGGACGGAAAAGCAGTGGATCTGGAACACCTCCGAGAGACCGGAGGGGGTGTGGAGGAGATCAACGATCTGATCGAAAAGGGTTGGGTGGTCGCCGCCCCATTTTTCTTAAAGGAGAGATTGTTAGGTTTCCTTCTGTTGGGCAGGAAACGGTCTCAAAAGGACTATACCGTGGAGGAACTGGAGCTCTTGGAGGCCTTTTTGAATCAAACGGCGCTCGCCATTTCAAGGGCTCTTATCTATCGGGATATGAGCTTGAAAGACAAACAGATCATGCAGGCGGAGAAGCTGGCAGCCATCGGTGAATTGGCCGCTGGGATCGCCCATGAGATTCGAAACCCGTTAGGGATCATTACTGGATCGGCAGAGACTGTAAGAAAACATGGGGACCGAAAGATTCGGGATGAGATGACCGGGTATATCTTAGAAGAATCCAGACGGATCAACGGGCTGATCAGCACCTTCTTGGACTTTGCCAGGCCGAAGGAGCCGGAGCTGGTGTATTGCGATCTCAGGGAGGTTTTGGAAAAGACCCTTCTTCTTCTCTCTCCGAAGGCCAACATACTGGGGGTGGAGATCAAAACGGACATTCTGCAGAAACCTCTTTACGTTTCGATCGATCCGGATCAGATGAGGCAGGCCTTTACGAACTTAGCTGTTAATGCCTTGGAGGCGATGTCTCATGGAGGGGTTCTCGCCATAACGGTGACGGAGAATGCGAGGGGCAAGTTGGTGGTGCGGTTCAGCGATACGGGAAAGGGGATCCCGAAGGAGATGCGGGCAAAGGTCTTCGATCCTTTCTTCACCACAAAAGAAGGGGGAACAGGTTTAGGGCTTTCCATTGCTCACCGCATCATCACTCAGCACGGAGGGGATATTGCTTTGGAGGAAGCCGAGAAGAAGGGAAGCGCCTTTACGATTACTCTTCCCTTGGGCTCCGTTCCTTCGGGAAAGGAAATATGAGAGATGAGAAGGACAATTCTCATCGCTGAAGATGAGGAGAGGATGAGGCGGATCCTGGAAGTCAACCTCCGGGATCGATACCGGGTTCTTCTCGCAAAGGATGGAGAGGAGGCCCTTTCACTATTCAAGGAAAATGAAGTCAACCTCCTCCTGACCGACATGAGGATGCCCGAAAAGGACGGCCTCAGTTTGCTTCATGAGGTGAAACGGCTTCGGCCAGAAATCCCTGTGATTCTCATCACCGCCTATGGAACGATCGAGTCAGCAGTCAATGCGATGAAAGAGGGGGCGATGGATTACCTCCTCAAACCCGTTAAAATGGGCGAGGTCGAGTTGGTCATCGAAAGGGCGCTCCTCCAGGCCGACTTGATCGATGAAAATCGGCAGTTGAAAGAGGAGATTAAGTCCCTCTATGGGTCGGATACGATCATTAGTAAGGATCCCAAGGTCATCGAGATTATGGGGATTGTTCGTCAAGTCGCCGACAGCAGGGCCACGGTTTTGATTGAAGGGGAGAGTGGCACGGGGAAGGAACTTGTGGCCCGGGCGATTCACTTCAACAGCCAGAGGGCAGGTTATGCTTTCGTCGTGGTCAACTGCTCTGCCATCCCGAGAGAACTTCTTGAGAGCGAACTCTTCGGGCATGAAAAGGGAGCATTTACTGGGGCAGTCAAGAGAAAGATCGGAAGTTTCGAACTGGCCCACAGGGGAACGCTCTTTCTCGATGAAATTGGGGAGATGCCTAAGGAACTTCAAGTCAAGATTCTGAGGGCGATCGAGGGCTATCGGTTCATGAGGATAGGGGGGACCGAAGAAATCGATGTCGACGTTCGGTTGATTACGGCCACCCATCGAGATTTAAAGGCAGCCGTTGAGGCTGGAGAATTTCGTGAGGATCTTTTCTATCGACTCCATGTCGTCTCCATTAAACTTCCGCCGTTAAGAGAACGGAAAGAAGATATCCCTCTATTGGTTTCCCATTTTATGGAGAAGTACAAAAAGGAAGTGAAGGAAAGGCGCTTAGAGGTTTCCGAAAAGGCCCTCCAGATCATGGAAGGCCACCCGTGGCCTGGAAATGTGAGAGAGCTGGAGAATTGCATCCTGAGGGCGATGCTCTTGGCCAAATCCAACCGGATTGAAGCAGAAGATCTCCCTCCCGAGGTGAGGGGCGGAGAGGAGGAACCTCTTCATCCTATCCCGAGAGACAGCAAAGAGTTAAAGCGGCTGAAATGGCAATTGAAACGAAAGGCAGAGGATGAAGTGGAGAGGGTCTTTTTAAGAGAGGCGTTGAAAAGGAATAAAGGTAACATTTCTAAGACAGCTTTGGATGTGGGGATGGACCGGAGGCAGCTCCAGAATCTGATTCGGAAGCACAGAATTATTGTCAAGGAGTTTAGAAGCCTGTTCGAGAAAAGAGATAATGTGTAGAATGGATTGTTACGATTCGGAGAGGACCCTTTTCATATTGGCAACATTCTTTCCTTGCGGAGCAAATGGTGAGGATGGTGAGGAGGATTTTTCAAAAGATGGCTGTGGGAAGCCTCCGGGAGGTTGATATCCTTTTGGAGGCTCTTTAGAACTTTCTTGGGTTCAGCTTCAAGAGAAGAAAGCCCTTTGACATATTTCTGATCCTATTCGCGGGTCCTAAACTTCGTGGGGTTCCCGTTGAGGCAACGAATTCAATACGAGGGTGGAGGTGAAATATGAAGAAATATATAGTACTGGTCGGGGTGGTTTTATTCGTTTGTTTTGTGAGAAGCGCTGTGGGAGACGAGATCGATGTGTCGATAAAGCAGCTGACGAAGGGTAATGCTACCCAGAGGTTGGCGGCGGCAAAAGCGTTAGGGGAGAGAAAGGATCCCCGCGCGGTGATCCCTTTGGTTATGGTTCTGAAGAACGATATGAACTGGGACGTGAGGCTCGCTGCGGAGGATGCGTTGGTAAGGATTGGTCCTTCTTCGGTGGAGGCGTTAGTTCAGTTGTTGAAGGAGGAAAAGAGTTGCTTTGTCAGAAGAAGGTCCGCACGGACAGTGAAGGAGATAAAGGACCCGTGTGCGGCTGAACACTTAGTCAAGGCTGCGGCAACGGATATTGACTGTTGTGTCAGAAGATTTGCTGCACGAGGACTTGCAGACATCAGGGATCCTAAGGCGACAGAGTTTCTCGATGAGGCGATGGTAAAGAAGAACCTGGAAATTATATCAGGGGCATATCCCTATTATATTCGCAAAGGGGCGGCTGGCACGGAAGACGTTCTCGTTGAGGCCCTAAAGGAATCCTCCTACAACAAGAAAATGGTATCCGACTTTGCTTCCTGTGGTAATGAGAAGCTGAAGCAAGCGGCAGATGAAATCGCAAAGATACGGGGATACATAATTTCGTCAGATTGGTCGGGGCCAAAATGGGGAGCGACTTAGATCTGGGCTTAAAAGCCTTGACAAAATGTGATGACTCGCGGGCAAATATAAAGTGCGATGAATGCGCAACCTAAACCGATCGGGGGTTTTGTCTATTAGTTCAAGTTCCATCTTTCAGGGTGTTAATTGCGATCAATTAGCGTAAAAATGAGAAAAATATATTCGCATCTATCTACCTGTGATTAAAGAGGTTTTTCAAATAGATAAAAAAATGCGAACAAAAAGACCACAAAATAGATTTTCGGCCTCCACTCTCAACATTGAGACGGTTCTTCCCTTTCGGGTAATTTCACGATATTCAAAAGAATTTTAGCCCACCCACATTCAATGGTCCTTCCTATATTTCATGGTATAAGAATTGCTTTTAAGTGATCAGTAGTTTTCTCGAAGGGCTATCCTTCTATGTGGCGAAACTGGATCGTTGGCCTCCTGGGAATGTGGCTGATTATCTCGTCGTTTACTATTAACGGGAATCTTCTCAATGAACTGATTTCAGGCATTGCTATTGCCGTTTTAGGGTTTTGGACAGCAGTGGATAGTTAATCTGATCATGGGAGGAATGAAGATGAACTTTTCAGAGCAGATCAAAGATTTTACGGGGTATCAAGCCTCTCGGATGATTGTCGAACTCTTGAGCAGGATCTCTGACGAAAGGTTGGTCCAGCTGACCTATTTGGGTGAGAGATTGACTTCGGATTACGAAATCTTAGGTGCTATCGAAGGAGTGAGGAAGATGCTCCAAACTCCAGGCCATCCCGCCAAAAAAATGTTTCGGGATGTTCTGGAATACCTTCCCCCGAAGAACCGAACCATCATCTTCAATACCCTCTTCAATAACGCCTGGTTCATGGGGAACAGGAAGAGGGACCAATTTGAAAAGGAACATGGTTTTCGACCTCCTTTTGTGATGATCCTCAGCCCAACGTGGCAGTGCAATTTAAGATGTTCAGGGTGTTACACGCTGGGCTATCAGAGGCATCCCGGATTGTCTTATGATCTCGTGAAGCGTATTTTAAGAGAATGTATGGACATAGGGCTCCATTTTGTCACCGTCCTCGGTGGCGAGCCGTTTATGTATCCCTCTCTCTTTCAGATGATTGAGGAACATCCACAGATTTTCTTCCAGGTCTATACGAATGGAACGTTGATGACAAAGGAGAAGGCAGAGAGGATCAGAGATCTGGGAAATGCCATGGTGGTCGTGAGCTGCGAAGGCTATGAAGAAGAGACCGATCGATGGAGGGGGCCAGGGGTCTTCAAAAAGATAATGGAGGCAATGGACCGCCTCAGGGAGGCACATGTCCTTTTCGGTTCTTCAGCAACGGTAACAAGAAATAATGTCGGCGTCGTCTCCTCTGAGGAGTGGGTCGATTTCCTTCTGAAGAAGGGGATTATCGCACAGATGTATTTTCTCTATCTTCCGGTCAATGGCCAGGGGGATATCAACCTGATGGTCACCCCGGAACAGCGAGACCACCTCCGAAAAGAGGTCATACGTTATAGGAGAACCAAACCCATGTTCATCCTTGATTTCTGGAATGATGGGCCCCATATCCAGGGATGCATTGCCGCGGGAAGAAGGTACTTCCATATCAATGCCAATGGAGATGTGGAGCCCTGTGTCTATACCCATGTGGCCATGCACAATATCAAGGATGTCCCTTTAGCCGAGGCGCTGGGGAGCCCTCTCTTCAGGGCGATTCGAAAGAGGCAACCCCATAATCAGAACCACCTGAGGCCCTGCATGATCATTGACAATCCCCATATCTACAGGGAGATCATTGAGGAGACAAAACCCTATTTTACTCACAAGGGTGCCGAAGAGATCGTCACACAGATGAAGGATGACCTCGATGCCTACGCAGCCCGGTTTGGAGTTTTTGCTGACAGGGTTTGGAAGGAGGAATATCTGCAGCAACCGAGCGTCAGCACCAGTTGTGCCTCTTCAAGTGTTGGGGCTTCCATGTCGATGAAATCCGGCTCTTAAATGGCTTCTCAACGCCATCATGTTCTTTTGTAGCGTCGGGATTTGCTCCCGACGCTTTTTTTGTCTTGACAAATTTCCTAATTTGGTTTAATTAAAACATTAATGGTTTAATAAAATCCAATATAGGAGGAACTATGTTCACCTTGAGCTTTAATACCAAAATGGCATGTCGCATTGTTGGGATCAGTCTTCGACAGGTTCAGCACTGGGATGAGAAAGGGCTGGTTAAGCCTTCCATTCGAGAGGCCGCAGGAAAGGGCACAGTCAGGCTCTATTCTTATACAGATTTGATACAATTGAAGGTGGTAAAAGCTCTTCGGGACCACCGCATTAGCCTCCAAAAAATTAGAAGAAGCCTGGAATACTTACAATCCCATTTCCCTGAAATAAAAAAGCCATTCTTGGAATTGAAATTCCTAACCGATGGGGAAACCCTTTTTATTTTAACTTCTGACGAGAGGAAAATTCTGGATACCCTTAGGAAGCAATTTGTGTTCACATTAGCCATTGGAGAACTTGTTCATGAGCTAAGAGGACAAGTGATATCTTCAATCGAAAGGATTAAAGAAAGCGTTACAGTGGGGGGAAAGGAATACAAGGTGATCCTCACTCCAGAGATCGAAGATGGAGGGTACAGTGTGGTATGCCCGGCATTGAGGGGATGTCGGTCACAAGGAGACACGAAAGGAGAAGCCCTCGCTATGATCAAAGACGCCATCGCGCTTTGGTTGAAAACCAATAAAGAATTGGCAACAAGGCGGACGTTAAGAAGGGCGGCCTGATGTCAAAGATTCCCCACCTAAAACCTGAACGGGTGATAAGGGCAATTAAGAGGGCAGGGTTTGAGATCAAGGAGGGGACAAAACATACGATAGTCATTAAGGATGACCAGATCATAACCATGGTTCCGAGAGGGAGCAAGGTTCTGAAGAAAGGAACGCTGAGCGGAATAATAAAAGATTTAGGAATGACCGTGGAGGAATTTGAAGCCTACATTTAAAATCAGATTGTCTCCCTAACTCAACAAATCTTTGACCGATGGAAAAGATATCTTTGGAAGTTTATTCGAGGTAAGGAAATCAGCATGCTGTATGATAACATATTTCTAAGCTCTATCCCTTGCCCGGAGGCCAAAGAAAGACGCTCAATAGTCAACCTGAAAGCCAACTATCCTTGGCTTTTGCACAAATTGAATAATTGGTATGAGGAACTGCTTCCCAAGGGAGACCCCGATTTGGCAAGTCGGCTTAGATCAATGAATTCCGAGGGATTTACCTCTGCTTTTTGGGAACTCGTGATCTTTAAATACCTTCGGCAGGTTGGACATAGTGTGCTTTATGGTTACGAGGCGGAAGGCAAGAAACCTGACTTGTATTGGCCAGAGCGAGACCTCATTGGGGATGTAATCTCAGTATCGGATTCCAATTATGGAGAGCGTGAAGAGATTTTTTTACATGAGTTGGAGAAGCATATTAATAATCTCCCACTTCCGTTCAATGTTTTTATCACGTCTTTTCATTTCTCAGGAACATCGTATCACGGGCATAATATCTTGGACTGGTTCAAATCACTTGCTGGAATCTCCTCGGATGGCATTAAAGATGAAGTATACGAATACGACGACGGGGAGTCAAGAATTGAATGTATTGTTCTCCCGCGTGGAGAGGGACCAATTGTTAAAGCTGTTGGAATGTTCGAGTTAGACGCAGAACAGATGAAGAAATTAGTGAAGAGGCGGATTCAAGAAAAGGTAGACAAGTATAAGGGATTGTTGGTCGTATTTGCCTGTTCTGGTCTGGGATTCTGGAATCTTAAGGAGGATACCCTAAAGTTTGCACTTTACGGAGACTTGCAGTTTGTTCTTACAAAGGATCTGAAATTGAAAAAGGTTGTAAAAGTTAACGAGGATAGGGTTACAAATGGCATATTCAATAATCGTTGGCATAGAGGCCAGCCAGCAAATACACGTCTCTTAGCTGTGATATATGTGGATAGAGTAGTGAGTGATGAGAAGTTATTTCTCCGGCTCATAGTCTATCATAATCCATTTGCCCATCCGTCGCTCTCATATGATTTCTTCGGTGGGTGTGCCCAGTTTGTGGTCCGTAATGAGAAGGGGGATAATATAGAAATGAAAATGATAAGTGAAGATTTGGTAGTATTGAATTTGAGCTGATTTTTGAAGCCCATTCGTTTCAACGGCGGACAACGTTTATTGGACAGCGAGTAAAACCTATTCGGTTCCCTTCGGGTGGAAATTGATACCACATTTGGCCCCTCGGCGCTCTTAGGGCGCCTAAACGCCCACCTATTGACAGCGTTTTTCACCTTGATATAACTTAATTATGGATTTCAATCGTCCGGAACTATTTTTTGCAGCGTTTGTGGGATTGTGGCTTGGGATTTCGCTCCTCGTTTCACGCCTAGGAGGTTGGGCGACGCTTGCAACGTTTTACCGTCTCTCAGGTTCCTTTAACGGCGATTGTTGGCGATTCCAGAGCGGAGAATTCCGTTGGAAGATGGGCTATAACAATTGCTTGGCCGTCGGAGCCAACCCAACAGGACTCTATCTCTCCGTCTTTTTTCTGTTTCGGTTCGGCCACCCTGATCTATTCATTCCGTGGGCTGATATTTCTGTAATATCCGGCAAGAAAGGTTTTCTGTCCATTTATGCAGAATTCAGGTTTCGGCAGGCATCCGAGATACCATTACGAATTAACGAGAGGTTACTTCAACGAATTATGGAATCAGCAGGTAGCTCTTGGCCCGGTGAGAGAAAGAGTGAAACCATTCCAGCAATTTCGAAAGGGGGCAATCAATGAACATAAGCCTGCTCATCCCCGAAGTTCCCGTACTCGAAAAGATTGTGCGGCCATTAATCGTCTATTTTTCCTGCTCATTGCATTCCGCCTGGCCGGCAAACGCGAGTTGGGCCAGATGACCCCTTTTGACTTAATCGTCCTGCTGACAATCAGCAATGTCTTACAAAACGCAATGATCGGCCCGGACAATTCACTCAGCGGAGGACTCGTCGGCGGATTGACACTATTCTGTGCAAACGGTTTAATTGGACGTCTGACCATCCATTTCCCTGGGTGGGCAGGGCTCCTCGAAGGCAAACCCACACCATTGGTTGTGGATGGCCGGATCCTAACAAAGAATTTGAGGCGCGAGGTCATGACGCGGACGGAACTGGAGCGTGCTATCCGGAAGCACGATCTCGATCCGGAGACGGATCTTCCTTTGATTAAGAGAGCCCTGTTAGAGCAAGATGGAACGGTAACGATTATACGGCAGGCGGCAGACGGGCACGGCCACCAGCATAAGGGCCTCGGGAAACTGCCCGAAATGGGGTAGCTGCAAGCAGCGGGGCTTTCTAACTGGATAAAGGATGGAAAAGGGAATTTCCCTCATCGATGTGCATGCTCATCTTGAGGAGTTGAAGGATCTTTCTGAATCCCTTAAGGAAGCAAGGGAGACAGGGGTAAAAGGCATCATCGCTGTGGGAATGGACATAGAATCGAACAAAAAGACTCTCAAAATTGCTCAAGGGAACCACGGATATGTTTACCCTGCGATCGGTTATCACCCATGGGAGATCAGAGAAGAAGAGGTGGAGGAGAATCTATCTTTTGTTAGGGATCATGCGGATGGATGTGTGGCTTTAGGTGAGATTGGGCTGGATTATAAAATTAAAGTCGAGAAAGAGTTACAGTGGAAAGTCTTTGACAACTTGTTGAGTATTGCGGTCGAATTCAATAAACCCATCATCATTCACTGCCGTTATTCCCATCGTCGTGCGTTTGAGATGGTGAAAGAGAAGAAGATGAAGAGAGCCGTCTTTCACTGGTATTCCGGGCCTATCGACCTTTTGGATGAAATCTTGGCCATGGGCTACTTTGTCTCTGCCACTCCTGCCCTCACTTACAGCCCACCTCATCAAGAGGCCATCAAGTTGGCTCCCCTTGAGGGGATTCTGTTGGAGACGGACACGCCGGTAAGGTATCAGGGGAGAGACGCCAGGCCCAAAGATGTGTGGATTTCTTTGAAGGAGGTGGCTCGGATTAAAAGGTCGGACGTTTCAGTCGTATCGGAACGAACCACTGCGAACGCTTCGCGGTTCTTTCAAATTTCTTTTTAAGATACTTCAGAGGATGAATGACGCCCCTCTTTGCGGTGAGTGAAGAGAAGAATAAGTGGCTTCGAGAAAGAATGGAAACCCTTGGCGTCCATGAAAAGGATTTCGAGGAGAAATTCATACGCTCCTCTGGAAGGGGAGGGCAGAAGGTCAATAAGACCTCCACCTGTGTTTATCTCAGACACATCCCAACCGGAATTGAAGTCAAATCGATGAGGGAAAGGAGCCAATCTCTCAATCGGTTCTTTGCAAGGTGTGAGTTGCTAAAGAGAATCGAGAGGTTGTCAGAGGGGGTGACATCGGATGATGTTAAGATCCTCAGGGCAAAGCGGCAAAAGTCGAAAAGGAAGAAGAGGGCAAGGTTAAAGTACGGTGGATGGCAGGAGTGAAGCATATGAAACAAAATAATCTATTTTCACAAATTCCGGACTCGATAGGTGATGAGACTCATGAGACCCTTTTAAGAACTGGTCAAATTAAACTGGAGAGGATCATTTCTGCAGGGCAATCCACACCGTTTGGAGAATGGTATGATCAAGAAACGAACGAATGGGTCATTCTGTTGAAGGGGGGCGCAGGTCTGCTGTTTGAAGGGGAAAGCCAGGTCTTTGTGATGTCCCCTGGCGATTACGTCTCGATCCCGGCGCACCGGCGCCATCGGGTCGAATGGACGGATCCAGAAGAAAAAACCGTCTGGTTAGCGCTCCATTATGGTTGATCCCTTCGTTCCGATTCAAAATGGATATGGGGTGAATGAGATGACTTCTTCCTATCAGAGTTTTAAAGAACTTGCCGATGGAGAGGCAGAAGGCCGAGATTATCGGATCAGGATGAATTTGAGGGATGATCGTATTCTTGTGATCGCTCCTCATGGCGGTAAGATCGAACCTGGGACAACAGAGATCGCTGAAGCGATTGCTGGCATCGATTACTCTTTTTACAGTTTCGAAGGCTTGAAGGCAGATGGAAATGGCCTCCTTCACTTGGAAAGTCATCTTTTTGATGAGCCTCGTGCATTGGGGGCAGTCGAAAAGGCTGATGTTGTTATAACAGTGCATGGGCAGCTCGACCAGAAAGACGATTTTGTTATGGTAGGAGGTCTTAACACGCACTTGCGCTCGGAAATAAAACGCCAGTTAGAGCAAGCGGGTTTTAAGACTCGACCTCCGACTGAGGGACTGAGCGGGACTGATCCGATGAATATCTGCAACCGGGGACGTCTGAGATGCGGCGTTCAGTTGGAGATGAGCCGGAAGGTTCGCGATTTACTTAGAACCAAGAGCGATCGCCTCCGATCTTTCGCGGAGGCTGTGAGAAATGCAATTCAAACCTACCTTACAGTTTCATTAAGCAGACCCGGCGGGAACACTTCCGGACCCTTGTAATGCGGGTTTTATTGGAATGGAATGGGCCATAAAGGATTTCGCCAAGAGTGAACTCCAGGGAAGTTGGTGGGCAGTAGTGCTTGATATTTAAAAGGTTCCGCTACAAGGCTCTTACAGTGTCCCCGCCGAGTCTGTTTTGGCGTTTTATTACACGTTAGGTCTATTTATCGGGCCGATAGCAAGCGTGTCCGTTATCTGCACAATCTCACTCATTGAGCCATTTCAATACCAAAGAATGGAAAGCTGTGGGATCGAGGCCCTCTCTCTCGCAAAAGAATTTGAGAAAATCCAAGCATTCTATGAGGTAGAAGTAATCGTTGAAAAACAGAGACACGATCAGTCCGGTCCCTGTCTCTGGGTGTATGCCCTTGTACCTTAAATATTTAACAAGATTCGGATAAACCCTTTCCCTCATCTCCTCCCAGGACAGATTTTCTTGGAGCACAATTTCATAAATCGAAATTAAAGTTTCTGGATTTTCATCCCGCAGATCTTGAGAAACTCGGTTGTATTCTGTTCCGTGAACAATCTTAAAAGCCCTGGATAGAAGAGAGTTCTGATAATCAGCCATTTCGTTTCATTTTAACATAAGAGCGTTTTGAATAGAAAGTTAACGGGATGGTCTAATCTATTAGTGAACAATTGATGAGGGAGGAAAGAAAAAAGCCAACCCCAGGTTTTATTGGTTTCTGTCCTTGACATTCGAAGATTAATAAGCTATAACTTATTATATTATGGCACACATTAGAAAACAAAGTGACAATTTAGCAGAGGTGGCAAGCTCAATCCGCCGCAGCGTCGTTCGTCTGGTGAGACGGTTGCGGCTCGAACGGGCGGATGAGGGTCTCAGTCTGTTCAAGCTCAGTATTCTGGGGGTCCTTTATCAAAAGGGCCCGGTGACTGCTACCGACCTTGCGACGCGGGAGCATATCCGGCCCCAATCGCTGACGAGACTTCTGGCCTATCTCGAGAAGAGGGGTTTTGTCTCGCGACGACTGGACGAAGCGGATAGGAGGCGTCTTCTGATCACCCTCACTGCGATGGGCAAGAAAGCGTTGGGAGCAGACGTGCGCAAAAAGGAAGCGTGGCTCGCCAGAGAAATGGAGCGGACATTGTCCCCCGATGAGCGGGAGGTTCTTTTCCATGCCTTCCGTCTCCTGGACCGTCTTACGGAGGAGAGTTAGTACGTGAGTCTGAAGACTTCTGCTTGAAGGGATAGCCTTGCCGCGCCTTTGACAAGTCGGGTGAAGGTTGCGATGGGCATGGTAACTGCGGCCATGACAACTTTTGTCCTCTCGCACGTCTTGCATCTTGCAGGAAGCTACTGGTCCGGCCTATCTGCGGTCATCGTCTTTAAGCTCGATTTCGAGAGTGTCTCTGCCGCTTCTTCGGATCGCCTGTTTGGAACGGTAGCGGGGGTTGTCTGATGCCAAATCGCAATTAAAAAACAGCATCAATACGCAATTTCCGGAAGTCATTATGAAGATTTAGAGTGAATGAGCTCTAATTGTTATGTCCATAAAGTTACCACTCAAACGTCTTATTTCGAGGGGAAGATGAATCTCCTGGTTCTTTTCATTGTCTCCGTGGTAACGCTGGGGCTTGAGATCCTGTTGACCAGAGTCTTTTCGGTTGTCCTCTTCGCAAGCCATTCGTTCCTCGCCATTTCCCTGGCCCTGCTCGGGACCGGCTCTGGCGCGCTTCTGGTGTATTTCGCTAAGCCGATGGACAAGGAGAAACTCCGACGTCGCCTGATCCCGCTCCTGGCTCTTTTGTCCCTAACCGTTATCGTTTCTCTCTGGGGTCTTCTGCAGATCGAGTTTGTTCCGCAAAAGATCACGGATCCAACAACCCAGGTGGTACAGGATAACCTTTCGTTCAGGGAGCGTGTGATCAAGCTGGAAAAGAACCCGGACCTTTTCAATTCGTGGAAGCTGTATGGCGCAATTCCCCTCGCATTCTTTCCCTTTCTCTTAGCCGGGTATGTCCAGGCACTCATCTTCCGGAGTGCACCGGCGAAGTTTGGTTTGATGTACGGATTCGATTTGATCGGCGCCACCTTCGGTTCGATCAGCATGCCGCTGCTTTTATATCCCTTCGGCCTGAGAGGGACCGCCTTCGTGATGGCGGCCGTTGCCGTCGTGCCGATCCTTTATGTTTTGTTGAGGCGTGAGAGGACGCTTCCAGTTGCCGCCGCCTGTGTGTTGCCGGTTTTGATAATGGCCGCCCTCTGGGCCAGCGGTTCCTTCCACGTGAAGTTCGCGGCCGGCTTCCAGGAAAAGGACCTGATCCGCGAACACTGGTCTCCCATGTCGAGGGTCGCTCTTATGAACTACAGGGGACAGCAGATGTACGCCATTGACAACGGTTCCCGGAGCTACTATGCCCCCAAGAACGCTGACACCATCCGACGCTACATGCCCTCCCTGTATACGATTGCGTTGCAGATGAAAAAGGGCGGGGACCTGCTTGTGATTGCATCCGGAGGAGGTCAGGAACTGACCATGGCCAGCCACTTTGGCATGAACCGGATAGACGCGGTAGAGATTGCACGCCCGATTGTAACCGATATCGTGCGGAACAAAAAGGACGAACCCGGCAATCCCTATCTCCTTCCGAACGTGCATTACTATGTTGCAGACGGCCGGTCGGTCATCATGCGGAGCAAACACCGTTACGACATGATAGAGATGCTCGATGTCAACTTTGCGACGCTCGCCGGACAGATCTCGCACGCCTGGTCACCCAACTTCGTATCCACGCAGGAGGCCTTCTCCGAATACATGGAACATCTGAAGGAGGATGGGGTCCTATGCTATAGCATTATTTCGAACATCAAGACCCCCCTCATGGGCGAAAAGAACCGCCGCCTGGTGAGCCTCGTGGCCGGCATGAAGATGGCCGGAATCGTTCATCCCGAAGACCAGCTCGCCATTCTCTCCCGGTCCTCAACCTATGGTTACCGGACCATGTTCATGGTCAAGAAAACGCCATTCACCCATGAGGAACTGATTACAATCCGAGAGATCGCGGCCTCCCGCAACTCGAAGATTGAGATCCTTTACCCGGACCTGGAGAAGGTTGCCGGAAGCACCCAGATCCAACTACCCGAGGGAGAGGAACTTCAGGGGAGCCGGAAATACCTGCAAGGGGTGACAGACCTCTGCAGAGACACAAAACCTATTCGGGGCCTAACAGCGACTCTGGGAATCCCGAACAAGCGGGACATTCCGATCAATGACGACCGGCCTTACGTCGTGGGATCGGGCTTGATGTCGAAAGCCAATCCCTACGAATCGCTAATCGGGGGTCTCTACAGACCTCTGTTGAATATAATGGGGGGCCTGGCTTTCGTCTTCCTGGCGCTTCCTTTCGTCGTGCGGCGGCCCAGAGGCGGGGAGAGGGTGAGGATTGACCCGAGGCTGGTTCTGATCCTGGCGCTCACCGGCGTGGGGTTCATGTTCATCGAGATGGCGGGCATATACAGATACCAACTCTACCTGCACCATCCGACCCTGGCCATGATCGTGGTGTTGTCGAGCATGATCCTTGGGGCCGGCTTGGGAAGCCTGCATTCAGGAACCATCCCCGAGGGCAGAAAGGAAAGCCGCATCGCCCCCTACTCAGTCGGGGTAGTGCTTAGCAGCATCGTTCTGTTTCTCGTCATACCGCTGTGGGGGCATCGGTTTCTGCTTTGGCTGCCCATGCCCGCTTTGCTTCCGCTCGTCTTTGTCGCCTTCGCAAGCCTTGGCTTTCTCCTCGGGCACGTAGTCCCTCTCTCCATTGACAGCTATACCCACAAGCAGTCTAACTTGTTGGCCTGGTGCTGGGCGATTACGGTTACGGGCTCTGTATTCGGGACGGTCATCGCTTCCATTCTTGCCCGCGACTATGGCATGTTCCTGGTTGCGATCCTTGGAATCCTCTCCTATCTTTTTGTTGCAGCTGTCAACCTAGCAGGCATGGCGATTGCGCGGGCGGTATCCGGAGCGTCAGGGACGAATCTGGAGTAGATGCGCCAAAGGTGGTTGTTGATATGCAAACGGGTCAAACACAGAGCCCAAATTGAAATAAAAGGAAGAAAAATCAGATAAAGAACGAAACAGGGTTGCGATCAAGAATTTCAAACCCCAAACGGCGGATAGCTTGCCAAGATGTGCTGCTTCGAAAAGCCTTCTATGAAAAACAGATCAAAACCCTCGGTTTGTCCCCTTTATTATCACTCGAAATGTTGCAGGGAGACAGAAAAACGTAAAAACAACATACAGCAGGAAAAGACTTTATGGCTACTTTATAATAAATATTAGTTGCTTAGAGGAATTACGATGAAGCCTGTCATCGCTATTGTTGGAAGGCCCAATGTAGGGAAATCCACCCTGTTTAATCGAATTGCCAGGGGGAAGAAGGCAATTGTTTGGAATGAACCTGGAGTCACCCGAGATCGAAATTATGCCGATGTGGAATGGGAGGAGCGCAGTTTTACCCTGATCGATACCGGCGGGTTCGAACCGGTTTCGAAGGATCGGATCTTCATCCAGATGCGGGAGCAATGTGAGCTGGCCATGGAGGAAGCCAATGTCATTCTGTTCGTGATGGATGGGAAGGAAGGTCTGACCCCTTCGGACAACGAGATTGCCGATATCCTGAGGCGGCAGAAGAAGCCCGTCTTCTATGTCGTCAACAAGATTGATGGCCCCAAGGATGAGGAGAAGGTCTTTGAATTTTATGAATTAGGGGTAGAGCCGATTCACTCCATTTCGGCGGAACATCGATATGGAGTGGATGGGTTGATGGAGGAGGTGATAAAAGTTCTTCCGGGGTCGACTGAAGAGAAGTGGGATAGGAAGGCGACAAGGGTCACGGTCGTAGGAAGGCCGAATGTGGGGAAGTCCTCTTTGATCAACCGTCTATTAGGGTATAAACGGGTGATCGTTGACGAGACCCCCGGCACGACGCGGGATGCAATCGATACGCTTTTTGAAAGGGATGGGAAGAGATATATTCTCATCGATACGGCAGGTATCCGAAGGAAGAGCCGGATCAGCTTGCGGCTGGAGAAGTATAGCATCGTTGAGGCGCTCCGAACCATTGACCGGTCGGATCTCGCCCTCCTCCTGTTAGATTCGAAAGAGGGGGTGACCGATCAGGATGCCCGCATCGGTGGGTTCATCCACGAAAAGGGAAAGGGATGCATTCTTGTGGTGAACAAATGGGATCTCGTTGAAAAGGATTCTCAAACCATGGTTCAGTATGAAAGGGAGGTGCGAGAAGATCTCAAGTATCTTTCCTATGCTCCCATCCTTTTTGTTTCTGCCCTAAAAGGCCAAAGGATGAAGAGAGTGCTGGAGGCGGTAGACCATGTGGCAGAGCAGACTAAAAAGCGAATCCCTACCTCCCAATTAAATAAATATTTCGGTCATTGGGTCGAAAAATTTCCTCCCCCGCTTTATAAGAATCGGAGTGTGAAGCTGAACTATATCACTCAGGTCTCCACGGCTCCTCCGACCTTTGTGATCTATACCAATAAACCAGAGGGCATTCATTTTTCTTATGAACGTTATTTACTTAACCAGATGA
>Ga0187770_10000581_pt1 | contig 17868 bp, 14 predicted proteins | sample 0116_SJ02_MP02_2_FD_133154 | JGI IMG/M metagenome (GOLD analysis project Ga0187770, IMG submission 133154) | Tropical peat soil microbial communities from peatlands in Department of Meta, Colombia - 0116_SJ02_MP02_20_MG | ecosystem: Environmental > Terrestrial > Soil > Wetlands > Peat | place...
TCTTCGCACTATCTTGCCTCGAAGACTCTGGCTAACTCGCGGCTTGCAGTGCCGCTAGCGATAGGGGCCGGTCTGGTATTTTTTGGAGGGTTGAACGGGGCTCAGACAGGGGCTCTCGCAGGTTTTGAGGCATTTCAGACGATCGCGCGGGTGAATGTGCAAGCGGGCTTATGTTCGTTTCCGTTGGTGGCCATTGGGGTGTGGCGCTGGGGGTTGAATGGAGCGGTTTGCGGATTGGTCGTGGCCATGGCGGTCAACTGGGTTCTGAATAACTTTGCGCTGCGCCGTGAATGCGCCGAGGCTCGAGTGAGCTATGAGCTCGCCGGATTTCTAAAGGAGTGGACCGTGCTGCACAGGTTCAGCCTACCGGCGTTTCTCGCGTCGATTGTGGTGGGCCCCGCTTCGTGGTTTTGCAATGCGCTTTTGGTGCGGCAGCCAAACGGGTATGCGCAGCTCGGGCTGTACACCGCGGCAGATCGCTGGCGACTGCTGATCTTATTCGTGCCGACATCAGTGTTTGGAATGCTCGTACCGGTTCTCTCAAACTTGTACGGCTCCGGCGACCAGTTGAGTTTCAGACGGATATTTCGAGCTAACCTCGTCGGGATTGCTGGGCTTGCCCTCGTAGGTGCTGCACTTGTTAGTGTGCTTGCTAAACCGATCATGGCCGGGTATGGCCCAGGTTTTAACGTCGGTTGGCCCATTCTCATCATCTTGTCGTTCTCGGCGCTCCCGGAGGCGCTGAATACTCTTTTTGGTCATCCGCTGGTTGTGGCTGGGGCAATGTGGTGGCGGTTTGGTTTCGATGCCTTTTTGGCGTTGATTCTGGTCGGCTTGGGCGTGGCGTTAATTCCTCGGTGGGGCGCGGTGGGACTTGCATCAGCCTACGGCGGAGCATTTTCAATGGTCAGCGCAGGTTTGTACGTTTTCGGAGCGAGACGGCTGTCAAGGTTACGTATTCAGCGGACGGCCGCCGCGAGTTTAGATTCGGACGAAATTTGATGCTTAGACGTGCTAAGACTTGGGCTTGGATTGCCTTCGCAATAGTTTGCTTTGCGGTCGTGGATGCCCCAAGCCATCACAGATTTGGCGGAGCCATTCTTAGCAGTTTTGCTTTCGCGGCAGTAGTCACCTGGTTACCCAAGTGCCGCCCGGTGGCGAAAGCACTGCTTTGCCCATGGAACTGGGCCTTGCTTGTATTCGCGTTTCAATTGATTGTGCTCCCGCTCCTGATCAATCTCGTGGGACCAGCAGTAGGCGTTCTTCCAGCCCTGCCATCGACCTTCGCCGTAAACATGGCGATGGTACTTAATACACTTGCATTCGTGACCGCTTGCGTGACCTACAGTTGCGTCGCAAGCTCTAGGGCGGCACCGGATTCGGGATGGTTGGAACGACTGGGGCACAGAACTGACGCGACAAGAAAACGACGAACAAGATGGGTTGTGCTCTTTGGACTGTTCGGTCTAGCAGGGGTCTTCCTGTCGTTTGGCACTTTCGCCAGCCTGCTGGAATACTTCAATGATCCTGCTTATTACCGCGAACGTCTTCTAGATTTGAGTTCCACGTTGCGAGGTGTCTCAGGTACATTTCTGAAACCTTTCCTTGGATTCGCTGTGATCATGTTGTGGTGCGAATGCATGGATGCAGGAGGAAAGAAGGACTCATCTCGGTTGCGCCGTAGTATTGCGGCGGTTCTTATGCTCGTCGGTGTCGTCGTCTGCTTCAGCCTGTTCAGCTACAATCGAGGGGCCGTGGCCGTACCGCTAATTGCTGTCGCCACGGCGAGTTTTGCGAAAGGTGACAAGGTCGCCTGGCGAACCATACTTTCCGTTGGGCTTATTGTTTTGATTCTATCGCCCATCTATGCTGTCTACCGAAGTGGGTCTCAGCTCGGGGTGGACGTACTGGCAGAAAGCAATTCTTGGGAGATGCTAACGGGAAAGTTGGATATCTACGATGTCGTGGAGATGTACGGCGGTGCCCCACAATATCTGGGCTTCTTGCTAGAACGGACCAACTGGGGGGCAGAACCACACTGGGGTACTGTTACGGCTTCGTCTATTCTTTCTCCGGTTCCTGTACTGGGAAAAAGCTTTCGCCGGGAGAGCGGTTGGGCAGTATATAACCGGATGATTTATGGAACAGATGCAATCGAGGACCAAAATGTGCCCTTCCTGGGCGAAGCCTTCTTGGACCTTCATATTACCGGAGTAGTACTCTTTTTCGCCATGTTTGGCTGGGTACTGTCCCGCCTGCAGCGAGCATTCGAACGGTCGCGCTCGTCGCTGGAGATTTACATCTGGCAGTATCTTTCCGTCTGGATCTGTTTTTTGATTTTGTGGAGCGTCGCTGTGACGTCTCAGGTCTTAGTCTATTTCTGCTGGCCGATCTACTTGTTTTGGTACTTGAATGGGAGGAAGTCTGATACGCCCATATGGCGTCTCGCTGTCCAGAGGACTTAGACCTCGCGCGAGAGCATAGTGCCAAGGTGCACGGCGCGTGCAAGGCGGTTAGATAATGTGATGGAAACGAACACTTCGAGTTCGCAAACGTCCTACGGCGACTATATCTTGCGCACTGGCAAAGGAATCGTCGGCGAGCTTGAACTACTGCTGGGCGCGTACTGGTATCAAACGAAATTTGCCGGCAAAGCACCGATCCTGGACCTGGGCCCGGGGCGTTGTTGGTTTACCAAGCAGAATATAGGAAGCATCCTGGCGGTCGACAACTCCCCTGAGCTCGTGGAGCATTTCAAAAGAGAAAAGATTGATATCAAGCTAGGGGATGCGTACTCGATTCCTTACGCGGATGGCTACTTTGAAGGAGTATTTTGTTGCTGGTTGTTTGAACACCTCCCTGATCCCGAACGAGCGATAAGAGAAATACATCGAGTTCTCAAGCCCCAAGGTGGCTATGCGTGCGTGATAGTGCCTACACCCAACGACATGGTTGCATTTTATGATGACTATACGCATGTTAGGCCATTCACGCCGGCGTCCCTGAAACAACTGGCGGAAAACGGCGCCTTTGCAAGACATCATATCGATTGGCTCCCATGGACTCGTGGGTTAACTAGAGTGCTCGGCTTGTTAGGAGAGGCGACAGCATATCGGTATCTGCGCTTTGCCGATGAGACACTCAGGCGCCTGGGCATAGTGAACAAGAATAATCTTATGCTGGAGGCTTGGAGAGCCTAAACGAATGAACATCGCGCTCGTCGGAGGCATTTACGGGAAGGACGAAAGCTTTCGCCGGTCATTGCAAGTCACGCCGGAAATCGTTCTGGAGCAGGGTTTTAGGGATAGAGGACACCGAGTTCAAACTGCGAGCCACCATGCAAGAATCAAAATGCGCATGTGCGACGTAATCCATGTGCACCACCTTGGTTATGGAGCACTGCGGGCAGGCTCGGATAGTTCGCGCACGCCATTTGTCTATACAAGCCACGACGGTGCGGCGATGGTGGGTCTGGAGGCGAGCAAGTTAAAATTGTTTTTCTCGCGCTGGATTATGGCGCGGGCAGATGCGGTCATTGCGCTTTCGCAAGCTGAAGCGACCTTTCAGCAGCGAACTTATTCGCTAGCGGGCGCCGTCCATGAGGTGATACCCAACGGAATCGAAGCGAAGAGATATCCATACGAGCGTAGGAACGCTGCCGGGAAGGGGCGCGCGTGGCAACTGCTGTATGTTGGGCAATTGGTTGAGCAAAAGAGAGTTGATCTGCTATTGCGGGCGATGGCCTTGGCAAAAGTACCGGTGGAACTCAAGCTGGCCTACCACAACGCCGCCTGCGAAATACCACTGCGCCGTATGGCTGCGGAGCTTCGTCTGAGTGATCGAGTCCGCTTCTTAGGGCCAAAAGAGCCGAAGGACCTCAGTACGCTGTATCAAGAAGCAGATCTATTCGTGCAGCCGAGTACGGCGGAAGCGCTTCCCAGTGTTGTGACCGAAGCTATGCTCAGTGGAACTCCCATCGTTGCGGCTGATGTAGGAGGTGTCCGTGAGCAATTGGGTGGCTATGGTGTAGTGGTCTGTCCCGGGCAGAGCGAAGCACTAGCAGCGGGAATTGCGCAAGTGATTGAGGACTACGAGCATTTCGCGAGTGAAAGTCGGGCGATGAGCACGCGAGCGCGAAGGAATTTCTCGATAGAGAACATGGTGGAAAATCATTTGGAGCTCTACACGAAACTCATTAGAAGGAGATGGGTGCGGCGCCATACGGCTCTACGAGCGCCTGTCAACGCGCTGGTGAAAATGGGGGTAGATCTTCTATGCGCGACGAAATGACGGCCATACTTGCCATCTACAAATGGCCGTCGCAGGCTTTCTGGCGGTATTTCGAATTCAAGGTGTTAAAGGAGATTCACTACGAAAGACCCATTCTGGAGATCGGGTGCGGTGATGGCCAACTGAGCTCGCTGATCTTCGACAAGATTGACGAGGGAATCGACGTGAACCCGCGGTCTATCGACAGGTGTCGCCGGTTATCGGGCCATGTATACGTTGAGATGCGCTGTCAGGACGCACGCGACTTACAGCCAATCAATGGCGGTTACGGTACGGTCTTTGCCAACTGCGTTGTCGAACACGTTCCCGATATTGAAAGAGTTCTCGATGGATGTTTCCGAGGGCTCCGACTTGGTGGCTCTCTGGTGATAACCGTCCCCTTGAAAGAGATGAATAGCCATCTGCTGTTCCCATGGGATTGGTATGCGCGCTTGCGCCAGAGGCAGTTGGTGCACGTAAACCTATTCACCAGGAGCAAATGGCTTGAACTTCTCGAGAGGGTCGGGTTTTCTCAGATTGAATTCCGACCTTATCTTTCGGCTCGAGAATGCAAGTTGTGGGACGCTCTGGACAGCCCTGGGTGCATCGGGAGCGGACGATATTGTGTTGCGACAGCCGTCTGTTTTCTTGGGGCAAGATTGATGCCTAAATCGGCAAGACGGTGGTTACTGCGGCATACCGCGGAGTGGTTGAGTGTGAAGGCGAGCCGGGACTGCGAAAAAGGGCCGGCTTGCGCCAGTGTCATCGTTGCTCGGAAGAACTGAGCAAGAGCAAACATCGTGATTATTGCGCATCTTGGACCTTCCGTTTTGCCGGTACGATTTCAGTTTGGCGGAGCAATTCAGAGAAGAATTCTGGAACTTGCTAGAAATCAGGCAGCGCTGGGTCACACAGTGACGGTGTATTCAGCCGCAGGGCATGCCGGAGTGGAGTTTTGGCACGGCGTGCAAATTAAGAACATCGAGTGTCGCCGACGGTTGCTGTTCTTTAGGGATTTGGAATATCTGGAGAACGCGGCGAGAATCCTTGAGCGTGAAACTACGGACGTTCTGCATTTCCACAGCTTGCCTGAAGCGTCTTTGATCCTCGGCAAGATACGGGCGAAAAAGGTCCTCTCATATGATCATTTCGTCTTTCGGCGGGGAAAGAAGAACCCGCTTTTCTGGCTGTATCGGAAGGCGCTGCAAGAATTCGATCACCTTCTGCCTGTTTCGAAGTACTGCCGTCGAGAATCTCTGGCGTATTGGAACTTGCAGAGCGTTCCAACCTCCGTCGTCCATAATGGAGTGAATCTTGAGCAGTTTTTTCCCGACGCAGCAAGCGAAAGCAAGGGCCGCCAGGCACACGGGCTCGATGGCGCACGCGTAATTTTGTACGTGGGGCGGGTTTGCAGGCAGAAAGGGACTGACGTTTTGATTGAGTCCTATCGTTTGTTGAAGAGGCGAATCTCAAACCTTGCTCTCGTGGTTGCCGGACCTGCGGAACGGTTCGAAAATGGCGCGCCAAGCGAATTGACGCAGGAGGTCGCCGCAGCTGGGGGACTTTATTTGGGGGCAGTACCCGAGGAAGACCTTGCACGCATCTACAACATGGCTGATGTCTTTGTGATGCCGACTCGTGAGCTAGAGATGTTTGGGATGGCAGCGGTCGAAGGACAAGCGTGCGGGAAACCTGTTGTTGCTTCACATCATGGAGGTCTTTTGGAAGTGGTTTCGGAAGCCAGCGGGTTGTTTTTCCCGGTCGGTGATAGTGCCGCGCTGGCAGAAAAACTAGAACTCCTTCTCACAAACGGAGTAATTCTCCGGTCCAAGTCGCAAGCCGCTCGCGAAAACGTCCAGCGGTTCGAGTGGTCCCGTATTGCTCGGCAGCTCGAGGAGATTTACGCAGCGCCGCGTTCGACGGACTAACTTGGACGAACTTTAATGTGGGCACACGGGGCGGCAAGGCAACAATGAGTTTCGTCCGAAATGTTCAACCTGTTGTGCCATGCATAAGCATTGGAATGCCGGTCTACAACTGTGCGGAGACGTTGCCTTGGGCTATCCGATCGATTCTGAATCAGAGTTTCTGTGACTGGGAGTTATTGATTCTCGATGACGGTTCCAATGATTCGACGGTGGAAGTAGCAGCGAGTTTTTCCGATGCGCGGATCCGCGTGGTGTGCGATGGGAAACATCTTGGCTTAGCGGACAGGCTCAATCAGGCAATAGCACTAAGCCGGGGCGCCTTCTTCGGTCGAATGGATGGAGACGACGTTGCGTATCCTGACCGGCTGGCAGCTCAAGTAGGTTTTCTCAAGACACATCCGGAGGTTGACCTGCTGGGGGGAGGGATTCTGGTATTCGGGCGAGACGGAAACCCTCTCGGCACGCGCAAAAGCATGCTGACACACGAGGAGATCTGCCGGCGCCCCTCCTCAGGTTTCTATCTCGCGCATCCCACTTGGCTGGGGAAGACGGAGTGGTTCCGGAGGAACGGCTACCGCGCAGATGCATTGCGCTGCGAGGACCAGGATCTGCTTTTGCGAACCTACGAAACGAGCCGGTTCGCGGCGCTTCCGGAAATTCTTTTGGGTTATCGGGAACAAGAACTGTCATTGAGGAAAATCTTCGTAGGACGAAGATCGTATCTTCGGTCTGTGATTCGAGAGAGTCTGCGAAAGCGAAGGTATTTGATCGCCGCGACTGCGATTGTGGAGCACACTTTGAAGGCTACAGTGGAATGGTTTGCCATCGGAACTGGGCTGAAGTACAGAATTCTTCGGCATCGCGCAAAGGCGGTGGATACGTCGGCGCAACTGTTCTGGGCACGAGTGTGGAACGAGGCGAGATGTGCGGGATAGCGGGATTTTGGCATAACAAAACGAGGAGTGAGGCGCCGCTGGAAGTGTTGAGGCGGATGGCGGGGGCGTTGAGGCATCGGGGACCGGATGATGCGGGAGTGTGGTGGGACGAGGGCGCAGAGGTTGGACTGGCGTTTCGACGGCTGGCGATTCTGGATTTGTCCGCGGAGGGTCATCAGCCTATGGCGTCAGCGTCGGGACGGCTGGTGATGGTGTTCAACGGGGAGGTTTACAACTACGAGGAAGTGCGCGCGGAGTTGGGAGAGCGAAAGTGGCGCGGACATTCCGATACGGAAGTGATGCTGGAGGCGCTGGAACAATGGGGAGTGGAACAGGCGGTGCGGCGGTTCGTGGGGATGTTTGCGTTTGCGCTATGGGACCGCGAGGAACGAAAACTGTATTTGGTGCGAGACCGATTGGGGATTAAGCCGCTGTACTACGGGCGGGCCGGAAGCGCGTTTGTGTTTGCGTCGGAACTGAAGGCGATCCGGCAGCATCCGGGGTTTGCGGCAGAGATTGATCGGGATGCGCTTGCGCTCTATATGCGGCACAACTATGTGCCGGCGCCGCATTGTATCTATAAAGGCTTGCGAAAGCTGCAAGCGGGTTGCGTGTTGACGATGGATGCGGCGACCAGCGAGCCGGTGGTGCAGAGATATTGGTCAGGCGAGGAAGTGGCGTTACGAGGGCAGCAGGCGCTTTTGCAAATGAGTGACGCGGAGGCCGTCGAGGAGTTGCATCGGCTGCTGCTAGAGGCGGTGCGCCTGCGCATGATTGCGGACGTGCCGCTTGGAGCATTCCTGTCGGGAGGAGTGGATTCGAGCACAGTGGTGGCGCTGATGCAGGCGCAGAGTGCGCGGCCTGTGAAGACCTTTACGATCGGCTTTCATGAGGAAGAATACGACGAGGCGTCGGATGCGCGGAGCGTGGCGGGGCATTTGCGTACGGACCATACAGAACTGTACGTTACGCCGAAGGAGGCGCAGGAAGTAGTGCCATTGCTACCGGAAATGTATGACGAGCCGTTCGCGGATTCTTCGCAAATACCAACTTTTCTAATATCGAAGCTGGCGCGACGAAGCGTGACGGTGAGCCTGTCAGGAGACGGAGGGGACGAGCTTTTTGGCGGGTACAACCGGTATGCCTGGACACGGCGGATTTGGAGTGCGGTTGGCGCTCTTCCGGAGGTGGTGCGAAGAGGCGCGGCGGGCGCGCTGTGCGCCGCCCCTATAGAGAAAATTGATGCAGCATTCCGATCGCTGAGATGGGCAGTGCCGAAGCGCCTGCGATATGGAGCGGCGGGAGACAAAGCACATAAGCTGGCGGGCCTGCTTTCCATGGATGGGCCGCAAGCGCTCTATTACCGGGCGTTGTCGCACTGGGAAAATCCCGAGGAGATAGTGCCGGGTGCAGAGGAGCCGGAAACGGTCCGGGAAGGCATTGTGCGAGCATTCCGAGATTTGCCGATCGAAGAAGCAATGATGATGGTGGATTTGCTGAACTATCTGCCGGACGACATTTTGACCAAGGTGGACCGGGCGAGTATGGCAGTCAGTTTGGAAGCGCGCGTGCCGTTGCTGGATCACCGCGTGGTGGAATTCGCCTGGAAGCTGCCGCGGCACATGAAGTTGAGGAAGAAGACGACAAAGTGGATTTTGCGGCAGGTTCTCGACAAGTATGTGCCCGCGAAGTTGATCGAACGCCCCAAGATGGGATTCGGTGTGCCCATTGACCGCTGGCTGCGCGGGCCGCTGCGAGAGTGGGCGGAAAGCTTGCTTTCGGAAAAATCTTTGAGCGAGCAAGGGTTTTTGAATGCCCGGCGAATTCAGGAGACATGGGGGGAGCACCTTTCGGGCAGGCGGAATTGGCAATACTTGCTTTGGGACGTGTTGGTGTTTCAGCAATGGCTGAGCCGCAACGAAGGGACACAACCCGCCGCACTGGCGGAGTCCGCGCACGAAGCCGGTTTCGCGAAAGTAGCAACGAACTAAGAGAACCATTTCGGGGCGTGGCAGATCGAAAGGCGGTTAATTTCGACCCCCTGAGTTTCTGCCGAGCCAAATCAGAGCTGCGGAAGCCGTAGGGCCGAAAACCATCCAGCAGTAAGACTTCACACGAGACAAACTAAACGGTGATGCACTTCGCGCGAGTTGCCCTCACAAGTGTATTTGGTGCGTTTGCGGTAGGAGTGTTCCTGACGCTGGCCTTTCTCTATCTGGCCTCGCGTTGGTCATGGTTGGCACGAGCCTCCGTCAATCGGTTGCACGTGGCGCCGACACCGGTGTGGGGAGGCGTGGCGATCTATCTTGCGTTTATGGGTGTGGCTGGGAGCCAAGGCCTGCTGAGGCAAGACGGTGGAATAGTGCTTTCCGCAAGCGGTATTTTCTTGCTTGGCCTCTCGGACGATATCTGGAAGTTGCGGCCACGCTGGAAACTGCTGGGAGAGATCGTTTGCGCGCTGGCGCCAGTCTCGTTTGTTACGCATCATCCTCTAACGGGAAAGACACCGCTGGATCTGGCTATAGCGGCGCTCTGGATGGTCGGAATCACGAACGCGTTCAATCTCCTGGACAACATCAATGGACTAGCAGCCGGCACAGCTTTACTGGCGAGCGCAATACAAGCCATGTTCTTCCTACACTATGGGGACGCCGCGCACGCTGGTGCGAGCCTGGCGTTCGCTGGCGCTATTTTGGGCTTCCTGCTTTTCAATTTTCCCAACGGCCGCATTTTTATGGGAGACTCGGGGAGCCTCTTTATTGGCTTTTGGCTTGCTGCGAACGCGCTAACGGGGACGCAACTGCCCGCAAAGGGCGAGTTCAGTACGCTCCTATTTCCATTTCTCGTGATGCTTGTTCCCATCTGCGATACGACTCTTGTAACGCTGACCCGAATGTTGAATGGCCACCCTGTTTCCGTCGGCGGTACGGATCACCTTTCGCACCGGCTGGTGGCCTATGGTCTGACACAGACGTCGGCGGTCTTGACGCTGTGGGCGTGCACAATAGTCAGTGGTCTGCTCGGTTTCCTCGCCGTGTCATATCGCTTGCCCTCGGTCTTATCGCTAATACCAGTTCTTGTCGCGGCATTAGCTCTGTTTGGAACATATCTGGCGCGATTTGACCTTCGTGTTCATGCGGGGTCGCAGCCGGCGGCCGTCGCCAAGCCAAGAGTTGCAGGCTGGGTGCGAGTGGCCTCGCGAGTTTTGCTTGATCTGGTGCTGATCGTAACAGCGTACTACGTGGCTTACCTAATCAGATTTGAGGGAGACACGAACCGACCAGACATGCATCTGTTCGCATCGACGATTACAGAGATCGTTCTCATCAAGCTGGCGGTGTTTGTCGCGTTTGGCGCCTACCGCCCTTGGTGGGACTACATTGGTTTGAAGGATGCCTATCGCCTGGTGGGAGGCTCGATCCTGGCATCACTCACAACGGTTGCGTATTTCTCGGCGGTTTACCGTTTTTATGGATTCTCCCGCATTGTGATTGTGTTGGACTTTCTCGTCTTTACCATGCTTGCGCTCATTTTCCGATTTTCCTTCCGCCTGCTAGACGAGATCGCACCGGCGAACCACCGGACCAATGTGTTCATCTACGGCGCCAACGGGGAAGGTGAAACGGCGCTGCAATTTGTCTCCAAGCACTACCGCTACCGCGTCATGGGTTTCCTCGATGACGATCATGGAAAGCGCGATTTTTCCATTCACTCCGTTCCTATCAGGGGAGGAGCCCAAGATCTGCCACGGCTTTCGGCGCAATGGCAAACACGCGCGGTATTGTTCACACCTTCGATCTCTCATGAAGCGCGGACCCGGCTGGCAGGGATTTGCCAAGGGCTCGGAATCAAGCTGCTTTGCCTACATGTAGCGATCGAGGAATTCGGCTTATCAAGCCAATCGGCTCCTCGTGAGTTGCTCGGCAGCCCAGCTCCGCAGGCGCTCAAAGCACTTTCCAAAGCCGGATCGAACTAACGGCGTGATTCTCAATAATCATTTTCTATGAAAATTGTACGCATCATCGCGCGGCTTAACATTGGCGGGCCAGCCGTTCACGTGGTTTTATTGACGCGCGGTCTCCAAGGACGCGGGCATGAGTGTTCTCTTCTGACAGGACCTGTGCAGCAAGGCGAAGGGAACATGGAGTATTACGCCGCGGAGCGCAGTGTGACGTTTACACGTATAGAGGAATTGGTGCGGCCTATATCTCCGCGAAAGGATTTGATCGCACTTTGGAAGATTTACCGGTTCCTCCAGAAGGAGAATCCAGACATAGTGCACACGCACACATCCAAGGCGGGAACGCTGGGCCGCGCGGCGGCGTTGCTGGCGGGGGTTCCAGCAATCTTCCATACGTTTCACGGCAGCGTATTCGACGGGTACTTCTCACCGCTAAAGACCTGGCTATTCCTGGCCATTGAGCGAGTGCTTGCGCGTTTCACCGACCGGGTGATTACGGTAAGCCCCGGCCTGAAGAAACAACTGAGCGACGTCTACAAGATTGCGCCACCTGACAAAATTGAGGTTGTACGCCTGGGCTTCGATCTAAACGAATTTGCAGGCGTGGCGCGCGAGAAGCAGCGCAAGACCAGCGGGGGGAACGGTGGAGCGCCGGTAATTGGCTGGGTCGGAAGGTTCACAGAGATCAAGGACCCTCTGCTGTTTGTCGAATTCGCGACGACCGTCAGAGCCGCAGGGGTGTCCGCCAAGTTCGCGATGGTTGGAGATGGTCCTATGCGTAGTCGGATAGAACAGACGATTTCGGCAAGCGGACTTAGACCTGATTTCTCGCTCCTAGGTTGGCAACGCAATATGCCCCAGATGTATTCAGGGATGGATGTTCTGGTTTCGACGTCGGTCAACGAAGGCACCCCCGTAACCATCATAGAGGGGATGGCAACCGGATGCCCATTCGTGGCCCCGGACGTCGGTGGTCTAGCGGACCTAACAAAGGGAACTCCACAACATAGTGAGGGTTTCCAAACATACGCAAACGGGATTCTGGTGACTCGCCGGGACGCACAAACACTTTGCCGCGCCGTTTCCTCATTGCTTTCAGATGCGCAACTGCGGTTACGCATGGGCCAAGCGGGACGGCAGTTTGCGCTAGATAATTTCGGAGAGGAGCGACTGTTGCGGGAAATGGAATTATTGTACGAGAGATGCCGAAAGTCGCGGGTTGAGGTGCCGCGGCACAGCCTGAACAGCGCGGAAAGCGAAAAATGACAAGCTCGCGAGCGCACTCTATTTTTTCGGTAGATTTGGAATTTTGAGGTTAACGTGGGGAGCGATTCGTGAGGATCACCTTGCCTCCGAAGCCCGCCAAGACAAAAACGGACTGAGGGTCTAGGCCCTGCACGACGGCACTCAGTTTTTCCGCTTCGGTCCAGAGGAAGACACGTTGTGGGCCGTTCCAGAGCCGTTGAAAGGATTCATTGTCGTCAAAGATTTGCGGAGCATCGGGGAAATAAGAGCCGTACCACAGATTGGCGCTGCGCCCGTTCAGAATGCGGACCTGGTGGCCCGTGTAGTAGTTCAGGGTCGAGCCACCTTCATATTCCCCGTTGAGTTCGATGATGTCGCCGGGCTTGTAGACACGGGCAATCGCATCAGCCAGCGGTTTGGAAGTCAAAATCGGGCTGAAGGTTACTAGCGCAAGATGTACAGCGGTCAGAAGGCAAACACTCATCAAGGCCAGGGACCAATTTCCAAGATGCGGTTGATTGCCGCGTCGAAAGTGCCAGTTCAGAGTGGCGCCTGCAAGCAGAGCCAATCCGAACAAGAGCAGCGGAGCCCGGAAGAGAGGCATGACCCGGCGGTTGAGATCGAGAAAATGGCCGAGAGAAAGAGCATACTGTTGCGATTCCGCCGGTCCGGAATGCAAAAGATCAGCAATGTCTCCGGTTGGTGTAGCGGGGCCAGCGGATAAGGCCAGAAAGACCATGACGATGCACGCGAGCAAGGCAACCGCTGCCAGGGCCAGGGAGCAGACATATCCCCAACGGCGAAACGCGTATGACTGCGGCTCGGCTTCCTCCTTGGCCAACGAACCGCCGATTAAAAGAGCAATCGTGGACAAGGCCGGAAGAACGTAATACTCCTGCCGCGTAGAGAAGCTGAAAAACAGAATGACGAAGAACGCGCCTAGAGCGAACACAGCTCTGGCGCGTGCGGCTGCGGAAGCGGACCAAGCGGAAATGCGGAGCAAGCGTGTTTCCGTGAGAGATTGCGGAAGAAAAGTCGACCACGGAAACAACCAGACGATGACTAGGCCCCAGAAAAGCAGGAGCGGAACTGTATCGTAATCCCGGGGGATGCGCTTGTTCAGGTAGCGCAGGAAGTGTTCGTTGATGAAGTAAAACCAAAAAAAGCCGCGAACGCTGCCTTGCGTTGGGTTGCGCAGTCCGGCGAGGATATGCCAGGGAGCGGCAATGGCCAGGAAGACCAGAGAGCTGGAGATTGGCCGCATGCGAAAGATATGGCGCAGTTGTCGCGTAAGCGAGAGATAGACGGCGATCGCCGCAAAAGGAAAGACCAGTCCAATCAAGCCCTTTGTAAGCACGTTCAATGCACAACAAGCGGCAAATCCCCAGCAAGACCACAAAGAGGGCCGGTCATTCTCGAAGGTGAATAGAAAAAAGCCGAGACTCAGTGTGAACCACAGCCCGACCAGAACATCCGGGATAAGAAAACGCGTAAAGATGTAGACACCCAGTGAGAGGCTGGCGGCCAGCGCAGCCCAAAAGCCGGCGTTAGGAGAAAACACGCGCCGGCCGATAAAGTACACGGAATAGATAAGAGCCAGAACGCCGAGGGCGAGGGGAAGACGGGCGGACCAGTCGTGGACGCCGAAAAGGGAGAAACTGCCAGCGATCATCCAATAGAGCAGCGGGGCCTTTTCCAGATAGCGAATGCCGTTGACGTGGAGTGTCACCCAGTCGTGACGGAGCAGGATCTCGCGAGAGGCTTCCGCGTGCACGGAGTCCGCATCGTCAAAGAGGACTGGCTGGAAAATCGCGGCTCCGTAAACAAGCAGCCAGAACAAAAAGAGCATGCCGAGGGGGAAGGAAAGTCGCGGAATACTGCGGGCGTCATCCCGCATGCACAAGCTGCTCGGGAAAACGAATTAAGCCGGAGAGAATTCTGCCATACATAACGAGTGATTGTAATGGATAATGAGAGAATAGCAAGTTGACGAGGATTCCCTCTTCAGAGAATGAGTTGAAACGACGGAGATTCGTATGACTCGGCGAGGGCCATTTGCTGGTTCGTGAAGCGATACTCGTGTTGGCTCTAGGGCCATTTGTGTACTACCTGCTAGCGCTATGGGCTTCGTGTGGTTATTTTCGCGAAAGCAGAAAACAACGGGGCCGACGGACTGGCCGCAAGCCGCCCGTGAGCATACTGAAACCGGTTCGCGGCCTGGACCGCGAAGCCTACCAGAATTTTGCGAGCTTCTGCCTTTTGGATTATCCGGAATACGAGGTCCTGTTTTGCGTAAACGACGCAAACGATCCAGCGGTACCGGTGATAGAAAAACTGCAGCGCGATTTCCCGGAGCGACGAATTCGCCTGCTGATCGGCGCACCCCACCAGGGAGCGAGCGGCAAAGTAAATAAGCTGTGCCGACTAGTTACGGAGTCAGCCTACGATCTCCTAGTGATCAGCGACAGCGATGTTCGCGTTGAGCCGAGTTATTTGCAGGACGTCACTGCGCCATTCGCGAATCCCGGGGTCGGGGCGGTCACAGTTTTCTTTCGCAGCGAAACGGCCGGCAGCGTCGGTGCGACCCTGGATGCGGCGGGTTCGGCAGTCGAGTTCGCTGCGAGTGCGTTGCTCGCGCGAAGGCTGGAGGGCATTCATTTCACGCTCGGCGCCACCATGGCTACGACCAAGAAAGTGCTAGCAGAGATCGGTGGATTTCAGGCGCTGGCCAATCACTATGTGGACGACTATGAGGTGGGGAAACGCATCACGGAGTTGGGCTATCGAGTGGAGCTCGCCAGTACCCCGGTTTGCATGGTGTATCCGCGTGAGAGCTTGCTGCAGTTTTTGCGCCATGAATTGCGCTGGACGATCGGCCTGCGCAACGTTCGCGGGCGTGGCCACGCTGCAATGGGACTTGTCTTGGGTTTCCCCTGGACGGTTCTAGCGATTTTGGCGGCTCCCACGGCGACGATCAAGTGGCTGTATGCTTTGGCCTACCTCACATTGCGCTTCACGGTTTATCTCGTCATAGGTGTCCGGGAACTTCAGGATCCTGTCGTGCGGCGAAAGTGGTGGCTCGCGCCGGTGCGGGACGCGGCTAATTTCGTTGTTTGGGTAGCGAGTTTCTTCTCCAATCGCATTTCCTGGCGCGGACAGGAATTCAGAGTAACAAAGGGCATCCTAGTGCCCCTTCTAGAGCAAGCGCGGAACAGTGCCGCTGCTGTGGTCAAGCGACAGCCTGGACAACTATCCGGGCTCAGGACGCTTGAGGGCCCAGCGCCGCGAAGCTCGATGGTGATAGAACCGTCGATGGAGTTCGGCGTGCAAGGAACTCAGGATCAGTGAGACTGCGCTAGAAGACGTACCTCCATCACACCGCCTACGATAACCGCTGGCGGTTCGCCCGCCTACTACCAAGGCTCCAGCAATTCAACGCAAAGTTCAGTCGCACCACCCGCGAGACTGCCACAGTCAAGCGGAGTCTGAAGGGCGAAGTGTGGGCGAATGCTTCGTCGCCTGCATCGAGTATGCGGCTGGGAAATCGCAAGGACAGTGGCTGTGGGGCCGCTCAAGAGCGTGGCTGCTTCTTCCCTGATAGGCTTGGGACCTGCTACGGACAAGGTCACGGTTTGGCTTCGTATTCGCGTTAATGAGCGATGGTTCAAAACAGAGGGCCAAGCCGAAAGAAACAGAGCTTCGTCGTACAACCTGAGATTCGGAAAAATGTGACTGCCCGATGCAGTCACTCGAAGCGCTTCCCAACCGCCTAGCTCCCGATAAACGCGGGCCCCACCCGTTCGCTGATCCGACGAATCGGGAGTTGACCTGTTTCTAGCCAGCAAGTTACTACTGCTGCGCCTCCAGTGTGCGGGCAATATCCCACGATAGCTTGTGCAGATCGTTCTCCATTTCAGAATGTGCGCGGCGCGTGTTCACTACCACAGCCCAGGCGATTCCATCGTGGCGGTGGACGAGAAAGCTGGCGGTGCCGGCGAACCCACCGGAGTGAAAGCAGTTTCCGTCGGACGAAACGCTCCATCCACATGCATGCTCGGGATTCGCCACAGACGCCTGGGTCATCTGACGCAGAGTCTCCGGTTTGAGCAGCGCTGGAACGCCCGCTTTGTCTTCCGCGGAAAAAACTCCCAACGCGAAGTGGACGAGATCGGTCAGCGTCGCGATCCATCCGCCATTTGCATCATGTAATTCAACCGGCACGGAGTAAGGGTCGTCGCGGCCCTGTCCGTAATAGTGAACTTCGCCCGCCACAGGGTTTTTTGTTCCGAGCCGCATGTCCGTAATGCCCAACGGCGCCTGCACAAACTGGCGCACATACTCGCCATATGGCATGCCGGAGACCTGTTCGATTACGCGGCCCAGCAGAAAGTATCCGAAGTTCGAATACGCATAACGCGTACCCGGTGGAGTCTCTAGCGGATACGCATCCAGCGTCCGCTGGATGAAGACTGTACGGGCACGATCCGTTTCATGAAACATCGGGTCGTGTTCTTTGTTCGACCATCCTCCAGCGGTGTGCGTAAGCAGATGCTCCACCGTGATGGCCTGCAGCCAATCGACATGCGTCCGAAGGGTGAAGGTCGCGAGAATGCCGGTGGGGCCAAAGACATAATCACTGATGCGCAGCTTGCCCGTTTCCACCAATGTGAAGATTGCGGCGGAGGTAAATGGCTTAGACAGACTGGCGATGCGAAAGAGGTTTTGCGGAGTCACCTGCTGATGGCCATGACGATCCGCCAGCCCATATCCCTGCGCGAACGCGATTCGCTCACCTCTTCCATAAGCAAGCGAGAGACCTGGCACATCGTAGGCCGTGAGGTATGCTTTTACCAGGGTGTCTACTCGACTTGGATCTGGCTTTGCGGTTGCGCAAATGTTGCTGCGAAGGCTGAGCCACGCAGAAGCCGCAAGCCATGAGCGCAGAAAACAGCGCCGCGTGAGCATGATCGAAATTATAAGACGCCGATACTGCGGACTTCAATCAGGGAGCCGCAGACGTTTTGGACCGAAAACAGCCCGCCAAACGAGAGCCGGAAAACTTCCTGCATGGTGTCTTCCGCCTCTTGGCGTTGGCCGCACACTTTCATGCTGAAAGGAAAAAACTGTGCTTTGGAGTAAGGCCAGCTCTTCTTTGAGGGACTTTGTGTCCCTGCGCTTCATGAGTTGCACAACTTGCTGAATATCCGGACGCATCCTGGTACCATAGCACGGCGTTCCTTCCGTTGAATTGGCAGGACCTGCGCGCTCGAATTCCATGCCCGTCGCGGGAGGCAGTTCAGAATCAGGTTTCCCGGTAGCAACGTGAAGAGTGGAATGCGACCCATGCCTTTCGATTTGCTACTATTTATTCCTTTTTCTTTCTATCTGATGTAGACTCTTCGCGCGTGGAAAAATGATCCAGGTAGGGCCCAACCGGAAGCGGCTATTCGCACGAATCGTCTCGGCCTTTCCTCTTTGCTTGGCAACTGCGGGAGCCCTGGGGCTCTCAAGCTGTCACCAAAAAGAAACA
>Ga0187770_10000584_pt1 | contig 17824 bp, 18 predicted proteins | sample 0116_SJ02_MP02_2_FD_133154 | JGI IMG/M metagenome (GOLD analysis project Ga0187770, IMG submission 133154) | Tropical peat soil microbial communities from peatlands in Department of Meta, Colombia - 0116_SJ02_MP02_20_MG | ecosystem: Environmental > Terrestrial > Soil > Wetlands > Peat | place...
CTTAATATTCGTTGGTGTGTATTTGAATAGAGCTTCGACGACAAAGGCGCAATATTTAACCGTAACAACCTTCATTGCTGTACCTTAAATCCAAACAACACTATCTCCCACTTTAAATCTTTTCGAATATCTGGTAGGGTGCATGCTTATTCCGAAATTGCGCAAAACGGTTTTTGCTCCTTCGACAGAGCCAAAACTCGCTTACCAAACTATTTAAATCTGGCACGTGTAGAATCGTAGAAGCCGGGAAGTGAACCTCTTGCGGAAGCCGAAGATGGGAATAGGCGTGGTAGCGGGGAAAAACGTGAGGTTCGGCAAGGACGTCACAGTTTGGAACTACGTTGTTATAGGCGACAACGTGGAAATCGGCGATGGAACCGTTATCGGTAGCTTCTGCGATATCGGCAAAGGCGTCATAATCGGGAAAGACTGCAGCATTCAGGCGCACGTTACCATTTCAAACGATTGCAGCATAGGCGACCAAGTCTTTATCGCTCCCAACACAAGTCTCCTGAACGACAAATATCCAAAGAGCACCATGTTGACCCCTGTACGCATCAAGAACCACGCGATCATAGGCGGCGGCGTCACCATCCTGCCTGGGGTCACAATCGAAGAAAGCTCCGTCATCGGAGGCGGAAGCGTAGTGACGAGAGACGTTCCGGCCAAGACAGTTGTAATGGGAGTTCCCGCAAGGCCCGCAATGAGTTTGGAGGATTATAAAGCCAAGCGTAGTGCCTTTCTAGGGCGCCGCAGCAGGTGAAATAGTGAGGGTGTGGTACGACGCCTGCACAGGCAAGCACGTTAGGTATGGCGCTGCCATAGCCAAACAGCTAAGGAAAGCTGGACACGAGATTGTTTTCACCACCAGAGAGCATCCTGACACAGTGGCTTTGGCTAGACTGCTTGGTGAAAATCCTATTATCATTGGGAAGTATTCCACCGCTTCGCTTCTTTCTAGGTTGGAAGAAAGCGCTAACCGGATGGTTCTGCTCGCAGAATTGTTCAAGGACCGCTTGCCTGACGTGGCCATATCGCACCAGTCTGTTGAGCTGTGTCGCACTGCCTTTGGGCTGGGTGTGCCAGTAATCTTGACCGCGGACACTCCCCATGCTAATGCTGTCAACAGGTTAACAGTTCCTCTGGCAGAAACCCTAGTCATTTCAGAAGCCATCCCTCCGAGCTTTTTCAAAAGATTCGGAGCAAAAAGCATCGTACCGTTCAGGGGAGTGGATGAGGTCGCCTGGATTAAGGATTTCAAGCCCCAAGGAAAGTTCGAGTTTGAGAAGCCATTGATCGTGGTCAGACAAATGGAGACTAGAGCCTCGTATGCACTTGGAAAACGTGATGAAACAGTGGAACTCGCAAAGAAACTAGGTTCCCTGGGAAACGTTCTCTTTATCTCTCGATACGGGAGGAGCAATGGCGGGGCTGTAAATTCGGATTTTGTGGATTCGGCCAGTGTTGTTTCGCACGCCGACTTGGTTGTTAGTGTGGGCGGAACAATATCCAGAGAAGCTGCATTGCAGGGTGTGCCCAGCATAGTCGTCACTCAATTGGGACGCACCTACGTCAACAAGTACTTAGCAAAGCTTGGGTTCCCCTTGTTCATAACAAATATGCGCGAAGCATTGAGGCTTTCGAAGAAATATCTTGGCAAAAGATTCGACGTTAGATCGAAGCTTGCGCGCCTTGAGGAACCCATCAGCGTAATTGAAAGAGTTGCTGCTGAGCTTACGAGGACGTAAAAAGGAGATGGCCCGATCACTGTTAACGCGCGCGCTATGGGTTGCGCATCTGTCCCTTGCCAGTTTGCAGTAACCCTCTTCCTCGCATAGCGCGCCGCACGCGAAGAACAACTTTGTGTATAACCAAGATTTTTTTACCTTTTCAAACCAAGAGAGACATCTTTCTAGACATTTAATATGAATTTTGGGTTCATAAATAGAATATATAGCAAGAGTATTGACCCTTGTTGCGGATGTGTATCTTATGCCTACAACGAATTCAGCACGCGCTAAAGTTTTGGTAACTGGTGGCACGGGTTTCATAGGTTCACATTTGATTCCAGAATTGTTAAGCAAAGGATATGATGTTTGGTCTTTAGAAAGGTACGTTACAGGAAGGGTAGGAACTACACATAACGTAAAAACTGTTTTCGCAGATTTAAATGACAGTTTTACGGTTAGAAAAGCAATCAGAACAATTCAACCCAACGCGGTGATTCATCTTGCCGCATTCAGCGCTGTTTCCTATTCGTATGATCACCCTCAAGAAGTATTAGAAAACAATCTCATCGGAACGGTGAATTTGGCCGAATCGTGCTTACGGGAAGGACATGCCTTTCAGCATTTCCTGTTTGCGGGTACATCCGAAGAATACGGCAACAATGGATATGAAATCCAAAGCGAAAGTAATCCGCTTATGCCAGCCTCGCCTTATGGGATAAGTAAAACAGCATGCGACAACTACTTAGAATATTTGAAGGAAGCGCATGATTTTCCGGCAACTGTCTTAAGACCATTCAACACTTATGGGAGGAAAACTGATTGCCACTTTCTGATTGAAAAGGCAATTAATCAAATGCTCAAAGGCAGATGTGCTAAAGCTGAATTTATTGACCCGAATCCCATTAGAGACTGGTTATATGTTGCTGACCACGTGAACGCATATTTGGTTTGCTTGGAGAAAACCAAGGCGATTGGCGAAACATTCAATTTCTGTACGGGACATGGCTACAGGGTCAAAGACACGGTTGAAAAGATTGCAGACTTGATAGAGTTTAACGGCGAAATTGTTTGGGGGACTGCTCCTCAAAGACCAACTGAAAGCGAGGTAATAATTGGCAATTACCAAAAGGCAAACAAGCTCCTAGGGTGGGAGCCGAAATATACGCTTGAAAACGGATTGGTGGAAACTATTGAGTGGTGGAAAAATCAGCTCAGGGTTGGGCGGGAGCCGAAATATACGCTTGAAAACGGATTGGTGGAAACTATTAGATGGCGGAAAAATCAGCTCAGAAAGTAGCAATTTGTCATTCTACTTTAGAAACAATGGGTGGTGCAGAGCGAGTAGGTGCCACACTCGTTGAAGCGTTAAATGAAGCCGGAATTACTCCAGATATTTTCATAACGGTGCCCAGTCCGAATGTTGGCCGAAATCACTTAAATTATTTCTATGGTAAAGATTTGAAATTTCGGCTCGTTTCATTTCTTCCCTTTCGTGTAAAAACTTTTGGCGTTTACCAGAAGATCATAGGTTCAAGCTGTACTTTTAGGTTAGCAAATTATGACGTGGTTGTAAGCACAGGTGGAGACTTTAGCCCGATGTTGTTCAGCAAGCTTTTGCCTAGATGCATTCTTTACATGTATGCTCCGTCAGCCGTCATGTTAAAGAATTGTGAATGTAAGGCGCAAGTCGCTTCAGACTCGAATTATACAAAGAAACATGAAAAAAGTTTGTTTTGGAAAATATACTATAAACCGCATCGGATAATATCAGAATATGCCATGAGAACTGTTAAAGGTGAGTTTTTAGCGGTTTCCAAATTCACGAAGTGGAGACTTGAAAAATATGCGGGATTGAAAAGCAGAGTTGTGTATCCACCCGTTGACCTCAAGAGATTTTCTGCAATAAAAGACAATCGAAATAGAAATGGGGTTATAAGCATTGCCAGATTTGATCCATTGAAAAACCAGTTTGTACAGTTAAAGATAGCTAAAAAACTCCCAAATATCAAGTTTAGAATCTGCGGGTCAACAAACATTCCAGAACAACTGAAGTGGTTTGAATATTTGAAAAGTAAAGCCAATGAAATGCAAATAAAGAATGTAGAATTTTATCCGAATGTTGAGTTTACCAATCTACTGAAATTAATAGGGCAATCCAAAATATTCGTTCACACGATGCGATACGAAGATTTTGGCTTAACAACATGCGAAGCCACAGCAGGCGGGTGTATTCCATGCGTGATAGACAGTGGAGGGCAAAAAGAGGTTGTGCCTTTCCGTAACCTAAGATTCAGAAGTCCAGAGGAAGCAGTTAGAATTATCAATAAAATAGATAATCAAGATAACACTGAATTGAAAGAAAAGCTGTCTAAGCATATCAAACAATTTGATGAAACTCAATTCAAAAGGAATATGCTTGAATTAATAAAAGAACGATGCAAGAGCACGCACACTTCCTTTTCGCCTACTTGCGCGCACGTATATATTTCAAGAAAAAGAGGCTAGGCAAATGAAGTTGCCATTATCAAGAACTCTTAAGCAATGGTTAAAACAGCGTACCTATGACTCTAAAGGATGGACTTTTTCCGACTGGCGAAGAGACTTGTTTATTGCGGAATATGATGAGTGGCTAGAATACTATTTGCCTTTGTCAGTTGAAGGATTGACTGTTCTTGATGTCGGAGCTGGAGAAGGAGAAACTGCTAGGTTCTTTCTTGAGCAAAGTGCAAAAAAGGTAATTTGTATAGAACCGGACGGTGATGCGTTTAGGCTGCTCAGTCAAAATGCTATTGGCAGAAACATTGTATGCTTTAACAAGAAATTTGATGTTTCAGATTTAAAGATGGACTTTGATTTTATGAAGATGGATATTGAAGGCTATGAAGAAGCTATGCTAAATGTGCAGTTTACCAAACCCTGCGTAATTGAGGTTCACGGTTTGCAGCTCCGAGACAGATTTAAAGAATTGGGATACACGTTTAGAGGTACTGGATACCAAGACGCTCAGGGTATCGTGTATGGATATAATGTTAAACCAATACAAAAATAAATTCCATATACCTCCACTATAGCACTTTTCCATAGTTTTCGCCACATGCGCGCGCACACCAAAGACAGAGTTACTTTTCTTGGAATTATCCCAGAATCTTCTTACTGTTGGAGGCAAGGCTGCAGTTATCGTTCCAAACGGTGTGTTGTTTAGTGTTTCGAAAATGCACCCCAAAGCAAGAAAGATACTGATTGAGATTAACGACCTCCAAGCTGTCATATCCATGCCTAGCGCTGGCGAGGGGGTACCCAATAGCTTGAAAAAACTCTTAGCTGTCTTACCTGTTTCTGCAGATGATTCAAGCGTTTTAAATTTCTATCTGGCTTTATCTTGTTCTTTTACTTCTCAAACTATTCAACCAAACGTTCTGATCTTTTCGTCTTCTCTTTGAATTTTTTCTGATATGGAAGTTATCAAAGCGTATATGGCTAAAACAAGCCCTGCTCCCGTTATTCTTTCTTCAAGCAAAGAGGAAACCACGGTTTGAGAGAGCAGATTCAACTCTCTGTGATGGACAGTCGCTTAAGTGTTCAGTTTCCTATGGGCTAACACAGAAATCTTAAATCTGCACAGCAACAGAAGACAAGCTGGTGGTTCAAAAATGAGTGAAACAAAAATCGATGAAGCAAAACAAAATGAAACTAAACCGAGGAAAGTCGTAGGAAGAACTGTTGCTTTATCACTCGGAATAATCTGCATCATCCTGATAGCTCTTATAGCGTATTTCACAGTGACGGGCATTTCAGCACAGAACAACTATAACAATCTCCAAACCCAAAACAAGCAACTGCAAACATGGCTAACTGAAAACGCATCACAGAACGCAAACCTTCAGAATCAGAACAGCCAGCTTCAAACGTGGCTGGATGGAAACGAGACATTGCTTAATCAGACACAAACGTGGCTGAGTGGAAACGTCACCGGTCTGCAAAGTCAAGTGAGTAACTTGACGAACATCGTCAACCTTGCCAACTCTATAGTTTGGGTAAATGACCAAACAACAAGTCAACCGCATGGCGCTAGCACTTCATGGACTGAGCCAGCAAACGATGCAGGATACATCGCAATTACCGTCTTGTCGTCGACAACTAATAGCACCTATGCCCATGTAGTCTACTCTGCTAATGGCGTTAACTATGACAATTCTGTAAGTGTTGGCACAAATGGAACAGCATACTTTCCCGTCCTACCCTCTTCAAGCATAACAGTCGAAGTCGGAAACAACAACTTGATTAACCCAGCAACAGAAACGGTAACAATAACATACTACTACTAGAACCTCATTTTTTTCTTTTCTATTTCTACATAAGACTAAGCCATAGTGTACAGCACCAGAGCCGAATCAACAAGTGACCAACAGTATTCCGCGCGTGCTACCAACAGAGCAAAGATTATGTAGAGAGTATACTAAAGGAACTTGAGCCCAATCAAAACTTGGCACTAGCAATAAAGGCAAGTGTTCAAGTGTTCAATGTAGAACTGAAAATGCCATTGAGCATAAATTCAATGATATAGGCTCAGAATCCAAAAACGTGGGCCGGTCGTCTAGCTTGGTCAGGACATTGGCTTTACGAGCCAAAGGTCGCCGGTTCAAGTCCGGCCCGGCCCACTCCTATTTCGTTCCAGGTCCAAACAGTATTAGCGCGCGCTATGCATGTCGCCGCACATCATTATTTCGCCGAAACCCATCACACCCGCCCTGACCAAGTCTCCAATTTCCACCAAGTCCTTCTCATCAGCGATTTCGCCTCCGTACAGGCCGAAGCCCAGGAAAGATTCCTTCTCAGCCATCTCCTTTTTCCTGTTCAACATTACCACCGAAGATGTGCGAAGCTGCGCTGAGGACGCCATGTCGATTATGATTGTCACTCCGCCAACAGCTGCAACTTGCGTTCCTGTCCTGAAGTTTTCACGGATGAATCCAGGATCGCAAACGTGAACGTGGCGTCAACGATTCCTAGCAGCACGAAAAGCCCGCTGACATTCAGCACTGTGTCAGCCTTGGGCAGATTAGTTTCTTTCGAGATGCCAACAATCTTTCCCTGATCCATCGCCACGTCAGCTTCAAGGACACCAGTTGATGTCGCTATTTTTCCTCCCCTCAGAACAAGATCTACACTCATTTCTCCAGAACCCCAATTCGCAAACGCCAATTGTCAATGGATAAAGTTATATTTTAGCGAGGCGGTGAAGGACTGAAAAAAGCGGCGCGCATTGATGGTAGCTGAGGAGACCATGGATTATCTGGATGCACCTGTAAGAAGAGCCGGCGGCATGAAGGTTCCGGCTCCATTTAGCCCAGCCTTAGAGAAATACTTGATACCAAATGAGAACGACATTGTTAAAGCCGTTCAAGAAATTGTTTAATAAATAAACGTTGATTATCGAAAATTGGAGGAGGCAGAAATTGGCGACGAAGGTTATTATGACTAAGCTCGGTCTTACCATGAAAGAAGGGACTGTCGTCAACTGGCTCAAGAGAGAAGGAGAACGGGTCGAGAAAGGAGAAGCCCTTCTTGAAGTGGAAACTGAGAAGATATCTACCGAATTAGAAGCCCCAGCATCGGGCGTCCTTCTAAAGATTACGGCCCAAAAAGGTGCAACTGTTCCTGTATCTGGACTCTTGGGAATCATCGGTGAGCCTGGTGAAGATGTTTCAATAATTCAGAACGATGTCGTCAGAGCCGAAATCTCGGCGACGGCGTCCGAGATAGAAGCTGTGAGGCCAGCCCCGGCTGAGGTTTCTCCGGAGAAGGTGAGGATTTCGCCGTTGGCGAGGAAGATTGCGGAGGAGCAGAAAGTTGACTTGACAAAAATCACTGGAACAGGCCCGGATGGCAGAATAGTCAAAGAAGACGTGCTGAGAGCTCTTGGAAAAGCGGGAACTGTAGTTTCACCAGGACCTTCTCTATCGAAGGACGGAGTGGAGGTAGCTGAAATCATTCCGCTGGTTGGCATGAGAAAGACGATAGCAGATAGATTGTCTCAAAGCTACCATTCGGCTCTACACGCCACGATGATGACCGAGGTTGACATGACTGAGGCTTCAAATTTTCGCAAAGACTTCCTAGTCAAGGTCAAAGAGGAAACAGGAGTCTCCATGACTTACACTGGTTTGATCGTCAAAGCGGCAGCGTTGGCTCTCAGCGAACATAAGATGGTGAATTCAACACTTGAAGACCAAGAAATCAAGATTCTCAAAAACATCAACGTGGGAGTCGCTGTCGACATTGAAGAAGGATTAATAGTCCCTGTGATTCATGATGCAGACCGAAAATCGCTCTCTGAAATTGCAGCGTATTTGGCAAAGCTTGCCGAAAAGGCAAGAAATCGAACTCTTTCTATGGAAGAAGTGTCCGCAGGAACTTTTACCGTTACAAACCTAGGAATGCTGGGAGTGCACACCTTTATTCCGATAATTAACCCGCCTCAGGTAGCCATTCTGGGAGTAGGGACAATCGAAGACAAACCAGTAGTCGTCAAAGGAAAGATTGAGGCAAGATCCAGACTCAACCTGAGCCTCGTGTACGATCACAGAATCATCAATGGTGCTGAAGCAGCCCGATTTCTGCAGACGATGAAACGAATTCTAGAAAAACCATCAGCGCTGAATAACTGAAAACAGTTTCAAGCTGCTGACTTCAATGAAGAACGCGGAGATATGGCGACTGCTCGACGCGGAATACCAAGATCCATACATGAACTTGGCCCTAGAGGAAGCCATTCCACTCAGTGTAGGAAAGGGCGATTCTCCGAACACTCTCCGTTTCTGGAGAAATCCGAATGCCGTCGTCATAGGCAAATTCCAGTCGGCAGAGACAGAAGTAAGCCTAGACTACTGCAATAGACATCAAACTGCCATTGTGAGAAGGTTCACTGGAGGAGGAGCTGTTTATCACGACCTTGGAAATCTAAATTGCGCAATCTCTGTGCGCAGGGATCATCTACTGATCAAGACAGACTTCGGAGAGACCTTCGCGAGACTGTCGAAGTGGATGATAGAAGGACTCAGACTACTCGGCGCCCTTGCAAGATATGAGCGTCCAAACAGTATCCAGCTGAACGGACGGAAAATTGCAGGGGGAGCTGGGGCCGTAAAATCAGGGTTTGTTTTTTATCACTGTTCCATCTTGATCAGTTCAGACTTGAAAAGGCTCTCAGAGGTTTTGAATTCTTGCAAGAATTCAATTGGGAAACCCGGCGTGCGTAGCGTTAGAAAAGAGGTTTCGACTCTTTCGGTTGAGCTTGGCAGAGAGCTAACCGTTGCAGAAGTGAAAGATTCGTTGAGAAAAAGTTTTGAAAGGAGCTTCATGGTTAAGCTTGTAGATGGTGAGACGACTGAAGAAGAGGAAGAACTTGCCGAGAAGCTGCACAACGAAAAATACTCAACGGCGGCATGGAACCTCAACAATAGGCCTGCTTATCCGTTCAGCAAATCACGTAAGCCCGAAAACATTCTATCCTCTAATATGAATTTTTGATTGGCACGCGTTGGTTGTAACAACAAGTGACAAATAAACGAATTGAACATACCGGCCCATAGTTCAATATTTATAGGCCTATTAGAATTCTTTACAGCTGATCATCTAACTTTGGTAGGAAGGGCAATTGAAAACAGCAGTAGTGGCTATCGGTGGGAATTCCCTGATTATGGACGAAAACCATCAAACCGTGGCTGACCAGTTCAAGGCTGCGAGGGAGACCTGTGTTCACATAGCACGCATGGTAGAACAGGGGTGGGGCGTAATCGTGACTCATGGCAACGGACCCCAGGTCGGATTCATTCTCCTGCGCTCCGAACTGGCCAGCAAGGTTGTTCACACCGTCCCGCTTGATTCTTGTGATGCTGAAACGCAAGGTGAATTGGGTTATATGATTCAACAGTGCCTGTACAACGAGTTTCAATCCATGGGAATAAAAAACCCTGTTACCACGGTCGTAACCCAAGTTCGCGTGAGAAAGAATGATCCGGCCTTCAAGAACCCCACCAAACCCATCGGACCTTTTTACAGCAGTAGGAAGGCTGAAAAATACCGAAAAGAACGCAAATGGACAGTGGCTGAGGACGCGGGACGCGGCTGGAGACGAGTAGTACCTTCACCCATGCCTGTACGCGTTGTTGAACAGGACGTTATCAAGGCTCTTGTTAAGCAGGGCGTCGTAGCAGTCGCTGCAGGAGGCGGAGGAATCCCTGTCATCAAGGAAAGAGGCAGGTTAAAAGGAGTGGAAGCAGTCATCGACAAAGACCACGCCTCAGCCATCCTCGCCATCGGGCTGAAAGCCGATCTCTTTCTCATCTCAACAGCCGTAGAAAAGGTAGCCCTGAACTTCGGCAAACCTGACCAGAAGCCGTTAGACAAGATGACCTTGCCCGAGGCGAAGAAATACTACAAACAGGGGCACTTTCCACCCGGAAGCATGGGACCAAAAATCAAAGCCATTATTAACTATCTCGAACATGGAGGAAAGAAAGCGATAATCACGAACCCGCAGAACCTGGAAAACGCACTACTAGAAAAGACAGGCACACACATTACCAGATAGAAAGGCTGTTCTTCTCCCCATTTCACATCATGAAGGCGGACTGATTCACACAGATCTCTTTCACAGCTTCTCGGTATTCTCGGCTGAAGAAGCCAAAGTTACCCCTTGGACCCCAAAAAATCAACTGCCAAGAAGCGCAAATTGGCTGCTTTGAGAATCACACGAACATCCGCGTACGCTATAATCTTTCGTCAAAAGAGGTTATGAGGGAGCGGCTTGAGCCAAAAATCAAGATGGAGTTGAAATTGTTTTGCGAACAGTACAAGAACTAATAGATGGAAGAGTGGAAGAACCTCAACACGAAGGAAGCATACTTGAGTTAACAGTACCTTCACTACGGAAAATCTTATTAACGTTGTGTAGAAAATTACACAGCGATGAATCGTTCGACATTGCAATGGTGAGCGATAATGGCATATGTGCATACTAGAGTGATTTTTCTAGCCCTTACGAGTGTTTGGGTCGCTTTAGCGCTTGTGTGCGCTGTGATTACGATTTATCCGATTCCAGGAACGGGTGCCACTATTACTCTATCAAATATTGTGACAAATGGACTTACAGCATCCTTACTTGGACCGTTGTGGGGTACGCTTTCGGGTTTTGCGTTCGGATGGCTTGTCACATACGTCAATCCTACTGCGTCCATTGGCTTGCTCACATTCTTGACACCAACCATTGCAGCTTTGACGAGCGCGCTTTTTCTGTTTAATAGATGGAAGGAGGCTGCACTGATTTTTGCTGTGGAGATCACAATATGGTTCTTTCATCCGTTCGCGTGGTACCAGGCGATGCCGTTTATAACCTGGGATATATGGCTTGCTTTGATCTTCATCCTTGTAAGCCCTGTGAGAAAGTGGATAATTAATGCTGTAACCACTCGGAACCCCTCCACTTTGCCAATTGCTTTATGGTGTATCGCATGGATTTCACGAATAGGAGATGAAATGACTGGGAATAATATTGGGGTGTGGATAAACCATTGGGGAGTTCCGAGCATGTACATGTTTTGGGCCCCTATGACGATTTATTATGCCATTACCGATTTCTTGAGTTGCGTCGCAGCCGCAGTCTTGGGTACTGGAGTACTGTTGGCCTTGAAAAGAGCCAACATAAGGATAACCGCGTTGGATTCTCTATCGCAGGAAATGAAGACTCAAGAGAGCGTGCGGTCTTAGTTTCTGTGGTGAGTAACTGTCAAGTATCTTCTTGTAAAACTCATTCAAAGCCATGACAAATGACCTGACAGTATCGCCAAAGCCACAAAGACTGCATTTGAAGTGTATTTCTGAACCTTGAGCATCCAGCCAACGGATCGGAGGTGCTCTATCATTGTGCATTTTTTAACCAAGCTCCCGAAAGACTTGCGGGACTCGCTTTATTCGAACTGAGCCCATTGGCAAGCGCGTATGATGCCTATGTCGGATTCTTCATTTCATTGTAGCTTTTTACACAATATTAATAAAACTTTCCGCGTTAAGGGTCCACCTAGCGGGATTAGGCAATGAAGACAAGCAATCGTGCAAAACACGTCGCGCGATGTCTTGAGCTGGCCATTTTGTTGGAAGTCAGTGCCCACAAACCTGGTAACGTCAGTGTGATAACCAACTTTGAGAATACATTCTATAGCCATTTTCTTGCTTCCGCCGTCGTCGCCAGTTCTTCTTTTGAAGCTGCTGCCCAAAAGGGAATCGCTGTTTCTCAAGGAAAAATTGACGCAGCTGACGTTGGAGTGGGACAGATAATAAAGAGCTGCGTAAGTGATATTAACACTTGGCAACACGGTGGAACACGCTATTGGGCGCGGTGATTTTGCTCTCGCCGGTTGCAACCGCTGCAGGCATGATTTCACCAACAGGAAATTTTGACCTTCAACGACTAAGAAGGAACCTGAGACGTGTCATAGAATCAACCACGCCTATAGATGCCGTGAACTTGTACACTGCTATAGGTATCGCCAACCCTAGCGGGCTTGGAAAGGCCCCAGCCTTAGACGTTACCGACCCTGATTCAGTGAATAGAATAATTGACGAGAAGATATCGTTGTACAGGGTCTTCAAAATAGCCGAGAAATACGACTCGATCTGTTTTGAATGGGTAAACAACTATCCTATAACATTCGATTTTGCCTATCCATCTCTGGCCAACCGACTGCAAATCGGTGGTGATCCCGTTCACGCAGTAGTTCAAACATTTCTGGAGGTTCTGGCAGAAGTTCCAGACACATTCATAGCTAGAAAGACGGGCATTCAGAAATCACGTGAGATTTCGCTGGAAGCCAGACGGATTTTGAACCTTGGCGGAGTTGAAACTCAAGCGGGCAGAAAGAGTCTGATGGAGTTTGATCGAGAACTCAGAAGATCCAGCAATCTTCTGAACCCAGGCACAACAGCGGATATACTTGCAGCAGCTTTGGCATTATGTGTTCTCGGCGGCTACAGACCGTAGCCTATCAGGCGCGCGCGTTAATCATGCCTGGAACACATGACAAGCCAACGGTATGCTAGCGCGCTTGCTAGACTACGAACAGCGATGCACGCGCAAACTTCGCGCGCGCTTCTATGTGGATACCCACCGATCTACTTATTAATGATTCTAGATTTGTGTTCGTGAGACGCAATAGCTCATGTATGTTTACCGGTAAGTTCGTGTGGAGCCCCATCCCCTGCAGCAATTTACCGCCCTCGGTAGAGGTTGAATGTCATGAGAGTCGTCTTGGTTCAGCCCTTTGGGTATAGTCAGTTTCCGGTTCCTCCTCTTGGGTTAGGCTATTTGGCGGCCGTGCTGGAAAGAAGAGGGTTTGAAGTGGAAATTATCGACTTGAACGTTGAGTCTTCCAGCGCTTTTGAAAACCATTTGTCTCGTCAGAGGCCTGATATTGTCGGAGTTTCGTCTTCAGTTGGAAATGCACGTGAGGCTTTTGCTGTTATTAGCAGGGTGAAGAGTCGTTTTCCTGAGTGTTTTGTGGTCGTTGGTGGTCCCTATGCCAGTATAATGGGTGGGGGGATGTTGGTTAGGCACTCAGAAATCGACGCGGCTGTTCCTGGTGAAGGTGAGGCCACTCTTGTTGAGCTTATGGAAAGGCTGCAGAGCAAGCAGGATCTAAATGACGTTAACGGTCTGATTTTCCGCGACGGAAGCAAGCCTCGGAGTAATCGTTCAAGGGATCCAGTTGAGGCTCTAGACAGTTTGCCTTTTCCTGACAGAGAAAAATTGCCCATGAAGCTTTACCGTGAAAATGCCGGAGTTCTTTTCACTTCCAGAGGTTGCCCATATCGGTGTGTTTTTTGTTCGCGTTCAGTTTTCGGTAGGCGTTGGCGGGGTCACAGCCCCGAATACGTGTTGACGGAAATCGAGCGCTTGATAAAGCATTATGGAGTTACTGGCCTCAGTTTTCTTGATGATAATATCACGTTTGATTTGGAAAGGGCTGAAAAGATTCTGGAAGGCATAATCGCGAAGAAATGGAAGCTTAACCTCTACTTTTGGAACGGCATAAGAGTTGACTGCATAAATCAAGGGCTACTAACAAAAATGAAGAAAGCAGGCTGCACAGCCATCAACTACGGCGTTGAATCAATAGACCCTGAGGTTCTGGCCAAAATAGCGAAAGGCATAACCCTGGATCAAGTGGACAAGACAATCCGGCTGACACGTGAAGCTGGAATCAAAGCTAACGTTTTTCTCATGGTTGGGAACCCAGGCGACACCGCGAAAGTCTTTGACAAAATCAGCAATTTTGTCGAGCGGGTGAAGGTTGATGGAGTCCATCTGAGCTTGGCTACGCCAATCCCTGGTACGGAGTTCTGGAGTTGGGTAAACAAGAATGGCGACTGGCTTGGCTACGATCGTGAAGAGCTTTTAGACTGGCCCATAGATGACGTTGAAGACGCTTACCCCGTTTTTGAAACCTTAGATTTCTCCGCCAAACAAAGAACAGAGATTTTCAGAAAAACAAGAAAATATCTCACAAACAAGAAATTACTCTTATAACGCAACTCGTGGACATGCACGTGCACCAACACTTGCGCCCGCGACACCGCCCCGTCCATTATTAGACTTGATCCCTGTTCAGACTGTGTGAAAAGTCAAATTTGTTTCAAGAAATTGCGTCCTATATATGAACAGATGTCCATAAATCCTACAACTTCGGCATAAACTTAGCAACTTTCTGAGATTGAAAATAGTTTTCACACAGTCTGTGTTGGGTTCAAATCCCGATTCGACGCGGGCTAATAGTTGCAGGTTTATATAACGATTTTTGCATGTTAGGTTCTGAGTTGAATAGTATGCCTAGGCTTGCCTTGGAGGGTATGTTCGTTCCTTGCGTTACCCCTTTTACACGTGCTGGTCGGCTTGACATTAGAGGGCTCAGGGCGTGCGTGCGGTTTTGGTTGGAAGGTGGAGTCTCGGGGTTGGTGCCGTGCGGCAGTAACGGTGAAGCCCCCTATCTTTCTAGGCAAGAGAGGATAAATGTGATTGAAGCCGTCGTGGATGAGGTTGATGGAAGGGTTCCCGTTATTGCCGGCACGGGCAGCATGAGCACCCATGAGACTGTCACGTTCACAAAGGACGCCGCTGATCTCGGCGTGATTGCTGTACTTGTGGTGACACCATTTTACTTTAAGCTCTCAAAAACGGAAATCCATGAACACTACCGAGCAGTTTCAGAAGCTGTCGACATTCCTATCGTCGTCTACAATGTTCCCAAGTTCACGGGCGTCTCTTTGGAACCTGCCCAGATTCAAAACCTCGCGGCGGAAAATGAAAGGATAATCGGCATCAAGGACAGTGGGGGGAACATCGGCACGATAACTGAAACAGTGAGGTTGATAGGCGACAAGATTTCAGTTCTGGCCGGAACGGCTGACGTAGCGCTCTCGACGCTGTTTACTGGGGGGGCCGGGGCGGTGCTAGCGGTCGGAAACGTGTTTCCCGCCTTATGTAGCCACTTGTACGAGGCTTTCAGGAACAGGCGATACGAAGAGGCAGGCAGACTGCAAAACCGCATATCCTTTGCTAACGAGGTACTTGTGAAGAGGTTCAATCAAATCGCGGCAATAAAAGAGGCGATGAGGCTGCAGGGCCTAGGAGGTGGCTACCCTCGGAAACCTGCGTTGCCGTTGGACAGCGGAGGAAGGAAGGCCCTCGAAAACCTGTTGAAGGAAATAAACCAACAAGCCTGAGCGCAAGACGTTCGAGCTTCCAGAGAACTTGCCGTTTGTGGCCGCGGTGCACGCGGTTTTTTCGATTTTCTTGGCAGAATCCTTTACTAGGCAGAGCAAGAATGTTGGATTGCATGGCAACCAGAGCGATTAGCCCTCTTAACATCGTCCTGATGCTTTGTCTTATCACTTTTTGGGGCAGCTCGTTCGTGGTTGTGAAAACCACACTAGGGGAAGGATTGACTCCTATAGCCATAGCGACCTTCAGGTTTCTCACGGCTGGGGGACTCTTCACCGTAGCGCTCGTTCTAAACAAGAGCAGAAAGGGTGATTACAGGCTTCTTGTTGAACGAAGAGATTTTTTGAAACTCTTGCTCCTCGCTTTAACGGGTGTCACATTCTTCTTCGTCGCACAATACACGGGAATACAGATGGCCAGCGCTTCAATCGCCGCTATTCTCGTTTGTCTTCTCTCCCCGATTCTCATCAGCGTTTTTTCAGCTCGGATGTTCAAAGAACAGTTAATGAACAAAAATGTTTTAGGCATTGGAATCGCCGCAGTAGGAACGTTTGCTGTCATCACAGGCGGCGCTTTGAGCGTTCATGGAAGCAGCAGCAACTTCCTGCTTGGAAGCTCAATCTTGCTTTTCACGCCTCTCATGTGGGCCGCTTACAGTCTGATGGGAAAAAGAATCATGGAAAAGTACGATCCATTTCTCGTCGTGGCCTACGTTAACATACTGGGAGGGCTTTTTCTCGTTCCCTTCTCTCTAGCAGAAAACTCTTTTCACGAAGTTTTTACGATGAGCCTCAGCGAGTGGTCAGCGATTCTTTACCTGGCTTTCACCTGCTCTCTTTTAGGGTATTTCATCTGGTTCCGCGTTATGAACCAGGTCAAAGCCTCAGTGACCAGCTCATGTTCGGAGAACCACTGATAACCGTGTTTTTCGCGTCAATTTTCGCCGGCGAGGGCAATGAAATCACGCCGTTCACTGTCTTTGGAGCCTTCCTAATCTTGGTGGGCGTCTACCTTGTCACTAGGAGATAGGCAAGGGCAGCTTGTTTTCAAAGAAAGTGAAAATCCTCCTCGGACTAAACACTGCCATGCTTGCGTTTCTCAGGTTTTTGCCAATTCTCGGAATCAACCCAACTGCATCGGTTCCGAGCTTGCACACGACGGCATATTCAAAGCCGCCGAGCGGTTCGATGTTGACCACATCGCGGTTGAGCCCCGCCTGTTCAACAGCTAACTCAATTCCACTGTGAGATGATCCCAAAATAAGCAGTCTGTCAAGCATTGACTCTGCCCATGCTATGTAGTGTCTTCGCTGTTTCTCCGCGACTTCGGCCTCAATGAGACTTTTGTCTTTGTCGACGTTGTCGATTTTCACTGTGATGGGCAGGTTTTCACTGAAGCCGAAGAGTCCAGCAATTTCCTTCAAGGTTGTCTTTCTCCCATCGGCGAGCTGAGCTTGTAAGCGTGCCAACGGTATGGTTGTATCATAGATGCTTGGAGAGAAGACTCCCATGTCGATGCGCAGTTCACTTCTGCTATTCTCTAGATTTGTTATGCGGCCTTTGATTGTCGAGAATCTGTGGATGTCCTCAAAGCTTGCTGGGCACAGTCCTATTCTGTCGTCTAGGTAGCGCAGGGCTACGTTTTCGTCCTCTCCAGAAACCGATATTTGAATCCACCCGCGGGCGGTTGCTCCGCAGGTTTTAACTTCAACCTTCAAGCCTTCCAGCGTGGATCTTAGATTCTTGTCGAAGCTGTCCAGTCGACGATTGTTGTATGCCTTTGCGAACAACGTTACGGTAGGCATTCGCAGTCGCCAACCAAAATTAGCATTTCTTCATGTAATTTCCATAGCCTTTGGATCGCCGGCGTCGGCAGTTCTCTGGAAAGTTCTTCTATGGTCACCTCTATTGGCACTCTCCTCGAACCTTCGATGAGCTTGTCTGCGTAAGAAACGATTTTTTCTTCAAGTGTTAACGGAACGTAAATGTCTCTTGGCCATCCTAGTTTCCGAGCTTCTCGGGCTGTTATTCCTCCCCCAACGTGTCTTTTGATTATCGATATGACAGGTTCTGGTAGACCGAGGGATTTTGCGATGTCTGCTCCCAAGACTGCGTGGTGTACACTGTGCGTTTTTGCGCGTCCAATGTCGTGCAGCAGCCCCCCGATTTCAACAAGGTGCACGTCAACCTTGTATCCTTTTTTCCGACAGGCTTCTGCTATTTCAACCGCAAGCGCGGAAACCGCTTCGACGTGTCTTATGACGTTTTCCCGGCAACCATTCTTTCGGAGAAAAACCAACGCTTGTTCTCTCGTTGGGAGC
>Ga0187770_10000585_pt1 | contig 17810 bp, 19 predicted proteins | sample 0116_SJ02_MP02_2_FD_133154 | JGI IMG/M metagenome (GOLD analysis project Ga0187770, IMG submission 133154) | Tropical peat soil microbial communities from peatlands in Department of Meta, Colombia - 0116_SJ02_MP02_20_MG | ecosystem: Environmental > Terrestrial > Soil > Wetlands > Peat | place...
CGGGTCGTTCCGTGAGCTCCTCTTGGCCGCTCGCGGCTGGCGGATCCCGGTCCACTTGGAGTCGCCCGGTCATGCGCCCCCCCGCCTTCCGGAGGAAGTCGCGCTGATCCTCGCCGACCCGGTCGACCCCAACCGCAACGTCGCGAGCGCGCTCTCGCGTCGGAACCTGGCGATCTTCATCCTCGCCTCGGCCGCCTACCTTCGGAGGCCCTCCGAACGGTGGTTCGAGACCGGACCCGCCACCCCTATCACCCGCGGGGACGCCCTCACGCGCCTATCGGAGCGTTCGACCCACGTGACGGTGGTCGAGCTCCCGCGACCGACCCTCGTGGACGACACCCTCTACCCGCAGATCCGCAAGGCCGAGCACGCGGTCGCTTCCGAGCTTGAGCGGGCGGGCTTCGAGGTCCTCGGGAGCTCGAGCGCGGCCGACCCGGCCCACGTCGTGATCCTGGTGGAGCTCGGCCATCCCGAACGGCCTGCGGTGCGCCCCCAGGATGGCCCGCCGGCGGGGATCGACCGTGTCGGCCAGTTCCTCGACAAGTGGACTGCGCCCGGCGCGCCGGTGCTGCAGGGACCGTACGTCCGCGCGGACGGGAGCCTCGGAGTGGACGTGCGACGATCGGAGCGGAGCGCCGAGGCGATCCTCCTTTCTTCGTTCCCGCGGCTCTCCCTCGGCCGCGACCTGACCCCCTCGGACGCCGGCCTCTCGCGGGTCCGTTCGTTGATGGAAGTCGACGAGACACCCGCGCTCACCGAGGCACTGCGAGGGTTGCTCGGCCGGCGCCTCCCGTGGGAGGCCGTGCGGTCTCCGTCCCCCTAGGTCAGGTTCACGAGGACGAACCAGAGCGCGAACCAGCCGAAGAACTCCATCGTGAGGAGCGCTGCCCAATCGCCCTTCGTGTACGCTCCCGAGCGCCGGCGAACCCGGGCGATGAGGAACGGCGATGCGATCAGGATGAGGAAGCCGAGCCCGAGCGGTCCCCACCACGGGACGCCCTCGTACCAAAGAGCCCAGGAGACGAGGCCCATGGCAATCATCAGGATCGCCGCGAGCGCGAGCGCGACGCCGAGCTCGTACTCCTTCGAGACGAAACCGACCTCGTCGAAGACCGGGAACTCGAAGGCGGCTTCCTCCTCCTCTTCGAGCTTGCGACGGACCTTCTTCGCCATCGTCCCTCACCCCTCGCGCGCGGCGCGGTAGAGCTCCTCGGCGTGGTAGGAGCTGCGGACGAGAGGTCCGGCCACCACGCCCACGAACCCCCGCTGAAGGGCGAGGTCACGGAGGCGGTCGAACTCCTCCGGCGGAACGAACCGCTCGACCGCAAGATGCGTGCTGCTCGGGCGCAGGTACTGGCCGAGCGTGAGGAGGTCGACGCCCGCCTCCCGAAGGTCTCGGAACGCGCGGTCGAGCTCCTCGAGAGTCTCCCCGAGGCCGAGCATGATGGAGCTCTTCGTCACCGGTCCGTTCGGCCCAAGCCGAGCGGCCCGCCGGAGCACCCGCAGCGAACGGTCATACCCGGCCCGCGGGTCTCGCACCTTCGGCGACAAGGAACGCGTCGTCTCGAGGTTGTGGGCGAGAACGTCGGGCCCGGCATCCAGAATCGCGTCGAGGGCGTCGGGGTTTTCTCCGAGGTCTCCGATCAGGAGTTCGATCAGTGTCGACGGGGAGCGCTCACGGATGGAGCGAACCGTTTCACCCAGGATCGACGCGCCCCCATCGCCCAGGTCGTCCCGGCAGACCTGGGTCAGAACTACGTAACGCAGGCCCCAGCGACCGACGGCCTCGGCGACCCGGGCGGGCTCGGTCGTGTCGACCATGCCGCGGGGCCAGTGTGTCGTGACCGCGCAGAACCCGCAGCGCCGGGTGCAGTCGGTCCCGAGGAGCATCAGGGTCGCGGTCCCGGCCGACCAGCACTCCGATAGGTTGGGGCACCGCGCTTCGCGGCAGACCGTGCCGAGCCGGAGGTCCTCGAGGAGCCCCTTCACTTCGGGATACGCAGCCCCCCTCGGAGGGCGGATGCGGACCCAGGCCGGGAGCCTCTGCTCCGGCACCACGGTCGGGGACAGACTCTCGGGGGTCGCCACGGGGGGCTCGGACCGTCGGGGCCGCTTTAGGCTTTGCGAGCGGCGCTCCTACCGAGCCGCTCTTCGAGGAGGGTTACGAGGAAGGTCGCCGGGAGCTCATCCATCGCGACCTGGCTCGATTCGCCCGAGGCGCCGGTCTCGAGCGTCACGAGCCCGTCCCGCTCGAGCTCCTTGAGCGTCCGCCAGAACGTGGTGCGGCTCATCGCCGGCCCTCCGAGCTGCTCCAGAAGGGCGGCGTGGTCCGACCTCAACTTCTGGCTCGGCACCGACGTGCGGCGCCCGGTCAACGCGCGCGAGAGGGCGAGCAACACGCCCAGCTCATTGGTCGAGAGCGCCTCGAGCTGTCCCTCGGTGACGGTCGGGATCAGCGACCCCTTCGCCCGGCGCACGTGCTCCCCCGAGATCGCGTCCGACCCCTGATCCTCGGCGAGGCGCGCGGCGTTCGCGAGCATCTCGAGGGCGAAGCGGGCGTCTCCGCTGGACGCGGCGATCCGCGCGATCTGGTCCAGCACGTCTCGGTCAAAGCTCCCCGGACGGAGGGCGAGCTCCGCGCGGGAGGCGAGGATGTCGGCGATCGCCTCGCGGTCGTAGGAGGCGAGCTCGAGGCGGTGGGTGACGCCGAAGCTCGAGCGACTCGCCGGGTCGAGGTAAGGGAGGAGGTCCTCGACCGCGATGAGGACGAGCGAGATCGACCCCAGCTCGACCTCGCGCGACCGGGAGAGGAGGTAGACGAGCTTCGTTTCCTGCCGGACGAGAGCGGAGGCCTCATCCAGGAGGACGAGCCGGTGGGCCGGGTTGCGTCGGATTCCCTGCTCGAGGACGTCCAGCATCTCCGAGAGGCTGTACCCCCGGTCCGGTAACGAGACCGAGACCGACCGAAGGAGGTCGAGCATGACCGTCCGGTCGCTCGCCCGCCTCCAGCAGTTGACGTAGGTGGCACGGACCGGAAACTCTCCCAGCCGGCCGGCCCGCTCCAGGTCGGATGCGAGCCGCCGGGCGAGCGCCGTCTTGCCGCTTCCGACGCCCCCCTTGAGGAGCAGGTGGAACGGAAGTCCGCGGGAGAGCGACTCCCGGTACCGTCGGGTGAGCAGCGAGAGCTCCTTTTCCCGACGGACGAGCTTCGGCGGCAGGTACGACGGCTCGAGCGTCTCCTCCTTGACGAGGATGGGGCGGGCCGTCGGCATCGGCGAGCCGTCACCAGCGCCCGACTTAAAGCCTATCCGCGATGTTTGCCGCCCGTCGTTCCGCGCGGTTCAGCGTCCCCGCGACCGGGAGGTCCGCCGAACCGATCCCCCTCGACCGAGGGCGAGCTCGGAGACCGCGCGCGACGTGAGCTCTCGCGCAGGACGGGTCGAATCGAGGACCACCCATCCCTCTCGCCGCGCGAGGTGGCGGTAGGCTCGAGCCACCCGTTCGAGCGTCCGTAATCGCTCGAGCGGTCCGCGTTCCCGAGCACGTCCGCCGAGCCGGCGAAGGGCCACTCGCGGAGGGAGGTCGAGCAGCACGACCCGATCCGGGACGACCGTGGCCGTCCGCTGGAGCGCCTCGAGCCGGCGTCGCTCGGCCGGCGGCAGGGCGCTTCCCTGGTAGGCTAGGGTCGAGAAGAAGGAGCGGTCCGTGAGCACGATGTCGAATCGGGAAAGGTCGCGGGCGAGCTGTTCGCGGGCTTGGTGACGGTCGACCGTGAAGTAGACCGCTCCGGTCCAAGCGTCCTCGACGCTGGCGCGCTGGGCGAGACTGCCCAGCCTCGGGTCGGAAGGCTCGTGCCTCCGCCGGACCGAGAACCCCCGGCGACGCAGTGCGGCCGCGAGCGTCCGGTGCAGGGTAGACTTCCCGGCTCCGTCAATCCCTTCGAGGGCGATGAGTAGGCCCCTCTGCTGCGTCACGGAGTGTCCCCTCCATCGACCTCAGGTCTCCATCCGTACACTTGTTCGACCGACTCGACGAACGGGACCCACAAGTGCTGAGCGGCCGCCGGGTCGCGCGTCACGGCCGAGATCGCGCGCCGCGGGACCGTCTCGAGGTCGAGCACGGCGCCCGGCCGTCGAGGGTCATCCAGGTAGTCGGTCTCGAGGAACCACGGAGGAGCGTCCTTCTCCACCTCGCGGACGAGGTCGCGCCGCGCGAGGTACGACGGCACCACCCCGGCCCGCTCCACGCTCGTCCGGCGGGCGCGGGCGTAGTGCTTCACGACCTTCGTTGAGGGAAGGCCGGCGCGGCGGGCGAGCTCGGCCAGCTCCCGGTAGCCGGCGGGGTCGAGGTCGCCGCAATGAACCACCGCCGGGCAGTGGACATCCCGAGCGACCTCGAAGGCGTACTGGAGGACCTCTTCCGCCACCCGCTCCACCTCGGGGGCGACGGCGAAGTGGGGTCGGCCCACCTCTCCCAGCGCCACCGCCCGCCGTTCGCGGACGAGTTTCCCAGCGACGTCGAGCGCCGACCTCTGGAGGCGGACCGCGGCTTCCGCTCCGAGCCGGGCGACCGCTTCGACCAAGTCGACCGGATAGGGGGCGATCACCGGGTAGACAACGACACCGGCTTCCTCGCGGACCCGGCGCGCCAGCTCCAACGTCGTTTCGAACTGGTCGGCGTAGGCGTCCACGGAGGACGGTAGGCGCCCCGAGTAATTCTGGGTGGCCAGGAAAAGATGCGTTCCTCCGGCGGCGCGGAACCGCCGGGCCGCTCCCACGCCCTCGCCGGACGGCGAGAGGTGGCAGTGATGGTCGACGACGGGGAGTCCACGGGGCAGCGGCGGCACTCGCGCCGTCCCGGCGGCCGGCCTACCGCAACAGGCCGGCGCCCTGCAGTTCCTTCGTGATCTTCTTGACCGCGACCTCGACGTCCGACGGCTTGCGGGCGCCCGTGCAGACGAGCTTCCCGCTACCGAACAGGAGGACGACGACCCGCGGCTCGTCGATCCGGCAAACCAGGCCGGGGAACTGCTCGGGTTCGTACTCGACCCGGTCGAGGCCGAGCGTGACGGCGATCGCGTTGAGGTTGATCTCGCTCTCGAGGTCAGAGGAAGCGACGATGTTCTGGACCTCGATTTTGGGGTGCATGTTGATTTTCTGGCCGCCCTTCTTGATCTGCTGGGCGACCGAGTGAATCGACTCCTCCACCTCATGCATGCTCTTCGCGCCGGTGCAGACGACCTTCCCGGAGCGGAACAGCAGAATCGCGGTCTTCGGTTGCTTCAACCGGTAGATGAGCCCGGGGAACTGTTCGGGCTCGTACTCCGCCCCGTCCAGGCCGAGCGCGATCGACTGAAGGTCGAGCTCGTCACCGAGCGAGGTCGATGCGACGACGTTCTCGATGCGAATCTTAACCAAGTGAATCCCTCGGCGCGGGAGTATTTAAACGGGTATTTAAACGCTTTGAATTGGCGAGGGGCGGCCGGGCGCCGGAACGCCGGGTCCCGACCGACCATCGAATCGTCAGTCGCCTCGGGGGCTGCGACGTTCGACCTCGAACACCCTGGGGCCTCGAAGGAGCAGGACGGCTCCGCCCACCACGATGACGAGTGCCCCCCCGATGGCTACCCCGAGGGCGGGCTCGGGCCGGGGCAGGAGGAGGGCGAGGATCGTCAGCAGCGCCGTGGCCGGTACGACCAGGGAGAGAAGCCAGAACGTCGTACTCCGTGCATCGCTCACCCGGGGGACCGAACTCAGGCTTGACAGAGCCCTGGAGGGGGCCGGCCGGAGGTCGAACAGGGAAGCCCTCCCACAAAGAGGGCACCGAAAGAACCGTGACCAGCCGAGCCGGACGGCGGTGAACGAGGCCCCCGGTATGAACTCGTAATCGAACTCTCGGCCACACTTCGGGCAGCGCAAGCGTCGTACCGGCATGAAGTGGTTCCAGAGGAGCCGTTCGATATATCTGAGGCGGCGCCGGGGCGGAGGTCAGGGGACGGTGTTCGGCGGTTCCGGGAAAATCGGGCCGACCAGCTCGTCCTCCGGAGGGAACCCGAAGAAGTCACGTAGCACGCGTCGAGTGAAGCCCCACAGTACGTGGCCTTCGTGGACGGTCGCATTCACCGGAGCGTATCCGAACGCGGTCTCGCGCTCCACCTTCTGCCCTTGGGCCAAGAGCGCTCGCGGCAGCCAGAAGACGTGAGCGACCTCCTCGGCGCTACGTACGGTGGGACCTCGCCCCGTCTCGCCTAGGCGCGAGGCGAACACGCCGATTTTGAGCCCGAAGCGGCGGGAAGTAAAGGTGCCAACGAAACGCAGGGGGTCCGCGAGGTCCCCCTCGGAAAGGCCGACCTCCTCCTCGAGCTCCCGCAGCGCGGTCACGGAGAGTGAACCGTCGGAGTCGGAGACTCGACCCCCGGGAAGCGCTACCTGGCCCGACGCGGGGTCGGCCGGGTTCTTCGCCCGCTCGATGAGCAGGACCTCGAGGTCCGACCTGGCCTCGCGGAGGACGATGGTCACCGCCGCCCCGGCGGTGGACACCGGGGGAACGACCTCGGGGAACCGCTCGAGGAGGGAGGCGGCCGAAGGGGGTTCCGACGGCGGTGCGAGTGGAGCCGGTTCATTCACGGTCGGGCGCCTGCCAGTCGTAGCGGGCCTTCTCGCGAACGATCGACCGGTCGAGGGTGTGCTCGCCGACGTTGCCGACCAGTCGCTCGAGCAGCACGACCCGAACGCGGAGTTCATCGAGCTCCGTCTCGAGCTGGCGGACCCGGGCCGCGAGGTCGACGGGGGCTGGAGCCGACATCGGAAAGGGATTAGCGAGGCCCCATTAAAGGAGAGAGGGCCCCACTTTACGTCGGCGGAGCTCCGGCCGACTTCTCCTCCACCTCTCGGACGAACCTCGCGATCGCGTCGGCGGTCTCGTGGGGGCGCTCCACGGGGATCATGTGGCCTGTTTGGGCGAAGATGCGGATCTGCGCTCCGGGGATCGACTGGCGGAGGATTCGGCCGTGGGACGGGTCGACCACCTGGTCGTCCATTCCCTGGACGATGAGCGTCGGGAGAGCGAGGGAAGCGATTCGACGCCGCTCGTCAAACTTCATCATGGCCCTCGACCAGCGAACCGCCGGCTCGATGTCCATCCGCTGCGCCTCGGCGCGAACCTTGTCGGCAAAGTCGAGGTGTTCCTCCATCCAGTCCGGATAGTAGAGGTCCTTGAGGACCCGCAGGGCAAACGCGTCCGGTCCCTCCTTCGAGTAGACCTCGGCCCACCGCTCGGCGACCGACCTCGTCTGGGAGTCGCAGTAGGCGGCCCCGCTCACCATCGTGAGGCTTCGGACCCGCGACGGGTGGTCGAGAGCGAGGAGGAGCGCAAGAGAGGCCCCCCCGCTCACTCCCACGAGATGCGCGGACAGGATGCCCTTCTGGTCCAGGAGATGGAGGAGGTCTGTCTCCAACTCGGGGTAGGAGTACTCGGAGGAGGGAGGCGCGGGCGACCGGCCGTGCCCGCGCAGGTCAGGCGCGAGCACGCGGAAGGAACCCACGAGGTCCGGTATCACCTCGTTCCAGATGGTGTGGTTGCCTCCGATGCCGTGCAACAGCACGATGGTCGGTCCCTCTCCGTCGTCCCGACCCGCGAGGTCCACGGGGGAGGGGGACACCACGGCCATCGACGGGCCGACCCTTGTCGCTTCTTTACCTCTTGGGGACCGGGCAGGGCCGGGCGCATCCCTAAATAACCGGCCCGGGGTAGTTGCCGCCCGATGGCGCGCGGGGTGATGCTGATGAGCGGGGGGATCGACTCCCCGGTCGCCCTCCACTACCTCCTACGCCAGGGACACGACATGGTCGCGGTCCACATGGACAACCGCCCGTTCACGGACGAATCCCCCTACGAGAAGATCATCGACCATCTCGCCGTCCTGGAGGCACGCTACGGTCGTCGGATTCCGCTCCACACGCTCCCGCACGGTCCCACCCAGGTCACCCTGATGCGGGAGACGGACCGACACGTCGGCTGCGTGCTCTGCCGCCGATTCATGTGGCGCTCCGCCGAGCGCATCGCGGAGCAGGAGGGCGCCACGTTCCTCGCGACGGGGGAGGCGCTGGGTCAGGTCGCTTCCCAGACGCTCTCGAACATGCGGACGGCCACCGCCGCGGTTCGGCTACCGATTGTCCGGCCGCTGATCGGCTTCGACAAACAGGAGATCGAACGGGTCGCCCGAGAGATCGGCACCTACGAGATCTCCACGCGACCCGGCGTCTGCTGTCAGGCGGTGCCGGCGAAACCAGCGACCCGGTCGAACTTGATTCAGATCCTGGCCCAAGAGGACCGGCTGGACGTCGACCGGATGGTCGACGACTGTGTCCGACACGCGGTCGTCCGCTGACCCCGGTTCGGCCCCTCATCTGGAGGAGGGGGTCGCCCCCTAGCCTTATGCGGGATTGAGCCCCGCACGCCCCGATGGCGCCGCCGACGCAGCCCTACCCACGCTCCGGGTACCTGCTCGTCCTGCTCGGTGGGATTGTGACGATCGCGCTCGGGCTCGTCACGATCGCGGCGGCCTACTCCCTCGGCTCCGAGATTGCCGCCGTGGGGGGCGGGGCGGTGACGGCGGTCACCCTGGCCGAACTCGTGGTCGGCGTCCTGCTCGGGGGCGTGCTCGTGTATCTGGCGCTGCGGCTGAAGGGACGGCCCACCTCCTCGAAGCCTCTAGGGATTGGAGTCATCGCCCTCGCGCTGGTCAGTCTCTTCGTGGGCGGCGGAGGGCTGTTCATCGGGTCGATTCTCGCCATCGTGGGAGGAGCTATCGCCTACTCGTGGAAGCCTCCCACCGCGAGCCCCACGGGGTGGGCTCCCGCGGGCGGTGTCCCCCCGTCGTGGAACTCGGTCCCGCTCGGCAGCCCGACTCCCCCGCTCTCGGGAGCGGGTAAGTTCTGTCCGTACTGCGGGGTGGCCAACCCGGCCACGGCCCGCTTCTGCGCTCGGTGCGGTGCGGCATTTCCGGGCTGAGCGCGAATTTCAAGGCTGTCAGGTCGTTGGGGAATCCCGTGTACCGGAAGCTCACGCTCTGCTCCGACCGCGGAGGATACGAAGCGATACCCGAGCGGCCGTTTCGCATGGACCTGCACAAGGTCGCGGAGCGTCTCACGAACCAAGGGGTCGCGGTCTTGGATGCGCGGGTCCTCCTGGTCGCGAACCTCCCTCCCGAAGTGACGATCGGACGGGACGGCCGACTGCTGTTCAAGACCCCGGAGTTGGCGACCGCGGAGACGGGCTTTCGCCGGCTTCGAGAGCTGCTCGAGCTTCCGCCGTCCCTCCTTCCGCCCGGTCCCGGTTAGGTTAAGCCCGTCGGGTGGATGTCGTGTTGTGACATACCATGCGCGAGGTCTGGGTCGTTGGAGTGGCCTCGAATCGATTCGGTAGAATGAACGAAACCGGCCGCGAAGCGGCCACGCGGGTCGCGATGGAGGCGATCCACACGGCGGGGCTGACGCCGAAGGACATCGGCTACACCTTCGTCGCGAACTGCTTCGGGATTACCGAGCGTCAGGCCCATCTCGGGCCGCTCATCAATAACGGGCTCGGTATCCCCGAGGTCCCGTCCATCGCCGTCGAGTCGGCGTGCTCGTCCTCGAGCGCTGCCCTCCACGAGGCGTACGTCCGGGTCGCCGGCGGATTCTCGGACGTCGCGCTCGTGGTCGGAGTGGAGCGTCTCTCCCACCTGGACACGCTGACGGCGACCAGCCATTTCGCGATGGGCGCCGACTACCCGTTCGAGGCGAAGAACGGAGCGACCTTCCCCGGGCTCTACGCCACGCTCGCGAACGCCTATCGCACCCAGTTCCACAGCACGCCCGAGATGTTCGGGTCGGTGGCGATCAAGAACCACGCGAACGCGGCGAAGAACCCTCACGCGCACTTCCAGAAGGAGATCTCGATGGAGACCTACCTCTCCTCCCCGGTGATCGCGTCGCCGCTCCGTCTCTACGACTGCTGCCCGTTCTCGGATGGAGCCGCGGCCGTGGTGGTCGCCGCGAAGGAGTTCATGAAGGCCCCCGTGACGGAGCCGCTCGTGATCCGCGCCTCCGCGCGGGCCGGAGCGGTCACGGACATTCAGGACCGACCGGACCTCCTCGGCCTCCCGTCGACCCGCGCCGCCGCCGCGGCAGCGTTCCGCCAGGCGCACCTCGAGCCGAAGGACATCAACTACCTCGAGGTCCACGATTGCTTCACGATCGCCGAGGTGTTGGCGCTCGAGGACCTCGGCTTCGTCCCGAAGGGGACCGGGGCCAAGGAGAGCCTCGAGGGCACGACCGCCCGCGACGGACGGATTCCCGTGAACCCGTCGGGAGGACTCAAGGCGAAGGGCCACCCGGTCGGGGCGACCGGCGCGAGCCAGGTCGTCGAGATCTTCGAACAGGCGAACGGGCTGGCCAAGGGGCGCGAGGTCCCGAAGAACGACATCGCCCTCGCCCACAACGTCGGCGCGACCGGCGGCTCTTGCTCCGTCCACATCTTCTCGCGGCGGTAGGAGACGACGATGACGGCGAAACCCGTCACAGCGGCCCACTCGATCCAAGAGTTCTTCCACGGCTACGAGGAGGACCAGCGGCTCCGGGGCTTCCGTTGCGCGGCGTGCGGCCTCGTGACCGTGACCTGGGGCGTCGCCTGCTCCCGCTGCGGCAAACCGAGCCCGGAAGAGTACGAGATCCCTCCGACCGGTAAGGTCGTGGCGTTCACGATCCTCACCGTGCCGGGGGATGAGTTCCTGAACGACGCTCCGTACGCCTACGTCGTGGTCGAGATGGACGGCGGCGGTCGGATCACCGGCTGGATGCCGACCGTTCACTCCGAGACCGAGATCGCGGTCGGCGACCGAGTCCGCTTCCACCCGGGCTACAAGCCCGGGGTCCAGTTCCAGAAGGAGGCCGCAACGTGACGGCCGCCGGGGTCGCCCCCCCTTCCCCTGGCCTGGGCGCTCCGGAACGGATCTGGCTGAACAAGTACCCGGCCAAGGTCCCGAAACACCTCGAGATTCCCCCGAAGCTGCTCACGGAGGTGGTCGACGACGCGGTCAAGAGGTGGGGCGACCGCACCGCGATGGTCTTCTACGGGTCGAAGTGGAGCTACCGCCGGTTCTGGGCGGAGAGCGAGGCGTTCGCCGCCGCACTCCGGAACGCCGGCGTCGCTCCGGGCGACCGGGTCGCCATCTATCTCCCGAACTGCCCGGCGTACCCGATCGCCCTGTTCGGCATCCTCCGCCTGGGCGCCATCGCCGTCCAGGTGAGCCCCCTGTACCTAGGGCAGGATCTCGTTCACATCCTCCGCGACTCGGAGCCGAAGGCGATGGTGACGCTCGAGATCCTCTACCCGCAACTCGCAAAGGTGCGGGGCGACTACCCGGTGCCGGTCGTCTTCGTCGGCCGACTCCGCGACTTCTATCCCGCGATCATCCGCCCGTTCGTCAACGGCCGGTTGCGAAAGCAGAAGATGCCGACCGAGTACCCCCGCGACCCCTGGGTCCGACCGTGGAAGGTCGCGGTGCGGACCCCCGGATCGGTGCCGATCCATCCGGGGGATCCGACGACCACCATCGCCGTCCTCCAGTACACGGGCGGCACGACCGGCCGCTCGAAGGGCGCGATGCTCACGCACCGGAACCTGGTGGCGAACCTGACCCAGACGAACGCGTGGAACACCACTCGGGTGTCGGGGAGTGAAGTGGTGGTCGCGTCCATCCCGTTCTTCCACATCTACGGGCTCACGGTCGCGATGCTGATGGGGCTCGCGGACGGAGCGACCCTCGTCATCCAGATCCGGCCCGAGGTCAAGGAGCTCCTCAAGCTCATCGACCGCTACCATCCCACCCAGTTCCCGGGCGTCCCCGCGCTCTACCTGGCGTTCAACCAGGAGCCCGAGACGACTCGCCACCACATCCGCGGCATCAAGTACTGCGTGAGCGGTTCCGCCCCGCTCCCGCTCGAGGTGGCGCGCCGCTTTGAGGAGCTCACCGGGGCGAACCTGGTCGAGGGGTATGGCCTGACCGAATCCTCCCCGGTGACCCATGTGAACCCGGTCGATGGGGAGCGGCGAGCGGGGTCGATCGGTATCCCTCTCCCGGAGACGGACGCGCGCGTGGTCGACCTCGAGACCGGGACCCGGATCCTCGGACCGGACGAGGTCGGTGAGCTCTCCGTCCGCGGCCCGCAAGTGATGCTCGGCTACTACCACCAGCCCGAGGAGACGGCGAAGGTCCTCAAGGACGGCTGGCTTCTGACCGGGGACATCGCTCGGATCGACAAGGACGGCTACGCCTACGTGGTCGACCGGAAGAAGGACATGATCAACGTCGGCGGGATGAAGGTCTACCCGCGCGAGGTCGAAGAGGTCCTCTTCCAGCATCCGGCGGTCGCGGACGTCGCCTCCATCGGCGTCCCCGACCCGACGCACGGGGAGGTCGTGCGGGCGTACGTCGTCCTCAAGCCGGGGGCGCAGGTGACCGCGGAGGAGCTGATCGGCTTCGTGCGGGACCGGATCGCCCACTACAAGGCGCCGCGGACGATCGAGTTCCGCACGTCGCTGCCGCGGAGCGGCGTCCAGAAGGTGCTCCGGCGGACGTTACGGGCCGAGGCGATCGCCGCGATGGCCGCCGCGGCCCCCCCGAAGGCGAGCTAGAGGCCGCGGGCGAGGAGGTCGCGCGAAACGACCAGCCGCTGGATCTCGTTCGTCCCCTCGAAGATCTCGCTGATGCGGGCGTCCCGGTAGGCCCGCTCGATGGGCGTGCCGCGGATGTAGCCGATCCCGCCGTGGATCTGGAGCGACTCGTCGATCACCTCGCTGGCCCACTCGGAGCCGAGGCACTTCACGATCGCCGCCTCCCGGGTCTTGTCGTAGCGCTCGAGCCGACTCCACTTCTTCGGGTCGTGCCCCATCCGGTCCTGGTGCGCCGCCGCGTGGTAGACCATGAGACGGAGCGCGTGGATCCGCATCGCCATGTCGGCGAGCTTGAACTGGATCACCTCGTACTCGCTGATCGGGAGGCCGAACTGCGTGCGGTTCTGGGCGAACGTCATCGCCTCGTGGGTCGCCGCTTCCATCCCACCCAGCGACGCCGCTCCGAGCGAGACCCGGCCGACGTCCAGGGCCGTCATCGCGACGTGGAACCCCTTCCCGACCTCGCCCAAGAGGCACTCCGGCCCGAGATCGACATGGTCGAGGACGAGCTCCGCGGTCGAGGAGCCGTGGAGGCCCATCTTCTTCTCACAGTGGCCGACGGAATAGCCGGGGAGCTTCGAGTCCACGAGGAACGCCGAAACCCCCCCGTTCGGACCGAGCTTCGCGTCGTTCGCCGCCATCACGACCACCGTGTCCGCCTCGCGCCCGTTCGAGACGTAGATCTTCGTCCCCGTGAGGACCCAGTGGTCGCCCTTCTTCTCCGCGACCGTCTGGACCGCGCCGGAATCGCTCCCCGACCCGGACTCGGTCAAGCTGAAGGCGAGCAGCTTCTCCCCCTTCGCGGCCGGCACGAGCCACCGCTGCTTCTGCTCCTCCGTCCCGTAGTAGAGGAGCGGGGTCGTCCCGAGGGAGGTGTGCGCGCCGACGATGACGCCGTGGGAGGCGTCGACCTTCCCGAGCTCCTCGAGGAAGAGGCAGTAGCCGACCTTCCCGAGTCCGAGACCGCCGTACTCCTCGGGGATGGGGATTCCGAAGTACCCCTCCTCCTGCATCCGCCGGATGCTCGCCTTCGGGAACTCCTCCTTCTCGTCCATCTCGGCGACGACCGGCGTTATCTCCTTCGCGATGAACGCGCGGGCGGCGTCCCGGAAGGCCTCCTGGTCCGGGGTAAACCCGAACTCAATCGCCATCGCTACGCTCCCTTGAACTTCGGCGGGCGCCGCTCGACGAACGCGGCGATGCCCTCCCCCAGGTCCTCGCTCGGGAGGACCTCGTGCTCGAACTGCTGCGACTCGAATGCGATCCCCTCGGTGAGGGGTCGCTCGATTCCCTCCCGCATCGCCCGCTTCGCGGCCTGGACGGCCTTCGGCGCCTTCTGGGCGATCGTGTGGGCGAGGTCGCGCGCCGCGCGGAGCTCCTGTCCCGAAGGGACGGTCCGGTTGACGAGCCCGATCTTGAGCGCCTCGGCCGCGGAGATCATCGCGCCGGTGAAGATGAGCTCCTTCGCCTTCGCGAGGCCGATGAGCCGCGGAAGGCGCTGGGTCCCGCCGTACGCCGGCATCAACCCGTAGACCACCTCGGGAGCGCCGAGCTTCGCCGACTCCCCGGCGACCCGGATATCGCAGGAGAGCGCGAGCTCGAGCCCGCCCCCGACCGCGAGACCGTTGATCGCCGCCACCACCGGCGGCTTGAGCTCCGCGATCGACTTGAACAGGGCGTGCCCTCGGCGGACGATCTCGGGTGCCGTCGAGAGGTCGAGGGTCGCCATCTCCTTGAGGTCCGCGCCGGCGCTGAAGTACTGCCCGTCGCCCGTGATGATCACCGCTCGCACCTTCGGGTCTTCTGCCAGCGCCTTCACCTGGCCCTCGAGGTCGCGCATCAGGGTCGTGCTGATCGCGTTGACCGGGGGGTTCTTGAGCACCAGGATCTCGACGCCGTCCTCCTCGCTCTTCCGACCGACTAGCTGGCCTGCGCTCACCATTCCACCCGGCGGGCGAAAAGGTCGTTCTCACACATAACCCATCCTCTGGGGTCTTCCAGAGCCGGGTCCCCCGATTCGGGGCGTCCGAACGCGCTTACCTAAAGTAACCTAGGAATGCTGGCCGAGCCCGATGGCCGGTCGCGAGCTGCTCTCGCTCTCCCTCTACTCGCTGCTCGCGAGCAACCGCGGCGGGCTGTTCATCGTCTTCTTTCCGCTCTACCTGGTCGATGTCAAGGGCTCGAGCCTCCCGGCCGCCCTCGTCATCCTGACCCTCGCGTGGGTGCCCGCGAGCCTGATCGGTCCCTGGATGGGACGACTCTCGGACAAGGTGCGCCGTCGGCGGCCGTTTCTCATCGCCGGGGAGGCGGGCGCCTTCCCGCTGTTCCTCGCCGTCATCTTCGCGCCGGGCTGGCTGGTCGCCGGCCTCCTCTTCATCGCCGCCGAGCTCGTGCTCGCGATCGGCGGGCCCGCCTACACGGCCTACGTGGCGGACGTCACCCGGACGGAGGAACGAGGGTTCGGTTACGGGCTCCTGAACGCCACCTCGAGCGCGGGCGGCGTGGTCGGCTTCGTCCTCGCCGGGATCGTGACCTACGAGTACGGGCTCACGGCCCTCTTTCCGCTGGTCGTGGCCGTGATGGTCGGCACCCTCTCGGTCGTCATCTTCCTCGTCCCGGACCTGGAGCTCGCCATCCACGCCCCCCGTCGGCGGCCGTTGCGCGAGATGAAACCGGTGATCCTGTTCTCGTTCGCCGTCTCGATTCGGGCGATCGGCAGCGGGGCCGTGGCGACCTTCTACGGCTACCTGGCGGCCTCCCTCGGGGCGAACAACCTCGAGGTCGCCGTGGTGGCGATCGCGGGGCTCGTCGCGGGCGCTTTCGTCTCCATCCCGGTCGGGCGGCTCATCGACCGTCGGGGCGAGATCCGCGGGATCTGGTACGGGACAGTCCTTACCCTGATCTCGTTCGGCGTCTTCATGTTCTCGACCCACTGGGTCGAGACGGTCCCCGCGCAGGTGCTCCGGAATTCCGGTCTTGCGCTCGTCGGAACGGGGATGTCCGCGTGGGTCGCGCGCATCGCGCCGATCGACCGTCGGGCGGAGTACATGGGGGTCTTCTCGCTCATCAACTCCTCCTTGTGGAGCGCGGGGCCCCTCGTGGGAGCGATCGCGATCGAGTTCTGGGGCTATCCCGGGCTCTTCGTGATGGCGATCGTGACGACCGCCATCTCCCTCGCCTGGATGGAGATGCTCTACGGCGAGATGGGGATCCGCGCCCGGCTCCAGCGGGTGAGCGCCCCGACCGCGCCGCCGTAGGGGAAGGCACCCGCGCACGTTCTTATACGGCACGTCCGTCCCGCCGGCGTGCCCCGCTTGACCCACTTCGCGGACGCCACCGCCTCGCTCGACGACGCCGAGTTCGCCATCCTGGGCGTGCCATTCGACCGGACGACCTCCTTCCGCCCCGGCGCGCGCTTCGGGCCGGATGCAATCCGCGCCCACTCCTGGAACTTCGAGTCGTACGACCTCGAGACCGGTCTTGACCTCTCGGAGGTCCCGGTCCACGACCTCGGCAACACCGAGGAGTACGGGAACGCGACCGAGATGGCCGACGGAGTCCGGGACGTCCTGCGGCCAGTCTACGCCGCCGGGAAGTTCCCAATCGTGCTGGGGGGCGACCACGCCTGCGCGCCACCCTCGGTGGAGGCGTACCCGGACGGTGCCCCGAGCTTGGGGGTCCTCTACCTGGACGCGCACATGGACTTCCGCGCGAGCTACCTCGGCGACCGGCGCAGCCACGGTTGTTCCGCCCGCCGGATGCTCGAGAAGGTCGGGGCCCGCAACATCGTCGTCTTCGGGGTGCGGTCGGTATCTCGAGAGGAGATGGACGACAATCGAACGATCGGGATGAGCTACGTCACGGCGCACGAGATCGACCGGGACGGGCTCGCCGCCTCGGTCCGTCGCGCGCTCAACATGCTGAAGACCGACCGGCTCTACATCTCCCTCGACATCGACGCGATCGACCCGGCGTTCGCGCCCGCCACCGGCACCCCCGAGCCGTTCGGCCTCACGCCCCGCGACGTGAAGTTTATCATTGGGGAGGCCGCGCCGCGGCTCGCGGGGATCGACATCATGGAGGTCTCGCCGGAGTACGACCGAGGGAACACCAGCCTCCTCGCGGCCCGGCTCGTCCGCGAGACGATCGTGCGCGTCGCCCACGCGCGGAAGGGCCGCTAGCGGCGGACGCGATGTCGGCCTCCCCGCGCGACGGACGCACGGTCTCCCGAGGAGCGGAGGCGTCGTTGCGGGCCGTCGACTGGTGGGGCTTCCCGGCCCTCCTCAAGGAGCGAGACGAAAAGCAGTACCGGCCGAAGGCGCTCGATGAACGGATCCGCCGAGAACGTACCCGGACCGAGGTCCGGCTGTTGGTGGACGCCCGGCGCCTCGGGGTCCGCACGCCGCTCGTCTACGACGTCGACCTCGCGAAGAGCCGGTTGACCCTGGAAGAGCTCCCCGGCCCCACCCTGAAGCAGCTCATCGAGGACCCGAACCTTCCGCCCGCGGAGCTCGTGACGGCGGTCCGGTCGTTCGGCCGGGCGCTCGGGCGCCTCCACGCTGGCGGCATCGCGCACGGCGACCTCACCAGCTCGAACGTGTTGTTCCCCGATGGCGCCACCAGGGCGCCCGCGCTCATCGACCTCTCGATGGGGACGCGCAATCCCGGGCTCGAGGAGCTCGGGATCGACCTTCACTTGGTCGAGGAGGACCTGAGGGCGCTCTCGGCCCGGTCGGAGGCCCTCGTGAAGGCCTTCCACGCGGGCTACGGAGAGGGGAACCCCTCGGGCGCCAAGGACGCACGGCTTAGGGCGCGGCAGATCAAGGGCCGTATCCGCTACGCGTAGCCGGAGGCGCCCTCAGTCGGACGGTTCGCCGTCGACCGAGACCTCGGGGCCGAGTTCAGGAAGCAGGTGGATTCCCGTCGGCACGGTCGGCGCGCGGTACTCGGTGAGCGGCTTTCCTCCGATCCGGAGCACCCGCTCCGCCACTCCGCGGCAGTAGCCGCACACGTCGCACGATGTGTGCTCGCAGTCGACGGCCGCGACGTGCCGGAGGAAGTCCTCGGGGAACGCCGAATTGTCGATAGAAATC
>Ga0187770_10000587_pt1 | contig 17801 bp, 17 predicted proteins | sample 0116_SJ02_MP02_2_FD_133154 | JGI IMG/M metagenome (GOLD analysis project Ga0187770, IMG submission 133154) | Tropical peat soil microbial communities from peatlands in Department of Meta, Colombia - 0116_SJ02_MP02_20_MG | ecosystem: Environmental > Terrestrial > Soil > Wetlands > Peat | place...
GCGCGCACGAAGATGAACTGGTTGCGCGGGTCACGAATTCTTTGCCGCAACTTCGTCCCGATCTCATTGATATTGATGGCGTCGTTGCCCAAAAAGACACGCTGATCTTTATTGATGGTGATGACCAGGCGTTCCTCGGTGATCTGTCGGACGGTCCGCGTCTTAGGCACATTCACGTCAATACCCGACTGCAACACCGGTGCGGTCACCATGAAAATGATGAGCAGGACGAGCACCACATCCACGAGCGGAGTGATGTTGATATCGGCGAGGGCTGTCTGGGTGCGTCCGTTGGAGGTGGTAAAGGCCATTAACGCCTCGATTCCGCCGGAGCCTGGCCCTGGCTGTGCTCCACGGCGTTCAGAACTTCGAGCGCGAAGTCGTCGCTGCGGGCGGCGAACTCGCGAATGGAAGCCCCGATCAGGTTATAGGCGATCACGGCCGGAATCGCCGCCGCCAGGCCGGCTGCGGTGGTGATCAGCGCTTCAGAGATGCCGGGTGCAACGGCCCGCAACGTAGCCGCGCCGGCGGTGCCTAATCCGTGGAAGGCGTCGATGATGCCCCACACCGTGCCAAACAGCCCGACAAACGGCGTCACGGCCGCAGTGATCGCGAGCCAGGGCACATTGCGTTCCAGGCGTGTGATCTCTTCCGACGCCCCGATCTGCATGCCCCGCTGAATTGCCGTGAGGTTGCGCAACATGCCAGAGGATGAGGCCTGGCGTTTGACTTCTTCAAAGCCACCTTCAAACACGCCTACCAAAGGGCTGGGCCGGAATTGATCGGCCACGGCGGCAATATCCTGCAGCCGCTGCGCTTTGCGGAAGGCGCGCACAAAGCGCCCGCTCTGCGCCCGCGCGCGCCGCAGAAGGCTCCATTTGGTGAGGATGATGGCCCATGAAACCAGGCTGAATGCTAAAAGCGACAGCAGCACCAGCTTGGCGACCGCACCCGTGTTCGAAATCATGTCGACGATTTCGCCGCCGACGAACGCTGCCAGCAAGGGGAAAGATTGCATCGGGTTTTTGGAGAATGCCTGCCAGAATTATAGATGAAGCAACGCTGCGCTCTTTTGCACGTACCCGACGCACGTATCCGATGTGACAACGGATTTTTCGCGGCGGACTACCGCACCGTACTTCTTGGATCGCTGTTGGTAAAGGAAAACTGAACTGTCATCGAATCCAGATAGGGCGAATCGAGGGGCGTGAAATGAAAGCTCTTTACCTGAATTACCACATAAAAACTTTCTACTCTTACGATTCGCCGGGTGCGAATCGGCACCGGCGCGAACGGGTTCGCCTTCAGCCACCACAGATTGTTGGCCGGATCGCTCGATGGTTCCTGCGATGACATGAGAAGGTTGGCGAAAATGCTGTGATGCAGATCTTTCAGCCTCACCACCCAACCGGTGATTTTGTTGTCACCCTCCGGGATCTGCGGATGGATCGTCAGCTCGTAGCGGTCCTGTCCTCCCGAATCCTTGATGCGCTCGCGATAGGTCGGACTGGCAGGACTGAGTCTGGCCTCGAAGCTCTCTTCCGTGACCTGGGTCGGCCCCTTGCGGAAACTCTCGGCGTAGATTGTGCGCGAGGCGCTCTGCGCGTGCGAGAACGCAGCGAGCATCAGCAGGAAGAGAACGGAGAGATTGCGATTCATCGTGGCGGGACCGCCTCGAGCGCGTGGCCGCTGTCATCCGAGATAGACATCTGGCTGTCGAGCAAATTCTGCAATGAGCGGCACAGGGCACGGGAAGCACGGCTGCTGTCGCGGGCAAGTTTTGCCACTCGCGGCCAAAGCCACGGCCGGACAGCGGCAAACAGGGCAAATCGGGCCTCACGGAAGCGGCCGCCGGAATCGACAAATCGATCCGTTTCTGGAAATGTGAAGTCGCAGTCGTCAGAGATCGCCTTCAACGCGGCAAATCCTATTCCTCGGGCCTCCGCCGCCCGCGCGACAGCAGCGGCCTCCATGTCCACAGCCTGGGCGCCGAAACTTTCCCGCAACCTCGACTTCTGCGCTGGACTTGCCACCGCGGTGGAAGTCACCAGCACACCCTTGCCACGATCGATATCTGTGCTGCTGCCATCACTTGCATTCACCACGCGCCGCGGCTCGACTAGATCGCCGATCTTGAGCTCGGAATTCAACGCTCCGGCGAAGCCAACAGAATAAATGACGTTGGGCGAGTAAAGAACGATCGCGGCCTCCGCCGCGCGGCGCGCCCCTTCCGCGCCGATTCCGCCGCAGACCACCACGACGTCGTCAGTCTCGAAGAAACGAAATTGCCGGCCGCAGTACTCTTTCTCGGCGACGCGCCACCGTTTCACCAGCGGCCGAACTTCGCGCTCCAGCGCAGCAATGATGGCGATCCGTGCTTTTGCGAATTCAGACATATCCATTGGCCTGAAACCACTCGACCGCGCGCCGGAGCGCAACGTCGACGGGAACAATTTTCCAGTTTAATTCGCGCTCTGCCTTATCGGAGCCGGCAAACATCTTTTTCTTGCCCATGCGCACGGTCTCCACCGTCGCCCGCGGTTCGCGTTTCAGTATGCCCCCGGTGATAGCTTCATCCACCAAGGCGGCCGCAAAGGCGAACACATAAGGCAGTTTCACTTTCGGCGAAGGCAAGCCGGTAATCCGGCTCAGCTTGTCGAGAATCTGCTTCAGCGTCAGATTCTCCCCTCCCAGAATATACCGCTCGCCCGACCGCCCTTTTTCCAGTGCGGCCACGTGCCCACGCGCGCATTCCCTCACATCGACCAGATTGAGCCCGGTTTCGACGTAAGCCGGAAACTTGCGCTTCAGAAAATCCAACACGATGCGCCCGGTCGGCGTTGGCTTGACGTCCTGCTCTCCGACGGGAGTCGTCGGATTCACCGTGACCACGTGCATGCCGCTGCGCCCGGCCTCCATCGCGATCTGTTCGGCCATGAACTTCGAGCGCTTGTAGTGACCGATCATGTCGGGCAGAGACACCGGAGAGTCTTCATCTGCCGGATCGCCCTTCGCCGTGAAACCGATAGTCGCCACGCTGGACGTGTAGACGATACGCTGCACGCCGTTCTTGCGGGCAGCAGCGAGAATCGCGCGGGTGCCCTCGACGTTCGAGCGGTACATCTCGTTTGGATCGCGCACCCAGAGCCGGTAGTCGGCGGCTACGTGAAACACCGTGTCGCAGCCAGACATCGCTTTTTCCAGAGAGGCTGCGTCGCGCAGATCGCCGGTCGCGGTCTCGGCGTTGAGGCCTTCAAGATTCTTGCGACTGCTGATAGGCCGCACCAGCAGGCGCAAATCGGCGCCCTGATCGGCCAGAACACGAGCAACGTGCGAGCCGAGAAATCCGGTAGCACCTGTGACGAACACTTTCATTCGACAATCAGCATTCAGCACTCAGCATTTAGCACTCAGGGGGGAATGTCAATCGGCAGCGCAGTGCCACCTGTGCCGCGCCACGCTCCACCGAACTAAATGTTTGACATATCAAACTATCCGTTTCATCCTTCTTGCTATGTTTGACGCGAAGATCAGGCGGCTGCTTGATGCTTATCCCGCTATCTATCTGGCCTGCCATCGACGCCATGTTCGCGACGATGAAACCGGGGCTATCGTCACGGCGCATCAGGCCAGCGTTTTGGACCACCTGGACCTTCACAAACCGACTACGCTGTCGCGTCTGGCGGAGCATCTCGGAGTCGGACGATCGGCTATGAGTATTCAGGTTAACAAACTCGTGCGCAAAGGCTATGTGCGGCGAAGGCCGGTCCCGGGAGACGCCCGCAAGACGGGCCTCATCCTGACTGCGGCCGGCAACAAGATTACGAAACAAAATACCGTTCTCGATCCCGATCGGGTCAAGGTGATGTTCAGGTTAATGCCCGAGTCGGAGCTCGAACGGGCCCTACAGGGCATCGAGCGGCTGGCACGGTGCGCCGCGATCCTGACCAGGCGCAACGCAAGGAGCAAAGCCAGGTGAAAATCCTTTTCATCGGAATCAGCGTGCTGGCCGGCTTGATCTTCCTTCTGGTTGCGGTGGGCATGGCACTCCCAAAGGCGCATACATCTTCCCGGAGTGCCCTCTTCAAGTCCACGCCCGAGCGTTTGTTCGCGCTGATCGACGGGCCTCAAACATGGCGCAGCAACGTCAGGAAATATGAACTCGTCGCCGTGCCCAATGGTAGCCGACGGTGGCGCGAAACTGACAGTCACGGACAGACAGTTACTTACGAAGCCGTCGAGCGCCTGCCACCGAACCTGCTGAAAACCCAGATCGTCACTCCGGATCTTCCCTATTCCGGGACCTGGACTTTAAGTCTTGCACCCGAAGGTGGGTCCACCATGCTCCGCATCACGGAGCAGGGCGAGGTGTATAACCCAGTGTTTCGATTCGTTTCTCGATTCGTAATTGGGCAGAATCGCACAATCGAGACCTACCTCCGTGATCTGGGAACCGCAACGGGGCAAGAAATCAAAATACGAGAGTAGAAAAGCCGAACGACGAATCACTAGTCCCTAGTTCTGCTTCTCCATCATTTTCTGATACGTCGTCAGCGCCAGCAGTGGAACGATCAACCGCGAGAACTGCGCCCCTTAGGCCCGCGAGGCGCGCTCTGCAAGGTTCGGTCCGCGAGGCCTCCATTCCGCCGCACGGCACGCGCCGTACCTAGGATGCCGCGCAACGCTTCGTTGACCGCATTTTCGGTGGGGAACGCATCCGCCACGTCTGGTTCGAGCAGGACGACGTTCGTTCCCTTGCGGTATTGCGCGTAATATTTTCCGCGCACGCCACCCTTCATCGAGGCAAAGTCATAGTCCGGCCGTATGTCGCCGTTACTTCGATGCTCAATGTTCCTCTTCATAGAATCTTCTTTCGCGTGGAGTTGCAGGCCTTGCGCTGATGATGCGGATTGCCTCCTTGCGTTCCGTGTGCGCTACCACAAGCAGTCGGTGTCTCAAAGATGTGCCAATCGTTAGGAATCGCAGCTCCGACACCGAATGTTCACCGTCGGGAAATGTAATCGCGAGCGGATCGCCAAATACCGTCGTCGCCTCACGAAAACCGACAGCGTGCTTGCGGTGGTTGGCTGAGTCCTTGCGCGGATCCCATTTGAACTCCATCCGCGCTAAGTATAAATGCCGAGTCCAGCGCCGGGCGATAGAACTACGCCCCGTGCTTCTCCATCACCTTCTGATACGTGGTCAGAGCGAGCAGCGGGAAATAGTCGCGGTAGAGGTGATACATCAGATAAAACACGCGTGGGAAGCCGGTGCCGGTGAAGTAGGGCTCGTCCCACGAGCCATCTTTTCGCTGCGTGCGCAGCAGGTAAGCGATGCCGCGCGCCACTGAATCGCTCCGCGTGTCGCCAGCGGCGAGCAGGCCCAGAATTCCCCATGCGGTCTGCGACGGAGTGCTCTCACCTTGGCCGCGCAGGCTGGGATTATCATACGATCCGACGGTTTCGCCCCAGCCGCCGTCCGGGTTCTGCACCATGCGCAGCCACTCCGCGCCCTGCTGGATGCAAGGTTCGTGCAGGTCCATGCCGATGGCTTCCAGCCCACGCAACACGAGCGCCGTGCCGTAGATGTAATTCACGCCCCAGCGGCCAAACCAGCTGCCGTCCGGCTCCTGCTCATTCTTGATGAACTTGATCGCGCGCTTCACCGCCGGGTGATTCTGGTCGTAGCCGTATGTGGCCAGCATTTCGAGAATGCGGCCGGTGATGTCGACCGTGGCCGGGTCGAGCATGGCGTTGTGATCGGCGAAGGGGATGTACTGAAAAATCATGCGGTCGTTGTCTTTGTCGAACGATGCCCAGCCGCCGTTCTTGCACTGCATGGAGAAGATCCAGTCGATCGCGCGTTGCACAGACTCGCGCTGATAGCGCCCGTTGGGATGCTCCACGCGGCTGAGCGCAAGGCAGACCATGGCGCTGTCATCCACGTCAGGATAGAACTCGTTGTTGAACTCGAAATACCAGCCTCCCGGCTGGCCTTTCTTGTTCTTGAACTTCCAGTCGCCGACGTTGCGCACCTGCTTCTGCAGGATCCAGTTGGCGCACTTTACCATGCGCGGATCGTTCGGCGGCACTCCTGCTTCGACCAACACGAACATGGCGTACGCCGTGTCCCACACCGGAGACATGCAGGGCTGCATGCGGAACGTGTCTCCTTCTTCAATCCCGAGCTTCTCGAATTCATCGAGGGCGCGGATCACTTGCGGATCGTCGAGCGAATAGCCCAGGCAGCGCAGCGCGATAATGGCGTTCATCATCGAGGGATAGATCGCGCCCAGTCCATCGCTCATTTCGAAGCGCTCGAGCATCCATTTTTCGGCGCTCCTCAATGCGATGGAACGCAGAGGGCGCACATGCACACGTTCAAACCAGTGCGTAACGCGGTCAATCACCAGGAAGAAATTGCGCCACGAAATCCGCTGCTTCGCCCAATGCAGGTGCATGCGCGACTTGTGCATGCCGCCTACGAACAATTCCTCGACGCCCATCTCGCGTGGGATTTTCTTGAACGGCTTCTTGGCGTAGCAGATGGAAAGCGGCACCAGGATGGCCCGCGACCACGACGAAATCTCGTAGATGTTGAACCAGAACCAGTGGGGAAAGAGGACGATCTCCGGCGGAATGGCCGGCACGGCGTCATAGTCGTACTGCCCGAAGAAGCACAGATAGATCTTGGTAAATGTATTGACTTCGGTGACGCCACCCATCTCGAGAATCTTCTTCCGCGCCCGCTGCAGCGCGGGATGGTCGGCCGTATATCCGGCCAGCTTTAAGCCGAAATAAGCCTTCACCGAGGCGCTGATGTTCGACGGCCCGTGAGCGTAAATGCTCCAGCCGCCGTCTTCGTTCTGATGACTCAGAATCCAGTTGGCGGCCTTCTGAAAGCGCTCCTCGCTGCCCGTTCCAAGCAAGCGGTGCAGCAGGATGTAGTCGGATTCAAGCGTGGTGTCGGCTTCGAGTTCTCCGCACCAGTAGCCTTGCTCATGCTGCTGCGAAAAAAGAAACTTGCGCGCGGCCGCGATCGCGCCGCTAACGCGGCTAGCCAATCCCTCGATTTTTCCGAAACGGAGTTCTGGACTGGATCCTACGGATGTGTTGAATTCGGGGGAGTCGAAGTCCATTCAGTTCACAGCTCCACTATGGAAGCGGGCCAAACGCGCGGTTCTTGCGTCGCAAAAATGCGACGCATCGCGCGGCCCACCCAGGTCCTTCGCTCGGCAAAAGGCCCCTCGCTCAGGATGACAATCAAATCAATCACCGGCGGCCGGGGCGGCGGCAATCGCCTCTACAATCTCCGGCGGCAAGCCGAAGCGAACGTTCTCCGGCATCACTTCCAGTTCCAGCACGTTGCCATAACCCTTGCCGCGCAGGAAGGCGACGGTCTCTTCCACCAGATGCTCAGGCGCCGAAGCTCCAGCCGTCAGGGCGATGGTCTTCACACCTTTCAGCCAGTCGGCCTCAATGTCGTTGCAGCTATCAATGAGATGCGCGTTGGTGCCGAGGTTGCGCGCGACTTCCACCAGACGATTCGAATTCGAACTGTTCTCAGAGCCAACCACCAGCAGCAGGTCGGCCTCAGACGCGACCTGCTTCACCGCGACCTGACGGTTCTCGGTGGCGTAGCAGATGTCCTGCGCCGCCGGGCCTTTGATATTGGGGAACTTCTTCTTAAGAGCGGCAATGATGTCTTTGGTTTCGTCCAGACTGAGAGTGGTCTGCGTGAGATAGGCCACGCGGTTCGGATCAGCCACCCTCAAGGATTTCACCTGCTCGGGCGATCCCACGACCTGCGTGACCGCAGGGGCCTCACCGAGAGTCCCGATGACTTCATCGTGATCCTTGTGTCCGATCAGGATGAGCGAATAGCCTTCCTTGGCGAACTTCACCGCCTCTACGTGAACCTTGGTGACCAGGGGGCAAGTCGCGTCAATCACGCGCAAGCCGCGCCGGGCGCTGTGTTCGCGCACTTCCGGAGACACGCCGTGCGCACTGTAAATGATGCGCTCGCCGTTGGGCACTTCGTCTTCGCTGTCGACGAAGATGGCGCCCTTGCCGCGGAGTTCCTCAACTACGAAGCTATTGTGGACGATCTCCTTGCGGACGTAGATCGGCGGGCCAAAGGCCTCGAGCGCGATGCGGACGACGTCAATGGCCCGCACCACCCCGGCGCAAAAGCCCCGCGGTTTGAGCAAAAGTAAGGTCTTGCCGTCAGAATTGGTCATTCCACCCACGATGTCAGTCCATTCTCCAGGCCCGATCTAGTTGTCATTCCGAGCGGAGCGAGGAATCTGCTTCTTTCGATGCCAATGCGCTACAAAACCGGTGCACTTAGCTTACACATTCCCCAAGGTAGCGATACTACTAAGCTACCGGAAAGTACCGGGATGGTCAACGTAAGATGATGAAGGGGCTGGGATTAGGCGTAAAGGCGGCGACCTTCACACAAGCAGCGGAGTCTATGCTCTTTGTGCTGAGGCGCGGCGTCATTGGCACTTGGCACAAAGTCTCTCCGAGGCTTCGTGGACGATGCTTCGCTCCGGATCACATCGGTCGGATGACGAGTCGAAGGTCAAAATCCCACGCCAGCCGCAAAGGAGGCCACCCAGCCCATGTGTGTTCCTGCTTCTCCACCCGGTTGGACTAACCAAAATGGTTATATGGCCCGCTCGTGCCACTCCTACCCCACCTTGTGCCATTGCGAAGTAACCGGAAGTAACGCAAGCTATGGGCGTTGGTCGCGAGAAGTCCCAGGTTGAGCGACACAATGACCCAGCCGAACTCCAGACCGAGACCCACGCAGAGATTGAGGACGCAGCCGCAAGCCAGGCCGCAGGCCCGGGTCCCGCAGCGCCTGGTGGTTCATCCCTCGCAGGTTCCGCCCTCGCAGGCCCAACTCATTGCCGAAAGCAGACAGCCGGCGCGGCTGGTGCTAGCTCTCGTGCTGCTGCTGGCGGCGTTCGGCGGGATCATCGCCAAGGATCACAATTTCTGGTTCGGCAGCAACGAATCGCAAGAAGCAGAATTCACCCGGCCTGCTCCGCGGCAGGTTGCAGTGCAGCCTGCGCCCGCTCCCGCGATCGAAGCGCGGACCATGCCGACGACTACGGCAAAGAAGGCCAGTTCGGCCGCCAAGAACTCAGCCGAAACTGCCCAGCCGAAGCCTTCGGAGCCGCCGGTTATCGCTACGAATCGCACTTCCGTGGCTCCTCTGGATGTGGAAGTGGTCGCTGGCGACTCACACCGCACGGTTCATCCCGGCAGCGTAGCTACGAAGGTGCAGCTGACCAATCCCGGTTCGAAGACGCCGAACTACACCGCCCAACTGGCCGCTCCCACGAACGCGGCTGAACTGGAGCGCGTGAACAGCCTGCAGCCGGCTCTGGGATCGGGTGATGGTTCGTACCCACTGCTGGCGCAGCAGATGAAAGTTCAAGGCTCGGTAGTGCTGCAGGCGTTCATCGGAGCCGACGGCGTTATCGAGAATCTGAAGGTGGTCAGCGGCCCGGCTATCCTGGCTTCGGCCGCACAGCAAGCGGTACGCGAGTGGAAGTTCAAACCCTACCTGCAGAATGGCACGCCGGTCGAGACCAAGGCGACCATAACGGTGAACTTCACCATCAAGGTCGGCGACAATACCGCCGTCAAGGCTAGCTAGGCTGGCTTTCCTCCTCGCAAGTTTCCATTAAAGTCATCGCAGCGGCGGGGATGCTTCGGCTGCGATCGAGCCTCGCTGTCGCGACGCTCGATCCTCGTGCAGCATGATATATGCGAAATCACGTATTCGCTTTGATCATCTGCTCGGCGTGCTTGCGCGAAGCTTCGGTGAGTTTCGCCCCGCTCAGCATGCGGGCGACTTCTTGCGTACGTTCATCGCCCGTCACGAAGCGAATGGTGGTGCGGGTGCGCCCGCCCGATTCCTTCTTCTCGATGACGTAATGGCGATCGCCGAAAGTGGCAATCTGCGGCAGGTGCGTGACGCACAACACCTGATTCGAGCGCGCCAGCGACTTCAGTTTCTTGCCAACCGCCTCCGCGGCCCGGCCTCCGATGCCGGCGTCGATTTCATCGAAGACAAGCGTTCTTTGGGTGCCCCATTTCTGGCCGGTTTTGCCAGAAGTGGGGTCTTTGCCCGCTTCCACGCTCGCCTTGAGAGCCAGCATGACTCGCGAGAGCTCGCCGCCGGAGGCGATATGTTCCAGCTGCCGCAGCGGCTCGCCGGGGTTCGTGGAAATCATGTAGACGACTTCATCGATTCCGGTGCCGTTCCAGTTCCCTTCTTCCTCTGACGTCGTGATCTCGATGCGGAAGGTGGACTTCATGGCGAGGTCGTTGATCTCGGCCTCGACCAGTTTCTCCAGCCGGCGCGCTGCAGAAGCGCGCCTTTTCGAGAGCGAGCGGGCGGCTTGCAAATATTCAGTGGCGGCTTTTGCGAGTTCGGCGTGCAGCTGGCGCAGAATTTCGTCTTTGTTCTCGACTTCCGAAAGCTTTCTTGAGACTCCCGCGCCAAACTGAATGACGTCGGCAAGGGTTGGCCCATACTTGCGCTTCAGGCGGTCGAGCAAAGCCAGCCGGTCTTCGACTTCCGCTAGGTGCTCGGGTGAGGCATGAATCCCTCCGGCGTAATCACGAACGGTCGCGCCCACGTCCTCCACGCTGATGCGTGCGGTTTCGAGGGCTGCGAGAGCCTCTTGGAATTTCGGTTCGTAGCGGGCCAGTTCTTCCACCTGCTTTTGCGCTGCGCGCAAAGAGGATGCGGTCGAACCGTTGCCTTCGTACAGCAGATCGAAGGCGTTCATGGCCGCGTTGTAGATTTTTTCGGCGTTCGCCAGGATGCGCTTCTCCGCTTCCAGTTTCTCGTCTTCGCCTTCCTGTAGACGCGCCTCTTGAATCTCACGCTGCTGGAAGGACCACAGATCCACCAGCCGCAAGCGGTCCTGTTCGCCCTGCTGCAGTTCATCGATGCGGGTGCGAATCTGTTTCCACGCCGTGAATGCGGCTTCGACCGCCTCCAGATTGCCGCCGGCAAAGCTGTCGAGCAGGGCCAGGCGCGCAGGGCCATCGAAGGAAAGAATGGATTCGTTCTGTGCGTGAATAGTCGCCAGATGAGGCGCGAGTTGCCGCAGCACTGCGACCGTCGCCGGCTGATTGTTCACGAACACACGCCCACGGCCGCCGGTGGACACTTCGCGGCGCAGGATGAACGAGCCGTTGTCGAACTCGTCGTTGTCTGCTTTACCCAGCCCGTTGGCTTCGAGGATCTTCGTCAGCGACTGTTCCGCCGCGCCTTGGGCTTCGAACACGGCCGACACGACAGCGCGTTCCGCCCCGGCACGAATCACCTCGCTCGACGCTTTTTCGCCCAGCAGCAGGGCGAGCGCATCAATCAGGATCGACTTCCCCGCCCCGGTCTCGCCCGTCAGCAGGTTCAACCCTGGGCCAAACTCGACCACGAGGTTGTCAATCACCGCGTAGTTCTCCAGCCGCAGCTCAGTGAGCACGGGTCATCCTTTGCCGGCCATGTCCGAAATGAAGTTGTGCGCAGCATAGCATGAAGGAACGGCCAAGAGTTGGGGATCAAGGTTCGGCCACGAATGGGGCGGACGGTCTGCATGCCGGAGAACCCGAAATGAGCAATGCTTTCCTTTTCCCTTATCCAAAACCCGCAATTCCTTGCACAAGGGAAGCCGTCGGAGCGGGCACCATGCAAGGTAAGCGATTGAGTTCAAAAGGCTGAAATGTCGGCGGAGAACGCGGGCGCTGGAATTCCGCTTGCAGGGATTATGTCGATGAATCCTATCGGATACATGGATTTTGTAGGATAATTAGAAACGATGAGGAGTGCTTGCCGCGGAGAAAGGCTGATCCGACTGTGCCTCGCGGGGCTGGTCTGGGCGACATTCGTTTCGAGTTCGGCCCAAACCGCCAACACGATCCGCGTGGGCGCCTTCCCCAACATTACTCACGCCCAAGCCATGGTGGGCAAGGCGAACGGGTGGTTCGACAAGGCCATGGGAACGCAGGTCAAAGTTCAGTGGACGAGTTTTAACGCCGGCCCCGCGGCGATTGAGGCCTTATTCGCCGGCGCGATTGACATGACTTACGTTGGACCGAATCCGGCCATCAACGGCTACGTGCGTTCCAATGGTGAAGCTCTGCGCGTGGTGGCCGGGGCGGCCAGCGGCGGCGCATCTTTGATTGTTCGCAATGATTCCGGAATCAACAAACCGGAGGACTTCCACGGCAAGCGCGTGGGCACTCCGCAGTTCGGGAATACACAGGATGTCGCTTTGCGCAATTGGCTGAAGAACCATGGGATGAAGAGCAACGACCGGGGCGGCGATGTGCAAATCGTTCCCATGGCGAACCCCGATCAATTGACGCTATTCCTGAAGAAAGACCTGGATGCGGCCTGGGCGCCCGAACCGTGGGCCACGCGGCTGATCCACGAAGGCAATGGCCGCCTGTTCGTCGACGAGCGAACGCTGTGGCCGGACGGACAATTTGTCATCGGGTTGCTGGTGGTGAACACGAAATTCCTGAAAGCGCACGCAGACCTGGTCAAGAACTGGATTCGCGCCGAGGTGGAGTTGACCGATTGGATCAACTCTTATCCGTCCGAGGCCAAGAAGCTTCTGAATCGGCAAATCCAGTCCGAGACCGGCAAAGCGCTCCCGGCCATCGTTCTGGACGAAGCTTTCTCGCGCATGCAGGTTACGTATGACCCGCTTCGCGACGCGCTGATGGTGGCGGCGCGTCAGGCCTTCGACGGCGGTTTTCTTGGCCGCGAGATGCCGGATCTTTCCGGATTGTACGATCTGTCGCTTCTCAATCAGGTTTTAGTGGAAAAGGGACGAAAGGCTATTCGATGAGCACGAATATTCGGAAGGTGACCTCGATCCGGCCGGATGCTCCCTTCCCTGTCGTGGTGGGCAGCCCGCAAGGCGATTTGCCCACGGTCACGATCCGCCGTCCAGTGCATCCGATTTCCCCGCAAATTTCCAAGGTGGGACTCAGCGAAATCAGTCTGAGTTATCGCACTCAGAGCGGGGAACGGCTGCTGGCGCTCGATCACATCAACCTGCAGGTGCAGGCCGGGGAGTTTGTCTGCATTGTCGGCCCGAGCGGTTGCGGCAAGTCAACGCTGCTGCATCTGATCGCGGGCCTGCATCCGCAGACCTCGGGGCAGGTGCTGGTGGACGGCAAGCCCGTAGCGGGCCCTGGAACCGACCGCATCATGATTTTCCAGGAACACGCGCTGTTTCCGTGGCTCACTGTCGGCGAGAACGTGGAATTCGGAATGAAGATGAAAGGCGTGCCGAAGGCAGAGCGGCGGGAGAAAACCCGTTACTACCTGCGCCTGGTACACCTGGCGAAATTCGAAAACAGCTACATCCATCAACTTTCGGGAGGCATGCGTCAGCGCGTCGCCATCGCGCGCGCGCTGGCAACCGAACCCGACGTGCTGCTCATGGACGAGCCGTTTGCCGCCCTTGACGCTCAGACCCGCGATCTGCTGCATGACGAGTTGGAGCGCATCTGGAGCGAAACCGGGCGCACGATTATTTTCGTCACGCATAACGTTCGAGAGGCGGTCCGACTCGGCGACCGCGTGATTCTGCTGACGTTTCGTCCGGGCCGGGTGAAGAGGATTTTCCCTGTGGCTCTGCGGCGCCCGCGGCACCTGGAAGATCCGGCGGTGGCCCTTACTGCGCGGCAGATACTGGACGATCTGCGGGAAGAAATCAACCGCTCGCTGGAAGAGGAGTACAAGGCGGGAGTGAGGCCTCGCATCGTCCCAGGAGAACAACCATGAAACGCGCTGCGCGTTACATTGTTTTCTATGCGGCACTCTTCGGCCTGTGGACGGTGATGGCGAAGCTGAAGATCTGGCCGCCGTACTTGTTCCCCACTCCATGGGGCGTTGCGGACGCGCTGTATTCCGGATTCAAGGACCAGACCTATTGGATCGCGATCCGGGTCAGCATGGAACGCGTGCTGGTGGGCTACGGCATTTCAGTCGTGCTTGGCATGATTCTCGGACTCGGCGTCGCCAGCAACAAATTCCTCGAAGAAACCATGGGCGGACTGCTGGTGAGTTTGCAAAGCCTGCCCAGCATTTGCTGGTGGCCGCTGGCCCTGCTGTGGTTCGGACTGAATCAGAATGCCATTCTGTTCGTGGTGGTCATGGGCTCGCTGCTTTCTGTGACCCTCGCGATGGAAGACGGCCGCAAGCAAATGCCCAAAATCTTCAGCCAGGCCGGCCGCAATCTCGGAGCCAGAGGATTCAAACTGTTCTGGTATGTATTGCTGCCTGCGAGTTTGCCCTTCATTGTGTCCGGACTCAAGCAGGGATGGGCGTTTGCCTGGCGATCGCTGATCACGGCGGAGATGCTCTATCTGAGCCTGGGACTCGGTCAGGTGCTGATGATGGGGCGCGACCTGAACGATATGAGCGCCGTGATCGCGGTGATGATTTTGATCATCGCGATCGGCTACGTCGTGGATGGGGTGGTGTTCAAAGGGATGGAACGCCGTTTGCAAAACAAGTGGGGCTTGACTCCCGCCTAGAGCCCTGCATGTTTGGGCAAGGGGGAGAGGATAAGTCCATGGTTAGGTTCTTCGAAGAAACATGGTTCGTCTGGTGGGTGTTCGCGCTGGTGGTTATTGTACGGTGGTTTTACATCGTTTCCGCAGACCGTGCCTGGGAGGATTCCCTGCGGGCCACGGCGAGCCCCAAAACCAGCTCGGTTCCCCGCGGGCTGAAGTCTTCTGTGTCATGATCTCGGGCTCTACTGTGAGAAGGTCGATCACCGCATAGTTTCTCGCTGCAGCTCAGTGAGCACTGGTCGTCCTGATGATGAAGTCTTGCGCGGCGTACAGTAAGTGGCGATTTATCGTCGGCTGATCCTCCGGACGCATCTAACTTCGCCTTCATTGACTTGCTCTGCCTCCCGCCCCTAACATTTCAGCCCAACGATCGGCCAGAGAACGATTGGCCAGATCATGATTGGCCAGACCATGATCGGTTAGACAATGATCGAGCAGACCATTTCCCATTACCGCGTTCTCGAAAAACTCGGCGGAGGCGGGATGGGTGTCGTCTACAAGGCCGAGGACGTCAAACTGGGACGCTTCGTCGCGCTTAAATTCCTTCCCGACGACGTCGCGAAAGACCCGCAGGCACTGGCTCGCTTCCAGCGCGAAGCCAAAGCAGCGTCGGCGTTGAATCATCCGAATATCTGCACGATTTATGAGATCGACGACCAACACGGCCGCACTTTCATCGCCATGGAATTGCTGGAAGGCCGGTCGCTGCGTGAACTCATCCTGGGCCGGCCCGCACCCATGGAGCAATTACTGAACCTGGCCATCGATATTGCGAGCGCGCTGGAGGCCGCGCACAGCAAGGGCATCATTCATCGCGACATCAAGCCGGCAAACATCTACGTGACAACTCTTGGCCACGCCAAAGTTCTCGATTTTGGCTTGGCCAAACTGGCTCCAGAACATTCGCGGCCCAGTGAACCGCAAGGGCCGACTGTAATGAGCGAGGCCGATCTGACCAGTCCGGGAGCGGCGGTCGGCACCGTGGCCTATATGTCGCCCGAGCAGGCTGCGGGTGAAGAGCTCGATACGCGGACCGACCTGTTCTCGTTCGGCGCGGTGCTCTATGAGATGTGCACGTCGCGGCCAGCTTTTTCCGGAAATACGTCGGCAATGGTGTTTGACGCGATCCTGCACAGGGTTCCGACCTCTCCTGTGCGCTTGAATCCGGAAGTGCCTGCAGAGCTGGAAAGAATCATGGGCAAGGCGCTGGAGAAGGACCGCAAGCTGCGTTATCAAACGGCCTCCGAAATGGGAGTTGACTTGAAGAGGCTGCGACGCGAAATCGATTCCGGACGCCTCAGCTCGGTTTCGGGTTTCAGTCCTGCCGCGCCTGCTGCGGCACCGGTTACCGGAGACCCAGTTTCACAGGCTTCTGCACTTCGGAGCAAGAAAATTTCGGGGGGAAGGATCTACGGCGCGAGTGCGGCCGCAATCGTTTCTGTGGCGCTGCTCGGCTACATCTTTCGGCCGACCCTGCCTCCGCCGCGCATCACCGGATATACCCAGATCACTCACGACGGGCAGCAGAAAGCCTTTGGGGGACAAGCCACCGCCACGGTGCTCACGGATGGCCCGCGCCTCTACATTCAGGAGAACGTCAGCGGAAAGTTTGTAATAGCGCAGGTCTCCGCCTCCGGAGGAGAGACGGTGCTGGTGCTCACTCCCTTCCCTAATGTTGCACCGCTGACCATTTCCCCCGACAAGTCCGAACTCCTGATCAGCAGCTTCACGGGTTCCGAGCTGCAACAGCAGATTTGGGCGCTGCCTCTTCTGGGAGGCTCTCCGCGGCGCGTGAGTGAGGTTTTGGGTTCGGATGGAGCCTGGCTTCCGAACGGTGACGTTCTGATCGCTCATGACAATGACTTGGTGGAAGTTTCGCCTAGCGGCACACGAAAGTTCGCATCCCTTCCCGATTTCTCCTATTGGTTTCGTTGGTCGCCCGACGGCCATGCCTTGCGGTTTACCGTCAGTGGGACAGTGGCTCGCGACACGTGGGAACTGTCGTCGCAAGGCGGAGAAGCGCACCGCTGGCTTCCCGAGTTCAAAGGAAACAATTCCAACGGAATCTGGAGTCCCGATGGTACGTACTTCCTGTTTCAGAATTTTAGCCAGAATCGGATCGACCTCTGGGCGGTCCGGGAGAAAGGAGATCTGTTCCACAAAGTGGATCGTCGGCCGGTGCGCCTGACCTCTGGACCCATGAGTTTTGAGGCTGCGCAGCCCAGCGCCGATGGGAAGAAAATTTACGCGGTCGGAGACCAACTCAGGGCCGAGCTGGTTCGGTATGATGCCCGATCCAAGCAGTTCCTCCCCTATCTTGGAGGCGCATCGATTACGGATCTCAGTTTTTCTCCCGACAAACAGTGGATTGCCTACGTGACCTATCCGGACGGAATTCTATGGCGGAGCCGGGCGGACGGGAGCCAGAAGTTGCAATTGACATCGACAGTGCCCCAGAGCGCCTTTCTTCCGCAATGGTCTCCGGATGGCAGGCAGATCGCATTCTCGGGATCCAACAACAACCAGACATCAAGTCTGTATGTGATTGCGGCCGATGGAGGGACACCACGGTCGCTGCCGGTCGCCAAGAATAATGCGTTTGGCGAAACCTGGATGCCCGACGGAAGCACGCTCGCTTTCTACGACACGGAAGACGTTGGCGGAGGCGAAGGTTTCGTGAAGACTGTCGATCTCAAGACTCTTAATGTCAGCACCGTCGCCAAGGCGACGGGGATGGTGTATGCGGTCACCTCTCCGGATGGCCGCTACATTGCGGCTTCAACGATCGACGGACAACGGCTGATGCTTTTCGATTTCAGCAAAGGACAATGGTCGGGGCTGCTAAAGACCGAGGTAGGTCGGACAACCTGGTCCGACGACAGCAAATACATCTATTTCGATACTGGTTTGAGCGACGATCCCGCTTTCTATCGGGTGCGGGTCGCTGATCGCAAGCTGGAGCGATTGGCGGATCTCAAGGGGTTCAGACGGACCGTCCTATTTGGACTTCCATGGAGTGGCATCACGCCCGACGGCTCGCCTCTCCTGCTGCGCGATATCAGCTCGCAGGAAGTGTACGCTCTCGATTTCGAAGCGCCGTAGGGTGTGGGTGGGCCAAGGGCTTTTGATGACTTGTGCGGCTCCCGCCCGATTCCTGCTTTACAATAGCCTCGATCC
>Ga0187770_10000588_pt1 | contig 17800 bp, 15 predicted proteins | sample 0116_SJ02_MP02_2_FD_133154 | JGI IMG/M metagenome (GOLD analysis project Ga0187770, IMG submission 133154) | Tropical peat soil microbial communities from peatlands in Department of Meta, Colombia - 0116_SJ02_MP02_20_MG | ecosystem: Environmental > Terrestrial > Soil > Wetlands > Peat | place...
ATCCGGCTCGCGGACGAGCGCGCCGGACGCGAGCAGCAGGTCACCTACAAGTACAACGGCGGCATCGTCGACTACGTGAAGCACCTCAACGCGGCCAAGGAGTCGCTGTTCCGCAAGGTCTGCTCCTACACGCAGGCCGAGGACGACCAGGAGGTCGAGGTCGCGCTGCAGTGGAACACCGGCTTCCACGAGTCGATCCACTCCTTCGCCAACGGCATCTCGACCATCGAGGGCGGGATGCACGAGGAGGGGTTCAAGAAGGCGCTGACCAACGCGGTGAACCGTTACGCACGGGCCAAGGGCGAGCTGAAGGAGAAGGAGGACAACTTCCGCGGGGAGGACATCCGCGAGGGCATGGCCGCCATCATCTCCGTCCGCCTGCGCGAGCCGCAGTTCGAGGGCCAGACCAAGGCGAAGCTGGGGAACGTCTCCATGCGGTCCCTGGTCGAACGGGCCACCAACGAGAAGCTGGCCGAGTGGCTCGAGGAGAACCCGGCGGAGGCCAAGCGGATCGTCCAGAAGGCGGGGCTGGCGGCCCGGGCCCGGGTGGCGGCGCGCACGGCACGGGATCTCACCCGGCGCAAGTCAGCGCTCGACGGAGCCGGGCTGCCGGGCAAGCTGGTCGACTGCTCGTCGCGCGAGCCGCGCGACAGCGAGCTGTTCATCGTCGAGGGGAACTCGGCGGGCGGCTCGGCCAAGGACGCACGCAACCCCCGCACCCAGGCGATCCTCCCAATCCGCGGCAAGATCCTCAACGTCGAGCGCGCCCGGATCGACAAGATGCTCAAGAATACCGAGATCCAGGCCCTCATCTCGGCGATCGGGGCCGGGCTGGCCGACGACTTCGACGTCGAGAAGATCCGCTACCACAAGGTGATCCTGTTGGCCGACGCCGACGTCGACGGCAGCCACATCCGGACCCTGCTGCTCACCTTCTTCTTCCGGCAGATGAAGCCGCTCGTCGAGGGCGGGTTCGTCTACGTGGCCCAGCCGCCGCTGTACTCGACCCTCGTGGGCAAGGAGAAGATCTACCTGCGCGACGACGCGTCGAGGGCACGCTTTCTCGAGGAGAACCCCAACCACAAGGCCGAATTCCAGCGGCTGAAGGGGCTCGGGGAGATGGACTTCCACGAGCTGCGCGACACGACGATGGACCCCGCGCAGCGCTCCCTGCTCCAGATCACCGTCGAGCAGGCGGCGTTGGCCGACGAGGTGTGCTCCGTGCTGATGGGCGACGACGTCGACCTGCGCCGGCAATTCATCCAGACGAACGCCAAGGACGTGCGCTTCCTCGACTTCTGAGGCCACGTCCGGGTGGCGGGCGGTACCCGCGACACACGGAGGACACTGAACGACCATGGCCAGACGCGCCGGCGGCAGCGGCAATGCGGGCGGCGGACCCGGCGACGAGGGCACCGGCACCGACGTCGGGGTGATCGGGGCGATCGAGCCCATCGAGATCCAGGAGGAGATGGAGCGCTCGTTCCTCGAGTACTCCATGTCCGTCATCGTCAGCCGCGCCTTGCCGGACGTGCGCGACGGGCTCAAGCCGGTGCACCGCCGGATCCTCTACTCGATGTACGACCAGAACCTCCGGCCCGACCGGCCGCACGCCAAGTGCGCCAAGGTCGTCGGCGACGTCATGGGTACGTACCACCCCCACGGCGACTCGGCCATCTACGAGGCCCTGGCCCGGATGGTCCAGGACTTCAGCCTCCGCCACCCGCTCATCGACGGCCACGGCAACTTCGGGGGCACGGGGCCCGACGAGGGCCCCGCCGCCATGCGCTACACCGAGTCACGTCTCGCCCCGCTGGCCCTGGAACTCATGGCCGGCATCGACGAGGACACCGTCGACTTCGTGGCCAACTACGACGGCACACAGGAGGAGCCGACGGTGCTGCCGTCGCGCTTCCCCAACCTGCTCGTCAACGGCTCGCAGGGGATCGCGGTCGGTATGGCCACCAACATCGCTCCCCACAACCTCGGCGAGGTCATCGACGCCGCCGCCCACCTCCTCGAGCACACCGAGTCCACCCCCGACGAGCTGCTCCAGTTCGTGAAGGGCCCCGACTTCCCCACCGGCGCGCTCATCCTCGGCCGCCAGGGCATCCTCGACGCGGCCCGCACCGGCAAGGGCTCGATCAAGATGCGCGCCGTCGCCGAGGTCGAGGAGCACCGGGGTGCGACCCGCATCGTCGTCACCGACCTGCCGTACCAGACCTCGGTCGAGGTGATCGAGAAGAAGATCGCCGAGCTGGTGAAGTCGGGCGAGCTCGACGGCATCAGCCGCACCCAGAACGACTCGGCGGCCCAGAAGTCCCGGCTGGTGATCGAGCTCAAGCGGGACGCCAACGCCAACGTGGTGCTGAACAACCTCTACAAGCACACGCCGATGCAGACCAGCTTCGGCGTGAACACGGTGGCGCTGGTCGACGGCGTGCCCCGCACCCTGAACCTGGCCCAGGCCCTGGGGTACTACGTCGACCACCAGATCGACGTCGTCACCCGGCGTAGCGAGTACCGGCTCAACAAGGCGCGCGAGCGCGCCCACATCGTCGAGGGCCTCCTCAAGGCCATCGACATGCTCGACGCGGTGATCGCCACCATCCGTGCCTCCGACGACCGGGCCGCGGCGCGCACCGCCCTCATGGCCGAGCCGTTCTCGTTCTCGGAGATCCAGGCAAACCACATCCTCGACATGACGCTGGGCCGGCTCACCCGGCTGGGCCGGTCCGAGCTCGAGGAGGAGATGGCCAAGCTGCGCGAGACGATCACCGAGCTCGAGTCGATCCTGGCCGACCCGGCCAAGCTGCGGGCCGTGATCGCCGAGGAGCTCGGCGAGATCAAGAAGAAGTACGCCAACCCCCGCCGCACGCTCATCACCCACGACCCCGGCGAACTGGGGGTCGAGGACCTCGTCGAGGACGAGGACCTCGTCGTCACGATGACGCGCGCCGGCTACATCAAGTCGGTGTCCGCCGACGCGTTCCGGACCCAGGGGCGCGGCGGGCGCGGCGTGCAGGGGGCGCGGCTCAAGGAGGAGGACCTCGTCGCCCACGTGGTCCACACCACCGCGCTGTCGTTCCTGTTGCTGTTCTCCAACCGGGGCCGCGTCTACCGCCTGCGCGCCCACGAGGTGCCCCAGAAGGAGCGCACGGCGCGCGGCACCGCCGTCGTCAACCTGTTGCCACTCGCCCCCGACGAGACGATCCAGGCCATCGTGGCCACCCGCGACTTCGACGCCGGCGGCTACCTGATGTTCGCCACCAAGGGCGGCCAGGTGAAGAAGACGGCCTTCTCCGAGTACGACAAGTCACGGCGCGAGGGGTTCATCGCCATCGCCCTGCGCGAGGGAGACGAGCTCGTCCGGGTGGTGCCGACCTCGGGCGCGGACGACGTGGTGATGGTCAGTCGCAACGGCACCGGCATCCGGTTCTCGGAGGAGGACGTGCGCCCGATGGGCCGCGACGCGGCCGGGGTGCGGGGCATGAAGCTGCGCCCGGACGACGAGGTCGTCTCCCTCGACGTGGTCCGGCCCGACGCCGACATCCTCATCGTCACCGACGCCGGGTACGGCAAGCGGACGAAGACCGACCACTTCGGCCGCCAGGGCCGGGGGGGTCAGGGGGTGCGGGCCATCAAGCTGACGGCGGTGCGCGGCCGGGTGGTCTCCGCCTTCATGGCCGGGCTCGACGACGAGATCCTGCTGGTCTCGACCGGCGGTGTGACCATCCGCACGGCGGTGCGCGAGATCGCGGCCCAGGGCCGCGACGCCACGGGCGTGCGCCTCATGAGCCTCGACGAGGGCCACAGCGTGGCCGCGGTGGCACCGGTGTTCGCCGAGGAGGACGAGGCGTGAGCGGGCGGCCGGCGCGGCGTCACGGATAGCCGGCCGGGCAGGTCTGGCCGGCGGGCAGCTGGCACGTGCCGGCGTTCACGGTGAAGGTGGCGAAGCCCCATTGGGAGGTGCCGGGGTTCAGGTAGTAGGGCGGAGCCAGGTACTTGAAGCGGGCGTCGTACTGGTAGTTCTTCGAGTACCCGGTGACGACGTTCCCGTTGGACTCAGTGCCCACAGGCCCGCGCCAGTCCTGGTCGATGGTCCCGTAGACGGTCAACGACCCGAGCGTCGACCCCTGGTTGAAGTTGTTGACCATGAACGAGTGGTTGAGCGCCAGGATGGCGGCGTCGATCACGGGGTTGGAGAGGTCGCACGTCGGTGAGCCGTTGCCGACGCCGGCGGGGCAGCTGGCGGCGTTGTTCCCGCCGCTGACGGGGTGGTTGACCTCCACGTAGTTGAGGGCCACCAGGCCCAGGATGTTCGTCGACGGGGCGGCGGGGGTCTCTTTGGGCTGGGTGGTGCAGTCGGAGGGCGAGCCGCTGGTCACCGTGTCGGTGTTGCACAGGTCGCCGTCGATCACGATGTTGTTGGCCGCGCCGATGGTGAGCGGCTGGGTGTCCGACCCCTGGACGACGACGTCGCCGACCGTCGGACCGCCGACGCCCGTCTCGCCCGCGTTGGCCAGCGGGCTGTAGTCGACGGTGTTGCAGGGCCCGGACGTGACGCAGTTCTCGGCGAAGACGACCCCGTCGTTGGGCATGGGCACCACGGTGTCGGTGACAGCGGCGCCCGAGGCGTAGGCGGCGTTGGCCGTGAAGCTGTTGACGCTGATGCTGGTGGCCGTGGCCGGCGCCGGGTGCGACGCCACGACCACCTGGCCCGAAGTGGCCGAGCCGATCAGGATCTGGTCGCCCACCGCCACGGCCGAGGGCAGGGCGCTCACGGCCAGCGTGGTGATGTTGGTCTGGTTCTTGCTCAGTGCGGTCATCAGGGTGGTGGGCGTCGGCATGCACACGTTGGCCGTGTTGTTCGCGTCGTTGAGCGAGTCGTTGGAGACGGAGGTGTTCGGGGCGCCGGAGGGCTTGCCGGTCGGGGTGTTCGGGCTGATGACGCTCATGGAGCTGCCGTCGAGCACCACCGTGGTGGGGCCTTCGTAGAGGCAGCCCGTGAGCTGGGCGGTGTTGCTCAGGCTCGAGTTGTCGCTGGGCATGGGCTGCTTGGGCACGCCCTTGGTCCACGACGTGGAGGTGGGGCTGCCGGAGGCGGTCTCGATCCAGTTCTGGTTGGTGTCCGCCGTCTGCACCGTCTGGAACGACGGGCTGCCGGACACCCAGATCGAGTCGTTGGTGAATACGTTGCCGGAGAGGACGTCGGTGTTGGCGTAGTCGACGGCGACGCAGTTGGTCCCCAGGGTGTCCGAGGGCCAGTACCAGGTGCAGGTCGGCTGGCTTTTGTCGTAGACGGCGGCGACGACCGGCGGATCGAGCTGATTGTAGTTGGTCCACAGCACGTTGAGCAGGAAGCTGTTGAGCGGTTGCAGGGTGATGACGGCGGTCTGGTAGTTCCAGTAGGTGGAGTACCCCGCCGCGCCGACGATGTCGACGGTCAGGTCGCCGTTGGCGGTGTTGATCTGGGGGTTGCCGAGCAGGAACCATGCCGGCGCTCCGTTGTACGCGGCGTCGCCTGGCACGGCGGTCCAGGCGCCGAAGGTCATGCCGGAGCAGATCGGCGAGCCCGAGGTCAGCGCCGACGCGCCGACGTAGGTCGCGCCGTTGTAGATCTTGGCGTTGCAGGCGATGAAGTTCGGGTTGGCGTTGTCCTGGTACAGGTACTCGTTGATCCCGGCGAGCATGGCCCGGTATGCCTCGTGCTGGACCACGTCCTTGCTCACGATCGGCTGTTGCTGGAACGTGTTCTGGACCATCAGCGCGCTGCCGAGCGCGAGCAGCAGGATGACGCCGAGCACGATGCCCATGGCCTGTCCGGCCTCGTCCCGCCCGGCGCGGGTGGGCCACCGGCAGGTCGGATGCTGTCGCCCGGTCATCCGACCGCCACGTTGTAGGCCGGGGACAGCAGGTAGGCCAGCGACTGGTACCCGGCCGGCTGGCCTCCGGGGTTCTTCGTCGACTGCACGTTGAGGGCCACGGCGCTGATCTGGCTCACCTGGCTGGCCGAGCAGGCGCTGTCGAACACCGAGGTGCCGGCGGCGTAGGCGGCGTTGGCCGTGAAGCTCGTTACCGCGATCGTCGTGGCGCCGACGGCCGCGGCCGCCGACGCGGTGACGGTCTGGGTGGTGGTGCCCGTGCCGATGACGACGGGGTCGCCCGACGCCACGGCCGTGGTCAGGGCTTGCACCGGCAGCGACGTGTAGGCGACGCCCGAGCTGAGCGTGCCGTTGAGCGTCGTCCCGCCGGTTCCCGGCGGGGGGCCCGCACAGGTGCTGCCCCCCTGGAGCGTGTAGGTGAAGACGGGGTTTCCACCGGTGCCGTTGCTCAGGTAGTTGACGAGCGCGATGCCGTCGGTGCTGGCCCCGTAGGCGCACGTGCCGTTCGGGGCGGCGGACGTGGGACAGGTCCCGGCGGTCGGCGGGGTGAGGATCACCTTGAACGTGCGGACTCCGCCCACCGTCACGACCTGGGCGTTGACCTGGACGGGTCCGTTCGCGTTGCCGAGGTCGGCGTAGAAGACGACGGCGTTGGAGTTGGCCGACACGAAGGGGGATCCTCCCGACGCGTTGGCCACGGCCTCGTGGACGTAGCGGGTGACCACCTCGGAGGAGAGGACGAGCTGGTCGACCGAGCTGTAGGAGTTCTGCACGTCTGTGCCGACCCGCAGGATCATGCTCGAGACGGGGAGCACGGCGGCCAGCACGATCGCCAGCACGCAGCAGGTGAGCGCCACCTCGACGAGCGTGAAGCCCGCCTCGGTGCTCTGTCGATCGGCACGACGCGCGGGCAACGGCAACGGCCGCAGCCGCGGCCGCGGCCGCGGCCGGCGAAGGACGCGTGGTCCCGGCCGCAGCGGCGCGCTCACGGCACGGTCACCGGCACCGGCGTGCCGGCGGGGTAGGTGGTGCCGTTGTAGGTGACACCGCTGGCGGCGACCTGCATGGAGAACGAGGTGGTGCTGCTGTTCGTCGGGTCCGTCACCTTGACCGTGTAGGTCTGGGACAGGATCGCGGTCTGGTCCGAGTAGCTGCCACCGGTGCCGCTGAAGGCCGACAGGCCGTAGGTCTCGCCCGTCGCCGGGCAGCCGTCACCGGGAGCGGAGGAGTCCGCCACCGTCGCGGTGGCCGTGGGTGGGGCGCTGAAGTTGCCCGAGGACCGAGTCGCGGCGATGGCTAGGGTGGGGAGGCCGCCGATGGTCACCGTCGCGGTGCCCTGCGGGGTCAACGCGAAGCTGGTCGGCGAGGCCGGCTGTTCGACCGTGACGCCCGAAACGGTCGAACAGTCGCCGTACCAGACCTTGTAGTCGGAGGTGTAGGGGAACAGCTGTACCGAGGTGGTCGAGCTGCCCGCGGGGACCACCACCTTCGTGCCCGACGGCTGCAGGTTCCCACCGTTGCTGACCGAGATCGGCATGCCGGTGGCGAGCGGGGCGGAGCCGCCGGGCGAGAACACCGCGGTGCCGACCTCGTCGAAGTGGAAGGCGGGGACGAAGGTGGCGAGACCGGCGACGGTGATCTGGTTGGAGTTCTGGCTGGGGGTGAGGTTCTCCTGCCAGTCGATGAACGTCGGGCCCCCCGTCGGGCTGGCCAGGCTGACGTTGTAGGTGCCGGGAGGCTCCTCCAGGTAGACGCAACCGTATTGGTCCGGGTTGTAGGTGGTGGACGAGCCTCCTTGCGGCGTGATGGTGACCGGCACGTTGACGAGGTTCGGCGTGTCCGCCGGTGCGGCCGGCGCGTTCGCGCCCTGGATCTGCACCGAGAGGAACCCGTCGCCGGGGACGACGGTGCCGTAGGGCGGGTTGATGATGGAGGTTTCGCCGAATTGCTCGTTCTGCGGCGAGTCCCACTTCACCGTGATCGTGGCCCGGATGACCTGGGGCGGGTTGCCCGAGGTGCACAGGCTGTGGGCCGAGCCCGTGTCGGCCCAGTCGAGGTGCGCCCACACCGAGTACGACAGACCGCCGACGACCACCGGCGTGGGCGTGAGCAGCGTGTCCCGGGAGATCTCCGACTGGAGCGTGGCCAGGGTGGCGTTGGAGGTCTTTTCGAGCCACTCGTCGGCCAGCTCGGCGGCGGCGACCCGGGCCCGTTGGGTGGCCGCGTTGGCGACCACGGTGTCGGCCAGGTACGCGGTCGGGACCAGGACGGTCAGGAGGACCACCATGGCCACCAGCACGTCCAACAGGCCGAAACCGGCGTCCTCCGAACCGCGGCGCGGCGGAGCCGGCGCCCACATCCCCAGGGTCACCTTGGGTAGGTCGGCAACAGCGGGCCGCAACCTGAGGGGCCGAAAGTCCCGATTTGGCCGCGGCGCCGGTCGGGTAGCCTTCCCCCTCTGCGGGGCTATAGCTCAGTCGGTTAGAGCGCAGCACTGATAATGCTGAGGTCGCTGGTTCGATTCCAGCTAGCCCCACTCGACGTTTGCCCTGGTTGCGGGTCCGTCCTCCGCACCACGCAGGGTGCTTCCCGCAGCACCATCCCGCGTCCATCCCGCGTGCCCACGGTGGATCCGATGTGGATGCGCCCGCTTGAGGCCTACGAGCCCCATGCAATGCGCAGGGAATCCTTGTTCGCAGCCCGCGGAGCGATGGAGGTGTGCTTGGCCGCGACCACGATGGTCGGATGGCCGCACAGGCTCGTGGTAGCCGGCTCGGGAGGTGGCAGGCGACCTGGGGGCCACGGGCGGGGTTCGGCAACGGCCGCAAGGGCAGTCCATGCCGGCTCGCCCAGCGTGAGGACCACACGAGGGCGCATCACGTTGATCTGGTGGCCGAGGAAGTCCCGACACCAGGCGCGGTAGCCGGGCGCCGGGTACTGGGTCACGTCGCCGGTGGGCCCGCCGTCCTTGAGCCCCACGTAGGCGTTGGTGAAGAAGAACTCGGAGTAGCTCACCTCGGCTGCGTCAAGAAGGTTGCAGAGCCCGCCCCACGTGTTCATCAAGCGCGTGCCCGGCACCCGGTCGCCGTGGGAGATGCCGCTCCTACGGCGGACCGTCGTAGGCGCTGAAGCTGTCGAGGTTGTGGCCGACGATCATCAGCTTCCCGTGGGGGAAATCGGGTAGGCCGGTCGAGCGGGCCGGCCGCCAGAGGCCGATCGAGGCGGCGAAGGCGGCCGTGCCGGGCAGGATCGCGGGCACTGGCTTCACATCTGGGGGGTAGTCGCCGAAGGCGTCGAGGCGCTGGCGGAACTCCTCTATCGGGTGCAACGTCCCTGGGTCCTCTCAGGGCGGGGGTAGCGACGTATCGGGTTGGTTGCCGCTGAAGATCCAGCCGATCGCTCGAGCCGAGACCGCAGGTCTCGATCTAGGCGCGTCGGCGAGGCGCTGGCGTAACAACACCTCGAGGTTCGTGACGGCGGCGGGCGATTCGGGCCACTGCAGGGCCTCGTATCCCTGCGGACGTGTCGGGTTCTCCTCGCCCTTGGGCAAGCACCCGAACAGGTCGAAGGCCCGGTACCGCAGGAGGTTGACCACTTCCGGGTGGTTCGATCCGTCGGTGGTCTTCGCCAGGAACGCGGGCGTGGCACACAGATTCCAGAGCGCTGTGTACGTGTCCACGTTGCGTGGATCGCCCCAGACATGGTTGTACTGAACGTCGGGCCCCTTCCCGCGCCTGGCGGACCAGAGGAACGCAAGGGTGGGTCCGTTGTTGTCGTCGAACATGACGCGCTCGCCTGTCGGCAAGGTATCGATCTGCCCACGTCGAGTGGGGTCGCGTACCAACCGGAAGACCGCCTGGCCGCGAGTTTGGGCGACGGTGTCGGGATGGAGGAAGACGGTGTGGGCGGCGACCGCCTCGAGTACCTCCGCGTACCCGGCGCGCCGAAGCACGGCGGCCAGGGACGAGACGCCGTCGAGGACGGCGGAGGGGGCGGTGCGGGTGCGCGCCGGCGCTCCACCGGAACCGGCAGCGGTCGGCGCGTCGGCGGGTGAGAAGACCACGGCCTCGCCGATACGCACCTCCATGACCCGGCGACCTGTTGTCATCCAGGCCAGGGCATGGGGCCGGTTGTTGGCAAAGGTGTTCCCCCACCAGGTCCGGTGCTCACGCGCGCTGGCGGGCAGTCCGTCGACCAGACGGTCGAGCTCGGCGAAGGTGAAGGAGACGGGCTCCTCCGTCGGTGCTGTCTCGAGCTCGCGCCGGAGCGGGTCGTACTTGGAGCTCACGGAGTCGCCTCCACTCGCCTGGCGATCGCGTCGATGGCAGCTGCCAGCTCCAGGACCATGTCCTTCAGGTCGGCGATCGCCAGGAGGGCCACCACGGGCTCGGGCAGCTCCCTCACCTTGCCGCGTCGCCGGCGGCGAAGGTGGCCCTGGGCCAACGCGGTGGCGTCTCCCTCGGCCCGCTCGAACCACCCGTTCCAGGCGCTTGCCCTCATGCGTGCCCACAAGCGGGACTCGAGGTCCATGGCGAGACCGTATCTGGGGGGTGTCGCGGCTGGCCCGGGGGCAATTCTGGCGGCGTGCCGGCGTGCTCGACAACGCCAGCCCTACGTGGCGCTTGAGACAGCTCTAAATAGTTTAGAGTAGGGGTATGTCAACGGTGGCGGTTCATCAGGCGCTCGGGCTACCTCCTGCCGAGCGGGGGAAAGCGCTCGCCGCCCTGAAGGAGGATCAGTGGTTCGACCGCAAGAGCGTTCGCACGCAGGCCCGGAAGCTCGCGGCGGACCTCGTGGGCTTTGCGAACGCCGAGGGCGGGGTCATCGTCCTTGGGATCTGGAACGGGAAGGTCGAGGGTGTCGATGGGGCGACTTCGCAGCAGAACGCCTGGCGGCAGGCCGCTATCGAGTGCACGGAACCACCCGTCCGGATGAAGGTGGAGCTGGTCGAGTGCGTCAATGAGGGCGATCATCCGGACCACTTGATGGTGCTCGACGTCGAGCCCGGCGACCAGGTGCACGCGACGACTCGCGACGAGGTCTACCTGCGCGTTGGCGATGAGACTCGGCGACTGACGTTCGCGCAGCGACAGGAACTTGTCTACGACAAGGGTCAGGCGAACTTCGAGCACTCGGTCGTCCCCGACGCGACGATCGATGAACTGGACGCCGGGGTGCTCGGCTCCTACGCCGATGCGGTGGAACACGAAGATCCCGAGCGCTTGTTGATCGCGCGGGGACTGATGACCCCGAGTCGTGAACTCACCATCGGCGCCCTCTTGCTCTTCGGACGTGATCCACAATCACGGTTCCCCGAAGCCCACGTCCGTGTGCTTCGGTATCGCGGAACTGAGCGCGGATCGGGTAGCCGGCAGCAGTTGGTCAAGGACATAAGGCTGGAGGGATGTATTCCAGCCCTGCTCGTGCAGGCCAATGAACTCGTCGCGAGCCTCCTGCCCACGCGCAGAGCCCTTGGTTCAGAGGGCCGCTTCGAACGAATCGGCTTGATCCCACGCGATGCTTGGCTCGAGGGAGTAGTCAACGCGGTCATCCACCGGTCGTATTCGATGCAAGGTGACCACATCAGGATCGAGCTCTTCGATGATCGGATCGAGATCTCGAGTCCGGGCAGGTTTCCCGGCGTCGTCGAACTGGGTGACGCTCGGTCGATCACACGCTTCGCCCGCAACCCGAGGATTGCCCGCGTCTGTTCCGATCTCCGATTCGGCCAGGAACTTGGTGAGGGTATTCGTCGGATGTACGAAGAAATGCGACTTGCCGGGCTCGCTGATCCTGAGTACCACCAGACGGCGGGAAGTGTGCAACTCACATTGCGGTCGGCGCCGTTCGACAGGTCGTTGGACGCGCGGCTGCCGAGCGATGCCCGGCGCATCATGCGGTTCTTGCGGGAGGCAGGTCGGGCGAGCACAGGCGAACTTGTCGAGGCCGCCGATCTCTCCCGGCCGGTCGTCCTTCGAACGCTCCGGGTCCTCGAGGAGGAAGGACTCGTCGAGTGGGTGGGAAAGAGCCAGAAGGACCCTCGTGCCTACTGGAAACTGCACATTGAATGACAATGTTGGAGTTCTGAGCCCCCAAATAGCAGGCTGACCAGGGGTTCTCTCTTCGATGACGGCCTACTCTAAAGGTGACTCTAAACGGACGAAGGCGGGTTCGTCCGGGGCGTTTCGACTCGCCCAGCTTGCCCCAGGAAGAATCGCCCCAGTTCGTCGGCGGCTCGGCGGTCCCCTGCCGTGGTCGCCTGGGCGTAGATGTCGAGGAGCGTCGAAGACCGCCTGTGGCCCACCCGCGCCTGCGCCGTCTTGATGTCGACGCTGAGGGCGACCATGGCGGTCGCGTTCGCGTGCCGGAGCGCATGGAAGGTCAATCCTCCCAGCCCGGCCTTGGCAACTGCGGGGACCCAGACACGCTGCCGCCAGTTCGAGTAGTGCAGTTCGCTTCCGTCCGGAGCCACGAATACGTAGTTGTCCCCGACCGCAGAGACCAACCCCCGCCGGTGGAGGTGCTCGGCTAGCCGGTCCATCAGCGACTCCGGCGCGGCGATCGTCCGGTGGCTCTGCCACTTGGGCGCACCGTCGACGATCTCCCCCTTGGTTCCGCGCGTCAGCTGAGAGACGACTGCGATGGTGTTGGACTCGAAGTCGATGGCTCCCACCTTCAGGCCGGCGCACTCGCCCCACCGCATGCCGAGCACCGCGGCGAGGAACACCATGGCGGAGGTGGTCCCGTGCGGTTCTGGGCTTCCTGACCTAGTGGAGCCGTGTATCCGAGGGGGAGCGCCTCCCGGCAAACCCGGACAGTCTGGCCAGAGTCGACCCGTCACCCAGCCTCACTCGGACGTGATTCGCACCTCCGCCACCGCCGCGCACGGCCCGCTAGCCGGGAATCAGGGTGTACCAGCTCGATGGGTGCCACACTGGCTGACCGGGGGGTGACAATGAAACCAGAGGAGATGCGGGCCGCCGGGCGTCTGACAACGCGGACACTGGCCGACACCGTGTCGAGCGTTGAGCAGATCCACCGCGCCGCCGCAACCAGAATCTTCGCGTTGACCGGGCCCGTGGGTGTCCCCGTCCGAGCCATCCACAACGGTATCGCCACCGGCGTCTACACCCTGATCCGCAGCGCCGGCCTGGCCGCGGGGTGGACCGCCAGCGAAGTTGCTGGCGTGGCGGCAGGATCGGCTCGTCCGGTCGGGTCGACCCCCCGGAGCAATCTGGCTATCTCGGTGCTTAACGCCTTCCTCGGACATGAACTAGCCGAGCAAGGCAGCCCGTTGGCGATCCCCATGGCCATTAGGCGGGACCGGGCCGACATCGTCCCGGAGCGCGGCGCACTCGAGGCCGCCTTCCCCGAGGCGACCCCCAAGGTGGCGGTCTTCGTCCACGGCTTGACCTTGAACGAGGAATCCTGGCGGTTGCACGCCGACCGCCAGGGCGAAGGTGAAGAGGCTACCTACGGCTCCCGGTTCGCTGAGGAGTTCGGGTACACCCCTGTCCATCTGCGCTACAACTCCGGTCTCCATATCTCGGAGAACGGCCACCACCTCGCCATGCTGCTCGAGAAGGTCGTTGGCGCCTGGCCCGTCCCCGTCACCGAATTGCTTCTGGTGGGGCACTCCATGGGTGGCCTGGTGGCCCGCAGCGCTTGCCACCAGGCCACGGAGCGGGGCGATACGTGGGTATCGGCGGTGCGTCATGTCGTATACCTCGGCACGCCCCATCTCGGTGCGGGCCTCGAACAGTGGGTCGACCAGCTCGCTGGCGTGCTTGGCAGGCTCGACGAAGGTCGTCCGTTGGCGCAGGTCCTCAGCCGGCGTAGCGCCGGGATCAAGGACCTCCGTGCCGGCCACTTGCTCGACGAGCACTGGCGTGGGGCCGACCACGGGTCGGAGCACCCGATGCGCGACGTCCCGCTACTCCCTTCGGCCCAGCACTACGCCGTGAGCGCGACCGTCACCACAGGCCGCCGCAACCCCCTCGGCCGAGTGGTGGGTGACCTCCTCGTCCAGCCCGCCAGTGCCCGCGGCCGATCCCGGGACGGCCGACATATCCCCATCCCGGCCGAACACAAGCGTCACTTCGGGGGGCTGCATCACTTCCAGCTTCTCAACCATCCGCCGATCTACGAGGCGATGCGCGAGTGGCTCGACCCCGAACGTTGAACCGTCTGAGGAGATCGTCCACCGCCCACCACGGCAGGGTCGGATCCGGCGCTGTATCGGCCTTTGACCGCACGGTAAGTGATGCCGGAGTGCGCTACTCGGCTTGGGTCGCGTCCGGGATCAGCCGCCTGGGGTGTGATGCGCAACGAGCTCGATCCAGGTGACTCGCGAAGGTGGTTCAGTGACGCCGCCCTTTTCGAGAGCCGCACCTAGACGTTCCTCCATGAACCTTGCCTGGTGCTCTCGGGTGTCCCAGACCTCCGTCACAACTAGGTGGCCGTTCTCGTTGAGCCCAGCAGCGTGCACTTGAAGACCTGGCGGCCAGTCTCCGTTGCCGCTCTCCATGTCGATGCCCAGCGCAGCATTAACGGCGTCGTACTCCTTGGTGGTTACCCCTTGAAATTCGAGAATGATCTGCGAGGGCATCAGCGTCCCCTTTCCGAGCTGGGTTGGTTGCAGCCCAAATAATGACAGTCGAGGGCATCCTCCGCACAGCCCTCCGTCCCCATCGGCGGGATGTGCCGTGGTCGTATGGTCCGGCCGAGCCAACACTGTCGGCCTTGATCGGGCCGCCGGGCTCAGGGCACGAAGTCGCTGACCACAGTCAAGTCGACGAACTCTGGTGCGCCCTCGAAGATCTCGGCCATTGTCGCCCTCACGGATGCCAGTCCCACCTGGCGGCGCTCATCTTGCTCTCGGGCTCTGGCCTTCTCTTCGCTCTCAAAGATGACGAGCATGTACAAGCGGGAGGGGTCCTTCTGGTCCCTGAAAGCCGTTGACCGAAGGAGGCCTGAGCCTGGCTGTTCGGTGGCCTTCAACTGGTCGAACACCTTCGGCAGTTCGTGGTCCTTCCCAGGCTTCAGGCGGGTTGTGATCAGTTGTGCCCACATGGAGGCTCTCCATTCGGTCGAATGACACACCATATTTGACGGCCTCTGGGGGCGCTCAGATGCTTCCCCAACCCATCCGGGATGTTCCGGGTGAGGGCGGTGGGCCTCGCCGGCGGACCGAGCGGTAATCCCGGCCGCGGGCGATCCAGTGCGCTTCCGGTCTTCTGACCAGGTCCGGCCCGGTATCCCAGGGGGCGCGACCACCGGCAAACCCGGGCGGTTGGTTTGGTCCCAGGTGATCCACAAACTGAATTGATGAGACGGATCGCAAGTTGTCTCCTGGTTGGTAGCGCCGTCGCCCTGGCTTCATGTAGCACCAGCGCAATGAGTGCGTCTCACAACAAGGACGAGGTCGCTGCCCGAGCATCGCCTTCCGCTCCAATACCGACGACACCATCTACGACGACGCCACTTCTCTCCGGTGGACCGGTCATCAACGGCCGGTTCATTAACCCGGTCGACCTCGACAACGGAACGTTCGTGGTGCAGCCGCCCCAACCAGGCGAGCAGCCCGCCGTCGCTGAGGCCATTGCGGCCACCAAGATCTGGGCCAGCTCGGTGTTCACCGGGCATCGTCAGGAGTACCTGGGTTTCGGCATCGTCACTGTCAGACTGGCGATCTCGGGCGTTCCACCGGGTACTTCCTTGCCCGCCTGGGTCGGACTCGCCACGGCCAACGCAAGCTCATGTCCGGCGATCACGGAGCCGACCGGACCGACGACTACCGAGTCCCCGCTTCCGAGCGCCGGATACTCTGCCGTTGTCATCGGGGCGGCCACCGGTTCCCCGGCAGTCTCCTACGTGGCCCGAACGGCCTTCTGTGACTACCCACCGTCGGGACCGACGGTCGCAGTCGCCAGCGAGGTGGTCTCGGTCCCCTGGCTGGCAACCGGTCCCGATCGCTCCGGTGAAGGTCAGCTCACCGGCCTAGCCCAGATCCCCTCCTGCGGGACGCTCGCCGGGCCCGGCGGTGGGGGCAAGATCGGCGAAGCGGACGTGTGGACCGTGACCGCCATCGTCCCTGACGACGGCCCTTGTGTGGGGACTCGAAGTGTGCCGGTCACCATCGGCGTGGACCTCCCCAACGCACCCGGCGTACCGACCACGGTGGCGACACCGATCGAGCATGGGCCACTTGGTCCGGTGCAACAAGCGAACTAGAGATCGTCCAACTGACAACTGTGTAACTGCGACCTGGATGTGCCGTGGGCGCGCCCCCGGCCTCTGGCCGAACCGCTCTACTCTGACGGGCTCCCCCTTGGCGATCCCGGTCGCCAATGAATGGGCGCAGCGCATCTGAGTAAGGGTCAGATGCGCTGCGTCAGCGTCGCCCGGCACTATTGGGGGCGATGACGGAAGGTCGAGGCACGACAGCCACGATCCGGAGTCGGCCCCGGTGACCAAGCAGGACCCAGCACCGTGATTGTCACTGTCCTCTTCGCCCTGCTGGCTGCGCTCTCCAACGCCATCCACCTGATGACCCAGCATGCGGCGAGCAGCGACATCCCGGAGGAGCGCAAGGGCTTGCGTCTCATCGCCCACCTCTTCAGCCACCCCTTGTGGCTCCTGGGCTGGGTAGCGGCCGCCGGTGGTTTCGCCTTCCAGGCGATCGCCCTCCATAACGGCGCCCTCTCCATCGTGCAGCCCCTGCTCGTCACCGAGCTGGTCTTCGCCCTGATCCTGCGGCGGTTTTGGATCCACCAGAACATCGTCCACGCCGCCTGGGTCTCTGCCTTCGTCGTGGTCGGTGCACTGGCCCTCTTCCTGTCGGCGGCCAACCCCAGCGGCGGCCACCCCGTCCCCAATAAGGCCGAGTGGGCCTCGGCCCTCCTCACATTCGGCGGGATCGTGGTCGGGCTGACCATCTTGGCCACCAAGAAGGGGGCGCCGGTCCGCCGCGCCGCCCTCTACGCGGCCGCCGCCTCGATCACCTGGGCCCTGATGGCTACGTTCATCAAGGCCGCCACCCACACCCTGGCCGACAGCGGGGTCGTTGGCACGCTGGACCACTGGCCCGTCTACGCCCTGGTCGCCTCCGGCGTCGTCGGCACGGTTCTGCAGCAGGCCGCCCTGCAAACCGGCCCGCTGAGCGTCTCGCAACCGGTCCTGATCGTCGTCGACCCCGCCGTCGCCATCGTGCTCAGCCTGTGGCTTTTCGACGACAAGTTCACCGACAGCTCGGTCCAGATCGCCCTGGCCGTGGTGTCGTTCCTGGTGATGGCCATCGGGGTCGTCGCCCTGTCGCGTGCTGCGCCCGCTGACCTCGACCCCCTGCGCCACGTCCGCCTGTAGCGGACGACCTTGGTCAGCGGCCGATCAACGCACCAGGCCCTCACTTGCGAAATGGCACGAGTGAAGTTGAGCGGGGTCGTGACCGCTCGATATTCGCGCTACTCGTATCGAAAGGGACCGGGGGAGATGTGCCTGATCCTGCTGCCCGGCCCTCGTGCCGAACCGCCCTACTCTGAACCAGCGCATTACATCAGCGGGTGCCGTCGGCCGCTTGTGCGATCGCATCCGCGATGTGCGTTGCCTCGACCCCGATCTCGCGGAGCATGCCAGCGGGTGACACGTACATAGCACAGAAGTACAGGCCCGGGAGCGCGGTGGGCCCGCCCGAAGCATGCGGCGTGCCGTCTTCGTCACACACCGCCTCCCACCCAACCAGGAAGTCATCGACGGCGGCCCGGTACCCCGTCGCCAGGATCACCGCATCAACGGCGAGCTCGGTGCCATCTTGGAAGACCACACCATGTTCGCCGAATCGCTCGATGCCGCCCTGCACGGTGATGCGACCGTCCCTGATCGCCCCCATCGTGCCGATGTCGAGGAGCGGTATGTGG
>Ga0187770_10000589_pt1 | contig 17789 bp, 17 predicted proteins | sample 0116_SJ02_MP02_2_FD_133154 | JGI IMG/M metagenome (GOLD analysis project Ga0187770, IMG submission 133154) | Tropical peat soil microbial communities from peatlands in Department of Meta, Colombia - 0116_SJ02_MP02_20_MG | ecosystem: Environmental > Terrestrial > Soil > Wetlands > Peat | place...
ATACCCATCAGCCATCGAAATGGCCACACCTTCATGGAGAGCGAGGAAGTAGCCGATTTCTTTCTCGCCCATCAGGGCGTCCATGAGCGGAAGCTCTGTGCTTCCAGGATTTCCAAAGATATACTGGACCCCCTCCTGTTTAAGGATATCTAAGAATGCCCGGCAACCGGAGATATTGGACATGGCCACTCCTTTCCCTTTCATCGTGAAAATACCTGAATGGCGGGTGGGGAATGAGCAGGGGGAAGAGCTGCTCCCTCTACCCCATTGCCTTCACAGATGGTTCCCGCCTCCGGCGGGGAGGCAAATGCCGGGATTTTGGCGAAACTCACACCATCCAGAGAGTGATCATAGCATAGAAGAAACGGGGCTTGCACTGGAAAAGGAAAGCAATATAAACTCCCCTCCTGCCCCCCAATGGGCCAGCCGTGGGAATGCCTCGATAAGAAGAAAAATGATTGCTTTGGTCAAAAGAAACCGCTATAATTCCACCCCAAAAATGACAGGTGATTCAGGAATAGGATTTTATGACCTCCGAGGCCATTCGCCAATCCCTTTCGAACCGTTCTCTTACCCCGAAGGGAATGACCACGCGGGCGGCCATTCTGGATACCGCCCACCGGGTTTTTAAAGAGATGGGGTATTATGGGACCTCGATCTCGGAGGTTACCCGGCGTTGCGGCATCTCCATGGGGAACTTTTATCAATACTTCAAGAATAAAGAACAGGTCTTTCTGGAGTTGAGTGACCTGATCCGATCCCGGTTCATGGACCGGGCCAGATCCCTGCCAGTTGAGGGTCTTCCCTTCGAAGAAAGACTCCTGAAAGGGGTCCAATTACTTTACGAGCATACGCGGGAGAACTTCGCCTTCCACCGCATTTTGGGAGAATCTGAACTTACCGACCGGGTGACCATCGCCTACTACGAAGCCATCGCCCGCCACTACCGCAATTTTATCCGGCGGGAAGCCCGGGCCGGCAACATTCGTTCCCTGGAGCCTAACATGATCGCCTACGGTCTCATCGGCATCTGTTATTTTCATTCCCTCGATTGGGGCGAGAGGAAGAAAACTGCGGCCCGGGAGGTGATCCGGCAAATCACCGACCTGATCTTACAGGGCATCAATGGACCGGCCCCTTGGAAAAAACCGCTCGGGGATCGCCTGCTTTCGGTCCCTCATCCCGTTCCCCTTCACTCGGTCGAGGGGGAGCCCCTGACCAAAGGTGAGAATACCCGGCAGGCCATCTTCCGGGCGGCCGAAAGAGTGATCGGCCAGCATGGGATCAATCGCGCCAACATCTCGGAGATCACCCGGGCGGCCGGTGTAGCCCAGGGGACTTTCTACGTCCACTTCGGCAGCAAGAGAGATCTGATCGACGGTTTGGTGAAATATATCAACAGCCAGATGCGCCGGGAACTGCAGCGCACCGTCGCCCGGACCCAGGATCGACGGGACGCAGAACGAGTGGGGGCGCTGGCTTTCTATAAATTCCTCCAGCAACATCGGGAGATCTATCGGGTGGTGCCGGAATGCGAGATGATTGACCGCGAGGTGAGCCTCTGGTACTACAAAAAAATAGCCCAAGGGTACATCCAGGGCCTGGAGCAAGGTATTGAGAGGGGAGAGATTCGTAATCTCCCGGCGGTCTTTTTGGCCCGATCCCTCATGGGCTTTACCCATTTTATCGGCCTCAAATGGATCGTTTGGAATTCGAGTAACCGGCCCGAAATTCCTACGCCCCTGCAAAAAGATATCATTGAATTTCTTCTTTTTGGACTCCAACCATAAAAGGGCGGATGGTCAATTTTTGAGCCGCGGTTGATCCCCGGGAAAAAATAGGAATCAAGGCTTAAAATCTCAGGCCGCCTTCATTTTTAGCTTGACAAAAGAATTCCTTTTCCCTAAAAATGTGACAGTTGATTCATATATCTTAAAAGGCGCCGAGAAGAATCCATGATGGACCTCAAGGGGATGGTGGCAATCGTGACCGGTTCCAGCTCGGGCATCGGCGCGGCTCTTGCTCAGGCCTTTTCCGGGGAAGGCGCCCGGGTGGTCTTAACCGCCAGACGCCAAGATCGTCTCCGCGAAGTCGCGGGAAGATGTACGGGGGAGGTCCTGATCATCCCCGCCGATTTAAACCAGGAGAGAGAGCGGAAGGAAGTGGTCCAGAAGGCCTTGACCCGATGGAAGCGGATTGACATTCTGGTCAACAACGCCGGGTCCGGGATGTATGGCCATTTTAGAGATACGACGGAAGCCGATTGGCGGTGGATCTTTGAGGTCAACGTTTTCTCCCTCGTTTTTATGACCCAGGCCGTTCTTCCCATTATGCAGTCTCAGGGGAAGGGACTGGTGGTCAACATGGCTTCCATCGGCGGCCTCATGGCGCATTCGGATCTGGTGACTCCTTATGTGGCCAGCAAACACGCGGTGGTTGGTTTTTCCCGCGGACTGGCCCGCGACCTTGCGGGAAGCGGGGTCCGGGTTCTTGCCATTTGCCCCCATCTTACCGACACCGAATTCTTCCGAACTTCTCCCGGCGCCCAGGAAATGGCCCCGGTGGTTGAAAAATACAAATCCTTTATGGACACTGCTGACGAAGTAGCCCGGGGAATTTTGAATCAGCTAGATTCGAATCACCTGGTGGTTTTTCCCACGGAGAAACCGGCCAGAGCCTACGAGAAGCAGAGAGAGATTTAATCTCCGTATTTTATATATCCTCTCCCGGTGGAGGCTGTTTCGCAATTGGTCCGGCCCGCGAAGAAGGGCATCCAGGTGATTGAGATTGCAAGCAAGATCGCTGCCGGATTTCCGCTTTCGGGGGAAGGAAGCCCCTTTGGAGATCGCGGCAAAGCCTATCGAAGGGCGAGGGAAATAGATGAGGCGAGCGGATCCATGAAAACCCGAACGGTTGAAACGGCCCTCATTGTGGGGGGGGGATCCGGCATGGGTCAGGCCGCGGCCTTTAAATTGAGCCGGCAGGGGATTCGGGTCTTTGTCGCCGACCTCGACCTCTCAGCGGCCGAAGAGACGTCCGGGAAGGCTTCCGGGATGAGAGGTCAATCCGAAGCCTTCTCCGTGGATGTCTCCAGCAGCAAATCGATCGGGTCTCTTTTCAGAAAACTGCAGGACCGGGTGGAACGCCTGGACCTCCTGGTTCATACGGCGGGGATTTTGGGCCGGACTGTTTCCGTCGAGGATATGGAAGACGAAGAGTGGCGGCAGATGGTGTCTATCAACCTGGACGGCGTATTTTTCTGCTGCCGGGAAGCCGTCCGATGGATGAAGGGTCAACAGGGGGGACGCATTATCCTTTTCAGTTCCGTGGCTTCTCTAACTCCCACTCCGGGCGCCCTGCATTATAGCGCCACCAAGGGCGCGATCAATATGCTGGGCAAGACCCTGGCCCAGGAAGTGGCCAAATACAACATCCGGGTGAACGTGATCGCTCCCGGCTACATCGAAACGCCCATGTTGCAAGGTCTACCCGAAGGGTTCTCCGATTACATTCTTAAACGTACGCCCCTGCGCCGGCTGGGAGAGGCGGAAGAGATCGCCGGCTTGGTTTCTTTCCTGGCCTCGCCCGAAGCTGATTTCTTTACCGGTCAGGTTTTCAGCCCCAACGGAGGGTTGGTCATTTGAAATCCGTGCCATCCATAGAATTGTTCGAGAGAACCCTGGGCGCTTCCCGTTATCTTTTTGTTTCCACCCTCCTCCCGGCTTGCGGCGCGACAAGCTTTAGGGGAAGAACGTCTTTCAGGATGAGGAAATGACCGGTTGCGCGAGTATTCGTTTAGGAGAGAGAAAATGACCAAGCAATATTCCCGGATTCTGGCCGATCCGCGGGGAGATATATACTGGGTGACCATTAACCGGCCCGAGGACCGCAATTCCATTGACTCGGCGCTCATGGAGGAGCTGGAGCAGGTCCTGAAGGAAGCAGAGAAGACCCCGGCCAGGGCGATTATTTTTACCGGGGGGGGAGGGGTCTATTTCATCGGCGGGGCCGATGGGATCGAGATGATGCAGTGCAGCCCCAAGGGAGCCCTCGCCTTTTCCATCCGGATCCAGAAATTATTCAACCGCATGGAGGCTTCTCCGCTTATCCTGGTGGCAGCGATCAATGGGCTCTGTTTTGGCGGTGGGTTCGAGTTCGCCATGGCCTGCGATCTTCGCGTCGCCAGCGAAGAAGCCCGGATCGGCCTGCCGGAGGTCAAGGTGGGTATCATCCCCGGCGGGGGGGGGACGCAGCGTCTCCCGCGGTTGGTGGGAATGGGGCGGGCCATGGAAATGATCCTCGGCGGAAAGCTCTACAACGGTAGGGAGGCCGGTGAAATGGGGCTGGTTCATTCCGTGGTTTCCGCGGATCAACTGCTACCACAAGCCGGGAAGATGCTCGAACCCATCTTCCGCCATCCCCAGCACGCCCTTTCTCAGGCGAAAAAGGCAGTCCGGTCCTCGTCTCAGAAGACCCTAGCCGCCGGCCTCCGGGTGGAAAGCGAAGCCTTCAGCCGGTGCTTTTCCAACGATTATTTCCTCCGGCTAATGCGCCAACAGCTCCGGGAGGGAACCCTGAAAACCACGGTCAGACTTTCCCGGAGAGCGCTGGAAGAAAGGAAGAAAAAGGGATGAAGGTCGTTGGCATTGCGGGAAGCCTGCGTCCCCAGAGCAACACGCGGCATTATGTCAAGACGGCTTTAGAGGTGCTGGAGAAGCAGGGGATCCAGACCGAATTGATATCCCTGATGGGGAAGGAAATCAAACCCTGCACCGGCTGCTATGATTGCACCCGCCAGGGGCGCTGCACCATCGAGGGGGATGATTTTGATGAAATCATCCATCAGATGCGCACGGCCGAGGGATTGATTCTGGGATCCCCGGTCTACCTCAGTTCGGTCGTGCCGCAGATGATGGCCCTCCTGGGCCGGGCGACCTTTGTGGCCTACTGGAACAATAAATTCTTTACCGGAAAAGTCGGAGGCCCCATCACCGTGGCCCGCAGGGCCGGGCACAACATGGCTTTTTCTCAGCTTCTGCTCTGGTTCTTCATCAACGGCCTCATCGTTCCGGGGTCTACCTACTGGAACGTGGGTACGGCCGGCACGGGCGGGGCCAGGGATGCGGAAAAGGATACCGAGGGCCTTCAGACAGTTACCAACTTTGCCCAGAATATGGCCGGGCTGATGAAAAAGCTCTTCGTTTAAAAAGGAGAACAGGCCATGCCGGGAATCGGGTTTTGGCTGACCAGAAGGGAATTGCTCAACGGGAATAAGGAAGCAGTGGTAGATGCGGGGAGGCGCTTGACTTATCGCCAGCTGAACCGAAGGGTGAACCAGTTGTCTCGATCGCTCCAGGGAATGGGCCTTACCTACGGTGACCGCTGTGCCGTGCTGGCTTACAATTGTCTGGAGTTTGTGGAAGTCCTTTTCGCGGCCGCGAAGCTGGGGCTGATCGTGGTGCCCCTGAACTGGCGGCTGGCCGCGGCGGAATTGGCCTTTATCCTTTCTGACAGCGGTACCGAAACCCTGTTTTTTGATCCCGACTTTGCAGGCCCAGCGGAAGCGCTGAAAGGCCAGACTCCGCTAAAACGGTTCATCTCGCTTGGCCAGAAGCCGGTGCCGGGGATTGCCTCTTATGAAAAGGCGCTGGCCGCGGAGCGAGAGGACGAACCGCAACCCGACCGGGGGACCGACATGAACACCCCCCATATCATCATGTACACCGCCGGGACCACCGGGCGGCCCAAGGGCGCCGTCCTGGGGCAGGGGGCCAGCTTCTGGAATGCCGTGAATATGTCCTTGTGTATCGACTTGACCTCCCGGGACCGGACCCTAACCGTCCTGCCTCTGTTCCATGTGGGCGGCATCGGCCTGTATACCCTGCCAACCCTCTACCAGGGTGGGACGGTAATCATCCAGCGGGCCTTTGATGCGAAAGTGACCTTCCGGCTGTTGGCGGAGGAAGGAGTAGATGTTCTATTCGGAGTCCCGGCCATTTTTCTCTTTCTCATTCAGGACCCGGGTTTTCAATCGGGGGTGATGGGCCGGCTGCGCTCGGTGATGAGCGGGGGAGCCCCTTTGCCCGTCAGCCTGATCCATCAATACCATGAAGCGGGAATCATCCTGCAGCAAGGGTTTGGCATGAGTGAAGCTGCACCCGGAATTGCGGCCCTGGACCGGGAGAGGGCCTTGGCCAAGGCGGGGTCCATCGGCCGGCCTCTCTTCCACATGGAGGTGGGCATTGTGGATGATGAGAATCGGAGCCTGACCATCGGCCAGACCGGCGAGCTTCTGATTCGCGGGCCCAATCTCATGCAGGAATATTGGAAACGTCCCGAAGCCACGGCAGAGGCTTTCACCGAAGGCTGGCTCCACACCGGGGACCTGGCCCGGATGGATGAAGACGGCGACCTCTATATTGTGGAACGCAAGAAGGACATGTACATTTCGGGAGGAGAAAACGTCTACCCGGCAGAGGTGGAGAACGTCATTTTCGAATTGCCCCAAATCGCGGAAGCAGCTATCATCGGGGTCAAAGACCAGACCTGGGGCGAAGTTGGCCGGGCGGTCGTGGTCCTCAAGCCCGATCAAAAATTGACGGAAGCAGAAGTTCTTGGTTACCTGAAAGCGAGGCTGGCCAGGTACAAGGTTCCGAAAAGCGTTGTCTTCACGAACCAGTTGCCTCGAAACGCCGCGGGGAAAGTGCTCAAGAATACGCTCCGGGGAAAATACCCCTAACCGATTCATGCCGGGATGGGGATCGAAGGATAGGGAAATTCGGAGAAAGCCTAAGAAATAAAATCTTCAAAATCCTTATGGAGGAGGTGGCCGGATGAAATACCCAAAGTTCGTTTTCTTGTGTGTTGCCGTTTTGGCCTCGGTCTTTTTGGCGGTGACAGCGGGGTTCGCCCAGGGACCAATCAAATTGGGGGCCATTTTCCCTCTAGCTGACATAACCGGCGATCAGGGGGCCAAGGCCATGAAGCTGGCGGTCAAAGAGATCAATAAGGCCGGCGGGCTCCTGGGCCGCCAGGTTGAATTGATCGTGGTCGACGATGAAATGAAGCCGGAAAAGGGAGCGGCCGCAGTGGAAAAGCTGGTCACGGTGGACAAAGTGGATGTGCTCATCGGGGGCATGGCCAGCGGCGTGCACCTGGGCCAGATCCCCATCATGAAAAAATACGAAAAAGTTACGGTATGGATGGGCGCCGCGTCTTCCCGCTGTGAACAGGCCGTGGGCCCTACCGCCGATTGGTACTTCCACCTCCATCCCTGGGATTATCAACAGGGCGCCAGTTACCAGGAAGGGTGGACCGACATCAACAAGAAGCGGCCCGAGGTGAAAATCAAGAACTGGTTTTCCGTCTATGAAGAAGGAGCCTTCGGCACCGCTTCCTTCAAGGCCAGCAAAGACATCTATAAGGACTGGATTAACATAGACGGTGAATCTTTTAAGAGCGCGGCCCTTGGCGGCGGCGATTATCGCACCGTGCTCCGACATGCCAAAGAAGCTAAACCGGATATTTTCCTCTGGATCGGGTATGACGCCGATGCTCTCCCTATTATGGAACAGTCCAAGGAGATCGGCTTCGTTCCTCCCATTTATATAGGATCACCACCGGGGTGGCCGGCGGACTTCGGCAAATCCTCGCTGGCCGAGGGGGTCTCTCTGTATGGAATGTGGGCGCCTTCCATCAAAGAGGTGAGCGCAGTGAGCAAACATTTCTGGGATGCCTACATTAAAGAGTACAACCAGGAACCCGCTACCTATTTCTGCCCCCTGGCTTACACGAATGTATATTTTCTGGCCGAGGCCGTCAAAAAGGCCAAAACCCTTGAAAAAGCGGCGCTGATCAAGGCGCTCGAAGAGACGAAATATGTTTCCGCGGTGGGAGAAACCCTGACGATCAAACCGAGCAAAGTGATCAAACACCAGGGCTTCACCAAACAGAAGATCCTGCAGTGGCAGAATGGAAAGCAGCAGGTCATCTGGCCTTTTGAATTTTCCACGGCCCAACTGGCCTATCCTTTCCCGAACTGGGAAAAACGGTAAGGGGAAACCGGAAACCTTGGTTTTAATATTTTTTTGATCATTCCTACGGGAGAAGAGATCCAAGCCTTAGTATTCCCTGGATTCTCGCTTTCGCCGGGATGACGCCTTCATTGCTGTTCCCAGAAAGCTCAGGGCGATCATGACTCTTTCCCATAAGCTGAAACAGGGCAGCTATCTGATTGTCCTTAGCAGCGCGATCTTAATCATGGTCCTGGCCTTCTGGAAGCCTCACGTTCTCGTCGAAGGCTTGCAGAGGGCCTGCCTCTATGCGGTCATTGCCCTCCCCATGGCCCTCATTCTGGGAATTGTAGGCATCATTAACTTGGCTCACGGCGAATATATGATGCTCGGGGCTTACTTCGCTTACTGCCTCAACGTCTATGCCGGAATGGACCCGCTTGTTTCTATTATCCCCGTGTTGCTGGCTTTTTTCCTGATAGGAATGGTTAGCTACCGGGCCATTATCAGATATGTGCTGGGGGCTCCGGAGCTGAATCAGCTCCTGTTGACTTTTGGCCTGGCCATGGTGCTGGAACAAATGGCCAACCTGATCTGGACCTCCCGCCCCATCAAGTTGCCCTTAAGGTATGTCTCCGCCTCGGCCACGATCGGTTCTTTTACTTTTGGCACCTATGAATTTATCTACGTAGGTGCCGCCCTGATAGTGCTTGTGGGGCTCCAGCTGTTCTTGAAACGAACCAGCATGGGCCAGGCCGCTCTGGCCGTGGGGCAAAACCCGCGGGGGGCGAAACTGGTGGGCATCCATGTGGATCGGACCTACCTCCTGATCTTCAGCCTTTCCATCGCTCTGGTGGGGGCCTTTGGCGCAATTTTCATGACTCGCCACTCCATTTTCCCGCTGGTCGGCGCGCCCTTTACCATGAAATCGTTCTGTCTGATCGCTATGGCCGGAATCGGAAACCTGATGGGGATTCTTTGGTGCAGCCTGATTCTGGGGATCGCGGAGAATTTTCTCCTCTCCTTTCGAGGATATGCCGGCTGGGCTGACATCCTCTTCTTTGCCCTGATCGTCGGTGTAATTATCGTTCGCTCCCGCCAAAGGCAGATAAAATGAGAATTTCGAAAACCCTTCTCTACCTGGTCATTTTTATCTTCCTCCTCACCTTGCCCCTCTATACCGGGGTTTATCTGCTGAACGTAATGGATATTATCCTGATCTATATGGCCCTGGCATTAAGCTGGGACATGCTTCTCCGGTCGGGACAGATTTCTTTCGGCATGGCCGGTCTTTTCGGGGTCGGCGGATATACCGCCGTGCTCCTGCACTTGAATGCCGGGTTAAATCCCATTGTCAGCATCATCCTGGGCGGATTGGCCGCGGGGGTCCTGGCATGGCTCATCGGCGTGGCGGTTCTGCAGCTCCGAGGAATGTACTTTGCGATCGTCACCTTAGCCCTGGCGGAAATCTTCCGGGTGATTGTAAGGAATTTACCCGACCTGACCGGTGGCCCGGAGGGTACCGTTCTCCCTTCCGCTATCTTTGCGGGGAATTCCACCAAGACCTATTGGCTGACCTTATCTGTCGCATTGGTGAGCGTCATCACTTCCGAAATTTTCCGCTGCACCCGGGTTCATTTCGCCCTCACTTCCATCCGCAACGATGAAATCGTGGCCAAATCGAGCGGGATTGATGTCTTCAAATACCTGGTGTTCATCTTTATGGTTACCTCGGCCATTCAAGGACTTACCGGGGGAGCCTATGCTCATATCTACGGTTTCGTTTCGCCCGAGGGAAGCTTCTCCGTGGACTTTACCCTTCTGCCCATTGCCATGGCCCTCCTGGGCGGGATGCACTCGACCTGGGGGCCGGTGGTGGGCGCAGTGTTACTGGGAATGGTCTCCGAATTCCTGAAGCTGCAAATCCCTTACGGCCATCTTCTGGTTTATGGGCTCATTATCGTAATTGCCATCCTGTTTTTCCCCCAGGGGATCGTGGGAACCCTGGGAAAGAACTTGAAAAGAGCCGGCGGGGCTTAGAGGGATGCTTCCATGGCGGTCTTAAAGACGGAAAACTTGACCAGACATTTTGGAGGTCTGGTAGCCCTCAACGGGGTCAACATCGAGTTCCGGGAGGATGAAATACTGGGGATCATCGGACCGAACGGAGCCGGAAAGACCACCTTTATTAACGTCATTGCCGGAATCTACCTGCCTACGAGGGGGAAAATTTTTTTTAACGGGGAGGATGTGAGCGATCAGCCGGCCCATAAAAGATGCCGGCTGGGCATCGGGAGGACTTTTCAGCTGGTCAGGCCGCTTCCCGGCCTCAGCCTGTTGGAAAACATCATGGTGGGCGCCCTTTTCGGAAAAGGTTTGGGGAAGGAAGAAGCCCGGAAGAAAGCCGAAGAATTGTGCGAATTCCTTGGGCTCTCCGATTTCACCCGGGATGTAACCCGGATGACCGCCTTAGAGATCAAAAAGATGGAGATCGCGCATGCCCTGGCGACCCAACCCAAACTCCTCTTTCTGGATGAGGTCATGGCCGGGTTGAATGGTGATGAGACCATGGAGATGATCGATCTGGTAAAAAAGATACACAGCCGGGGTATTGCCATCGGTATCGTAGAACATGTGATGAGGGTCATCCGGGAGTTAACCCATCGAGTCGTTGTGCTGGAGTGGGGAGAACTCATCGCCGAGGGCCCCTACGAAGAAGTATCGAATGATCCCCGGGTCATAACCGCCTACCTGGGCGAGGAAGCATGATGTTAACGGTCAGCAATATCAATATTTTTTACGGGAAGCTGCACATTTTATGGGATCTATCCTTATCGGTAGGAAAGGAGTCGGTCGGGTTATTCGGCCCCAATGGTGCCGGGAAGACGACTTTGATCAATGCGATTTTGGGATTGGTGAGACCGGCGAGCGGGGAAATCCAGTTTGACGGCGGGCCCCTTCTCTCCACGGAGACCTACCAGAGGATCCGCCGGGGGATTTCCGTGGTACCGCAGGAGCGGGAGCTTTTTCCCGAAATGACCGTCATGGAGAATTTACGGTCGGGCGCCGCTTATATCCCCAAAGCCAAGGGGAGGGTCCAGGAAAGTCTGGATTTCGTCCTGGGAATATTCCCCCCGCTCAGGGATCGGTTGAAACAGCAAGCCGGAACGTTAAGCGGGGGAGGTCAGCGGATGCTGGCCATTGGGCGGGCCCTCATGGCCGACCCCAAGATGCTGATTTTGGATGAGCCTTCTTGCGGACTGCAGCCGTCGCTGGTGTCCGACCTCTTCCATCGGCTGAGAGAGATCACGGAAAAAGTCTCTCTTCTCATTGCCGAGCAGAATGTGCGCCAGTGTTTGAAGGCCATCGACCGCGGCTATGTCATCGAAAATGGAAAGATCGTCATGGAACAAAATGCCCGGGATCTGGCGGGAAATGACCATATCCGCAGGTCCTACCTGGGGTTATGATGATAACGACATCCGCTTCCTGCAGGATCTGCGCTCGGAGGCCTTGAATGCCCAATCCCCAAGCCGCTGCCGGCATCCTCAGCTTAGCTGCCTACATTCCCAAAGCTTATCATGATGCCGAATATATCGCCGCCCGCTCAGAGACCCCCGCGGAGATCATCCGGACGAAACTGGGATGGAACCAGAAAACCGTTCCCGGGCCCGGCGATCACACCGTGGCAATGGGCCTCAAGGCTGCGCGCCGGGCTTTACACTATTCAAACCTGAAGCCCTCGGATATCGATCTGGTCATTTGGAGCGGCGAAGAGTTCAAGGAATTTCGAAACTGGCCGGTGGGCCCCAAGATCCAGAAAGAGCTGGGCCTGGATCGAGCCTGGTCCTTCGACATGCAGCAGCGCTGCGGGACAACCCTGGTGGCCCTGAAATTAGCCCGCGAAATGATCCGGGGGGATGATTCCATCTCCAACGTACTCGTGGTCACCGGGTATCGCAACAGTGATCTCATCGATTATCAAAACCCCCGTCTCCGGTGGATGTACTATCTGGCTGCGGGCGGGGCCGCCTGTATTGTCCAGCGGGATTATCCTAAAAACCAAATCCTGGAAGGACATTTTATGAGCGACGGCTCCTTCGCCTTCGATGTCTATGTCCCGGCCGGGGGGTCTGCCCGGCCCATGACCCTGGAGGCCCTGAAGCAACGGCGGCAGTATCTGGACGTGTTAGACCCCGAAGGCATGAAGAAACGGCTGGAAAAGGTAACCCTCTCCAACTGGCTTTTCTGTATCGATAAAGCTTTGGAGAAGAGCGGGTATACCAGGAAAGATGTATCCTATCTTGACACGCTGCTGGTCAAACGGAGCGCTCACGAAGCGCTGGTAAGGGACTTGGGGCTGCGACCAGAACAGACCCGCTATTTCGCAGAGTTCGGCCACCACGGCCAGAATGACCAGATTCTCTCCCTGGAATTGGGCATCGAAGAAGGCCGAATCAAAGACGGGGACCTGGTCCTTATGATTTCAGCCGGCATCGGCTATGCCTGGAATGCCCTGGTGGTGCGCTGGGGAGCCAAATCCGAAGCCGGGGGAGGGAGATAATGCTTTACGGAGATTGGATTGGCCGCTGGGGCAGAAGCTCCCCGGACCGAGAAGCTTTAGTGGACGTCGTCGGGAATCGTCGTTATAGCTACGGCCAATTAGCGAAAGAGGTCTACCGCATGGGTCACTTCTTGGGTTCGCTGGGAATCCGGAAGGGCGATCGGGTAGCCGTTTTGTCCTTCAACCGGGCTGAATACTTGACTCTCTTTTTCGCCGCCAGCCGTCTGGGGGCCATCCTGGTGCCCCTGAATACCCGCCTGGCTCCGGGCGAGTTTATCTATTATCTGGAAGACTGCGCGCCCGCGACCCTTTTCTTCGATGAGGATCATCAGGCCATCGTAGAGAAGATGAAATCAAAAGTGAAGGTGGAACATCCGGTATGCCTTGACGGCAGTGATGCCGTAGGCCAGAGTCTGACTTCCCTTTGGAAAAGCCTGCCTTCGGAACCTCCTCCGGAGGTGCCCATCGACCCCTCGGACCCCCAGCTGATCATTTATACCTCCGGCACCACCGGAATCCCCAAGGGAGTCATCCTGACCCATAGCATGATCACCTGGAATTCCATCAATACCAACCTGGGATGGGGACTGCGTTCGGAAGATCGCACTGTTCTTCATTCCTCCCTTTTCTACACGGCAGGCTGGAATGTCCTCACCCTGCCCCTCTTCCACTGCCGGGGGACCAACGTTTTAGTACGCGGCTTTGATGCCGATTTGATATTGGACCTCATCGAGCGCGAACATCTGACTCTATTCTTCGGTGTTCCCACCATGTACCAGATGCTCTTGGAATCGCCAAAATTTTCGAAGGCCGACTTCTCCTCCATCCGCTTCCTGGTCTCCGGGGGAGCCCCCCTGCCGAAAAACATTATAGAAAAGTTCCAGACCCAGAAGGGGATTCGCCTCTGGGAAGGGTATGGCCTGACCGAGGTGGGCCCCAACAACTTCCTGGCCAACGGCAAACCCGGGACGGTAGGAAACCCCATGCCCCATGTGGACATAAAGGTGGTGGACTCCGGCGGCAAAGAGGTTCGGCCGGGGCAGGATGGGGAGCTGCTCCTCCAGGGAGAACATATGTGCGCCGGTTACTGGAAAAAACCCGAAGCCACCTCAGAGGCCATCCGCGAAGGTTGGTTCCATACCGGCGACTTGGCCCGGACCGACGAAGATGGCCACGTTTCCATTGTGGGTCGAAAGAAGGACATGATTATCTCCGGGGGAATCAACATCTACCCGGCGGAGGTCGAAAAGGTGATCGAGAGCCATCCTCTGGTGGCCGCCGCTGCGGTCATCGGTGTGTCCGATGAGAAGTGGGGGGAGGTGGGCAAGGCCATCCTCGAGCTGAAGCCGGGAGGGAAACTGACCGTGGAGGAACTGCAGAACTTCCTGGTTGATCGCCTAGGAAAATACAAGATCCCCAAGTATGCGGTCATAGTAAAGGAATTGCCCCGGACCACTTCCTCCGGCAAAATTCAAAAATTTATTCTCAAGGAACGCCACGGCAAACCGGGCAACGAATAAAACCGTATCAGTGTGGGAGCCGGATCCGGATCAACGCTCAGTATCCGTGACCCATAAAACCGGCGCGGACACCGACCCTATTCACTGACTTTCGAAGGATTCGAATGAAAGAGCCTGAATTCCAGATGGGGCTGGTAAGCTATGGCCTCTATCTCCCCTCAGACTTCGAAACGGCTGAAGAGATTGCCCTACGCAGCGGATTGTCCCGGGAGCAGGTGGTGGCGGAACTGGGGATCGAAAGGAAGTGCCTCCCCTCGGAGGAAGATCAACCTGCAGTCATGGCCGTCAAGGCGGCCAGGCAGGCCTTCGAAAGGGCAAGGGATATAGCCCCGGATGATGTTGACGTGGTCATCTGGACTGGCGAAGAGTACAAGGATTATATCTGCCAGACTGCCAGCATTCGACTGCAGGAGGAAGTGGGGGCCCGAAAGGCCTGGGCTTTCGACCTGGTAGGGCAAGGGGTTACTTCCCTGTTCGGCCTGCGGACCGCCCGGGACTTAATGATCGGGGATTCATCGATCCGAACAGTCCTTCTCGCTGGGGGTACGCGGAACATTGACCTGGTTGATTATTCCAACCCGAACACCCAATGGATGCTGGCTACTTCGGCCAGCGGCGCGGCCATGATCCTTCGCCGCCAGCACCCTGCCAACCAGGTTCTGGAAACCGCCTTCATCGTCGATCATAACCTGGCCGATGAGGTCTACGTGCCCGGCGGAGGAACGGTTCACCCCTTTAGCCCGGAAATTTTGGGCACCGAATCCATGTTTTTCCAGGTGGCCCATCCCGAGATCGTGGAGGCCTATCTTTCAGAGCGGATGCCCGGGCGATTCCTGGACCTGATCCGGAAAACCATGGCCGGTGCCGGGGGGACAGGGCAAGTGCCGGATTACCTGGCGATTCGACATCTCCGTCCCAGGGAGAGGGCCCGGATCCTTGAAGGGTTGCAACTGAAGGCGGAACTGAGCGATCCTCTGGCCGATGTGGGCCATCATGGTCCCAATGATGTCATCATTTCTTTGGACCGGGCCGTTCAGGGGGAAGCCATCAAACCGGGGTCCAGGGTGGTCCTGGCGGCGGCGGGGATCGGCTTTACCTATGCCTCAGCATTGATCCAATGGGGCCCATCCTAATTTCGGATTGCGGAATTAACGCGTTCCCCTGGAATGATTTCTTATTTTGGCCAATGATGGAAACTTAGGGCTCTAAATCCATGTCGGGGCTTCCTTAAGGAACGAGAGGAGGGATGAAGAGGAGAGATGTCTTATCTAGACCTTAAAGATGGCGCCAGGATCTACTATGAAGTACATGGAGAAGGCGAGCCATTACTCTTTTTGCACGGTATCATGATGAATACCATGAGCTGGTTGGCCTATATCCCGGAGCTATCCAGGAGGTTTAAGCTGATCCTGGTCGATTTTAGAGACCAAGGCCAGTCTTCCCGGATGCAGGAACAGTATGGTCAAGACATTCATATCGGAGATGTCGTCAACTTGCTCGATGAATTACACCTTCCCAAGCTTCACATCATGGGGCTTTCCTACGGCGGACAGGTAGCCTTGCGATTTGCGCTCCAGCATCAAAAGAGGATTAAATCTCTCTCTCTTTTCAACACGCCCAGCCGGATCAGCAATCATTTACGGGAAATCGGCAAGGCCTGGGAGACTGCCGCAGAGCTTAATGACGGAGCGAGATTTTTCCAGCTGGCCATCCCCTTTATCTATTCAGAGCCGTTTTATGAAACCCACCTGGGTTTTTTGATGGAGCGGCAGAGGATGTTCAAATCCCTGCTAACCAAAGAATGGTTTGAGGGTCTTATACGGCTATCCAGAAGTGTCCCCGATTACTCCATATCTGCGGAAGAACTGAAGACCATCAGGATTCCCACGCTTCTGGTTGGAGCTGATTTGGATATCGTTGTATCGTCACGCTCCCTGGAAGACATCCATAAAAATATACCCAATTGCGAATTTATGATGATTCCCAATGCCGGACATGGAGCATTCTTAGAGCGAATGAATGAATTCCTCACGATCCTGATTGGATTTGTGACCAAGCATTCCTGATTTTGTGACTGCGCCTTCCCCTGCCCCTACATCTTGGGTTCCTGCAGTCATAATAAGATCCGTATTCCTCATTCCGAATTCCGCCTTGCAGAGGGCCGATTTCACCCTTGCATTTCCCCCGACTGGTCAGTACATTAAATATATATTGAACAAAAGGGGGCTTGGAATGTCCGCACCCCGCGGGACCATTGCCATTATGGGCTCGGGAGAAATCACTGATTCGATGGTGCGGGTACATCGTTCCCTCCTGGAAAAAATCCCTCCACCGGTCAAGGCGTTCTTCATCGATACCCCGGCCGGCTTCCAGATGAATGCCGATGACCTCTTCGAGAAGGCGAGGGAATATTTTCAAAAACGTCTTAACCAGCCGCTGGAACAGGCCTCTTTCAAATCCTCGGAGGGAATCTCGACCTACGAAGCCGAGAAAGCTTATCAGAATCTCCGGGAGGCAGACTATATTTTCGTCGGTCCCGGCAGCCCGACATATGCCCTGAAAAACTGGATCGGCACTCCCATCCCCCAGATTCTCTCCGACCGGGTTCAAGATGGAGGTTGTTTCGTAGCCGCCAGCGCGGCAGCTTTAACCCTCGGTCGATTCACTCTTCCCGTTTATGAAATATATAAAGTAGGCATGGATTTGCACTGGGTCGAAGGATTGAATCTGCTGGGAAAGTTCGGACTTCCCATTGTGGTGATTCCCCACTGGAACAATGCCGAGGGCGGAACCCATGATACCCGATTCTGCTACATGGGAGAACCTCGCTTGATCAGACTTGAAAATCTGCTGCCCCCGGAGACCCCCATTCTGGGTGTAGATGAACACACCGCCTGCATCCTGGATTTCCCTGCGGGGCAGGTTTTGATCCGGGGGATCGGGGGAGTAACTCTTCGGCAGGGGGGAAGGCAGAGGATTCTCCGCGAGGGGGAGACACTTCCGCTGGGGGAGTTCAGAGCGTTCTTGATTCCTCCCGCCCTGGAAAAGCCTTCTATTCGGCCCCGGATACAGACGACGGAACCCGCCGCCGAACCTTTTCTGGAGCAGGTCAAATCTTTCAAAGAGTCTTTTGATCGGGGCCTTCGCGAACATAGCGGAGAGACCTTGATCGAGGTACTCATAAATTTCGATAAAGTGATCTGGAAATCTTTTCGAGAATTTAAGGATGAAGAGGAGATATCCCAAGCCCGGGAGACCCTGCGAGGGATGATCGTCCGACTGGGTCTCCAGTTTAGTGAAATTCCAACGGATGCATCTTCAATCTTATCTCCCGTTCTTGAGGTTCTTCTGGAGATTCGGGAGAAACTCCGCGCCGCCAAACAATGGGAGTTGGCGGATCGAATTCGAAAAAAGTTGTCTCAGGCCGGAATCGTCATTGAGGATACGCCTCAGGGACCCAAGTGGTATATAAAGGAGAAGGACTAAAGACGAGACGAGGCACAAGAAATGAGGAAAAGCGGAGCAAGCAGGGAGGACGGCCGTGTGCTGATCGAGCCCCGGAGAATCCCGGGTGACCCCCGCATCGACCACCCCATCATTCTTAATCTCTTCGAACCTTACCTGGGGTTCCTGCGGAAAGAGCTAAAAATAAGAAAATCATCTCTGCGGCGTCTGCGGTTTCCTTCCATGTCC
>Ga0187770_10000591_pt1 | contig 17754 bp, 9 predicted proteins | sample 0116_SJ02_MP02_2_FD_133154 | JGI IMG/M metagenome (GOLD analysis project Ga0187770, IMG submission 133154) | Tropical peat soil microbial communities from peatlands in Department of Meta, Colombia - 0116_SJ02_MP02_20_MG | ecosystem: Environmental > Terrestrial > Soil > Wetlands > Peat | place...
TCCAGGTCCAGCAGCCGATGTTCGCCGTCGGCCGTGCGAAAGTTCATCTCGGCCACGAGCACGAGCGGGTGGCCGTTGCGGTCGCGATCCGCGACCGCGAAGATACGGTCCGCGTCGGCGCGAGCCAACAGACCGTCCTCGACAAGCCGCTGCACGACAAAACGCAGCGTCAGGCGCGCGTGGGGAGCAGGCGGCCGCAAGGCTGCGGCGGGCGCCGAAGCCGCGGGTTCGGCGCCGCGCTTTACGGAGTGCACTGCAACGGACGCTGGGCCGCCGTTGGGCCAGCTGGCGGCAGCCCAAACAAAGGCCGCGGGCGGCTGCGCATGACTACGCGACCGCCATACGACCGGCCAGTTCGGCCGCACGCTCCGGCGTATTGGAGAAGTCGGCCACCACCGCTTGCGCGGCACGCTCGGTGAGCGGCGCGCTCTCCAGCGGACGGATGAAGTCGCGCCGCAGGTACGAGCGAATCAGGTCCGGAGACATCACATGGCTGTGATTTTCCGGGCCGCTCGTAAACAGGTACATCGTACGCAGGGGGCTGATCCATCGCAGGCGCGCCCGGACAAAGGCCTCACCGTTCCAAAGCTCAAACCAGCTGCCGCGCGTCCAATGCGACAGGTCCTGATCCATGCGCGCTTGCTCGGTTTTGTCGATCGTTCCCACGTCGGTGAGCGCTTCGGGCACCGACAAGTCGATCTCGTGCTCCGCAGCGGCACGCAGCACCGCCCGTGTGGGCACCTTCACGCCGCCGGGGATCGCCGTCAGGGGAAACGAGGCGGTCAGCTGAAGACCGTCAATCTTGGCGCGAATCTCCGAGGACTGCAAGGAATTGCGTATATAGGTCGCCTGGTCGGTCGGTTTGACCGCATAGGCATGAGCGGCCATAAGGTTCTGCAGGAACTCCTCCTGGTCGCGCTGCGGAAAGCGGATCAGGGCCAGGCCATCACGGATGATGCGCGTGAGCACCGGGATGAGTTCCACGAGCCGGCGCCGTTCTTCGGCCGTTGCCTTGGGCTGCACGCTCCAGACCATCTCGTGGATCGCCTCCCGAAAACTCTTCGAGTAACCCTTGGTTTCGTCATCGCGCAGACTGGCCTGCACGAGCACCTGCACCCACGGACCGAGGAGGAAATCCTTGAGGTAGGACTCGAGTTCTACCCGCTCGAAGGCCCGCCGCACCTGCAGCGTCGTGTTGATCGTGAGCACCTCGCGCTTTTCCGCCTCCTCAAGCGCGCGCTTGGCGCGCGCGATTGGGTCGTTCTCGCGCGGTTCGCTGTCGCCCAGAAACTCCTCAAATTCGTTTAGCACGCGCTCGAAGAGGCCGATGTCGCGGTCGAATTCGACCATCACGCGACGCACAAGGCGGTCGACTTGCTCGCGAAAGCGCTCGTTTTCATCGCCGTAGGGCTCCCAGCCGACTGCCGCAGCCGCAATGCGATCGATCAGGCGCCGGGCCGGATGCGAACTCGACGCGAAAAAAGCCGCATCGAGCAGCGCCGCCTTGAGGACCGGAAACTGCAGCCGCGAGAGCAAAGCCTTGATCTCCGAGGGCACCTGCGTGTCGCGCAAGACGTGATCAAACATCATCCCCACGATTTCGATCGTGAGTTTGTCGACCGTTCGCGTCGACTGCGAAATGAGATGCTCCCGCCACGCGTTGATGGAGCCCGCCGGCGTACCGGCAAACAGCGCTCCGTGAATGCCCTCCAGGCCGAGGTTCTGCAACTCGGCGAGCGCTCCGAGCAGCGTCGGCGCGACGGCACCTTGCCCCGAGGCGAGCGGCGGCAGCACGTCGCCCGAAACATTGGCCTGCAGCCGCGCCAAAAGCTCCTTGAGGATCGCGCGGGCATCGGCTGACGCATCCACGCCGCTGCTGCCTGCTGTCAGGCTCGCGTTTCCGCCGTGCACCACCACCGGCTCGCCAGCCGGCAGGGCGCCTGCACCGCCCAACCCGGGCGCGCCCGTCGAGGCTGCCGTGGACGGCGCCCACGCTGCGCCGCCCGCGGCGGCCGCGCCCGTACGCCCGCTCGAACTTGTCGGCAGCGGCGCGGGTGTGGGGCGACGTGCACGGCGCACCGCGCGCGCGTCAATGCCGTGGGCGCGAAAGTGGTCGAGCAGCGCCTGCGCGATTCGACCGATCTCAGCGGCGATATCGGGCTCAAACGAAGTCAGGAAAAACACCCAGGCCTCGGGATGCAGGTTGACATCGATCGCGCCTTGCAGCAACGCAGGCACCATCACGTCCGGGCTGAAGGGGTTGTCGGCGAACGCCACCTGTTCGCGGCCGCTTAGAAAGCTGACGATCAGCTGCACCTCGCGCAGCGGCTCCTCGACCAACCCGCGCATGCGCCGCGCAGCGCGCGCCGCGACCGCCTCGCCGCCGTCGTCGGTATCGGCAACCAGTTCGAGCGTCGCGGCATCGAGCTCGCCGATCAGGTTGACGGGTTTGCGCGGCGCCATGAGCCGCTCGAAGGCTTGATCCTGCTTTTCCGGTAAACGGCGCAAAAAGGCGTCGCGTAAGGCATCGGCCTTGGTAGCCAGCAGGCGCTGCACCAGCGGTGAACCGACGTCAAAATCCCAGCGTGTCGCCAGGCTGTCGCGCACGAGCTCGACAATCTCTGGAAACGAGCGCCCCATCAGCTCGCACGAGATGGCCGCCGCGGAACGCAGCAGTGCTAGTGACTGGCTAGCGGAAAAATATGGCAGAGGGCTCGAAGCGCCTGCGGCAGGTGGAGTTTGGCCGTTCATCAAAGGGCGGCGGCAGGCCCAGGAATTGGTCCGGAACTACCGTCGACTGTAGCCTGCGCAATCGATCTGTCAAGCCGGTTTAGCGGCCCGAATACGGCATAAAGTTTTCGACCAAAGCGACGACGGCGGCAGCCCACCGGACCTTTGGTCTCGCGTGAATGTGTCACAGGAACAGGCGAAAACCCGGGCTGAGCACCATGCGCTGCCCCGAAGCGCTTCGCAAGCCCCGCAGCCAGGAGCCGGCAGGCCATCCGAACCGGCGCTCGAGCGCCTGCGCGCGCCGCAGCAGTTCCTCGCCATCCCATTCGACCGGCGTTCCGGCAAAGGCCAGCACCACGCAGTTGCCCGCCGCGGTGCGCGGCAAGCGCAGCCAGCGCGGCCCGAAGGCCGCGCTCAAGGCCGCCAGGCTCGGCGCGAGCGAACGGCCAAAGAGGTTAAAAGCGCCCACACCCCCGTCGCGCAAGGCGCCACGACAGGCGCGATAAAAGGCGACGTCATCGAATACCGGCCCCCGCGCCTGGGCATCGTACAAGTCGACCTGCAGCCAATCGGTGCTGGCCGACACGCGCCGGACATACGCCCCCGCATCGGCGCGAAGCACGCGCATGCGCGCGTCGTCCTGCGGCAGCGCAAACCATTGCCGCGCAACGCGAATGACCGCCGGATCGATGTCCACGGCCACGATGCGGCTCTGCCGCAAGTGCCGGTGGCAAAACTTCGTCAGCGCGGCCGCACCCAACCCAAGCTGCAGCACCCGCTCCGGCGCCGGCTCGAACAGTAGCGGCGCCATCATGTGCTGCTGGTATTCGAGCTCCAGGCGATAGGGATGCGCCAGGCGCATGGCGCCTTGCACCCACTCGGTGCCAAAGTGCAAATACCGCACTCCGTTGGATTCGGAAAGGGTGACCGCTCCCGCGGCCTGCGAATTCGGCGGCATGGGTTAGCCGTCCGTCGCACCGCCCTCGGCGGCAGCCTTGGATAAACGATCCAGATCGGCGAGGACGAGACGAAACGCCCGCTCCATCAGCGGCGCGGTTTCCGCCGGCGCGATCCAAGACGACCGCAGGTACGAAACGAGACTCTCACGAGACAGGGAGTACAGGCCCTCCCCGCCGGGTGTGCAAAAAAGGCTGAGCGAACGCGCCGGCGTGCTCCACTCCAGCCGCACGCGGACCGTGGAGCTGTCAACACGCAGGTCAAACCACGTTCGCTCACGCCACAGCGCGATTTGCTGCTCGGCCCCAAAGGCATCGAGCGGACCAAACACCGGGGCGTTTTCGCCGCGGACCCACTGATGCGAGACCCCCGATCCGCTTGCCGCGAGCACCTCTTGGACCGCTTCGTCCAAAACACCGATCGGTGCCTCGCGGGGCGTACCCGACACCTCCTCGATGCGAAATCCGTCCAGGCGGATGCGCACGGTACTCACGGAGAAGCTCGGGCCGACGGCCGCCGAATCCGTGCCCTTGAGCGCGGCCGAGTGCGCGTGCATCAGGTGATTGAGAAGTTCGTGGAGTTTTGCGTCCGGCCAGCGAATCAGGCGCAACCCGTCACGCAAGCTTCCGAGCACGGCAGGAATGGTCTCCAGCAGGCGCTTGCGGTCGGCCGCATTGGTCAGTGGCTGCACGCTCCAAACCAGATCGGGTACCGTGCCTAGCAGCCGCCGGACCAGCCCGGGATGCTGGGCCTCGCGCGCCGCGGCCTCCACCACCACGCGAGCCCAGACCCGAAGCAAGAAGTCATTGAGGTAGGCGTCGAGCTGCGCGCCGTCGAGGATCTCGCTCAAAAAACCAGCGACTTCGGCGGCGTGGATCTCGCGTGCCTCGGCCTGGCGCAGCGCCTCCTTGGCCTTGTCAATCCGCTCGGCATCCGCGATCGGATCCTGCGCCAAAAAGTTCGCAAACTGCTCGGCAGCCTGGGAAAAGGCCGACGCAGCCTCGCCGGGCGAGTGCAAAATGTACTGCACCGCGGACCGCGCGTGGTGCAGGTAGCGGCGGCTCGCGGCGCTCTCCGACGTGAAACCGATCGATGAGCTGCCGACCGCATCGATCAGGCGTCGCGGTGCACGATCGGAGCGCACAAAAACCGCGGGGTCAGCGAGCGCCGCTTCCAAAAACGGAAATCGCAAGAACATGAGCAGGCTGCGTACCGGGGCGGGGACCAGCCGGTCGCGCTCCATGCGCGTGAAAAGGCGCGCCGAGAGCTGGACGATGAGCTTGTGCACCGGCTGGGCCGCCAGGGCGACGAGCCGCGTGCTGTGTTCCCGCGTACCGACGAGTTCCTTGCCCGCATTCCTTTGTGCCTCGGCCTCCGGGCCGGGCCGACGCTGTTTGGCGGCCAAAAACTCGGCATCTTCTCGCTGCGCCGCGAGCATCGCGTTGGTGAGCTTGCTCGGCGCCTGCACGGTCGGGACTTCGCGCCCCGTCGCGGCGCTGCGCGCGGCCTCGACCAGCGAGCTCGCATTTACCCCGACAAGGGCTTGCAGCCGCGCGTACTCCAGGATCAGTTGCTCTTCGGGCGGCGCCGCAGCCGTGGTGCCGTCCCGGCTCCAGGGCCCGCGCGCGGGGGCCGCAGGACGGGCCGTGGAGCGCGCGGCCGCAGCGGGTTCCGGCCGCGGGGTTTGCAGCTCCGCGGCTTCCAGGGCCTCCATGGCCGCGGGCAGCTCCACGCGAATCGTCGGAGGGGGCGCTGCGCGCTTGACCGGAGAGCGATGCACGACCGTGGCCGGGGCGATGCCCTTGCTGTCCAAAAACCGGCTGACCGCCTCGTAGGTAGCGGCAAGCGGCGCTTGCATGGGAGCGGCGAAGTGCCGCAGCAGGCCCGAGAGCTCTGCGTGTCCCGAAATCACCGATGAGAGGTTTTCGGAGAGTGCCTCCAGGAACAGGCCCGGTCGCAGCGGCGCATCGGCCTCCTGCAGCTCGTGTTCGCTGCCGCTTAGGGTCTGCAGGCGCTGCAGCAGTGCCGCGAAGGGCACCTGCACCAAGTTGCGCAGCCGCGCGGTCAGCTGGCCGAGTTGGTTGGCCAGATCCGAGGCGTCGAGCTCGATGAGCGACAGGCCCGAGCCCGCTTGGGGTGGCGCCCGGCGCTTTCCGAGAAACGCTGCCGTGGCCTCCTCGTACTTGGTGCGCAAAATCCCGCGGTAGGCGTGCGAGAGGGTCTTGATCTGCAACGCCACGGCGCGCGCGCAGCGCACCTGGCTTTCGTCGCCGCCGCGAACCGCCGCGGCCACGGCGTCGTTGAACACATCGGCCATGCGCGCCAGCAGGTTTTCCGAAACGAGCTCCCAGCTGTGCTGGAGAAGCACCTCCGCCAGCCGCTCTCGCTCCGACTCGTGCCCAGCCGATGCCGAAGCGCCGGCCGCGGCCGGCTTCGGCGATTCCCGGGTCACCTTTTTGCTCTCCGCATCCCTGTCCGCGCGCTCGGCATCAAACAGAGGCGATGTTACTTCAGCGCCGGAACGCGCGCGCGTTCGCCGAGCAAGGCACGGGCCTAGGCCGCCCCGCGGCCCAGCGTTGCGAGCAGCAGCCTGTTGACCCTTTTGACAAAGCTAGCCGGGTCCTCGAGCTGACCGCCCTCGGCCAAGATCGCCTGATCGAGCAACAGATTCGCCCACGCGGGGAGCTCGGATGCATCGCTTTGCAGGCGCTGCACCAAGGGATGGTGCGGATTGAGCTCGAGAATGGGTCTGCCCGCGGGCGCGGCCTGGCCGCTTGCCTTGAGCATTCGCTGCAGGTGTGCGCTCATGGCGTCCTTGTCCACGACCACGCAGGCAGGCGATTCGGTCAGCCGCAGCGTGACGCGCACGTCGGCCACGCGCTCGCCCAGGGCCTCTTTGATCCGCGCAACCAGATCCTTGTATTCGTCCTGTGCTTTGCGCTTGTCTTGCTTGTCTTGTTCGTCATCGAGCGCCTCGAGCGACAAATCGCCCTTGGCAACGGACGTCAGAGGTTTGCCTTCGAACTCGGTGAGGAAGGACAGCATCCACTCATCGACCCGATCGGTGAGCAGCAAAACCTCCACGCCTTTCTTGCGAAAGATCTCGAGGTGGGGGCTGCTGCGCGCCGCCTCGGGCGACTCGGCGGTCACGTAGTAGATCGCCGCCTGCCCGGTTTTCATCCGCCCGAGATATTCGGAAAGCGAGACCAGGCTGCCGTCCTCGGAAGCCGTCGAGGAAAAGCGCAGCAGGCGCGCAATACGCTCCGCGTTGGCCGGATCCTCGCCCACGCCCTCCTTGAGGACCGCGCCGAACTCCCTCCAGAAGCCGACGTAGTCCTCGGCGCGGTTCTGCGCCAGGTCTTCGAGCAGCGACAGCACGCGCTTGGCACAGCCCTCGCGGATCATTTTTACGTCGCGACTCTCCTGCAAAATCTCGCGCGAGACATTCAGTGGCAGATCGCTCGAATCGACGATTCCACGCGTAAAGCGCAGGTACGAAGGCAGCAACTGCTCGGCGTCGTCCATGATGAAAACGCGGCGCACATAAAGCTTCAGACCGTGGGTTCGCTTGCGATCCCACAGATCGAACGGCGCGCGCTTGGGGATGAAGAGCAATTGCACGTATTCGTTGCGGCCCTCGACGCGGTTGTGCGTCCACGCGAGCGGATCGCCAAAATCGTGGGCTACATGCTTGTAAAACTCCTTGTACTGCTCGTCGCTGATTTCCGACTTCGGGCGGGTCCAGAGCGCCGACGCGCGGTTGACGGTCTCGAACTCGGGTAAGGAGCGCGCCTCGTTGTGATCCTTGTCCCACTCCTCCTTATGCATCCGGATGGGAGTCGCGATGTGATCGGAGTAGTGCGTCAGGACGGACCGCAGCTTCCACCCGGAGAGCAGTTCGTCGTTGCCGTCGCGCAGGTGCAAAATCACGTCGGTACCCCGGCTTGCACGCCGCGCGGCCTCCACCGTGAATTCGCCCGTGCCCTCGGACTCCCAGCACGTGGCCTCCTGCTCGGAGGCGCCGGCCCGTCGCGAGACCACCGTGACCCGATCGGCCACGATGAACGAGGAATAAAACCCGACGCCAAACTGACCGATCAGCTGCGCGTCCTTGCGCTGGTCGCCCGTCAGCTGCGCGAAAAATTCCCGCGTCCCGCTCTTGGCGATGGTGCCCAGGTGCCCGACCATCTCCTCGCGCGACATACCGATGCCGTTGTCCGACACCGTGATCGTGTGTGCCGTCTTGTCGTAGCCGATGTCGATCGCGAGCTCCTCGCCGGCGGGCAACAAAGAAGGCTCGCCAATGGCCGCAAAGCGCAGCCGGTCGCAGGCATCGGAGGCGTTGCTCACAAGTTCGCGCAAAAAGATTTCGCGGTTGCTGTATAGCGAATGGATCATCAGGTGCAGCAGTTGCTTGACCTCGGCCTGAAAAGCAAGCGTCTGTCGCGATTCGTGAACCATGTTCTCGGTCGTCATGATGGGTAGCTACCTATACAAGAATGAACCACAAACCGCCGGTCTCGGCGGCACGCCAGCCGCGCCGATGTGGGGTCGGTCGCGCGCCATTTCAAGCCCGCCCCACCGGCGCCGGACCATCTCTCCTACGCGCTCTGGGCCGAGGACTCCGTCGCCTGTGGCTTGGCAAGTGCAGCCGCCCGCATTCGCGGGGTCAGCAACGTGCCCTTGCGCGCACGATTGCCGGCAAACGAGGTCAGTTCGGCCCCGCTCAGCGCGATGCGCACGGGTTTGCCGCTGCGCGGTGCGGTCCCGGTTACGATGAGGCCGGATTCCCCGCAGCTTAGCGCTCCGACCATCCGTTCGCCCCGGTCGAGCCCCATGAAGATGACTCCGCGCCCGCCGCCGGACTGCGCCCGGATCTCGACGGCCGGAAACACCAGCAGGCGGCCGCCCTCCGAGACACAGGCGATACGGTCGTCGGTGACCGGATCAACGAGCGCCGGGCGCAGCGGCTCGGAGTCCGCGTCCAGGCTGATGAATTGTTTGCCGGCGCGCTGGCGCGTAAGCAAGTCGCCGAGCTGACAGGCAAACCCGGTGCCGCCGCTGGTCGAAAGCAACAGCGGCGCGCTGGGCGGGCCCGCCACATAGGCGACGAGGCGCGTACCGGGTTCGAGCTCGATCATCGAGCTCACGGGTAGACCGTCGCCGCGCGCCGACGGCAGGTTGGAGACGGCCACCGCGTAGCAGCGGCCGTTGGAGCCTATGGCCACAAGGTGATCGACCGTGCGACATTCATACGCGCCGTACAGGCCGTCACCGGGCTTGAAGGAAAACTGGGACGCATCGTGGCCGTGTCCGTTGCGGGCGCGGACAAATCCCTGCGCGGAGACGATTACCGTCACCGGTTCATCGAGTACCTTGGCCTCGAAGACGGTGCGTTCGGCCGACTCGATCAGCGTGCGCCGCGAATCCCCGTACTTCTGCGCGTCCTCGTCGAGTTCCTTACCGACTTGGCGGCGCAATAGCGCGTTCGAACCGAGCAGTTTGTTCAGCGCGGCCTGTTCTTTTTTTAGCTCGGCGAGCTCCTGCTCGAGGCGGATCGCCTCCAGGCGCGCCAATTGCCGCAGCCGCAGCTCCAAGATGTCATCGGCCTGCCGCTCGGTGAGATGGAAGACCCGCATGAGGTCGGGTTTGGGTTGATCGGAGTTGCGAATCAGTTTGATGACCCGATCGATGTTGAGCAGCACCGCCTGGCGGCCCTCGAGCACATGGATGCGATCGAGCACCCGATCCAGGCGGTGGCGACTGCGGCGGCGAACGGTTTCGATCCGAAATTCGACCCATTCGCTCAGGATCCCGAGCAGGGTCTTCTGGCAGGGTCGGCCGTCGCGTCCGATCATCACCAGGTTCACGGCGACATTGCCCTCGAGGCTGGTATGCGCCAGCAGCGTACTGACCAATTCCTGGCGCTCGATCTTCGAGGTGCGCGGCTCGAAGACCAGCCGCACGGCAGCGTCGCGGCTCGACTCGTCGCGCATGCGCTCGAGCACCGCGAGCACGACTTGTTTGGTCTGCTGCTGCTCCGGCGTGAGGGACTTGCGGCCGACGCGGACCTTCGGGTTGATGAGTTCCTCGATTTCTTCCTGGACCCGCCGTGCCGACGTGCCGGGCGGCAACTCCGTCACGACCAGCTGCCACTGGCCCCGCGCCAATTCCTCGAAGCGCCAGCGCGCGCGCAGTTTCAGGCTGCCTCGACCGCTCTCGTAGATGGCGCGAATTTCCTCCTCGCTCGAGATGACCTGGCCGCCTCCCGGGAAATCGGGCCCTCGCAAGTGCTCAAGCAGCTGTGCCAGGGTCGCATCGGGCTGGCGCAAGAGCACCTGGGCCGCGCGCACGACCTCGCGCAGATTGTGCGAGGGGATCTCGGTGGCCATGCCGACCGCGATGCCCGAGGCGCCGTTGAGCAGCACCATGGGCAGCCGCGCCGGCAGCAAGCGCGGCTCCTGCTGGCTGCCGTCGTAGTTGGGAACAAAATCGACCGTGCCTTGATCGATCTCGTCGAGGAGCAGCCGGGCGATGGGGGTCAGCCGCGCTTCGGTGTATCGCATTGCCGCAGCCGGATCGTCGTCCCGGCTGCCGAAGTTGCCCTGGCCGTCGATCAGAGGGTAGCGCAGCGAAAATTCCTGCGCCATGCGCACCATCGCGTCGTAGGCCGCCTGGTCCCCATGCGGGTGAAACTTGCCGATGACATCGCCCACAACGCGGGCCGATTTCACGTGCTTGGACACGGGACCGAGTCCCATGGAATGCATCGCGTACAAGATGCGCCGTTGCACGGGTTTTTGCCCGTCGGCCACGTCGGGGAGCGCACGCCCCTTGACGACGGACACGGCATAGTCGAGGTACGCGCGCTGCGCGAACTGCGCCAACGGGAGTGTGTCGCCGGGTTCGCCGGCGGCCGGAGAAAATAACTCAGCTTGTTGTGTCATCTTGCGCGAAACCCTGAACTCCTGGCCAGACCGCGGTCGCCCGAGGCACAAGCGCGTCCGCTGCCCGCGCCTGGCCGCGAGGGATCAAACACGTTGCAAGTCCCGTGCGCGCCCTTCCAGGAAGCGCGCGAGAAACTCCTCCGCCGGCATGGGTTGGGCGAAGACGAACCCCTGCGCCGAGTCGCAACCCAGGTGGTGCATCCAGGCCTGCTGCGCTGCGGTCTCGATGCCCTCGGCCGTGACGGTCAGACCCAGGTTGTGCGCCATCTCGATGAGCGACTTGACGATGGTGAGCGTGCGCGCATCGCGCATGCACTCGATCGTGAAACTGCGGTCGATCTTGAGTCGGTGCATGGGAAGATCGCGCAGGTGCGCAAGGCTGGAATAGCCCACCCCAAAATCATCGAGCGCGGCTTTGATCCCCGCGTCGCGCAGGCGCAGCAGGTTCTCGCGGGAGAGGCCCGAACTGTCGATCAATCCCGTTTCCGTGATCTCGATTTCGAGCTCCTCGGCGCCAAGTCCGAACTCGTCGAGCGTCGCGAAAAGAAGGTCGACAAAGTCGCGACTGCGCATCTGTACGCCCGAGACATTGATCGCAATCGGCGGCAGCTCCAGCCCGATCTGGCGCCAGAGCTGGCGCTGGCGGCAGGCCTCGCGCAGCACCCATTCGCCCACGCCCTCGATGAGCCCGCTTTCTTCGGCCACCGGTATGAACTCTCCGGGCGATATATCGCCCAACTCCGCGTCCTTCCAGCGCAGCAGCGCTTCAGCCCCCACAAGGTTGCCTTCGGGCAGGGCGACGAGTGGCTGATAAAACAGGTGAAAGTCGCGCGACTCGTAGGCCTTGCGGAAACGCTGCTCCAGGAGCACGCGCAGCTCGGTGCGGCGCGCGAGCTCCGGGGTAAACAGCGCCTGCGTGCCACCGCCCGACTCCTTGGCGCGAAACAAGGCCGCATCGGCGGCGTTGAGCAGTGCGTCGAGGTCCCCCCCGTCCTTGGGGAAAAACCCCACACCCACCGAGGCGCGCACGGAAACCTCGAGATTGCCAAGGTGCTCCGAGCGAGAAACCGCGGCGATGACCTCGCGGGCAACGGCGTCGACGCGGTCGGAATTGACCACGTTCACGAGCAAAGCCACGATCTCGTCGCCTCCGCGACGCCCCAACAGATCCGGCGGGCGCACGATCTGTCGCAGACGTGCAGCCACCGACTCGAGCATCCGGTCGCCGACCCGGTGGCCGTAGACACTGTTGAGCAGCCCAAAGCGGTCCAAACCGATGCAAAGCAGCGCGCACTGGTTGCCGCGCGTGTACGCATCCGAGAGCACGCGCTGCGCCTCCTCGTCAAACGCTTGGCGATTGAGCAGGTGCGTGAGCGGATCATTCGTGGCCAACTCGCGCACCGCATCTTGCGCGCGGTACTGGGCGCTGACATCGCGCCCGATGCCCGCGTATCCCTCGAACTCGCCGTGGGGCCCGAAGATCGGCACGCCGCATAGCTCCTGCATGCTGCTTGCGGCATTCTCCAGCGGACAGCGCAAGACCAGCCCTGAGAGCGGCAAGCGATCCTCCAGGACCTTTCGGCACTGGGGGCCGCCACCCGTTTCGGCGCGCTCGAGCGCAAGCTCCCACAGCGGCTTGCCAAGCCATTGCGCGATCGGCGGATCGAACACGCCGCTGCCCGTGCCGCGCGCCAGCCGCAGCCGCAGCGCCGCGTCGGTCTCCCAGTACCAGTCGGCACTCTGGGCGAGCAGCGCGCGCAACACCGATTCGCCGGCATGGGCATCCGTCCACACGGTGGCGGGTTCAGACGTCGGCTTCGACTTCATTGCCGTGGAGCTCCAGCCACGCCTTGCGCGCCTGCGCCTCGGTGCGACCCATCAACATCGTCATCGTGTCGGCCGTCGCGCGCGCATCGAGCGCGCCCAGCGAGATGGGCAGCAGGCGACGCGTGTCCGGATTCATGGTCGTCTCCCAGAGCTGCTGCGCGGTCATCTCGCCCAGCCCCTTGAAACGGCCGATCTCAACGCTATGCGGTTGAACCCCCTCGTCTTGCAGCTTGGCCATCGTCGCGTCGCGTTCGTCTTCATCAAGGCAGTACAGCCGCCGTGCGGGTCGCCGCCCCTGCGGTCCCACATCGAGGCGAAATAGGGGCGGTCGGGCGACATAGACATGGCCTGCATCGACCAGACGCGGAAAGTGCCGGAAGAACAAGGTGAGCAGCAAGACCTGAATGTGGGCGCCGTCGACATCGGCGTCGGCCAGGATGCAGATCTTGCCGTAGCGCAGCCCGGCAAGGTCGACCGTATCCTCAGCACCGTGCGGATCGACGCCGATGGCCACCGCAATATCGTGCACTTCGGCATTGCCGAAGAGCCGATCGCGTTCCACCTCCCAGGTATTGAGCACCTTGCCGCGCAAAGGAAGCACCGCCTGAAATTCCTTGTCCCGGCCAAGTTTTGCGGACCCGCCGGCGGAGTCGCCTTCGACCAGGAACAACTCGTTACGGCGGACGTCATCGCTTTCGCAGTCGGTGAGCTTTCCCGGCAGCACGGCAATGGCCGAGGATTTTTTCTTTTCGATTTTTTGCTGCGCACGGGTGCGCGCCTGCGCCTGCTGCACCGCCAACTCGGCGATGCGACGACCGTGCTCGGGGTATTGGTTGAGCCAGAACTCCAGCTGGGGACGGACGAAGGAAGCCACCAGGCGCACCGCGTCGCGGCTGTTGAGCCGCTCCTTGATCTGCCCCTGGAACTGCGGATCGAGCACCTTGGCCGAGAGCACAAAACTCACCCGCGCGAACACGTCCTCCGGAAGCAGGCGCACGCCCTTGGGCAGCGAACCGTGCGCCTCCGCAAATGCGCGCACCGCATAAAAGATGCCTTCGCGTAGACCCGACTCGTGCGTGCCCCCCGCCGGCGTCGGGATCAGGTTCACGAAGGATTCGCGCGCCAACGGACCTTCTTCCGTCCATGCGAGCACCCAGCGCGCACCCTCGCCTTGGGCAAAGCTCGTATCGTCGGCCGGCGCGTAACCTTCGGCCTCGAATATCGGTGCGATCAGTTCGTCGCCAATTTCGCCGCGCAGGTACTCCGCCAGCCCGCCCTCGAAGCGCCAGCTGCGCTCCCGTCGGCTGGCTGCATCGCGTAGGCTCACGCGTGTCCCAGGCATGAGCATCGCCTTGCTGCGCAGCAAGCGCTCGAGTTCGTCCACCGATACCCGCTCGGTGTCGAAGTATTTGCCGTCGGGCCAGACCGTCACGCGCGTGCCGCTTTGTTTGCCTGTCGCCGAAATCGGCCGCGAGCGCAGACGCTCGACGACCTCCCCGCCTGCAAAGGCGATCGAGTGCTCGCGCTGATCACGCCAGACAACGACCTCCAGGCGCTTGGAAAGCGCATTCGTCACCGAAACACCCACGCCGTGCAGCCCGCCCGAGAAGGAATAGACCCCGCCGGCGCGCTTGTCGAATTTGCCGCCCGCATGAAGGCGCGTAAAGACGATCTCGACGACCGGAACCTTCTCCTCGGGATGCAGGCCTACGGGAATGCCGCGGCCGTCGTCTTCTACGCTGACCGCACCGTCGGCACGGATGGCAACGTCGATCTGCGAGCCGTAACCGGCCAGGATCTCGTCGGCGGAGTTATCGATCACTTCCTGGATGATGTGCAGAGGGCTCTCGGTGCGCGTATACATGCCCGGGCGCTGGCGCACCGGCTCGAGCCCCTTGAGAACCCGAATGGACGCTTCGCCGTACTCGGCCGAAGCGCCGCGCGTGCGCGCTGCGCTCATCGGCCGCACCGTAGCGATGACACACGACCGTGTAGCGCACTGATTCGACTATTGTCCAACGTTGCTCCTGCGGAATTCCGGTGCCGGCAAGCCCTTGCGCGAAGCGCAGCCTCGCCGCAGCCCGCAAAAACCGGACTTGGGCGGGCCTGCGAATCGGGCGATTTTATCCACAGTCGCAAACCGCAAGAACCTCGCAGCCGGCCAGCGAACCTGCCTGCGCGGTGCCGATCCGTCGTTGCGAAGGTGCGCCCGTATACTTCGCGCGCTGCTCCCCGTAGCACAATGGACAGTGCACGCGCCTCCTAAGCGTGAGATCCAGGTTCGACTCCTGGCGGGGGGACTTCTGGTATTTGCTCGGTAAGTACACATGCGTTACTGATAAGTAGCGTACGTGTCGAAGTTTGCATGATAAAGCGACCGTTAGGAAAATTCGGTCGGTGCGAATAAGTCTGGTCGAGTATCAATCAATGCAAATTTTTTCGGGGAAAGGCTGGCGCAAATAGAGCCGGCATGGCGAAGCATCTCGGTCTCAGCATCGATTCGCCTCGTGGGGATCGCGGAGCCCCCTTGGCTTTCAGCGAGCGCAGCACCGAAACGAGTCGGCAATGAAGAATAATGAATTCGATGCATGCGGTTGGACCGCCGCAGTGGAGAGCGCGAGCGCTATATGCAGAAAGTTTGCCATCAATTGAAGCGGCGAATCGGCCAAAGTCCAATGTGTTCTGGAGCCGCCCGGTAGGCTCAATGGGATGGAGGATCAGGCTGAGAACGCCATTATCTGTGCTTGTTTTTGTTTCGATTACTGGGCGGGTTTGGGGCCGCTGATGCCAACGCATGCACTGTCACGCTTCAGACGACCGGCGCGACGACATATACCTCCGTCACCGCCGTAGCCGCCGCCTCCCACCTGTCCGACACCATCACGGTCGATGGAACAACCGGTGCGTGCAATGAGAACGTACTGGTGGACAACACGCATCCGAGGATGATCATCCAGGGCGTGAACGGGGCGTCATAAACGGCGCCGCGATGCCTCCGACACTCGACCCGCGGGTCAAGGGTGTCGAGGTCGCGAGCCTGACGGTTAGCGGAGGCCGCCGCGGTATCGCTATCGAGCGCAACACCAACGCGATCGTCACCGGAGTTGCACTGGGACCTTTTAGCGTTCTAAAGAGCCTGCCTTACCAGCTTGCCAAGTTGTCCGAACCCGAAGCACACGACCCTGGCGCAACGGCGGGGGGAACGAGCCCAGCACTGACCGAAGAGCAAGTATTCATGCTGCTTGACAAGGAGACTCTCTCCGCAATTAACTTAATTATGCGGTCTTGAGACTCGGGGTAACGGGACGTACCGGCGTTCCGTCTGCGCGGTGTTCCGCCGCACGGTCATGCGCACACGCCAAGGCCCGGGGGACTGGAGCGCTTAAAAGTAGTAGCGCACACCGATCACGTCGGCGTTGTAGCCCTCTTCCATGTGGCCGAAGGTCCCCCAAGCACCCGAGCGGTGTGGCACGCTTATCACGAGTTCGAAGTTAGGCAAGCGGTCGAGCGACATGCCGACCTCGGGCGCCAGATAGCCCAGTATATGTGCGTTGCCTTGGCGCTCGATCTCGCGTTGCCGCTCCCGACCGATGGTGCGCGTGACCGCACTTAGTCCGAACGCTCCTGCAAACTCGAGTTTGACACCGTGGCCGATATGGAAATTCTCCCAACGGAATTTGCCGCCGGCCCAAAACTCGGTCGAGTAAACCCGGCCGTTGATTTGTACCGTCGTGTCAGGGTGCGGCCCAACTGCGGGTGTTAGGCAGCAGACGATGTAATGGCCGTAGCGTTCGGCCAGACCACCCTGCGCGCGCAACCACACGTCGTGCGTGACCTCGAGGAGGTCACGTTCATATTCAACGCCGACAATGTCGTTGTCGTAGCTCGGCTTGCCCAGCTTGGGTGTGTAAAGAAGATTGTAGAGTATGGTGTTCCCGAAGTCGGTCGTCGACAGGCGTCCGGCAAATACCTGAACCGAGTTGGGCCGACGCTGCGCCACGTCGCTCGTGACATCCGGATCGACCCCACTGTCGGCAAGGCACGTCGCAATCGGCGCAAGGACGCCAATTGAAAGCCAAGCGCCCCGCATTGCCTTCCTCATCGGACCGTTCTTTTCCTTTTTGGAACTTGTTATTGACGGACGATGCGTCCGGCACGTCGATACTGCAACGGCTACTACAGTGAGCGCTCGGATTTTGACATAACGGCCTCAGGCAACGTTGCTAATAGAAACATATTTTTCGCGACCAAAGCTGGCCAATCCGGATTGGGTCCGGTGCCACGTTTGGACGACCCTGGCAATATCGAGTGGGTTCACTGCTTCGTACAGGGCGTTCTTCAACAGCCTGCTCATAAGGTCGCACATGCCAAGAGGTGGAGGGCCGGTTTTTGCAGATCGATCGGGCGATGCGACACGAGCAATGTGGCGTCCACGTATCAGAAGGTTGCCACATTGGGAGCAATGCAGGTTCGTGGCCCCCTACCGCGCAATGAAGATGGGGCACCACCTCGAATGATTTAAGGGGCAATTTGTTGGGCGACGATCGACATTTTTCGCCGCAATCTCAAACCAACCAAATTGTGAGAATTGGCCCGGAAAAACGGCACCCGGCGGGAAACAATCGGCGGAATTGGGAAAGCGTTCCTCGGAGACCCGCATGGATCAAGGGGCCTTGACAGATGGTGGGGGGACCAAAAGACCTCGCCAGCCCGGGTGCCACACTAGCGCGTGCCAATCCACTGGGCGCGATAGTGCTGCAGCTCCGCAATCGATTCGTAGACGTCTGCCAGGGCCTCGTGCCGGCTTTTTTTCTCAAAACTGCGGTACACGTCGGGCTTCCAGCGCTTCGCCAGCTCCTTGAGCGTGCTCACGTCGAGGTTGCGATAGTGAAAAAACGCCTCCAGGCGCGGCATCCAGCGCGCCAGAAAGCGCCGGTCCTGGCAAATCGAATTGCCGCACATGGGCGATTTGCCGGGTCGGACGTAGCGAGCAAGAAATCCAAGCACAGCCTGCTCGGCCGCGGCTTCGTCGAGCGCCGAAAGACGCACGCGCTCGGTCAGACCCGAGCGCGCGTGCGTCGCACGATTCCAGGCGTCCATGCCGGCAAGAACGGCCTCGGGCTGATGCACGACCACGATGGGACCTTCCGCCACGGTCTGCAAGTCTGCATCCGTGACCACGACGGCCACCTCCAGAATCCGATCCGAGTCCGGATGCAGTCCGCTCATCTCCATGTCAATCCAGATCAGACGGTTGTCGTCGTCTGCCGAGGCCATCGCATCGGCAGAAGCA
>Ga0187770_10000592_pt1 | contig 17739 bp, 14 predicted proteins | sample 0116_SJ02_MP02_2_FD_133154 | JGI IMG/M metagenome (GOLD analysis project Ga0187770, IMG submission 133154) | Tropical peat soil microbial communities from peatlands in Department of Meta, Colombia - 0116_SJ02_MP02_20_MG | ecosystem: Environmental > Terrestrial > Soil > Wetlands > Peat | place...
AAACTAATAGTTCAAAGGCAACTTCACAAAACATGGAAAAACTGCAAGCATCTCGTTCGAACTGCGTTGCCTTCGCCGCAGCTACGCCAATTAAGTCTGGGTGTCGAACTATATGTACAACCCTGCCGTCTGTCAAGAGGAATTTTCGAGGGTCCTAACCAGGCAGCGGCAAAGGCAGAGAAGTCGTGGACACGCCGCCTGGCTGTTGGTGCAGGGCAGGTCACGCACTGTGCGTGGAGGCAAGACATTACTCTGACTTTTGGGAGAAAGCGAAGATATGCTTCGCTATTCAAACAAGCGGCCTCAAACGAGCTTTCCCAGTCGATCCTTGAATGATCTAATTGAAAGGGCTATGTTTGGTGTCACTTCACGGCGACAGCTAGCAAAGACGAACAAGGACCGTCTGTGATCAACGCGCAATGGATGCGACCCGTAATTGCCTTGGTGTCAGTCGCCCTGGCTGTTGTCTGTGTCTTGCATGGGAGCGGTCCGACTGCTCCGCAAGAGCTCCAGAGACTGCCCCCTCCGGTGGAAATGACCTCTGAACAAGATCATCAGCGGACAATGGAACTCCTGCACATCACCTCGCTTCGAAGAGGCCCTGACGCCGATCCTGCGTCGCCACACTCCGCGAACTACGACGAGGACAAGGCAAATCCATATCCTGAATTGCCAAAGGTCCTCGTATCGAGAGATGGGACCGAAATCACGACGGCGAGGATGTGGTGGACCAAACGACGTCCCGAGATTGTCGAGCATTTCGACCGGGAAGTCTATGGGCGAGTGCCGAGGCAGACTCCCACGGTGAACTGGGAAGTGGCAAACACGACGCGAGAAATGGACGGCGGCGTATCTGTCATCATTCGGAAGCTCGTCGGGCATGTCGACAATTCTGGCTACCCACTGATCACAGTCGATATTCAAGCTACGCTGGCAACGCCTGAACTGGCGGCGGGCCCCGTGCCGGTAATGATGGAATTCGGGCTCGACCCGGCGGTCATGGAGCGGTTTCGAGCGCAACTTGAAGCGCGCGGTGAGAAGCTCCCCCCTCCACCCCCTGGACCAACCTGGCAGCAGCAGGTTTTGGCTAAAGGTTGGGGCTACGCAATCATCATTCCCACCAGCGCGCAAGCCGACGGCGGCGCGGGTCTGACGCGGGGCATCATCGGTTTATGCAACAGGGGCCAGCCGCGAAAGTTAGACGACTGGGGTGCGCTACGCGCGTGGGGTTGGGCTGCCAGCCGCCTCCTCGACTATCTTGAGACCGACAAATCCGTGAATGCGAAAGAGGTCGGCATAGAAGGGCTCTCGCGTTATGGAAAAGCGGCATTGGTCACGATGGCGTACGACCAACGGTTCGCGATCGCCCTCGTCGGGTCCTCCGGCGCCGCCGGGGCCAAGTTGCTCAGACGGAACTTCGGAGAGACCGTCGAGAACATAGCCTCGACCGCGGAATATCACTGGATGGCCGGGAATTTCCTGAAATATGCCGGCCCGCTGACCCCAAAGGACCTGCCCGTTGACGCTCACGAACTCATCGCTCTTGCCGCGCCGCGTCCCGTCTTTATCAGTTGTGGTTCACTAAAAGTAGAGGGTGGTTGGGTTGACGATAAAGGCCAATTCATGGCCGAGGTGGCTGCTGGACCTGTGTACGAGTTGCTCGGGGAAAAGGGGCTGGAGGCAACGGAGATGCCCGACATAGGCGTCTCCCTAATCAAGGGTGATCTGGCTTTTCGACAACATGAGGGAGGCCACACAGACGGCCCCAACTGGCCGGCATTCCTAACCTTTGCCAATAGGTACTTCAAGGGCACGTCTCCTCCCGCATTACGCCACTCGGCGGAAGCCACACGGTGACCTCACGAATCGAAGGCATAATCTGGCGCCCCGCCAAACATAGCGCATAAGCGCGGGTTCAGCAGATTATCAGGGCGCGTCTCCAGCTAAATCACTTGAGTGCCGACCCACAATTTTGGAAGATAATCAATCTCGTTGTTTGGTTGACACGAGGTTTCTCGAAATCACATCCATGGAAGCCCTCAAGAAGCTCTTCGAGCAGCATTTCCACTCACCGGTGGAACACATGCAGCCGCTACAGGGCCATCTCGGCGGTTCTGGACGGAAGATCATCCGGCTCGTGAGTGGAGGCACTAGGGCGATTGGCATCCTGCACCACGTGCGGGAAGAAAACACCGCGTTCATCGAATTCTCCAAACATTTCCGACGGCATGGCCTGCCCGTGCCTGAGATATACGCCCAGGATCTGAGCCACGGCGCATATCTGGAAGAGGACGTTGGCGACACAACTCTGTTTGAGTTCCTTTCGGATAATCGAGCAGGAGAGAATGTTTCCGCCGCGACCGTTGAGGCTTACCGCAAGGTTGTAGCTTTGTTGCCGCGCTTTCAGATTGAAGCGGGACGGGATTTGAATTACAAGGTGTGCTACCCGCGCGCTAGTTTTGATCGCCAATCCATTGCGTGGGATTTGAATTACTTCAAGTACTACTTTCTGAGGCTCGCGCACATTCCCTTCAATGAACAAGCAATGGAACGCGATTTCAATCGCCTGACCAAATTACTGCTCACCGCGGATCGCGGTTATTTCCTCTATCGCGACTTTCAATCACGCAACGTCATGTTGCGCGACGGAAATCCTTTCTTCCTGGATTACCAAGGCGGGCGCAAAGGCGCGCTGCAATACGACATCGCGTCACTCCTCTATGATGCGAAGGCCGATCTTTCACCGGACCTCCGCCAACAACTGCTGGATCAATATATCGGTTGTGTTTCCGACTTCATCGAGCTCGAACGCGGCGCTTTCATGCGCCATTACTTTGCTTATGTGTACGTCCGCATCATGCAGGCGCTGGGTGCTTACGGCTTCCGCGGCTTCTATGAGCGCAGACCTCATTTTCTCCAAAGTGTCCCTTACGCGATGAAGAACCTGCGCTGGCTTCTTGATCACGCTGAATTGCCTGTGGCGCTGCCGGCCCTCATCGATGCGTTCAAAAACATGGTCGCGTCGGAGAAACTCCAAGCTTTGGCGCCCAAGCAAGAAAACATCACCGTGAGGATATTCAGTTTTTCTTTCCACCAAAAGCACCCGCAAGACGAAACCGGGCACGGTGGTGGGTTTGTTTTCGATGCGCGTGGCCTTCCGAACCCCGGACGCGAGGAGCGCTTCATAGCTCTCACAGGGAAGGATGCACCGGTAATCGAGTTCCTCAGTCAGCAGGAAAGCGTGCAGCAGTACCTTTCAAGCGCAACGTCCCTGGTGGACGCCAGTGTGGCCGATTATCAGCGCCGCGGCTTCAAGAACTTAATGGTGTCGTTCGGGTGCACCGGCGGCCAGCACCGCTCCGTTTACTTGGCCGAGCAACTGGCAAAACACTTGCGCGGGAGGAGCGGCGTCGAGGTGGTGGTGAGGCATGTCGAATTGGAAGGCTTGAGCCCATGAAGGCGATGATCCTGGCTGCCGGCCTCGGGACGCGCTTGCGGCCGCACACCGACGCTCTCCCCAAGGCTTTGGTTGAGATCTCCGGCCGCACGTTGTTGGAGATCACGCTATCTCGCTTGCGGTCAATCGGCATTCGCGAGGTGATCATCAACGTGCATCACTTCCCGGACATGATTACCCACTACTTGGAAGCGAACAACAGCTTCGGGATGCACATCGAGATTTCGCGCGAGGAGAAACTGCTCGACACGGGGGGCGGCTTGAAGAATGCCACCTGGTTTTTCCTTCAGCAAGCCAGCCTGTCAGAAGAGCCGTTTCTTCTGCACAACGTGGACGTAATCAGCACGATCGATCTCGCCCGCATGGTGCAATTTCATGCCGCGAACAAGGTCCTCGCCACGCTGGCAGTACAAACGCGTGAGACCTCACGGTACCTGCTTTTTGACGATCGGCTCCAACTTTGCGGCCGTCGATTCATGAAGGACCATAGAACCGAAATGGTTTGCTCTTCAGCTACCCAGGAGCCGCTGGCTTTCTGCGGCATCCACGTGATGTCCCCACGCCTTCTCGGCTTGATGACGGAAGTGGGCGCTTTCTCGATCATCGCGACTTATTTGCGCCTCGCAGCACTGGGAGAGAAGGTCCTCGCGTTTCGCGCCGATGAGTCTTACTGGCGGGATCTCGGCAGCCCGGAGAACCTGGCCCAGGCAGAGAGGGACCTGACCGAAAACCCTTCCCTGCGCTGACCTGGGCTCTCGGCACAGATTGGCTCGACCGAACGGATCCCAATCAACGATCACGCCTTGGGCAGATGGGCGAGCGCTTCCTTGATCTTTTCTTCCGGATGCTCGTAATCTGTGAGTTCCCCGGCAAAATACTTTTCGTAAGCGCCCATGTCGAAATGCCCGTGACCGCTCAAATTGAAGAGGATTACCTTCTCTTTTCCCTCTTCCTTTGCCTTGAGGGCCTCGTCGATGGCGCTGCACACCGCGTGCGATGTTTCCGGCGCAATGATCAATCCTTCCGCGCGCGCGAACATCAATGCTGCTTCGAAGCACTTGAGCTGCGGATAGCTGATCGCCTCGATCACTCCCGCGCGGTGCAGCAGGCTGACCAGAGGCGCCATTCCGTGATAGCGCAGCCCTCCCGCATGAATACCTACTGGAATGAAATCGTGGCCCAGAGTATCCATCTTCAATAGCGGCGTCATTCCACTCTTGTCGCCAAAGTCGTACGCGTAGACTCCCTTCGTCATCGTAGGGCACGCCGCAGGCTCGACGCCAATCAGACGGATATTCTTCCCACCTGCCTTCAACGGAACAAAAGGAAACGCTAGACCCGCGAAGTTGCTGCCACCGCCACAGCAACCGATGACAATGTCGGGCATCGCGCCGGCGATCTTCATCTGCGCGACCGCTTCCTGCCCGATCACCGTCTGGTGCAACAACACGTGATTGAGGACGCTGCCAAGCGAGTAGTTCGTGTCTTTGCGCTGTGCTGCGTCCTCGACCGCTTCGCTGATAGCGATTCCGAGGCTGCCGGGGCAATCCGGATCTTGCTTCAGGATGACGCGTCCGGCCTCGGTCCGGTCGCTTGGTGATGGAATGCAGGTGGCTCCCCAGCACTCCATCAACGTGCGGCGATGCGGCTTCTGGAAGTAGCTGCACTTCACCATGTACACCATGCATTCAAGGCCGAAGACCTGGCAGGCAAAGGCCAGCGCGCTGCCCCACTGTCCCGCTCCCGTCTCGGTAGCGAGACGGCGTACGCCCTGCGCTTTGTTGTAGTAGGCCTGTGCGGTCGAGGTGTTCAGCTTGTGACTCCCTGCGGGGGAGACACCTTCGTTCTTGTAGAAAATCTTGGCAGGTGTTCCCAGAGCTTTCTCCAATCGGCGAGCGCGGCAGAGCGGAGTGGGTCGCCACGGCCGCAGAATCTCCAGCACGGGATCCGGGATTGGCACGGATGGCGCAGCCGTCACCTCCTGTTCGATCAAGGCGTGAGGGAAAATGGCCTCAAGGTCGCTCGGGTTCGCAGGTTTCCCCGTGCCAGGATGCAGCGGAGGAGAAAGCGGCTGCGGCAGATCGGGGATAACGTTGTACCACGATTTCGGCAATTCACGTTCCGGCAACAAAACCTTGTCTTCAATCATGGCCAGTCACCTGTTCCTTCGAAAGTGCTCCGCAGATACACACGCAGCCAAACCGTTACGCGATACGCGATGGCTTCCACCTGAACGATGCGGGAACTAGCCGTCAACAGCGTTTGCCAGTGCAAATCCAGGATGGAGCGCCCTGCTCTGATGTCCCGCCCGGCCAAACGAAGCCACGGAGGATAACACACAAACGCCCAGTTTTGGCCACTTTGCTTCAGGTACGGAACCAGATGCTGCAGACGGAACGCCCCCTAAGGAAGAGCGTCTCGGGAGTCTCAATCAAAGATGACGGTCTTGTTCCCGTAGGGCAAGATACGGCTCTCGATGTGCCAGCGGACGGCGCGCGAAAGGACGACCTTTTCCAAGTCGCGTCCCTTTTGTATAAGGTCCTCGACCGTGTCGCGGTGCGAGATTCGCACAACGTCCTGCTCGATGATCGGCCCGTCGTCCAGCCCTTCCGTGACATAGTGGCTTGTCGCGCCGATCAATTTCACGCCGCGCTCGAATGCCTGATGATGAGGCTTGCCGCCTACAAATGCAGGCAGAAACGAATGATGAATGTTGATGATCCGATTAGGCGAATACTCGCGAACGAAATCAGGCGAAAGAATCTGCATATATCGCGCGAGCACGATGAGGTCAATCTCGAGCGGCCGCAGCAGATCGAGTTCTTGACGTTCAGCTTCCCGCTTGTTCTCAGGCGTAACGGGGATTACGCGCAACGGAATCTGGTAAAAATCCGCCCAGCGCTTCACTTCCGGGTGATTGCTGACGACAATCGGTATTTCGCAGGCCAGCTCGCCCGTCTCGTGGCGATAGAGCAAGTCCGCCAGACAATGGTCGTGCCCCGAGACGAAAATGGCGACCTTCGGCCGCCTTGAAGAGAGCGCCACGCGCCAGTCCATTCGAAATCGCTCCGCAATCGGCTGGAACTGCTTCGCGAATTCGCGCATGTCGATTTTGAAGCCCTCAAGCTCCCACTCGACGCGCATCAGAAAAAGATTCCGCTCGTGATCCTGATGCTCGTCGGCATGCAGGATGTTGCCGTCTGCCCGAAATATGAAATCGGCGATGGCCGCGTTGATTCCCTTCTGGTCAGGACAATTCACCAATAGGATGGCGCTATTCTTCATGACTTACTCCAAGCGTTTTCGCTGGATTGTGGATTGCCTGGGTCCGCGTGTGGTCGTTTTCATTCATGAAGAGGTCCCAGTCTACTGCTGCGAGGACTCTTCGAGAAATTTCGCCCAGTGCGAGAGGTGATTGAGCGAAACAGTATGCGTATGGTCGAGCTTCAACGGCGTGATGGAGATGGCACCGTCGCGGATGGCCGCGTGATCCGTATCAGGATCGATTCCATTGTCGAGTTGCTTCTCGTGCAGCCAATAATACTTCCTCCCGCGCGGGTCCATGCCCGGTTGAAGCAGGTTCCTCGTGATCTTCGACGACTGGCGAGTGAAACGCACTGCTCCCGTCCACGGCTGCGGCACATTGACGTTCAATAGGACACCCGCAGGCAAACCTTCCGTGATGACCAGAGGCGCCAGCTTGCGCGCGAATCTTGCGGCAGTCGCGAAGTCGAAATCCTTGCCTCGATACGCCACAGACACGGCAACCGCCGGAACGTGATTGATAGCCGCTTCCATCGCCGCACCAACTGTCCCTGAATAGTATACGTTCTCGCCGATATTCCCTCCGGGATTGATTCCTGACACCACTAGATCGGGCTTCTTCTTCAATAGCGTGTGAAACGCAATGATCATCGCATCCGCGGGAGTTCCCTCGACTGCGAATTCATTCTCGGCAATCTGATCGCAATAAATCGGCTGGCGCAAGGTAAGAGACTGCGCCGCAGCGCTTCGCTCTTGCGAAGGCGCCACAACGGTGACGGCGGCAACTTCCCTCAGGGAATCCACCAACGCGCGCAGACCCGGCGCGTGTATTCCATCGTCGTTTGTGACGACGATTGACGGCGTGGAAGTCTCCTCGCGTGAATGACTCACCTTCAAAATGCTCCTTTGGATTTGGCACGGAAGGGAAAGTGGTCGGGACGACTGGATTTGAACCAGCGACCTCACGCACCCCAAGCGTGCGCGCTACCAGGCTGCGCCACGTCCCGACCGCATTCAACCACTTTCGAGCGTATCACTCGCGTTCGAGGAGGGTCAAGATAGCAAGCAATTCCTCGTGTATATCCAGCAGCATCTTTCGCTGCGCCCGAGATATAGGCTCAGGCTGCATCGCCGGGGCTGCGCTGCGCTCCCCGCCTTTTCCCGCGCCCCCATTCTGCTCAGCCAAGTGCTTCCTCGCGCCGGCGATTGTGAAGCCTTCTTCATAGAGCAACCGTTTGATCTCAAAAACGGTCTCAATATCTTCCCGGCGATAAAGACGATGTCCGCTCGGCGCTTTTACCGGCTGCAACATGGGAAACTCCGTCTCCCAATAACGCAAGACGAACGTCTTCGTCGCCGTCAAGCGGCTCACTTCGCCGATGCGGAAAAGGGTCTTTTCCGGGGCCGAAGACGCGGTATGAGACAACGCAGCCATCGCTGAGGTGTATCCTAGGCCGAATCCCTGCTGTGTCAACCCCCAGTGACTCGCACGAGAGAGTCGCGAAAACCACGCAACCGGGATACCGCTAGTGGTCACGCTGCCGGGCAACGTCGCGTTTTTCGCGACGGCGCGGTTCGCGTTTCTTCAATCGCTGCATGAAACGGATAGGTGTGCCGACAAAATCGAAGGCGCAGCGCAATCGGTTTTCGAGAAACCGTTGAAAACTGAAGTGCAGCGGCTTTCTCTGGTTGGTGAAGAGCACGAACGTGGGCGGAGCCGCTGTCGCTTGCGTGATGTAATAGATCTTCACTTCGCGGCTCGCAGGTGAGGTTCCTCGATCTAGGTCCACGCTCGAAAGCCAGCGATTCAATTCACCGGTCGGAATCCTTCGCTCGCGCGCTTCGGCAACGCGGTCTATCAAGTCGAAAAGCTTGTCGACACGCTCTCCTGTAAGCGCGGAAACAAACACGACGGGAGCATAACTGAGGAATTTCAGTTTCTTCCGGACAATCGCCTCGTAGTCGGAAAGCAGTTTGTTTGGGTTGCCACTCGCGCCCTTGCCGCCGTGCTTCCTTTCCTTCGCGGCTTTATCTCGCGCGGCTTCCAGCGCCAAGTCCCACTTGTTCATGGCCACGATAACTGACCGGCCGGACTTCTCTGCGTAGCCCGCAATCGTCGCATCGTGCGACGTAACACCAACGGAAGCGTCGGCCAACAGCACGGCCACGTCCGCGCGTTCCAGATGCTGCCGCGCCATGATGACGCTCAGTTTCTCCGCGATAAGCTTAGTTTTGCCCTTGCGCCGGATTCCTGCTGTGTCGAGGAACCGGTACGCCTTTCCATGCCGTTCGACGACCGTGTCCACCATGTCGCGTGTTGTGCCGGATTCGGGTGAGACAATTGCGCGTTCCGTTCCAACGAGGCGATTCAGCAGAGTGGACTTCCCCACATTCGGCCGGCCGATGATCGCGATATTGACGTCCACCTTGTTTTCTGCAGTTTCCCCTCGAGGAAAATCTGACGTGATTGCGTCGAGCAGTGTATCGATGCCGAAGCCGTGCTCCGCCGATATCGGAAAAACTTCGTTCCCGAGCTCGTAAAACTGTGATGCCATTTCTGCCTGATTTGGCGTGTCCACTTTGTTGACAGCGAGAACCGGCGGCTTCCCCGCGCTCCGCAAAAGCTGCGCCAGATCGGCATCGAGCGGCAACGGCCCCGCGCGGCCATCAACCACCTGCACGACGCGGGTTGCGTTTTCAATCGCCATCCGCGCTTGACGCAGTATCTCACCGGGGATTCCGGCTTTGTCTTCCGGCACGATTCCGCCCGTATCCACAACTTCAAACGCACGCCCCTCCCAATGCGCTCTGCCATAGATGCGGTCGCGCGTGATGCCCGGCTCGTTGGTAACGATGGAGCGCCGGGTCCCTGTGAGGCGGTTGAAGAGCGTGGACTTCCCCACGTTGGGGCGCCCCACAATCACGATCGACGGGAGTTTTTCGCTCATGCGCTCATTCTCGTGCAGCCGGTTGAAAGACCCTCTACACTATCATGTCCTCAGGCCATGTTTGCGGGATGTGGTGCGCGGTATGCTATTTTAGCGTTTCGCTTCATCGCTGATGAAAGCTTCCATGCCGAAAAAGAAAAACAAGGACCAGCAGAGACCGGAAGAAATCAGCATCGAGGGGATCTTCGGCCCCGGCGGGTTGCTCGAGGAAAGCCACCCTGGCTACGAGTTCCGGCCCTCGCAGCTCGAGATGGCGAGCATTGCCGACGAAGCCTTCCAGAAACATCAGCACGTCGTCGTGGAAGCCGGGACTGGAACGGGCAAGACGCTCGCTTATCTGATCCCTGCGATTCGCAGCGGACGCCGCGTCGTTGTTTCCACGGCAACGAAATCCTTGCAGGAACAGTTGTTTCAAAAGGACGTGCCCTTTCTCCAAAAGCATTTCGCGCCGAACTTGAAAGCCGCGCTGATGAAAGGACGCGCCAATTTCCTTTGCCGACAGAAGGTCCATCAGATGGAGGGCCAGGCCGTGTTGAAAGGAATCGACGAAATCGATTGGTTCTCGCAAATCCGCGATTGGGAGAAGCTGACCGAAACCGGCGACCGCAGCGAACTCACCTTCCTTCCCGACGACGCCGATCTCTGGAATCGCATCGATGCGCGGAGCGATCTCTGCACCGGCCAGAAGTGCCCGGAATTCCAGCGCTGCTTCATCACCGCCATGCACCAACGCGCGCGCGAAGCGGACCTCATCATCGTGAATCATCATTTGTTTTTTGCCGATCTCGCGCTTCGCCAGGACGATTTTGGCGCGATTTTGCCCGAATACTCCGCAGTGGTCTTTGATGAAGCCCACGAAATCGAGGACGTCGCGAGCGATTATTTCGGGCGACAGCTATCGAGCTATCGCTTCGAGGAACTGGTTCGCGACACGGAACACACGCTGCGCATGCTTGCCATCGAGGCCGCGCCCTTGCGCCGGCACCTAGCTCGTATTCGCGAACGTAGCCGCGGTTTTTTTGAGGCTTTCCCCGAACGTGAAGGGCGGTTCCCGTTTGGCCCCGCGGAAAGGAGGGCTTTTCTCGAGCAGCATCGCGAAGCCTGCGACAATTTGGCTTCGGCGGTAAAAAGAATCGAGACTGAACTCTCCGCGCTGACGCCGAAGCCCGAAGAGGTGATCACGCTCGCCCGCCGTGCTGCGGAAATTCGCCGCGAACTAGCATTCCTTCTCGAGAGCGAAGACAAAAGTTATGTTTACTGGTATGAGCGGCGCGGCCGAGGAGTCTTTCTGGCGGCTACACCGATTGATGTCAGCGAGATCCTGCGTGAGCAGCTCTTCGACCAATTCGATACTGTCGTCCTCACATCCGCAACGCTCGCCGTCGCCGGCCGTTTTGATTACATGAAGCAGAGACTCGGCGTGCTGCCATCCAAAGAAGTTGTGTTGCCGCAGGAGTTTGATTTTCGAGTGCAAGCACTGCTTTATATCCCGCACGCGCTTCCGGACGTGCGGCACGCTTCGTTTTCGGAAAGTGCCGCCGACGAAATCACGCATCTGCTCGAGATTTCACTTGGCCGCGCTTTCTGTCTGTTTACCAGCTACGCGCAGATGAAGGACGCATACGAGCGCGTGTCGCAACGCGTCGATTTTCCGTTATTGCTGCAAGGCACGGCTCCGCGGTCGATTTTGCTCGACCGATTTCGCTCTACCTCGCATGCCGTCCTGTTTGCGACTTCCAGTTTTTGGCAAGGCGTCGACGTGCCGGGCACGCAATTATCCTGCGTGATTATCGACAAGCTTCCCTTTGCCGTACCGAGCGACCCGATTGTTGCCGCGCGCGTTCGGGCGTTGCAGGAAGACGGCCGCAACGCCTTTGCCGAATACCAGATCCCCGAGGCAGTGCTCGCGCTGAAGCAAGGCTTCGGCCGCCTGATTCGCTCGAAAACGGACCGCGGCATTCTGGCGATTCTCGATAACCGTATTCAGCGGATGCAATATGGTAGAATTTTTCTCGAGTCCCTGCCCGAATACACGACCACGCAGGACATTGCCGAAGTCGCGCGGTTCATGGAGATCCACCCGAAGTAGCGCGGGCATGAACGCGATTCTCCGGGTTTAGAGGGCAAGCGATGTACGAAATCAGCGTTGAAGACACCTTTGCCGCTGCGCACAAACTGCGCGGCTACAAGGGGAAATGCGAAGACCTGCACGGGCATAATTACAAAGTGCGCGTGACGCTTGCAGGTAAGGAGCTGGATTCCACCGGCCTGCTTTGCGATTTTGTCGTCGTGAAGCAGGCGATCCAGGCCGTTCTTCGCGCGCTCGACCACAAGTACCTGAACGAGTTGCCGCCGTTTGACGCGACAAACCCGTCAGCAGAGCATATTGCCCGCTACATTTTTGACGAAGCGAAAAAAAAATTGCCGCCATGCGCAAACGGCGCTGGAATCGCGAGTGTCACCGTGTGGGAAACGGATACGGCCTGCGTGACATACCGGCCATAGGTGCGCGTGCAGGTTTCGCTTCAGTCGTGCGTTTGATGCATGTATGAACCGAGCATTTCTCATCGTCGGGATCCCCGCCATCGCAACTTCATTTTGCTGGCTCGCTTTCGGATGGGGGTGGCGCCGAGCCATGATTGTCACGGGAATCGAGCTTGCCGCGATTGTCGCCGCCGTGATTTATTTGTTGCGCCGGCAAAACGCGGCGCGGAGCAACACGAAAACGAAACGCCAGATTGCTTAGGCAAGACACCATGGTCATCACGGAAATATTCAAGTCAATTCAGGGAGAAGGCACCCGCGCGGGCTTGCCATGCGTTTTCGTGCGCCTCACCGGTTGCAATCTTCGTTGCGTTTGGTGCGACACAGCCTATGCTTTTCATGGCGGAACGAAACGCTCGGCTGACGAGGTTCTTCAAGAAGTCTCTGCGCTCGCTGGCAGCGGAGAGAAACGGATTTCACTCGTTGAGATCACGGGCGGCGAACCTCTCTTGCAATCCGAAACCCCGGCGCTTTCGGAGAGACTGATTGCCGCGGGCTTTAACGTCATAGTCGAAACAAGCGGCGAACGGTTCGTCGGGGTCCTCCCGCGCAAGGTGATCAAGATTGTGGATGTGAAATGCCCGGATTCAGGCGAACCAGATACTTTTGATATGGCAAACCTGAACGCCCTCGGTGGCGAAGACGAGGTCAAATTCGTGATTGCGAGCCGCCGGGATTACGAATTCGCGCGGGAATTCGTACTCACCCACAAACTCTCCGCGAAGGTTCGCGAAGTATTGTTCTCTCCCGTCGTCGAAGACGCGGCGGGAGGTTGGCCCGGCATGTATGCACGCGAGCTTGCGGAGTGGATTCTCGCTGATCGCTTGCCAGTCCGCCTTGGGCTGCAGTTGCACAAGTTCATTTGGGATCCTGCGACGAAAGGGGTCTGAGCGCCGACGATGCCTGAGAGACCCAAAGCAGTCGTGCTGTTGAGCGGAGGTATGGATTCTTGCATCACAACAGCCATCGCAAACAAAACGCATCGGCTCGCTCTCTTGCACGCCAGCTACGGGCAACGGACCGAAACTAGGGAGCGGCGAGCATTCGAAGAGATCGCGGATTTTTACGACGTTCGCGAGAGGCTCGTCATTCGGCTTGATGCGCTGGCTCAAATTGGCGGCTCGGCACTCACGGACATACGCATCCACGTTCCAGAATCGGGAGAATCTCTCGCGCCGCAATCCGAAATTCCCGTCACATACGTCCCATTTCGCAATGCTCATTTTCTTTCCGCAGCGGTGAGCTGGGCTGAAGTGATCAGCGCAACCGCGATTTTCGTCGGCGCCGTAACGGAGGATAGTTCGGGCTATCCCGATTGCAGGCCGGAATACTATGCTGCATTCAACGAGCTCGTGCGCAAAGGGACGCGCCCAGAAACTCGCATCGAGATCGCAACTCCAGTAGTCGCAATGCGAAAAAGCGAGATCGTCCGGCGGGGGATTGAGTTGGGCGCGCCATTGGATCGAACGTGGTCGTGCTATCAATTTGATGACGCCGCCTGCGGTTTGTGCGATAGTTGCCGGCTGCGCCTCCGTGCGTTTGCCGAGGCTGGGTTGCGCGATCCTATCGCCTACCGGGCGCGAGTTGCGCGATAATGTAATTTTAATCTTGGATGTCGTTTTCGAGGAGAGTCCCATATGAAGCGACTGATTTCTGCCACCGCAGTAATTGCATTGGCTCTTTTTCTTGCCGCGATTGCGGTTGCGCAGTACACGGGAAGATTGGATGGTCAGGTTCTGGACTTTCAAGGGAAGCCATACCCGGATGTTACCGTGCAGCTCAAGAACCTCGACACAGGCCAGACTTACACGCTGAAGACTGGCAAGGACGGAAGATTCGTCCAGCTCGGGATGAAGGGCGGCCAGTATGACGTCACGATTACCAATGAGAAAGACAAGCTAAACTATACGGACACTAACATCCCGATTAAGGAAGCAGACCAGAACCCACCCCTCATCCTAAACCTCAAGGAGATCGCGGCGAAACAAGCTATCGCAAATCCCGATGAGATAAAGAAGAGGGAAGATGAAGAAAACAAGTTCAAGAATATGCAAAGCCACTTCAATGCGGGCATAGCGGCGATGAACACTGCCTCGGACCTCAAGACCCAACTGCGTGGAGCCGCGGCGGATCAAAAGGCCTCGTTGCAGGAGAAGCGGACTGCAGCATGTCAAACCGCCGTCACTGAGTTCCAGACTGCGGAACAAGGAATCGGTCCCAAGGACGTCACCAACCACTCGACGGTTTGGACAAACCTGGGCGCAGCCTACGAATGTGCTGGACGAAGCGAAGATGCCGCTGCCGCATTTCAGAAGTCGATAGACCTGAAGCCCACGCCAGGAGCTTACCGAAGCCTGAGCACGAATTTGGCAACGTTGGCTGTCGCTGAGACGGACCCGAAAGCTATGCAAGCCAAGCTCGCGGATGCCGGTGCTGCGTGCGACAAGGCTATCGCCCTCGATCCCACAACCGCTGCGCCTTGCTGGAAGAACATAGGCATCGTCATGATCAACGGGAACCGCCACAGTGATGCCGTTGCGCCACTGCAGAAAGCGACCCAAGCGGACCCCAAAGATCCCCAGTCTTGGCTGCTACTCGGCAGGGCTCTCTCGGCAATGATCACGTCGAAGCAAGAGGGCGGCAAGGAAGTGTTCGTCATCCCTCCCGGCACTGCCGAAGCCTATCAGAAATGTATTGACCTCGCTCCCAGTGGTCCTTTTGCCGCAGACGCAAAACAAGCCCTCGATGAGCTGGCCCTGTTTGGAGGCGGAGTGGACACGAAAATTTCAAAAGGGAAGAACAAGAAGTGATTACTTATCAGGGGACATTGGTTGTGTAACTTCGCACCGAGCGCCAAGCGAACCTCTGTCCCTTGTGTCGTGCTTTCGGAGGGCAGACAGATGTAAAATGTCGCTTCGGCGTCAGGTGTCACGTAGTTTTTGCTACCCACGGTGCCCCTTTCCGTATAGGGTTCGAGAACATTGGAACGGGGCCGAAGCCTTTCGTCGCCCCTCGACCCAAGCGTGAGACAGTGTTATCCTCTCGCGTGAAAATCTGACGTATCGGGTGCAGATGTGGATCCCGCCCAGCCAATCACCGAGCGACGTCGCAGCGAGCGAGTATCCGAGTCCGTGCCTATCGTCGTTCGCGGAGTCGATCTCCTCGGACAGCCATTCGAGGAACGCACTGCCACTCTCGTTGTCAATCTGCATGGCTGCAGCTATCCCTCCAGATTTCATTTGCCAAGAAACTCCTGGGTGACGCTTGAGGTGAGGCAAGGAGAAGCAACGCACAACGTCCGGGCGCGAATCGCATCGATTCATCGCCCGCGGTCGACGCGCGAACGTTTTCAGGTTGCCGTCGAGCTCGAAGCGGCGGCAAACATCTGGGGATGCGACGTGCTGGCTGCCGCAGACACCATGTTTGATTCACCCTCCCATGCCACAGATACCGCACCAGCGCGCGAGGACTCGGCACCCACCTCAGAATCCCATGCGGCAAAGACGAAGGTCGCGACATATTCTGACTTACTGAAGGCGGACATGATGAACACTCACTCTAGTCTCGATTCCTCAATGCCATTTGAGCCCCCAGGTCCCTCGATCGCAGAAAACCCCTTGCTGCGTGAACTCAGCTCGTATTTGCAAGGGCGAGCCAAGGAAGCAGTGGAGCAAGCCGCGGCTGAGGCAAGCGAGCAGATCCGTCGATCTGGCGATGTAGTCGACAAAAAGCACGCGGAATGGACCCAGGATTTTTTCCGCAAATGGAAGGAAGAATTCGAGGCATCGCGCATCGGCGAGCGCGAGGAATTCGCAGCGCAGTTGGCCGCCCGGCAGTCTGGATTTCTTGCCGAGTTAAAATCCACCTTCGAGGAGAACTTCGACCAGGCCCGCCAACTCACGGAGGACATCGAAAGGCGCGCACAATTGCTCCGCGCTGAAAAGGACGCTGCCCTCGAACTGACCAGCCGCGTTGCCGAAGCGCGCCTGCAATTGGAAGCTGCGGAAGCAATGCGAGCGGCTCACCCGTCCGCTGAAGGCGGTCCCTCTATTGAAGAAATCGCCGCCGCGCAGGTGTCGGAAGCAGACTGGCGCAAGCGCCTTGAAACGGAGATGTCGGTTGCTCAAGCGCAATGGAACGAGCTTCTACAATCATCGCTGGACAGCGGCGCTCTGCGCCTTGCCGAACAGTTGGCCAAACGTTCGCAAGAGGTGCTCCGCGCGTCCGAGCAAGAATTCTCCGAGCGGTTCGCGGAACTTGGCCAGCCGCTTGCAAATCTGACCTCTGAAGCAGGCGAGACGCTCGCCGGGCTCAAGCAAGCGCTCGAGAAGGAGCTTGGAAGCGCACGATCGTCGCTCGCCGACATCGAGCATTCGGCGAGCCGCATGAAAGAATACTCGGCACAGCTTGAAGCGGCGAGTCACGAGACCCTAGACGAGTTGCGCCATCGTCTCGAGAAGATACTCGAAACACAAACCGGTGAACTGAACCGTCATGCCGAAGCCCTCGCCGAAAGCATGTCGAAGCGCGTCGCGCCGACGCTCGACTCCTTGGGTCAACGATTCATCGAGCACACTCTCTCCGAAGCAGAATCAAGGCTTGCTCCGAGGCTGGAGCGCGTCCCCGAAGTGCTTCGCGAGCTTGCGGCACGCGAAGTCCAAGCCGAGGAAAGCCTGCGGCTGCATCGCGAGCGGTTGCGTCAGGCGTCCGAGAACAATCAACGGGAAGTCGCCGCGCAAATGGGGGCAACTGTTGCGGCTCTTCGCAGCGATTTCGAGCAAGCCCGCAAGGAAGCCCTCGCGAAGTGGGTCGAGGAATTGGACGCAAGCGGCGTTCGCGCATCGCATGCAGCCGTCGAATCCATAGCGCGCTCATCCGACTGGGCTCAAAAGGAGGCAAGCGGCCGGCTCGACGCGCTCATCGAACAGAAACTCGCCGATGCTGGAACCGGCTACGACGACAAGGTCGCTGAGTCCGTGCGCAAGTTTGGAGGCCAGCTCGACGAGGAAGCCTCCGCGCACGTCGCACAGTTCCGCGATCATCTCGGTCGCGTCGGTGAAGAATTCGTGGCCCGCACGCGAACGGAATTCGAAGTTGCGGCTGAAGCCGCCGCAGCATCTTTCGGACAAGTGCTGCACGGCATTTCGGAACTTGCCACTCAGCAGTTTGATGGCAACAGCCGCGGCGCCATCCAGCAGCGCGAGCGCGAACTTGACCACGCCGTGAAGGAAACGCTCGCAAAACTCGACGCCGCAAGTGCGGAGTCGTTCGAGCGCTTCCGCGCGCAAATGGCATCGCAGGTCGACGAAAGCGTCGCCGAAGGGCGCAAGGTTCTCGAGGCGGACTTCACCTCCGACCTGGAAAGATACCGCGCGGAACGCGATGCCTGGCGCGCTGCGTGGGCCGAGGACCTGAACCGTGTCAACGACGAAAGCGCTGCGCAGTATCAGGAGCGTCTCGACGCCATGTGCGATTCTTCGATGATTTCCTCCGTGCGCCAATTGAACGAGCACGGGCGGAACGTCA